>Ga0073928_10006505_pt1 | contig 15684 bp, 11 predicted proteins | sample PaiPotPPA55metaG_FD_76969 | JGI IMG/M metagenome (GOLD analysis project Ga0073928, IMG submission 76969) | Iron sulfur acid spring bacterial and archeal communities from Banff, Canada, to study Microbial Dark Matter (Phase II) - Paint Pots PPA... ... | reverse complement strand
TGGGCTTACGGTCACTAATACCGTCGCGGTCCTTGAGGCGCTCGTCGGCAAGAAGAGCGCATTCGCCCGCACCCCCAAATATCGCGTCGAATCGAAAAAAGACAAACTTCACGCGGCGAAGTACCGCAAACGACTGGGCTGGGTTCCCTGGATCGAGTTGCTGATTGGCAGCTACTTCGCGATGACGGTTTTCTACGCAGTGCAGAACGAGAACTATCTCACCGTCCCTTTCCTGCTTTTGTTTGTCGTGGGATATTGGTACACCGGGATGATGTCGCTCTTGCAGGGGCGCTTCGCTGGGATTTCTCTCAGCGCGTCGGAGAGTCATTCCAAGCCCTTTCCTGTTGGCGTTTGACGGGGTTGCATGGCGCAAAGCGCCGCGATGCAAACCCACTTTCCTTTTCTTTGCTGCGTCAGAGGTTTAGAATGCCATTCGCTTCACGCGTGCAAGGAGGCCTTATGACTTATCGCCGTCTGGCTGTTTGTCTCCTATTGGCGGCTGGGCTGGTTCCGCTCCTCAGTTGCGGAAACGAGCACAGCGGTGAAACCTACATCTTAGTGTCCGTAAACATCAAAGTGCCTTACTGGCAGAGCGCCGGCGCCGGACTCGCGCTGGCCGGTCAACAGTTGAAAGTCGCTTATGCGGTCACAGGGCCCGACACTTACGATCCCAGTGCCGAGCGCCAGGCGCTGCAGAGCGCGGTAAGCAAGAAAGCAACTGGCATCCTTGTTTCTGTGGCCGACGCCAACCTTCTAAAAGATGACATTGACGCCGCCATTAAGGCCGGTATTCCGGTGGTCACGATCGATTCCGACGCACCTGCCAGCAAACGCCTCTTCTTCATCGGCACCAACAATTTTCAGGTCGGCCAGATGGGCGGCAAGCGCTTAGCGCAGGAACTCAAAAACAAAGGCAACGTCGCCGTATTCACTATGCCCTCGCAACCCAATCTCAACGAGCGCATGCGCGGATACTTGGAAGCTCTCGAAGGGTATCCGCAGATTAAAGTGACCCACATTGTGGACATCAAAGGCGACCCTCGCATCGCCTTCGACACCACAACTCAGTTCCTAGGTAACGACAAGAAAGAACACATAGACGCATTTGTGTGCCTGGAAGCCATCTCGGGAAACGAAGTCGCCACCGTGCTTGACAATAATGGAATTAAGGGTCGCGTCGTAATCGCCATGGACGCGGATCCCGCTACGCTGAGATGGATTCAAAAGGGAGTCATCGCTGCCACCATCTCGCAGAAGCCTTTCACCATGGCCTTCGTTGGCCTTAGAATGCTGGACAATTTGCACCACGAAAACTTCGCCGCCCTCGATTCCGACTGGGCCCGCGACAGTTTCGCTCCCGTGCCCGCGTTCGTCGATACCGGATCGGCGTTAGTAGATAAGAGCAACGTGGACGCGTTTATCGCGGCCTCAAAATCTTTGACAGGAAAATAAACGATCTCATGAAGAAAGTATTGCTAGCCGTTCTCTGCTCCGTAGTTTTTCTTTGTCCGCCTGCCAGCGCCCTAGACCGTCAACCTGGCTCCGATTACCACGCCCGCCGCGAGAAACTGGCAGCCAAGCTCGACGGTGGAGCGGCCCTGGTGTTCGCGCCCCCTGAAGCCGAAGGCCCCAACGCCATTTATGGCTATCGTCCCGACGATAACTTCTATTACCTGACCGGATGGCCCGAGCCGGGCGCAGCTCTGCTGGTCGTGTCTTCCCGCGAAGCAAAAGACAACTCTCCTGCCCGGCCCTACACCGAGATTCTGTTTCTGCCCAGCCGCAATTACTCTGAGGAGCATTGGACCGGGCCCAAGCTCGGCCCTGAAAATCCCAAGGCCGCGCAACTGACGGGCGCGGACCGGGTCGAATCCCTTGACAATTTGCGCACTCAACTGGTCAGCCTTTTCCCGGACCGCGGTGTGAAAATCTACACCGACGTCCCCGTGGCCGGCAATACCTCCAACTCCACCGAGCCGTTAAGCTGGCTGAAGAACGCGAATGCGTTTCCCGTAGGTACTTCCTATCAGGATATCCGTCCGCTGCTGGCGTCGCTACGCGCCATCAAAGATGACGGTGAAGTTGAACTGGTCCGCAAAGCTACCAATGCCTCGATTACCGCCCAATTCGCCGCCATTCGTGCCATCAAGCCCGGCGTGACTGAGCGCGAAATCTCAGCTCTCTTGCAATATGAGTGGGGTAAGCGCGGCTGTGAGCGGCCCGCGTACGCTCCCATCGTCGGATCAGGACTCAACTCCACCGTGCTGCACTATTCCGACGACTCCGGCACCATCCAATCCGGTGATCTCATCGTCATGGACGCCGCCGGCGAATACTCGCTGTATGCCTCCGACATCACTCGCACCATGCCCGCGAATGGCAAGTTCTCCGCGCGCCAGCGCGAGATTTACGAAATCGTCCTCGGCGCGCAGAAAGCCGCCATCGCCGCATTCCAATCCGGCAAATCGCATCTACAAAGAAACCAGGCTGACTCCATCTATCAGGCTGCCTACGACTACATCAACACACATGGCAAAGATTCGCACGGTGATCCTCTAGGCAAGTACTTCATCCACGGCCTCGGCCACTACGTCGGATTGAACGTTCACGACGCCGGTGACTATTCTGTGCCCCTTAGTCCCGGCATGATTTTCACCATCGAACCCGGCATCTACATCCCCGAAGAAAAACTCGGAGTCCGCATCGAAGACATGTTCTACGTGAATAAAGACGGCAAGCTGATCCGCCTGACCGAGTCCTTGCCCCAAACGCCGGATGAGATTGAGCGCTTGATGTCCGGAAAGTAGCACCCCGAACCACGTCAGGGCGGACGCCTTCGTCCGCCTAGGCAGCGCCGGGAACGTCGGCGCCAAGCGACGCTGCCTCATCCGATCCGTACCGCCAGCCGCGAAGCGGCGAAAGAATGCAGCCCAGGGCGCAAGCCCTGGGTAACGACGGAAGGCGAAGTCCAGCCCCGAAGGGGTGAAAGAAGCTCACGCCGACGTTGACCCCCTCCCCCTTTTGGTATTCTTATTCATCGTGCGGATGATCTGGTGGTTTCTAATCGTAGCTATCGCCGCCGGGGCCGTGGTGTGGGCCGTTTTGTCCGCATACGTTCGCGTGCGCCAGCGCCTGAGCAACGCGGCAAACCGGCGTCCGGAACCAGGCCGACGAGAACCCGGACACGATCTTTAAGTACGCGAGGAATAGGGGAGAAAAAGGTGTCCCGTCTAACCGCCGTCAGCACCCGCGAAATCAGCATTGCCCACAGCCCCGATTCCGATGATGCCTTCATGTTCTATGGCCTGGCCACCAACAAGGTCCCGGTTCCCGGCCTGCGCTTCACCCACACCCTTGGTGACATTCAGACCCTGAACCAACGAGCCATGAGCAAAGACGGTGACGGTGTGTACGACGTCACCGCCGTTTCCTTCCACGCCTATCCTTATATTCAGGACCACTACGCGCTCATGACCTGCGGCGGCAGCGTTGGAGAAGGCTACGGGCCGATGATCGTCGCGCCCCGCGCTTATCCGCTCAGCGAAATCAAGCGCAAGACGATTGCGATTCCCGGCGAACTTACCACTGCCTATCTCGCGCTGAAACTGTTCGCTCCCGGAATCGAAACCGAAGTCGTCCCCTTCGATCAGATCATCCCCAGCGTGCTGCAAGGCAAATACGAAGCGGGATTGATCATTCATGAAGGCCAGCTCACCTATGATCAGTCCGGCCTGCACCGCATTGTGGATCTCGGCAAGTGGTGGCAGAAAGTCACCGGCCTGCCGCTGCCCCTCGGCGGAAACGCCATCCGCCGCAGCCTGGGCCCGGAGCTGATTTCGAGCGTCTCCACCGCCCTGCGCGACAGCATTCAGTATGCCCTCGACCACCGCGAACAGGCCCTCGCCTACGCCATGCAGTTCGCCCGCGACCTCGATCCCCAAATGGCCGACCGCTTCGTCGGCATGTACGTAAACGACCGCACGCTCGACTACGGGCCAGATGGGAAAGAAGCGATCCGGCGCCTGCTGGATATGGGTTATCACGCGGGGATTATTTCGGTGGAGCCGCGGGTGGCGTTTGTGGAGTAGCTATTTCTCGGGCAATGACGCGCCAAAAGAAACCGTTCTGGCGAAGACTTTGGCAAGCGGCACTGCTCTTGGTGCCCCTGCCGATCATCCTGCCGCTCGTATTGATTGCTCTGGTTCTGTACTTTCCGCACAGGCTCACTCTTTACATGCTCGTGTGGGTATTGTGGCTGTCGAAAGGTCTGGACGTATTGGTTTGTGTACTCAGACAGCCTGATATGGCACGAATACATGGCGACACAGATCTTGCCGCTAGTACAAGAGCGGGCCATTGTTTTGAATTTGGTCTGAACGCAGCAAATGGTCGCGATGGTCACTTCACGTCCATGTATTTCACTGTTTCGGTGGCGACCGCGAGTTTAACCCCTGGTGGTATTGTTCCGGCCATTTTCGTCGTGCAAGAACCTTTCGCTTCTGGTCACCTTTCAAGGATTGGAAACGGGGTGACAGGGAACCTGTGGAGCGGTTGCGGGAAGAACTGCTCTCCCTTCTGTGACACTCGGCGATGGGGCAGCGCCCCAGCCGGACAGGCTACATCCCGCAAACTGATTAACAACGGCGACCTTCTCCAATCAACTCGCGTATCCTACTTCTTCCCATGACAGTGCCTTTCCACAGCTCGCGAATTTCTTCGACAACTTTCTTCAAATCCAGTCGCTCACAGAAATCCGCACGAACTAGCTTCGCGACCAAAACACCGTGACGCGTGATTTGTACCGTTTCTCCGTTGGAAACTCTTTTCAGCAGCGCTCTCCAACGGCTCCTGGTCTCAGAAACGCCAACTCTCATGTAACGAACTTACAAGAAAGCGCAATTCAAGAATTAGAATCGCACAATCCTCCGTTACCCAAACGCCTGATACTCCTTCCAAAACTCCGGCCACCCCAACCGCGGCCCGCCGCACACAGAAACATCCGGAGGGTCCTCGCTCTCCTCGTTCTTGACAGGATTTCCTTCGCGTCTTGACGGTTCTTGACTCTCTTTTGCGCAATGCTAGGTGAAGCGCACTGACGGCTTTTGGTGGCGCAGTTGTATAATTCCAGGCCGAGGCCGCCAGCTACCGAAGGAGCAGCAGATATGAGATTCCGACTTTACGTTTTCAGTTTGGCAGCTCTGATCGGGACCTGCTCTTCGACGTTGGCCGCCGGCCAGACCATTGCGGCCGGCCCGACCTACGTCTGCAATGGCGAACGCCTTCACCTCGAAAGCTGCGATATACGAGACCTTTCGGATAACTCTCAGTGCATGGTGGCGCACCTCGACAAGATGCGGCCCAACGGCTTTCCGACCTATACCTACGAAACCCGCGGAACGCTGAAGAAACTGCTGCCCACCTGCCAGCAACCGTCGGCGCAATCGCTCGCAAAAGCGCAGGCTGCGCAACAGAAGAATGCGGGCGAGTACCAGGCCGTGGTGAATCCTCCGAAGCTGGTAGCACCAGCGCGCGCGCCGCAAGCCATCGCGGTCGGCTCGGCTATGAACTTCGGCTCAACCGGGCTCTCCGGCGACAGCCTCCGCGAGGGCCGTTGCGTCGTCTCGGGACGAGAGGCGACGCTTTGCGGTGAGAATTCCCTCGGCAGTTGGTTTCAAGGTGCCATCGCGAACGGAGTCAATATGGCCAACGCAATCGCGCCCGGCTCGGCCGACATGCTTTCCAAGGCGACCAAACCGCTGCCGCCGGGTTTAGAGATAGCAGGCAACTACGTGGGCAACGGCGGTTGGCGAATGCAGTTCAATGATCGTTCCGCCATGATGAGCTGTGGCGACCTGGATCAGGAGCAGCGCTTCTACACCATCGGAATCGTCAACGGTCAGGCCGCGATCAAAATTGATATCACGCCCAAGCCGTTCCTTCTTTACCTGCGGCCCGAGGGCATGCTCGCCGACGCCGGTCCGGTCGTGGTGAACGGGCGAGTTGTCGCTGGCTCTTCAGGTGGCGGCACGTCGAATGGTCAATGGGTCACGTCTCAAAACACCACCACCCAGACACTTACGCCGATGGAAGCGCAGCAGTACGCCGGCCAATCCAACCTGCACTCAGACGGACAATACTACACGCTCAACCAAACCAATACTTCCACCAGCTATCAGCCGGGCACATACACCGCGCCCACAATTCACTACCGGGCGAAAACTGAAACCTGCGCTACAGCGATTCTGAAGAGCGCTGGAAAGACCCAGGAGGATGCGCTCAAAGGAATGACGGAGGCAATGCTCATGGGCGGCAAAAGCACCCCATCCGCCCCCGCAGGTCTGCGCATGCACGGCGCCTACGTGGCTCCGACCGGATTGAGCGTGGAGTTCTTCCCTGAGTCGGCGATTCTCGGATGTGGACAGGCAATCAAGGCCTATCCGTACACGATTCAAGCCGCCGGCGCACAAGCGACAGTGCGGGTGGAAGCGCCTCATCCCTTGGTCATGGGAATCAAGCCGGACAACTCTCTCGACCCCGGCTCCGGACAATACGAAGTGCAAGGCCGCAGAATATTGGGAAAGACCGCGGACGGTGATTTCGAAGCCGCCCCGGCAGCTCAGACTTGCGCTCTGGCAGTACTCAAGCCGGGTGCGATTGCAACCGCGTCACCAAATCTCTCTGCGACTCCGATGGCTTCGCCGAATCCTTCGGCCAACGCCTCAGCCGGTACTTCGGGCACCGGCATGCCCACTAACCGCACCGCGACCGGAGACGCTGTTCTCGCATTGAACGCGTTCCCGCCACAGTCTGGCCCGGCCAATCCGCTGGCGGCGCATACTCTGTTTCTTTTGAAAGACAGCTTCGATAACGTGCTGTTGAAGAGCGGCATGCGTCCACCCGCCGGGAAGACGCCGATGCAAGGTTGGGACCTGGCCTGCCAACAGAAGTCGCCGCAATGTTCGCAGGCGCTCATTGGTCTGCAACCATTTATTGCGGCAGTGGTAAAGATCGATCCTGCATCAGGCAAGGCGACTTTTTTGGGCGTGCCCGCAGGCTCGTATTACGTGTTTAGCACAACCCACGCCAACCATCTGGCTCTTTCCTGGGACGTGCGCGTGGACCTGAAATCGGGAACGAATTCGCTCGTGCTCGACCAGAAAAACGCAGGTGCTTTGCAATGATCCCGAAAGGCACGGTTTAGAGCTATTTCACTTTCCTGGGAAACGAAAAAAACGGATCCACATCCACCGGCACGCTCGCTGCCCTATCCAACGACTTCTGCAACTCCGGCGGAATCACGTCATACTTCTTGAACCAGGCTTCCGCCCGGGCGCGGTCGCCGGTGGCTTCCATCTCAAGCAGCTCTTTGGCCAGATTCTCGATCTGCCCCGGCATCTTCTCAAAATCCAGCGAGTACTTGCCCGTGGCCTCCCGCTTCACCGCTCCGTGCTCCAGGTAATAATTGAACTCCATCATCTCCGCTTGGCCATGCGCTTCGGCGGCGCCAAAGCGCAGTGTCCGAAAATTTCCCGCAACGTATGACGCATAGTATTCCGGCAGCTTTTGCTTTGGCAGAACACCGTGATCCACGAGCCACTTCAAACTGAACATCCCCACCACGTCGGCTTTTGCCTCCTCCAGTCCGCTGTAGGCCGGCCCGATGGCTTCACGGATGTCGATCTTTTCCCCGCTCGCATTGTGGGCGAACCCCGGCCCCAATCCGTGACAAATCTCGTGCATGACGGTTCCCAGCAAATAACCTTCCGCGGAAACCTGCGCCGCCTGTGCAGGCGGCATCATAAATTTTGCCAGCGGCAGAATCACATAATTCACCCGCGCGTCCATGAAGTTCTTAAAGAAAAGTTTCTTGCTTCCCTTCGACTCGTGCAGTCGCGGATCATTCGGCAGATTGTCCGCCACGGCTTGATATCCATGCCCCAGGTCGGCCGTACGAAATGGTGCGTCCACCACTTCCATTGGCGTTTCCAGTCCGTGTTTCGATGGCCGGTCGCGCTCCGCCACCGGCAATGCATCCTGGATGTCGGCAACGTATTTCTGAAACGCCTCCATCTTGCGACTCTCTTCTTCATTTCGAACCAACATCGACGCGCCGTAAGTAGCCTTAACTCCCAGAAGCGTGTCGTCGTAGGATTCATACGGAGCAAAAATCAGATCGAAGTTCGGCCGCTTCAGTTCCAGCCACGCTACGTCACTCTTGAAATAGTCGTCAGTCAGCAGCGCGTCCGCCCGCAGCCGCAAATAATTTGCGAACGCAGGATCGTCGCTCAAATCCGCTGCCGCGCGCAGGTCCGCCGCCGCAGGTTCAAGAAACGACCGGTAGGCAATGTGGTAGGGGATCGCCACCAACGACCGCCCGTTCCGCTGGTCCCCTTGCCAACGCAGGATCGTGGTCGGGCTGTAGATTTCTGCCCTTTGCTGCGGATGTGCTTTTACATATTCCTCGATTTGATCCCTGGTCAGACCCTGAGGATAGAACCCGCGCCCCAGCGACCTAGGTTCGGTGCCCACAAACGGCTTGTCCCCATCGAGCAAATCAAACCGCGAGCCGTTGATCCACAGATAGCGCCGTAGTTCAACCATCTTCGGATCTTTACTCGATTCAAGCGACTGATATAACTCCAGCCCCTCAGGATCAACCTGCCGCCAGTAAATGCCGTCCAGATACCGACATGCTTCCACCAGCTTTGCCACCATCTTCTGTTCACGCGCGCTGAGGCCAGCAGCGTGAAATGGCATCTGCACTTGTCGAAACCGCGCCAGCCGCTGTTTGAGATCAGGAACGACATGCAGGTCGGAAGCTACTGGCTTTCCGGCCGTTGCCTGCTGATTGGTTTGAGAGAAAACTGAAAAAGCTGTGGAAGTAATTATGAGGACGACTGCAAGTACAACCCCGGGGGCTTTCATTATTGCGGATTGTAACAGAGAAGTTTCGCAAACAAAGCCACGGCAGTACATGCATGAGTGATCCACGCAGCGAAACGTTATCATATTCACCTGACCGCAATGTCAAAATCCCAGGCGCTGCTGATCGACGCCGATGACACGCTCTGGGAGAACAACATCTATTTCGAGCGCGCCATCGCCGATTTTATTTCGTTTCTGAATCACCGCAAGCGCACTCCAGCCGAGGTCCGCGAAATTCTCAACGACGTTGAACGCGAATGTATCGTGAGCCACGGATACGGCTTGCACAGTTTCTCCCATGCTCTGGTGAAAACCTTCGAGCGCATTTCCGTCGAACCTCTCACCGACGGATTGCAGCAAACCATCCGCGGATTCGCTCGCACCATCGCCGAGCAGCCTGTGCAACTGCTGCCGCAAGTCGCCCAGACCCTGCAATATCTCGCAAGCCGCCACCACCTGATTCTGGTTACCAAAGGCGATTTCGCAGAGCAATCTGGCAAGGTCGAGCGTTCAGGGCTCAAACAATTTTTTTCCGCCGTTGAAGTGGTCGCCGACAAGACCGTCCCCGCCTATCACGCGGTGGTCGGAAAATATGAACTGGTCAGCGGCCAAACCTGGATGGTGGGCAACAGCCCCAAGTCAGATATCAATCCCGCACTGGGCGCGGGAATCAACGCCGTCTTCGTCCCGCATGACGATACCTGGATTCTGGAGCATGAAGACTTGGCCCCCGCCCAGCCACCGAGCCGATTGCTGGTGTTGAGCAAGTTTGCAGAACTTACCGAACACTTCTAGCCCATCTCTAATTGAAGATGTCATTCCGAACCGGCGTAAGCCGGAGAGGAGCCTGCCATTTCGCGTGCGGCATCAGCGCTGCGGGCGAAAGCAGGTTCCTCACGGCTTTACGCCGTTCAGGATGACATTAAATTTATTGGGAAAATAAACAAAGCTTCAATGTGCCGCCGAACTTGCAGTCGCACCACTAGCCTTCAGCCGCTCCAACGCCTTCTGCGCGTCCGCCGAGAGCGGTCCATGCGGCAGGATCTTCAAATATTCTTGATAGTGAGTGACCGCCTCGCTCGGATTCCCGGTCTTCTCCAGGCACTCAGCCAGCCGGAAATTCGCCAACGCATCGTTTGGCTTGTAAACCAGAGCTTCCTTATATCGCTCCAGGGCCGCGTGATAATTCTTGCGCTTGAAGTAGAAGTCTCCGACTTCAACATCTTTGGCGGCTTTGTGCGGGTCCCACGGACGCATTTCCTGCACATCCGAAGCGGCGTCTTCCGCGTCCACGACAGCCGCCCCGCTCTGGGGATGGTTCTTCTGGTCGTCACTCGGGGGACTCAAATCAATCCGCGTATCTTTGCTGGAACTCTGTTCGGCGGCACGAGCGCTGTCGTCGGATTTGTCTCGCTGCTTCTGCGATTGAGCAGGAGAGGCCTCTTCCCGCTGGGCACAAGTGGGCAGGGAAAACAGGATTGTCAAACAGGAAACACCGGCTGAAACCAAAACGCGACCGCGCATGAAGATATTCTAAACCCAAGCGCCACCCAAGCTCTTGTAGCCCCAGAGCCCAGAACCCGAAGCCTAGAGCCCGAAACCCAAAAAAGAGGCCGCTCTGCTTTCGCAGAACGGCCCTTGGCGAAGTCCTCCGGGGAGGAGGGAAAAACCTTTACATCGAAGGCGGTGCAGGATTCGCAGTCGCACTAGGTGCGGCAGCCGGAGCCTGCGGGTTGTCGCCCGTAGTGTTTGTCATCAGGCGCACATTCACGCGGCGGTTTGCCGCGCGGCCTTCACGAGTCTTGTTGTCATCCACCGGCTTGTCCTTACCCAATCCGATCACATAAATCTTGTGGGCAGGAATGTTGTATTTCGAGCCGAGGTACTGGATCACTGACGACGCGCGGCGCTCGCTCAGACCATAGTTATAGTCCGCCGGTCCAACCGCATCTGTGCCACCTTCCACCGTGATGATGTAGCCCTTGGTGTTGGGCACTGCAGTAGCCAACTTGTCGAGTTCTTCTTTGGCGTCCTTGGTCAGGAAATCTTTATCGAAGCCAAAGTGGACAGCCGACTCACTTACCGTTCGATAATTGTCGAGATTAGCGACCGCATCCGAAAGCACGCCAACCCGGTGCGCGGCGTTATCGGCCGAGGTCTGTGCCTGGGCTGCCTGCTGACCGGCGGCTTGCGCCTTCTCATCGGCGGCGGCGGCGGCGGCAGTCACCTGCTGAATGCCCGCCTGGGCTCGGGCGTCAACGTCCTTGATCGACTTGGTGTTCTGCGCGGTCAGATCGTCGAGCTCATTGGTTTTGTTGATGATCGGCGTGGTCTCTTGCCGAACATAATTTTTGCTGGCGCAACCTACCGTCGCCAACATGCTTGCTCCCAACACAATGACTAAAGAAGCGCGATTCATATTTGGAGGACTCCTTCCTCATTCTGCAATTCGAACCTGGGCAACAGGAGTTTGAATTTCTGTGCCTGGTGTGACACGTTCCTGCGTGTCGAACAAATCCTGGGTCGTACAAAACTGACATTACAAAACTGGTTTAACAAAACTCTGGGTCTAGCTCCGGCTTATTCAGCCTGATTGTACTTGAGCACGAGCCATGCCAACTGCGATTCATCAGCAAGCATACCGTAACCCATTCATCAGGCGAGGGTTAGACGCACATCCGGCGTATACCGGTTGCTTCTTCAGTCCCCAAAAGTGAGGAAAATTTATATGGTCAGAGCAATTCCGCAGATCGCCGCCGCAGGCAGCACGAACCACGTGGGCGGCATGAACCATGTGGGGACGGGCGCCCTCGCCCGTCCGGTCGAGCCAGCTCGACTCTGCCCCACCACGAACCCATCCTTAAAATCATCCACTAAAATAGAGCCAGCCCCCGATGGATCTGCAGCAAAAAATCCGCTCCATCCCCGCCTCGCCCGGCGTGTACCTCTACAAAAACGCCGAAGGTGAGGTCATATACGTCGGCAAAGCCAAAAGCCTGCGCCACCGGATTAGTTCCTACTTTCACGAAGGCCGCGTCGCCGACGCCAAAACCGGCACCTTGGTCCGCGAGGCCGTGGATGTTGACTACATCGTCGTTGCCAATAACAAAGAAGCGCTAGCGCTCGAAAACCACCTCATCAAGCAGAGGCAACCCCGCTTCAATATCTTGCTGCGGGATGACAAGACTTACCCCTACGTTAAACTCACCCTCGGCGAACGCTACCCGCGCGTCTATGTGACCCGCCGTCTCCGAAAAGACGGCAGCGCCTACTACGGCCCCTACTTTCCCGCCAATCTCGCCTACCGCATTGTGGATTTGATCCACCGCAATTTTCTGGTCCCGTCGTGCACTGTGGATTTGAACCGTTCCCATCCGCGCCCCTGCCTACAGTTCTACATTGGACGCTGCCTTGGCCCCTGCGTCGCGGGCCTGACCACGCCAGAGATTTATCAGGAAGCAGTCCGCGATGTGAAGCTGTTCCTCGAAGGCCGCCAGAGCGATCTATCGCAATCCCTACGTGAACGCATGGCGCGCGCCGCGGAATCTCAAGAGTTCGAACGCGCTGCCAAGTATCGCGACCTGATTTCTACCGTCGAGCAATTGCAGGAAAAGCAGCGCATCGCCGCCGCTGAAGGCGATGACGCCGACGTCTTCGGGTATCACTTCGAAAACGGAATGCTGGCCGTCAACCTCTTTCACATGCGAGGCGGACGGGTCCTGGATCGCCGCGAATTCTTCTGGGAAGACCTTCCAGAACTGGAAATTGATGATGGAGGGATGGGCGTCCCCACCCGTCCAGCCGAGCAAAGCTCGGCCCTGGGTTTCATCCCCGATGAATTTTTCTCTTCCCTACTAAAGCAGCTCTACATCGGCCAGCCCTACGTCCCCCGAAACATCTACGTCCCTGTCGATTTCGAGGACCGGGAAATGCTCGAGGAATTACTCAGCGAGCAATTAGCGGGCGAAGGCACTCGCCTCACCCGGGTGCACATTCTCAATCCCCAGCGCGGCGACAAGCGTTCGCTCATCGATCTCGCCGCCAGCAACGCCAAGCAGCTCTACGACCAGCGTTTTCGGATCATGAAGCCGAACGCCCACGCGATTCAAGAAGCATTACAAGACGCGCTAGGCCTTCCCGAACCGCCTCGCCGCATCGAATGCTTCGACATCTCCCATATCCAGGGAGCAGAGACCGTCGCGTCCATGGTGGTTTGGGAAGATGGCAAGATGAAGAAGTCCGACTATCGCAAATTCATCATCCGTACCGTGGACGGCGTGGACGATTTCGCCTCCATGCGCGAAGTGGTCACCCGCCGTTACCAGAGAATTCAAGAAGAGAAAAAGGAAATGCCCAGCCTGATCGTGATCGACGGCGGCTTGGGACAGCTCAGTGCGGCTGCCGCAGCGCTGTCTTCGCTGCAGATCATCAACCAGCCGCTCGCAGCCATCGCCAAGCGTGAAGAGATCATCTACGTCTGCGGACAGGAAAACCAACCGGTAGTTCTCGATCACCATTCTCCAGTGCTGCACCTCGTGCAACTCATTCGTGACGAAGCCCACCGTTTTGCCGTGACCTTCCACCGCAAACGCCGCCAGATTCGCGACCGCTCAACCGAATTGCGGGAAGTCCCTGGCGTCGGCGAACGCACCACGCGCAGGCTTCTGGAACACTTCGGAAGTTTGCAGGCGGTGAAGCAGGCGAACGTCGCGGCGCTTTCGGCCGTGGTAACGAAGAGTCAGGCCGAGGCGATCTTGCAACATTTCAACAAGTAGTTACTGCCCCGTGTTTCCCATATCCAGCGCCACCTTCCAGTTGCCATCCTTCTGCTTCTTCCAGATGGTCGTGTACTTGCCGTGACTCACAACCGGCTTGTCCTCTTTATCCTTGGAGCGAAATTCGTACGTGCCGTAGGTGTAGCCAAGATCGCCAGAAGCGGCAGTGCCTGCACCCACTGGCGCCCAAGTCAGGTGATTGTCAGGGTTATCTAGAAAGCCCATGGTCTTCGCGATTTCCGCCTTCCCCTGCAGAAACGCTGTTCCATTCGGAACCTCGACCGCGTCTTCGGAGTAATAAGACAGATATCCCTGCGAGCCATGATCGGCCGCAGCTTTCATGAACTCGTTCTCAATCTTCAGCAGCGCCGCAGTACCATCGGATTGAGAATTCGCGAGCGTACCAAGTATGAAAGCAACAAGCAAAAGAATAAGCCAGAATCTCGTTTTCATTTAGCGTCTCCTGACTCGGCACTTTCAGTAGTAGATGAATTGATTGCTTGCATGAGCGTTGAAATCCGGGACTCCGGCACTATCTCCCGCGCGTAATCAGCAGAGAAATTCCGTGCCAATTCTATCGCACGTTCCAGCGGCGTCTTCTCGCTGCGCAGCAGCGCAATCTGCACCTCCCGCCGCAGTGACCACTTCGAATGCTCACCAGCAAGCCTGAACAGCGATTCCGGAGCGTCGTGTTTCATCAGCGCAGTCACCACCGCCGCCTCTACCAGACGCGAGTTGTCGAGCGCCGTCGAAGTCACGCGGGACTCGGTATCCAGAAGCAGGGCTGCTGCCACCCGGCCAGACCCCCGCCGCGCAAGGGAAATTCTCTCTCCCGAGGACAGCGACTCCAGCCGGTTCAGAATCTGTTCCTCAGCTGCTCTCTTTACATCCGCAGCGACCGTGGGCGCAAGCGCAACTTGCATCAGATCGAAAGTAAACAACCGTCGCAGCAGTGGGATCGTGATATGCCGCGGCGTGCGGTGATGCGTGGCCAAGGCCAGCAACACCTTGTGGCTGTTCGTCACGCTGGGGTTTCGCCCAAGCTGAGCAAGAGACGAAGCCGTCACATCGGCCCGCTTCAGCAACCCCAGCGCCTGATCCTCGGTGAGTTCAGAAGCAGCAGCGTTGACCGGGTCGCCGAGGACCAACTCCCCATTCTCCGGCGTCGCCTCGGCGTTCTCGTTCGGGTTGTGGCTTGGCTTATCCATCCGGACCTACGACGGGCCCGCGGCCATTCTTCCGGTCCCTCTTCGCGCCCGTTCCAGCGCCGCGCCAGCCGGATAAACTTCTCCACAGACAAAATCTACTCCCGGCCATTGCGCCTGCAAACGCTCGACCAGGGAATCCTTCACCCGCGCGCTGCTGGTCACCACTCCGCCATGAGCGGCCACACGCACCTGTGCCGCACCATTGAACAAGCGCCGAATCACAATGTGCGCCAACTCTGCCAACCACCCGCCGGCGCACTTCAGCACCGCATCCGCCACCAGATCTCCCGCCTCCGCCGCCGCCAGCACCAGCGGAAACAGAGCCGCAAAATCCGGCTCGGGATTCTTATTTACCGTTACCACCAGTTCTTCAACCGACTTCGCGCCCACCGCTGCTATCAAATCCTGCAGCAAGCCCGGGCTTTCTCCCCGGTCATGAAAGCGCATGGCTTCGCGGATTGCGGCGACGCCAATCCAATGTCCTGAACCTTCGTCGGAAATGGCATGGCCCCAGCCTCCGGCTCGTGCCGTCTCGCCCCGCGCATTTTTTCCGTAAGCCATCGAGCCGGTCCCGGAGATGATAATCACGCCCGGTCGACTTCCGAATCCAGCTTCAAACGTAATTTCCGTATCGCCAGTAACTTCAACTTCTCCGCCCACAATGCCGGCGATCACTCGCCGCAGCGCTTCTGCGATCTCCCGCCGTCCGCCTCCCGCAACCCCAGCACACGTTCGCATAATGACCCGCGGAGACACTCCCGCCTGCACACATGCTT
>Ga0073928_10006503_pt1 | contig 15688 bp, 15 predicted proteins | sample PaiPotPPA55metaG_FD_76969 | JGI IMG/M metagenome (GOLD analysis project Ga0073928, IMG submission 76969) | Iron sulfur acid spring bacterial and archeal communities from Banff, Canada, to study Microbial Dark Matter (Phase II) - Paint Pots PPA... ... | reverse complement strand
TGAACATTGCTGGGATAGGCTTCCATGCCGTCGCCCTTGGTTCAAAACTCCGTTGCAACCGCCACCTTGCACCTTATATCCCACCGGCGAGAATCCGGGAAGTTATTTCGGACGCGTTCCTTAAACACCTTCTCCATGCATGCCCACGCGACCGATATATCGGTGATGGACCTACCCTCTGACGCGTCCACTCCTCCGGCTTGCGGGGATCCGCAACCCGGGCCGGCCACCCGCGAAGAACCTCTCCGGCAGCTCAGCCTGCCAATCCTCCTAGCGCTGCTGGCAGCCGGCGCGCTCCTGGCCTGGCTCCTTCACCGGCACGGCGGCCCAGTGGGACTGAGCGGCTGGATGCAGCTCGGTTTGTTCGCTTGCGCCGCAGCAATTGCGGCAGTCCCGCCGATCAGCCGCGCCGCCGCGAAACTACCGGACTGGCTACGCCATCCGTCGCCGCGAGCCCGGGCGTGGACGGCAGCGAGCGTCTGGGCCATCGCTCTCGTCTACTTGATCGTCACCGCCCGTCAACAGGATCGCCAGCTCTATCCGCGAATCCACGACGAGTGCAGCTACACGACGCAGACGCGAATGCTGTCCGAGGGGCATCTGTGGCAGCCGCAGCACGAGCTGGCTGACTTCTTCGAGACCTTCTACGTCCTGACTCGCCCCGTCTACAGCTCGATCTACTTTCCCGGCACGGCGTTGATGAATGCGCCGGGCATTTGGCTGCGCCAGCCGTCGTGGGTGGTGCCGGTGCTTCTGGCGGCCCTCGTCGTCGCCTTCACCTACCGCGTGTCGGCCGAACTGATCGATGGAACGGCGGGGCTGCTGGTCGCGCTGCTGTTGCTGGCCACGCGGCTGTTCCGTACCTACTCGACCATGGTGATGGCCGAGGTGCCTGTCATGCTCCTCGGGCTGCTGATGATCTGGGCCTGGCTGCGCTGGCGGGCGGGGAGGAAGTGGTATTGGGGCGTCGCCATTGGTGTGTTTGCCGGCTGGGCCGCTATCACGCGCCCGGTTGATGCCCTGGCATTCGCAATCCCCATTGGTTTATCGATGGCCTCGGACCTGTGCCGCGCACCGCGAAGGCTGATCGTCCCGACAACGATCGCGCTTTTCACGGGGGCGATGCCGTACCTGGCGCTTCAGGCGACGTTCGATTGGCGCGTGACCGGAAATCCATGGAAGACGCCCTATGGCCTGTACCTGGAGCATGATCAGCCGGGGTCCGCCTTTGGCTCGGGGGTCTCGGGAATGGTGCGTGCCGAGTCGAAGCTGCCGCAGAAACGGATCGGCTGGGCGGACCTGGCCGCCGGCGCCAAGTCGTCGCGGCAGGACGGAATCCTCGCCTGGGCGGGGCTGCGGCTGCTGTTCACCGGCTCGATCGTGTTTCCCTGCGCGATGCTCCTGTTGCTTCTCCCGGCCGGATTGCTGATCGCCCCGGAACGTGGCCGATGGGTAGTGCTTGCGGCGATGCCCCTCTGTCTGCTGCTCTACGCGCCCAATCCCTTGTTCCTGCGACACTATGCCCTCCCATATACAACCGCCATCGCGATGTGTGTCGTGCTGGGCGCGCGGACGCTGGAGAGGGCGGCATCAACCAAGTACCGGCGTGCCGTCGGCACGTTCCTGACCACTGCCCTGATTCTGCTGGCGGTCGGATCGTTGCCGCAACTCGACTCCCGGGTCGTCGACGAAGTCTATCGCACGCCGCTCCTCGATTACACGCAACGGGCCCTGGCGCAGATTCCGTCGCCGGCGGTCGTCCTTTTTCGCTTCACCCCTGGCGGCAACGTCTACGAGGAGCCGGTCTACAACACGGACGTGACCTGGCCCGATGACGCCCCGATCATCCGCGCCCACGACCTGGGCCCGCGCGACGGCGAGTTGCTTCGGTATTACGCCCTCCGCCAGCCGGAGCGGACCTTCTGGCTGTTCGACCGCCGCAGCGGCAACGTCTTCGAGCTCGGCAACGCGGCGCAGGCGGCCACCGCCCTGCACGTCTCCCTCGGCCCCCCGCCCGACCTCACCGCCGACGTCCGCTGATCGATGGCTCATTTGGCCCACTTTGGCTCACTTTTCGACCCCCTAAGTATCATATTATTGCGTGAGACATCGCCGCTCTTGCCGAAGTCGCCGCGGCTGCCGGGTGCGCTTGGCCGCGAACCAAAGAGTTTGTTGACCGTAGTATCATTGTACGATACTGTACAGGGCTTGAGCAAGCACGGAGACACGCTTCAGGCGATCTTTGCCGATCCAGTTCGGGCCAGCATCAAATGGTCTGACATCGAGTCTTTGCTCGCGAATCTTGGGGCGACCATTAGCGAAGGCAAGGGTTCTCGCGTGCGAGTTGCTCTGAACCACCGTCGGGCGGTGTTTCATCGGCCCCACCCGCGGAAGGAAACAGACAAGGGAGCCGTTAAGTCCGTGCGAAGGTTCCTAACCGAGGCGGGAGTGACGCCATGATGCGGTACAAGGGTTACGTCGGCAAGGTGGAGTATGACCCGGACGCCAAGATTCTGCACGGCGAGGTTGTCGGGATCCGCGACGTCGTAACCTTCCAGGCAGAGTCGACCAAGGGTATCGAGAAGGCTTTCCGCGACTCCGTCGATGATTATCTGGCGTTTTGCAGGGAGCGCAGGGAAGACCCCGACAAGCCTTTCTCCGGGCAGTTCGTGGTGCGGGTCGATTCCGAGTTGCACCGTCAGCTTAGCAGTATTGCCCAGGCCACAGGCAAGAGCCTCAACGCGATCGTTGTCGAGTACCTCAGCCGAGAAGTCGCCAATGCTCTGCCGCAAGTGCAGGCGCTCAAGCCGAGTCGGGCGGTGACATCGAAGGCCTCTCGCAAAACAGCGGTGGCGTGAATGGCCTGGCGAGCTTCGACCGGCTAAGTTCCTGACCGACCTGGCGAAGCCGTCGGGGATCCAGACGCCCCCGCGGGAAGACCTGGTGAAAATCGACAAGAAGCGGAAGAACAAGGCGAGCAACGACGACTGGGAGAACCCGCACGACCCGGACGTCAAGATCGCCAAGATGAAGGACGGGAAATGATACGGGTGCGCAGCTAGTTTCAGTAAACTAGCTGCGCCCCCGTATCCCCGGACTGCGCCCCCGTATCCCCGGACGGTTGCCGGATAAATGCGGATACTTAGCAGGGCGTACCCATCGATCCCGCCAGCGGGCAGCCGACTCGCGGTGCGGAGGATTTCACTCTGATTGACGAATTTGTTGATGCGAACGGGAACCGCATCTCTTGGGCCCAACATCTCCCGCGTCGTATCGATTCACTGCGCGAAAAGCATTGTTGCCAATGTATTCGCAACCTTTTAACGAGTCACGGTTGTCGCCGTCAACGTGATATCGAGTCGTACGCTTTCTGAAACAGCGTCTCAAAAGCCTCGTTTTCCGACGGGTCGAGGGCCATAGCAAGAAAATGCGGTTTACCCGCGGCCTTATCAGCTGACGGGATTTCGGCATCAGGAAAGAAGACTTGTTCTATGACGAGCGACTTATAGACCCATCGCTCATCTTGGGCCGCAAAAGTCAGCTTGTGATCGTACGTAAACAGTCCCCTCGGGGCATCCTTGGTGGGAACCGACTGCTCATGATGCAGCGTCAACATTCCGACGAAAGGTGTCACAAGGCTGTCGGTTTTCCGCACATCGTATGCCACCGTCCAGGACGCGGCCGATGAATCTCGTTGGCGAGTCGCGGCCAGAAAATTCGCAACAAGTATTTTGAAACTCGCGGCAGGGTCTTCACTGAGCTTCTTGTCAGCACCACTACTCTGGGCTCGTGCGGACGGGCCAAAAGACGGGCGCGCAACGGGTAATAAAGAAGCAGATACAGGACCACGCGCGGAATCACTGGTTCGCCGTCGTGGTTTTGCAGCCAGATACGGGGCCAGGCGCCGAATCACTGGTTGGCCGGCGTGGCTTTGCGCGGTCTTCCGCCGCGGCGGAGACTTCGCTCCGGAACCAGCGGCCGGGCCGTGTCGCGCTGCCACGCGCCGGCGCCGAAGGGCCGACCCCGGCTGAGGCGGGTCCGCAGCGATTCCAAGCGCCGTTCGAAGGCGGCAAAGTCGGAGTTACGATGGAACAAGGTCTGGCGGCCGACCGCAGAGGGCGTGGAGGTCGGGCGGCGTTCCATGGCAACTACGCGGGCCTCTCCGGCAACGCCGGTATTGGGGGCGCCGACGCAAAGGTTACGATCCGGCAATTCGATTTCAGCCAAATCACGGCGGCGAACCAGTGACTGGGCGCCTGTCCCCGGTCTGCGCCGCAAGCTAGTTGAGGTTGTCGTTTGGTCACATCCCGGCAACAATACGTTTCATGGCGCTCAGCGCACGCAATCAATTCGCGGGCAAGGTAGTCTCCGTCCGGAGCGGCGCGGTGATGAGCGAGGTGGTGATTGACATCGGCGGGGGGCATCAGATCGCCTCGTTGATCAGCACCTCGTCCGTCAAGCGGTTGAAATTAAAGAAGGGAAGTCGCGCGATCGCCGTGATAAAGGCCACGGAAGTGATTGTTTCGACGGACTCGCCTGCCGCGGGTGAGAAGTGATGTCATGAAGCAGCGGGCGAGGCGGCCGGGTGCTCGCGTACTGCGAGGACGGGTGTGGGTGGAGATTGACGGAAAGCCAGCGATTACCGAAGCGGGGGCTGATCTTCTGGAACAGATTGCGATCTGCGGCTCGCTGTCCGAAGCCGCACGGCGGTTGCACTTCAGCTACCGCCGGGCATGGCTGCTCGTGGAAGCGATGAACCAGCGTTGGCCGGCGCCGATGGTTAAAACGTCCATCGGCGGCCGCCGCGGAGGGGGGGCGACGGTCAGCGAGCTGGGCCAGCGCGTCCTGGGCGCCTATCGCGACTTGCAATTGCAAATCGAGCACCTTCTCGACGCCGCCGGCGATCCATTCAAGCCCGCCGTCTGACATTCGTCCTTGACCCGCTATATATCGTGGTATACAACGATTATGTTCTACCTCGGGGAGTTGGAGGTCGATCATGATCGCCCGATGTGCCAGCAGCGATGAGATGGGCGGGCCGTTCGGGCGATGTCGGCGGTGCGGCGGCTTTACCCTCGTCGAGTTGTCGGTAGTGATCGGCGTGATCGTCATCCTGGTCGGACTGCTGACGCCGGTGGTGGCCATGGCCCGACGGGCGGCGGGGCAGGCGCAGTGCGCCAGCAATCTCCGCCAGTGGGCGATCGCGGTGAACATTTATGTCGCCGAGAATGACGGCTGGCTGCCGCGGCGCGGCCAGGGGAAAATGCCGACGGAGACGCTCGGTTGGTATGACGACTGGTTCAACGAGCTCCCCCCGCTGCTGGGGCAGCGCGCGTACCGGAACCTGGTTTCGTCGCGGCGCACGCCGCACGTGGGAGACAACGGCATTTGGATTTGCCCGCAGCTTGACGGCTTGGCCAACAGCTACGGGAACCTGTTCGGCTACGCGATGAACATGGCGTTATCGGTGCGAAATGCACCGCTCCCGGACCGGATCGGCAAGGTCGGCCCGGCGTCCACGATGGTCTTCATGGCGGATGGGCCGGCGGGGTACTGTTCCACCATCCCGTTTGTTTCGACGCCCGACGCGCCCGCGCCGTTCAATCCGGTCGCCCGACATAACGGGAAAGTGAATATCGCATTCCTGGACGGGCACGTGAGTGCGTACGACGCGAAGTACCTCGGCTGCAACGTGGCGGGAGATCCGGTTCATCCCGATGCGTGCAATCAGCCGGACCTGCGGTGGTACTGGTATGTCCCGGGTCCGCCGCCGTCGCCTTGGACGGGACCGTGAGACCAAGTCGCCCCAATCCAACCGCGACTGAACTCGAAGGGACGAGAACCTGCATACTCGAAATGGACATCTGTTGTTTGGGATCTTGGTATTCGCGGCGACGATGCCGGCTGTGGGTGCGATGCCGGCGGGTGGGACCGTGTTGACGACGGAATCGTTTTTTCTGCCGTCAGGACCGGGGAATCCGGCGTCCGCGCCCTATCAAGACATGGTCGTCGCCACCTCTCCGCTGACGGCCTGGGGAGAAAAAGGCGCGGTCGGGCTGCAAGGGTCGCAGGCACTCTTTCCCAAGGGCAGCGGCTACGTGAACACGCCGGCCTCGACCGTCGCGTTCAAATTCAACATTGGGGCGGCCGTCGATTCGTTGAACGCAACCTACGGCGCGGGAAACTGGACGATTGCAGCGCCAAGACTGACCGTCCAATACACGTACTACGCGAACAACCCGATCTTTGGCGGCGGAGCGGGCAGTTTCGAGACCTCCTGGGTTGCCAACGACAGTTGGGCATTCGGCAACGGCGCCCCCTCCGGAAACGCTTATGGCGATAACAGCTATGTTGAGGGGGCCGATCCGGCGTATGCGACCAGCGCGGCCGCACTTTCGAGCTGGGCCGGCGGTGAAGCGGATCTTGGCTCCACGACTTACAATTGGCTGAGTCCCACCAACAACCCCAACTACACGAGTTGGTCTACCGCCAAGAGCGGGCCGAATCAGGGCTTGCTCACGGACGATCTCAGCGCCGACCTCCTCCTGGTCAATGACATTACCTCGGCAACGTCGGCGTCTGACCCGAATGTCTCATTTTACCTGATTCCGAACGACAGCACGCTGGGTCTGACGATTTTTACGGGAGGGGGCAACGTCACCCCGGAGTTCACCTTCGACGTCGTGAGCGTGCCGGAGCCGGCGTTGACGGTTCTGGCGGGCCTTTGCTGTGTGTCGGCGCTGCTGCATCGCCGGAGGCGTAGTTGAGTCGCGTCGCGAAAAAGGTCGTCATCTTGGCCGTGCTTGGCGGCGCGGCGGTGGCGCTGATTTGTTTCTCGATCACTGCGCGGTCTTTGCACTCCATAGGTGCTGCCCAATCGCCGGCCACAAACCTCCACAACCCGTCGGCGGCCCTGCCGGTTGAGCAGGCCTTCAGGCGTGCTCCGACAACCGGACCAAGCGTTCGCGTCGCGGTAATCGGCGGGATGGTCTTCACCGGATTCTGGAATGCGCTGGCCGAGCGTTATGAGCAGCAAACCGGGGTCCACGTCGATCTCATCGCTGCCGGACCCAAAAATGACATCGTCAGAGTTTTCGAGCAGGGACACGTCGATGTCATCACCATGCACGCCAGCGACACGATGATCAATCTGGTCGCCAACGGCTACACGCTGGACCCGCAACCGTGGATGCGCAACGATCTGATTATCGTCGGACCCCCAGACGATCCCGCCGGAATCAAAGGCATGACCGACGCGGCGGCAGCGCTGAAAAGGATTGCCGTTGCCAAGTCGCCCTTCGTCGTCCATTCAAGTCTCGGCGCTCAGGAGGTTCTGGTGAACATTCTTGACCCGAACGAAATCCGGCTTGACCCGGCCCATACCACCGTGTTGTTCGACGATCAGCAGCGTAGTGTCCTGAAAGTCGCCGGGGAGAAACACGCGTACACTCTCGTCGGTCGAATTCCCTTCCGTACCGGCAGGCTGCCGAACAACGGATTGGTCCTGATGGTGCGAGGTGATGAGCGCTTGATGCGGCCTTATCTCGTCGCCGTGACAAACCCGCAATGGATTCCCGGCGTTCACGTCAGTGAGGCAAAGCGATTTGCCGCCTACCTCCGCAAGCCCCAAACGCAGGCATGGATTGCCGAGTTCGGCAAGGGCACGTTGGACGACCGGCCGATCTACTTTCCCGTCAAAGTCCCCAGTGGGGGGTGATCGTCGTACTCAAGTGTTCTCAAGCCGATCGGACTGGATCGCCGAAGGTACAGGTAGTGTGGCCACTTCTCCGGTCATTGCTTGGGGGCCAGTCTGCTGACCACGCTCCCGGCGAGCGGCGGCAGGGGGCGCGCTTCCGCGTCGAGTCGGTGACCTGCAATCTCGGCGACATCGTGGACCTCTCGGGTTTTGGGGCGCGGATTCGCTGTGAAGACAATCCGCGGGTGTCCGTCGGGCAGGTGCTGCAACTCACGTTGCGGTCGCCGCGCCGCCCCATGCAGGTCATGAGTGAAGTCGTCCGGGTCAGCCGCCTGGGGCGCCGCACCGAGATCGCGGTCCGCTTTCTGGCCCTGCAACCCGGCATCCGCGCCGAGCTGCACCAGCTCGCGCGAGACGACGCAAAGCGCGCGGCCGGATGAAGCCTTTCCAATCGCAAATCGGCGATCGAAAATCGCAAATCCCTCACTCCTCGAATCCGCATCGGCATCTCCGGCTGGACGTATGGGCCGTGGCGCGGCGTCTTCTACCCCAAAGACCTGCCGCACAAACGGCAAGGAGCCGCCGGACGCTCGTCACGTGTCGGACCAGCGGCCAAAGGCCCGCAAGTCGCGCGACGTGTACGCCCACTTTGACAATGACGTGAGGGTGAAAGCGCCATTCGATGCGATGGCACTGGCGGAGAAACTTTCTCGATAACCAATGTGCAAACCCGAACCCCCCGTATTCCCTATGTGGCACAGCCGCCCTCGGCTGTGTTCGACCGAAGGTCGAAATCGACCCGGGAAACTTCCGCCTTCGGCGGAACACAGCCGAGGGCGGCTGTGCCACATTCCAAATCACAGCCGAGGGCGGCTGTGCCACAGTGCATAATATAGCCAAGCGGAGATGTCCCACAATCAACTCGACGGTTGGCACGTCGAGGCACCGACCGCTACCATCGCCGGCGGAGGTCGCGAAGCGTGTTCGATCTGAGCGGCAAGGTCGCAGTGGTCACCGGGGGAGGGTCAGGGATCGGGGAAGCGATCGCGATGCGGTTTGCCGAGCAGGGGGCGACCGTTTACGTCGCGGAATTGAACCCGGAGACTGGTGAGCAGGTGGCCGGGCGAATTCGGGCCACGGGTGGGAAGGCCGAGTGCATTCAGACTGACGTGTCGCACGAATCATCCTGCCAGGCGATTGCCCAGCGCGTGCTTGCGGCCCACCGCGAGCAGTGCGATATCCTGGTGAACAACGCCGGCGTCGGGCACGTGGGCACGCTCCTGACCACGACCGCCGCCGATCTGGATCGGCTCTATTCGGTGAACGTGAAGGGCGTCCTTTTCATGACGCAGGCGTTTCTGCCTGCCATGCTGGCACGGCGGTGCGGGTCGGTCATCAATCTGGCGTCGATCGGCGGCGTCGTCGCGGTCCGCGATCGGTTCGCCTACTGCGCCACAAAATTCGCGGTGGTCGGGATGACCAAGTGCATGGCCCTCGATCACGCCGAGAGCAGCGTCCGCTTCAACTGCATTTGTCCGGGGAGGGTCCAGACGCCTTTCGTGCAGGCGCGATTGAAGGAGTATCCGGACCCGAAGAAGGCGTACGAGGAGATGGCGTCGACGCAGGCGCTCAAGCGGATGGGAACGCCCGATGAGATCGCCGCGGCCGCAGTGTATCTGGCTTCTGACGAGTCGGCATTCGTGACCGGGAGCGCGCTGATCATCGACGGGGGGTGGAGTGCGGGGAAGTAGAGGGAACAGGGCGGTTGACGGACCGGGGTCGAGGGACGTAAAACGACCGAGCACCGGAGGTCCTTTACGGAGCCGTTCGAAGAAGTGGTTGGACGTGGCGGCGCCGTGGCGCTTCAACAGGCGGGGCGATTCTTCATGCGCGATGATCCGGTCCATCAATCGCTGCACCGCATTGCGTCAACGCTCGATGAACTCGGGATCGCCTATGCCGTCGCGGGGGGAATGGCGCTGGTGGCGCACGGGTATGACCGAACGACGGTCGACGTCGACGTGCTCGTCACGTCCGAAGGTCTGGCATCGATCCATCAGCATTTGGACGGCTTGGGCTATGTTCCGCCGTTCAAGGGCAGCAAGCAATTGCGGGACACCCAGACCGGAGTTCGCATCGAGTTTCTGGTTACAGGCCAATTCCCAGGTGATGGCAAGCCCAAGCCGGTGGCATTCCCGGATCCGGCGTCCAGCGCGGTGGCGTTTGACGGGGTTCGCTATGTCGATCTTCCGGTACTCATCACGCTGAAACTGGCATCGGGCATTTCCCACGCGGGCCGGCTCAAGGACCTGGCGGACGTGCAGGAATTGATCCGCGTGCTGCACCTGCCGGCCGAATATGCCGAGCGGCTCAATCCGTATCTACGACCAAAGTATGCGGAACTATGGGCGGGGGTGCAGACGCCGTGACGACATCTCCGGTGTTGAATTCGCAGGGGACGATGGACCGCCCCTGGTACATGCTTCTGACCCGATACCACTGGTACGTCTTCACGTTGGCGGCGCTGGGATGGCTATTCGACACGTTTGACCAGCACGTGTTCACCATGTCGCGGTCCTACGCGATGCAGGCGCTGATGCCCGGCGCGGCAGAGGCGATGCGCACGACGTACGGCGGGTACGCTACCGCGTTGTTCATCCTCGGGTGGGCGACCGGCGGGCTGATCTTCGGCACCATCGGCGATAAGGTCGGGCGGGCCAAGACGATGGCGCTGACGGTGCTGTTGTATGCGATGTTTACGGGGCTGAGCGCGCTGTCGCGAAACTGGTGGCAGTTCGGACTGTTCCGGCTGATCACCGGACTGGGAGTGGGCGGCGAGTTCGCCGCGGGGGCGGCGCTCGTCGCCGAGGTCATGCCGCAGGCGGCGCGGGCCAAGGCCCTCGGGTTCCTGCAGGCGCTTTCCGCGGTCGGCAACATCGGGGCCGGGTTTGCGCTCCGGTTCGAGCCGATCATCACCTGGCGCGGACTCTATGTGCTCGGAACGCTGCCGGCATTGCTGGCGGTGTTCGTTCTGCTGGGGCTGCGGGAGCCGGACCGTTGGCTGCAAGCCCGGAAGGCCGCCCGGCAGGCCGGGGCCAGCCCGGCCGAACAGTTCGGGCGCTTCAGCGAGATGTTTACCAACTCGCGCTGGCGGCGAAATGCCTTTGCCGGACTGGGCCTGGCGGTGGCCGGCGTGGTCGGCGCCTGGGGCATCGGGTTCTACAGCCCGGAGTTGATGGATCGAGCGCTGGCCGGCATGCCGCACGAGGCGTTGAACTCCTACAAGTGGCGCGGGATGGTTATGCAGCAGGCGGGGGCGTTCGTGGGGATCCTGGGCTTCAGCTATGCCGCCGTCTGGTTCGGCCGCCGGCGGGCGTTCCTGGCCGCATTCCTGATGGCGTGGGCTTCGGTCATTATCGTGTACTGCGGGTTTCATCGACCCGATCAGATCTGGTACATGTTCCCACTTCTGGGCTTCGGCACCTTGGCGCCTTTTGGGCTCTATGCAGTCTATTTTCCCGAGATCTTCCCAACCCGGCTGCGCACGACCGGGACCGGCTTCTGTTACAACGTGGGTCGATATCTTTCGGCGGCCGGCGTCTTGCTGATGCCAAGCCTGGCCCCCGCACTGAATGATCGCCTCTTCCATCTTCCCGGCTTCCGGGCCGCCGCGGTGGTCGTCTCCGGCTGCTACCTGATTGGCATTCTCTCGATCCTGGCGGCCCCTGAGACGAAAGGCTGTCCGCTGCCCGAGGATGAGCCGCTTGCAAGCGCTGACCGCGGGTTTGAGGTAGTCGCGCCCAAGCACTGACGGGAGGCGGGAAATGTCGGATGTCAAAGGTGGACCGCGATGCCCCCTCATTCACCGCTTTCAGCTCGATACGCCGGAGCGGAGTTCAAAGATCATCCGCCACAGCAAATCCACTTTCCCTTTGGCGATCGAGTCGGCGGGGGCATCGCCGTCAAAAGCGTCGTTGGGCCCCGTCAGCCAATACCCGACGTGTCGCCGACTGCCTTTGCCAGTCAGCAAGTCGTCCTTCGTGGCATACGTCGGCTCACTACACCGGAAGACCAGTTCACGCAGCGGACCGCCGTGCACAACAATCGCTGCGACGCGACGGAGCAGTTGGTGGTAATCCGGATGATCGCTGAGGACTCGGGCCATACGCCAACGCATACAACCACCCCGATTGGTGCATGTGCGGCTGGGGTGGCGAAGGGCACGAAGGAGGGGGAGGCGCGTCAATCCGGCCGCTGCAATAGCAATAATAATAAAAATCCTCGCGGAATAGCAACAATGCGAAAAAAACTTTGCAAAACTGTTCATTCCAGTTCATTTTTGTCCGCCGAGACCCCCGGTCAACCGCCATCGATATACTCGTGACCCGGCCCTTTCGCGGCGGCGCAACGTACCAACTACATCCATGGCCCAGGTCGAGCTGGAACAAGTCACGAAGGTCTATCCCGGCGGCGTGAGGGCCGTGGACGCGATCGACCTGGCCATCGCTGACCGCGAGCTCGTCGTGCTGGTCGGTCCCTCCGGCTGCGGGAAGAGCACCACGCTGAGAATGATCGCCGGGCTGGAAGAGATTACCGCCGGGGCCATCCGGATCGAGGGCCGCATCGTCAACCACGTGCCTCCCAAAGATCGCGACGTCGCCATGGTCTTCCAGAATTATGCCCTGTACCCGCACATGACGGTGTACAAGAACATGGCGTTTGCCCTGAAGCTGCGCCGGATGCCCAAGGCCGAGATTCACCGGCGGGTCCTGGAGGCGGCCAGAATGCTCGATATCGAGCACTTGCTGGAGCGTAAGCCCAAAGCCCTCTCCGGCGGGCAGCGGCAGCGGGCGGCGGTGGGCCGGGCCATCGTGCGCGAGCCAGCCGCCTTTCTCTTCGACGAGCCGTTGTCGAATCTCGATGCCAAGCTGCGTGTCACCACCCGCGCCGAACTCAAGCGGTTGCACCAGCGACTCAAGACCACCACGATTTATGTCACCCACGACCAGGAAGAGGCGATGACCCTCGGCGACCGAATCGTGGTGATGAAGGATGGGCAAATTCAGCAGGCCCGGGAGCCGCTGAAGACCTATAATTATCCAGCCAATCGTTTCGTCGCCGGATTTATCGGGATGCCCCCGATGAATTTCTTTGACGGAGCGATTATGATGGTGGACGGGGAGATGGTGTTTGAAGAGGGAAAGCTGGAGCGGCGGGGTACGCCGGTTGCCTCCGGCAATAAGTCCGCGGTTCGGGCGGATGGCAAGTTCGTGCTGCCCGGCGGCGGTTTTCGGATGCCGGTCCCAGCCCAGATGACCGAGCGGCTGGCCGGAATGGTTGGCAAGCACGTGGTGCTGGGGGTTCGCCCCGAGCACTTCCACGTGACGCCGGTCGAAGCAGGCGCCTCGGCGCCGATCAGAGTGAAGGTGAATGTCGTCGAGCCGTTGGGCAACGACATGGATGTTTATATGAGTACAACCCTGAACGACCATATTGTCGCTCGGGTGGAGGCGCACGATGGCCTCCAGATGGACACGCAGGCGGCGTTGTACGTTGAGCTGCGGAAGGTCCACTTTTTCGAGCCCGGAGAGACCGGGATGAACTTGAGCCGAACGAGCGAGCCTGCCCATGCTGTCGCATAGCGCACACCATGGGCCGAGCTCTTTGGCGGAAACGCCCCGACATCCGGAGGGGATTCGGATGGGCGGGTGAGCGTCTCTTTACAGGTTCTGCCTCGAATCTGTGGGCCGCCGAAAGGCGGCCGTTTTATTTGCGATTTTCGATTTGCAATTTGCGATTGAGCCAATCGCAAATCGGCAATCGCAAATCGCAAATCGCAAATGAAAGCACAAGTGAATCGGACAACTTAATAGCGAGGACTTATGCCCAACGCTGAACTGATCCGCATCGTGGACGGGATCGCCCGTGACAAGAATATCGAGCGCGAGCAGGTGTACGTGGACATCGAGCAGGCGGTCGCGTCGGGGCTGCGCAAGCAGTTCAACACGGAGGACACCAGCGAGTTCGCGGTCGGGGTGGACCGTGCGACCGGGGACATTTCCGTGACGCGGCAGGGCACGACCGTGCCCCTCTCGGTCATGGGCCGCATCGGGGCCCAGACCGTCAAGCAGGTGATGATTCAGCTCATCCGCCAGGACGAGCGGGGGAGCATTTATGAGGAATTCAAGGACCGCGTCGGGACCATCGCGACGGGCACGATCGCGCGGTTCGAAGGCAGCACGATGATCGTGAGCCTCGGACGGGCCGAGGGGATCATGCCGCGCAGCGAGCAGATCCCCGGCGAGCAGCACCAGGTGGGCGAGCGGATCCAGGCGCTGATCATGGAGGTGCGCGACACCCCCAGTGCCGTCAAGATCATCCTGAGCCGCAGCCACCCGGAGTTGATCCGCCGCCTGTTTGAGCGGGAGGTGCCGGAGGTCGGCGAGCGGACGATCGAGATCAAGGCCTTGGCCCGCGAGCCGGGCCATCGGACCAAGATTGCCGTCAGCTCGATCGACAGCAAAGTGGACGCCGTGGGCGCCTGCGTTGGCGTCCGGGGCAGCCGCATCAAGAACATCGTCGACGAACTCGGCGGCGAGAAGATCGATATCGTCCGCTGGAACGAGTCCTCGCAGATCCTGATCGGCAATGCCCTCAAGCCGGCGGAGGTGACCGAGGTCGCCCTCTGCTTCGAGCTGGGGCGGGCGACGGTGGTCGTGAACGAGGACCAGTTGAGCCTGGCGATCGGCAAACGCGGTCAGAACGTGCGGCTGGCGGCACGCCTGACCGGATGGGACGTGGACATCCTCACGCCCGCTGAATTCCAGGCCGGCGTCGAGCGGCTCGATCGCACGCTCAAGAGCGTCGAGGGCGTGACGCAGGAAATGGTGGACAAGGTGATCGCGCTCGGCTTGATCGATGTCCGTGATATCGAGGAAGTTGGCACCGGTCCGCTGATGGAAGAGTTGGGTTTAACCGAAGAGATGGCCCAGCGGACGGTGGACCGCTGTGCCGAAGAGGCGAAGGTGGTGGCGGTGGAGCAGGAAGCCAAGCGTCTGGCCGAGGCATCTGCCCGGGCGGCGGCCAGCGCCGCGGGTCCCAATGCGCTGGAGATGGCGCTGGCGGCCGAGGCCTCGACGCCGCCTCCGAGCGAGGAGGCGAGCAGCGAGGTCGACGCCCAGATCAACCTGCCCGGTCCGATGGAAGCCGCCGAAGGCGGCGCCCCGGAGGTCGTCACGCATCAGGAGCAGATGGCGGGCGGCGACGAGCTGTCGCCGGAAGAGGAAGCGGTACACGTCGGCGGGTCCGACGAACGGGCCGGCGATCGTACGGAATACGCCGACGAGGATGCCGACACCGCCGCCTTGGCCGAGGGCCGCGCCATTCCACCGGCCGCTGGCGAGGAGAACGGGTCCGGAGTGCCGGCCGGTGCGCCGCACCGTCAGGACGACGAGCTGCCGTAGGATGGATGATTCTCGGCTGTTCCAGTGCAGGGAGTTGCACGAGCAATGACCCAAATGGCCGAAAAAACGTATAGATAATGGGATTGTTTTGAAGGTTTTTAGGAGTGCGTTTTGGCTAAAGGCATCCGAGTCAACCAACTGGCCAAAGAGCTGGGCGTGGAAAGCAAGTCGATCCTCGCCAAGTGTCGCGATGAGGGTCTGGGCGAAAAAGTGCCCAACCACATGAGCGTGCTGAGCCTCGGGCTGGCCGAGACCGTGCGCGAGTGGTTCAGCAGCGGCGCGCTGGGTGAGGGCGCGGGGGGTACGGCGGTGGAAACGGCGGCACCGCCCGAAGTGGCGGTGAAACCGAAGAAGAGCCGCACCGTAATCCGCAAGAGAACCGCTGAGGAGGCCGAGGCCTCGCTGACGGAAGCTCCCGCCGAGCAGGAGATACCGGCCGAACCCGCGCTGCCGCCCGAGGCGCCCGAGCCGGCGTCTGCCGCAGAGCCGCGCGAGGCTGAGGTTGCGTCTAAGCCGCCGCCGACCACCG
>Ga0073928_10006502_pt1 | contig 15688 bp, 14 predicted proteins | sample PaiPotPPA55metaG_FD_76969 | JGI IMG/M metagenome (GOLD analysis project Ga0073928, IMG submission 76969) | Iron sulfur acid spring bacterial and archeal communities from Banff, Canada, to study Microbial Dark Matter (Phase II) - Paint Pots PPA... ... | reverse complement strand
CCTTCGCAGGAGCGAAGGAGAAGAAGAAGCGTCGGCTTACTTCGGTCGGAATGACCGTGTTGTGGGGCGGGCGTGATAATTCTTTAGCGGCTAAGCGCTATGGTGCTGGAAGAGAGAAAATAAAAAACGGGCGATCCATCGCGCGGATTGAAAGACCGTCGCGATCTGATAGGTAACAATAAAAAGACACGCATAAAAGCTTCCCGGCGAGCGCTGCAACCACGGCATTATAAAGCGGCCGACCCAGTCACAAAACAGTTTGGCGCGCGCTATCAATGCGAGCACGATTCCGATGAGTGCCCCGCCCACAATATCCGTGGGATAGTGAAATCCCAGATACAGCCGGGGCATGGCTATAAATAAAAATACATAGGACAAAGCTACAATTCCCGCCGCCCGCCATACAAAGAAAATGGACATTGCCAAGGCAAAAAAGACGGTTGCGTGATCGCTGGGAAAAGAACTCCAATCGATAAGACCCCCGTCGTCCGCACCGTACGGGCGCTGAAAATGGAGTGCTGCAACGGCCAAGGGGCGCTCGCGAAAAGGAAGCATAATCGCCAAACCGCGCGCGATGACCACCGCCACGAGACACGCGACAATTGCGCATATTAAATGTTGCCGGGTGTCGTCCTTGGCGGAGTTGGGGCGGAACCACGCCCACCAGATCAGCGCGACAATGACTCCGCCTTTGAGCAAATCATTGCCGCTGATCATGTAAACAAACGAGTCAAAGGCCCACGAATGGCGGGCGAACGAGTTTAGAAAGGTGATAATCGACGAATCGAAGGAGTTCATGAATATTTTAAGTGCTTGATAGCGTTGGGGAAAACGCCCTGGTTCAGTGACGAATCAGCATAAAATCGGGAAAAATACGGCTTACTAAAGATTACGCGCGTGACTATCTACTATGACGCACTAACAAATACATTTTGTCAATGTAAGTCGATCTGTATTCGCTTAAATTGACATTAAACTGACAAACTTAAAGAGCTGGCGCTGGCCTGATCCAATAATTCGGTGGACTCGCGATCCAGGTTTAAGTTGGTGGCATCCAAAAGTTCCCGAAGTTGAGTGACGTTGGTGGCGCTGGCGATGGGAGCGGCAATCGTGGGCCTTGTTAATAGCCACGCCAAGGAAATTTTTGCGGGTGTGGAGTTGTATTTCCTGGCTGTTTGATCCAGCGCTTCTAATATGCGGAAGCCGCGCGCGTTCAGGTATTTTTTTACACCCGTGCCGCGGGCGCTTTTTGCGAGGTCGCTTTCCGAGCGATACTTGCCGGTTAAAAAGCCGCTGGCCAACGAGTAATAAGGGATAACGCCAATTCCATTTTGGCGGCAAATCGGCTCGAGGTTCGTTTCATAATCCGCGCGATCGTACAAATTGTAAAGTGGCTGCAACGATTCGTATCGCGGAAGCCCATGTTTTTTGCTGACGTCCAGTGCTTCCGACAATCTTGGCGCTGTGTAGTTGGAGGCGCCGATGGCGCGAACTTTACCCTGTTTAACCAGTTGTGCAAACGCTTCCAGGGTTTCCTGCAGCGGGACTGTTGTGTCATCCGTGTGCGCCTGGTAAAGATCGATGTAGTCGGTCTGTAAACGGCGCAAGGACGCCTCTGCGGCGCGCAAGATATAATCCTTGGACAAACCCTTCATACCTGCGCCCATGTCCATTCCAACTTTGGTGGCAATCAAAACCTTCTGACGGTTGCTGCTTTTCTTCATCCAGTTACCGAGAATGGTTTCGGATTCGCCACCTTTATTTCCGGGCTTCCAGGTCGAATACATGTCCGCGGTATCGATGAAATTAAAGCCCGTCGCGACGAAGGCGTCCAGCACCTGAAATGACGCTGGTTCGTCGATGGTCCAACCAAAAACGTTTCCCCCAAGGGCTAGAGGAGCAAGTTCCAATCCAGAGTTTCCCAACTTTCGTTTTTTCATGTTTGATCTTCCAATCTTATGGGCGGGGCTGCAGATTCTCACCCAGTGAGTTGGATGTTGCGGAGAAGACTAAAGTGTCAGCCGTGTGGCGGTATTGAATGAGGCGGTCTTACAATAATCGACACATACAGTCTTTGCCCTATTGATGGCTCCTGATGGCCGAAATAATCTCAGGGGGATCCCCGAGGGTGTTCCCAGCTACAAATCGGTTTTTGGAATTCCGGCCGAGAGAAAATGTCGTAAACGGTGTTTTATAAGTGGGAGTCGAAACACGTTTTTAAGGAGGATAGAACATGAGAAAGTTTATTGGCGCAGCGTTGCTTGCGGCGATGCTTTTGACCGGCTCACCCGCCCTTAAAGCTCAGATATCCGTCGGAATCGGGATCGGCGCTCCGCCTCCGCCGCGTGTGTATCGTGTGCGACCCGTTGCACCGGGGCCCGGCTACGTGTGGGTTGATGGCTATTGGTACGTGGTAGATGGCCGCTACGTTTGGCATCGTGGTTATTGGACTTACCCACCTTACGGCGGCGCAGCGTGGGTCGGACCTCGCTGGGAGGACGGCCGCTACTATAACGGCTACTGGGAGGGAGAGCACGGCCGCTTCGAACACGATCACCGCTGGGATCGCGATCGTGAGCGAGACCGCGACCGCTGGCGCGATCATGACCGTGACCGCGAGCACGAACGAGATCGCGAACACGACCATCGGTAACGCGATCTAAATTTGAAAACGCCGGCGTAGCTTATCGTCTGGTTTGTGCCAAGGACGAAATAAAAAGCCACGCCGGCATTTTAATTTGCTCCATTTTTATTTTTTGTGAGTGGTGTTGAGTATGGCGTCGGGAATGATCAGGCGCGCTACTGGCGTGCCGCCGATGATGTGTGAGTCGATGATTTCGTCCACATCCTCGGGCTTGACGCTTCCGTACCAGACGGCTTCGGGGTAAACCACTACAGTTGGTCCGAGTTCACATTGGTCGAGGCAGCCGGATTTATTGGCGCGCACGTTTTTTAGTCCACGCTGCGCGAGCTTGGTTTTGAATAGGCGCTGCAATTCGCCTTGGCCGGTGGGGTCGCAGCATCCGCGCGGATGGCCTGGTTCGCGCTGGTTCATGCAGATGAAGATGTGTTTGTCTAATCTAGGCACAGCTTAAGTCTAACTCATGGTCGCGAAGCAAATCGCCAGGGAGTAAATCTCGTCGACCGCCTGTGGTGAAATTGTTTGCGCATCAAAATCGGGAATGTCAAGAAAGGCCCAAGTGGTCGAGCTGATAGCGACCGCGATTAATCACCTGGTCTTCATCGATCCAAACATCGCATTTGCGAGTTAGCACATCGACATGCGTTTTGGAGGCCCAATCCGCGTGGGTCTGGCTGCCATAGGGATCGCCGAAGGCCAGATGCACGCCGGGAAATTTTTCGTCCTGTAAAAGGACGCCGATCATGCGCGATAAGCCTAGATTTGTGCCGAAGGCGAGCTCGCCGACGCGGTCGCTGTTTTTGTCGGTGTGGCAATATTCCCAGAACTCCTGTTGCAGATCCTTGCGCGCGCACTCGGCGTGAACGAGGCGAGCTTCCTTGATCTGCAGAACCAACGGCGTGGATTGCAGGTCGCCGTACTTGCCGTTGAAATGGTCGCCTGCGGTGGCATCACACACAAAAGTGCCGTCGACGGTCGCGGGAGTGGTGAAAACTTCGCCGGCCGGAAGATTGGACCAATACCTCGGGCTGATCAGGCCGCTGGTTTTCACCCAATCGAGACCGGGATCAAAATGAGCGGCAATGTTGGTGCCCGCCTCGGTTTTTACCGTGAGGGTTTCGGCGCGCATCATCCGCTCGCGAAGTTTGTCGCTCAGGCGGTCCACCATGCGGTAGTCGGCGCGCATACCCTGCTGCATGATTTCCGCGGTCACGCCAACCATGTGCGCGTAGCGAATCTGGCGCCGCTCGACAATTTTCACGATGGCCATGCGCGCGCCGAGTTCGCCGGGTTGCGGGGTCATGCACATGATGCCTACGTCGGCGGTTTCCAGTGCGCGCAAAATTTCGGGGGGAGCCTCGCGCATGGGGCGCGGGCCAAAATTTTCGAGCAAAAACGCATGGTATTTCGCGCCGCACTGGTCGAGCGCCGCTGCAAGGCTGGCGGCTACCGGTTTGCTCACTTCATCGGCGATCAACGCAACGCATTCGCCGGCGCGCACCGCGAGGCAAGTCTCCACGGCGTTTTTGGCGCCGGGCATAAGCTCGGTTTTTGCGCTGCCAAATAAATTGCGCATGCTGTTATTTTAGCGAATTTCTACGGAGGACTTCAAAAGTTGATGGGCTAGTTGCTTACGCTCGCCTGCTGGGCAATCCACTTGTCGGTGCGTGCGTCTAGAAGATCGAGTGGTAACGTTCCTCCATCGAGCATCTGGTCATGAAACTTGCGGATGTCGAATTTGGGGCCGAGTTTTTGCTGCGCGCGGTCGCGTAGTTCGCGTATTTTGAGTTGGCCTAACTTGTAGCTGAGGGCTTGCGCGGGCCAGGAAATGTAGCGATCGGTTTCTGATTGAATAGTCGGCTCATCGACGGCGCCGGATTTGCGGAAAAATTCCACGACCTGGTCGCGCGTCCATCCTTTCGAATGGATGCCGGTGTCGACTACCAGACGCACGGCGCGAAATAGTTCGGAGGAGAGCCGGCCGTAATCCGAAACAGGATCCTGGTAGAAACCCACTTCTTTTCCGAGTTGCTCGGCGTAGAGCGCCCAGCCTTCGATGTAGGCATTGAAGCCCAGACCGTGCTGGCGAAACTTAGGGAGACCGGTGAGCTGTTGCTGCACAGACAATTGCATGTGATGGCCGGGAATTCCCTCGTGGTAAGCAATGGCTTCATCGTCGATTAATGAACGCTCGGCGAATTTGGAGGTGGCCACCACGACGCGGCCGGGGCGCTTTCCATCCGGCGTTCCGGTGACGTAGTGAGTTGCGGCGGCGGATTGAAAGGCTGGAATGGCTTCGACGGTTACGGGGGACTTGGGAAGAAGCGTGAAAAGCTGCGGCAGTTTGGGCTCCATCTGCGCGATGTAATGGCGGAAATCCTCGAGGATTTGTTCCGAGGAGGTGGGAATATACTTTTTATTCGTTTTTAGTGAAGCGCGAAACGCAGCGAGATCAGCGAAGCCTTCTTTCTTGGCGATAGCGGTCATTTCTTTTTCGATGCGGTCTATCTCGCGAAGTCCAAGCTCATGTATTTCGTCGGGAGACATACGCGTGGTGGTTCGCGCATAAATATTGTTTTGGTAGCGTTTCTGGCCGTCGGGCAGCGAAGTGATTGCCAGGGTGGTGCGGCCTTCCGGGGCGTATTTGGTGCGAATAAATTCGCCGAAAGAACGGTACGCGGGAAGGACCTCGTTGTTGACGGCGTCATTGATTTGTTGACTTAGGCGCTTCTGTTCATCCGCCGAGATACTCGAGGGGAATTTTTTTGTTGGCTGGAGAAAAGGGTCAGCGTCGATGATTCCCTGGCACTGGGCTGGAATTTTCTCAGCGAGGAAACGTACCGGCATAAGTTTGTCTTTCATGCCGACTTGCAAGACTTCTATCGTCTGGGTGAGCGCGCGGGGGATTTGGTGAAGGCGAGAAATGTAGTCTTCGTAGTGCTTCACCGAATCCAGCGGAACGGAAAGCGGCAAATCGGCGAGCCTGGTATGAATGCCGTTCTGCTGGTTGATGGGCATCTCGTACTCTTTGAAATTGAAGTCGGTAATGCGCTGTTGCAAAACGCGCGCGAGCAAATCGTGAGAAAGCTGGTCCTGGTCTGCGAAGCCAGTAGTGGAGATGGCTTGAATGCGCGCTAGAAAGCTTTCATCCGTTCTGTGGTGCTGCATTATGGCGTCGAGCGAGTAGTCATCAAGCTTGTCGTTATAGCGGTAATCGCCGAAGGCCGTGGCGCGCTCTGGAAAATTGCGGAGTTCACTCTCGTAGTAGTCGTCGAAGATGGCATTTTGCGCGGCAACTCGATCGGCTGCTGGTTTTGCGTTTTGGCCTGAAACTGATACTGCAACTGCGAGCAGGAAAATCAAAGTTAAGTAATTTCGCATAGCCCGGAATCGTATCAGAGCTATCGCCGCGAAACAAAACATCGAGAACTTATGAGGTCAAAACCATGTCATGCTCGTCCGGCAGAAAGATCAAGCTAACGCCAAGTGGAGTAGCTAGTTCCGTAAAGATTCTCATTGCCTGCGGGGATAAAGTTAGGCTTGCCTGTTCCGTAAAACAGTTCTTCCAGCAATAGATATCTACTTGGAATCTATTGCGCAAAGAACGAATGTATTGCGCGTGACGCAAGAATTTCTCCGCTAGCCAATTGAGATGGATCTCCAAGTCTCGATCCTTGCCGAGTGGAGAAGCGAGAGACCACATGTCGTGGGGATATGGCCTCTTTCCTGGATCTGGATCGCCTGCCTTGTGCTTAACATCTGGAATATATCCGAATTCACGAGTTAGATCGTCGAGGTCTAGACCTGCTCCATATATTCGAAGAGATGCTCCGGCTGAAAAGATTGGTGATTCGTCGCGTGTTATATCCATGCAAGGTCACTCGGTCCCTATTCTGCGTCGGTGAGCTCACGCACCCAGATATTTCGGAAGCGCACCGGATGATTGTGATCCTGCAATTGCAACGGTAGTTTTGCGGCGTGGGCTTTATAGGGTTCTCCGGTTGCGGTGGGTCCGTGGATTTCTACGTTGTCTTGCACCAGCACGCCGTTGTGTAACACCGTGACGTGCGCGGGGCGCAATAACTTGCCGCTGCCGTCGAAACGCGGGGCGAGAAATATGATGTCGTAGGTCTGCCATTGGCCCGGGGGGCGCGACACGTTGACGCGGGGCGGATACTGGCCGTAAACGGCGCCGGCTTGGCCATCGGGATAGGTTTTGCTCTGGTAAGAATCGAGCACCTGAATTTCGTAGAGGCCCATGATGATTACGCCGCTGTTGCCGCGATCTTGATCTTCGCCCACGGGCGGGGCGGGCTCGCGGAATTCCACGTGCAGTTGCATATCTCCAAAGGGCTGCTTGGTGATGATGTCTTTGCTTTTGGGCGAGACTTCGAAGTAATCGCCGGTAACTTTCCATTTTGCGGGGCTGCCGTCCTTCTGAGTCCATTTGGAAAGATCTTTGCCGTCAAATAGCACAATGGCGTCCGCGGGAGCGCGTCCCGAGGAGGTTTGCGTGCCCGGGTCACCGGGATCGACAGCTGCGGGTGCCGGGCGGTTACGGTCGTGCGCTTTCCATTTTTGTTCGGTTTGTGCGGCCACGGAATGCCCCCAGCCAACTATCAAAAATATAAACACCTGCGTCTTCATTAGAACGTGAAAAAAATTCTGCATGAAATGTTTCTCCAATGTGATGTGCAATCCAGGACTTCAGGGCTGAAGCCCCCTATTTCAAGCAAGTTTGGTCGTCGCGGCTAAAGCCGCGACCTACAAAGCGTCTACAAACCCCACCTGTAAAGCCGCGACTTACACATCACCTGCAACTGCGAGCTACAAAGCTTACTCTAAGCGCTTTTGCCTGATGGCGAATTCCATCCTTCACGATATTCGCGCCGTAAAAAATCATTGGCCTGTGGCACGTTGGTGATCCTCATATTGGGGCCATCATAATTAATTTTTTTGCCTGCGCGCAGGGCCACCACACCAAGGAGCATCACTTCGGTAAGCCGCGCGGCGTATTCGAACGGGCAGGAAGCTTCCGCATTTCCTTTTGCGGCATCGACCCAATTCATTTCGTGGTCTTCGCCCGGGATGCGCGGCAGCTTCTGCGGCGCCTTGCCGTACGATTCGTGCAAGGACTTGGGGAGCAGACGCGGCTTCGCTCCATAAGTGTCATGCAACAATTTTCCTTTGCTGCCCACAATCAACGCGCCGCCGCCTTTATTCAATTCTTCGTCGCCAAGTTCTTCGGGCTTACGCGGCAGCAAGCCGCCGTCGTACCAGGTCATCGTTACGGGAGGCATTTTGCCGCGCGCGGGAAATTCGTAGAACGTCTGGGTGGCTAGCGGATACGACGCGCCGTTGAATGGCGTCGATACGGTCTCGATGCTCGTGGGGAATCCCAAATCGAGCGCCCACATTGTGTGATCGATTAAATGCGCGCCCATGTCTCCGATCGCGCCGGCGCCCCAATCCACCCAGCCGCGCCAGTTGAAGGGATGATAGATGGGGTGATACTCCACTCGCGGGCCAACGCCAAGAAATAAATCCCACGCCAGCGTATCGGGGACGGGATAGGAGCCAGCAAAAGAATTGGCGATGCGCGCGGTAATTCCTCGTCCATTCCATTTCAGCGTGTCGGCCGGCTGTTTCAGCGCTTCGGGACGCGGCACGCCCTGCGGCCAAAATCCCAGCGGGCGATTGGTCCATATATGCGCCTCCCGAACTTCGCCAATGGCGCCTGCGCGAATATATTCGACGACGGTGCGGGCGTCGTTCAGCGAATGGCCCTGATTGCCCATCTGCGTGGCGATTTTTAATTCTTTTGCGCGGCGCGAGAGCCTGCGAGATTCGTCGACCGACCAGGTGAGCGGCTTCTGTACGTAGACATGTTTATTCAAGTCCATGGCGGCAAGCGCGATGGGCGCGTGCATGTGATCGGCGGTGGCCACGACCACGGCGTCAATGTCTTTCTGCTTCTCGAGCATCTCGCGATAATCCTGATAGTGCTTCGCTTTCGGCCAATGTTCGGTCTTCAGGCGAATCATGCCGTCGAGGCGCTTCTGGGCTTTCACGCGATCAAACTCGACCAGCGGCATGCCGGGGATGGGTTGCGGATCCGGCGAATCAAGTCGCGTCTTCAACACTTGAATGTCGGTGTCGAGATGCTCAAATGTCTTGTACGCGTAATCCCAATCCACATCGCACAGCGCGACAATGTTTTGGCTGGCCAGTGCGACCAGATTGGCGCGACCAATACCGCCGACTCCGACGCCGGCAATGTTCAAGAGGTCGCTGGGAGGTGTGAAGCCGCGGCCCAGTACGTGGCGAGGCACGATGGTAAAGGCGTTGCTGGTGGTTGCGGCTCCGGACACGGCTGCGGCTGCGGCGGTGGTCAGGAATTTACGGCGGGATAGTTCGGTTTTTGCGCTCATAGGCCCTCTTGCGCAAACTACTCTAGCGTGATGGCGGCTCGAAAAAACGGAAATTTTCTTCCCGCGCCTTTCGCGCAGCCGTGAGCCACTTTTTTAGCGGATTATTTCTGATGGGCCTAGTCGCGTTGACGACTTCAGGGACTGAAACCCCACTAATTCGGGCAAACTACAACCCGGACCCATGGCATTGGACAATTTGCTCGAAACATTTTGGCGCGGATGTTGGGAGCGCCGCCGATCCAACGGGGCGCGTTGGCTTTTCACGCAGGAATGCGCGAAACTTTTTACTCCGAGTCAAAAAGCCTTGTGAGCAACTCGGAAAGGATTTGGAGAAGCAATGCATTCAGACAAGGATTTGTTCTGGCAATTAAAACTTTCAGGCACGTGCCTGCTGCTCAGCTTGATACTTTGCGCATGCCAGCCTTTGCTACGCGCGCAAGATCATCCCGCGCACGAGGGCCACGGTGTCCAAGCAGGCCAAGGAAGCCAAGCGGGCCAGGGGCAAATGAGCAGCGACATGCCGGGAATGGACATGGGCCCGACGACACCGGATCCCATGGCGGCCATGCGCACGCCTGAAAAACTGGCGGCCGACAGACGCGAAAGCGAATTCAATCATCACCTGGCCGGTTTTTTTGTGGTGCTCGCGGGAATTTTTATTCTTGCGGAGCCTCGGCTCAGTGCACGGTGGCCAAATATTCGCTATGCGTGGCCGGTATGTTTTCTTCTCGCGGGGATTTTTGTGCTGGTGTTCAGCGATACGGAGCTATGGCCCTTCGGCCCGCAGTCATGGTTCTACGGGTTGTCGCACCATATGGAAGTGCGCCAACATAAATCATTCGCGCTGATCCTGCTGGCTGTGGGAGTGATCGAATTTCTTCGCGCCCGGGGCATTTTGAAAGCGGCATGGGCTGGTTGGGTTTTTCCATTTGTAGCCATTGCCGGCTCCATCATTTTGCTTTTTCACGAACATCGCGGCGGGATGCACGGCACGGGCCACATGGAGCGCATGGCACGCATTCAGACCGAGCACCACAGCTACACGGCGGCGGGATTTGGGATTGGTCTTACCAAAGGCCTGTCCGAAATCAAAACCGACTGGCAGCCTGTTTTCAATAAGCTGTGGCCGTCCATCATGATCGCTTTGGGCGTAATGCTGATGTTTTACGTTGAATAGCGCAGGAGTTGACGGAGTTTTTTTGCTCTCGAAATTAACGTTCTGTACTTTCCGCACGTTCTTCACGGGCGGTTCATTTAATTCAATTTCCAAATCTCAAGCAAAGCCGGCGCGGCTTAACGGCAATTCGCGGACACGTTTGCCGGTGGCCGCAAAAATTGCGTTGCAGAGCGCGGGCGCGAACGGCGGCAAACCCGGCTCGCCGATTCCCGCCGGCGGGGCTTCGCTGGGAACAATATAAACGTGAGTTTCGCGCGGAGCGTCTTTCATACGCGCGACCTGGTAATCATTGAAGTTGGATTGCTCTATGGCTCCATCTTTCGCGGTGATTTCGCCGTAAAACGCGAGTGAGGTGCCCATCACTGCAGCGCCTTCAAATTGTTGCCGCGCCATTTCTGGATTTACCACCGTTCCGGCGTCCAGCGCGGTATCGACGCGCTTGATTTGAACTTGGCCGGCATCGTTCACCTGCACCTGCACAACCGTCGCCACGTAGGTCAAGAAACTGCGATGCATGGCGACGCCCATGCCAAATCCATTGCCGGATTTTTGTTTTCCCCAGCCGGCTTTTTCCGTCGCGAGGGACAGGACGCGGCGAAATCTGGCGGTGTCGATGGGATACTGCTCATAGGCACCGTCGTAATTCGGATAATCTTTCGGCAATTCTTCTTTGGGAATAATGCGGTCCGGGCCCAGGAGTTGCAGTAAATAGTCGAGCGAGTCGCGTCCCGCGGCATGCGCCAGTTCGTTGGCAAACGAATGCACTGCGAAGGCGTGATAAATATTTGCGACCGAGCGCAGCCAACCGATGCGCACGTGGCCGGTTGCGGGACCATTTTCCGCGCGGTGATTTGGCAATGCGAACGGCACATCCGTAAAACCGAGGCCTAGCTCATCGGCTGCGGAATAATTGTTCTTGGGATCGAAGGTCGATCCGATCGGTGGAAACACGGTGCGCTGCAGCCAAGCCTCGGGTTTGCCATCGGCGGCCAGAGCGGCTTTCATGTACATCGCGGCCACCGAGTGATAGGTATCGAACTTAATGTCGTCCTCACGGCTCCAGACCACTTTCACGGGCTTACCGGTTTTTTTGGCCAGCACCGCGGCTTCCACGGCAAAATCCGGAAATGATTTGCGCCCGAACGCACCGCCGAGAAGAGTAACGTTTACGGTTACGTCTTCTTTTTTTAGTCCCATGGCGCCGGCGATGGCATCTTTCGCGCCTTGGGGATTTTGCGTGGGGGCCCACACTTCAACTTTGCCGTTGCGAAAAACGGCCAGAGCCGCCGGCGGCTCCATGGAGGCATGCGCGAGCAGCGGCGCGTAATATTCCGCTTCCACGATTTTGCCGCCCTTGGCAAAAATGGCGTCAACGTTTCCATTTTCGCGTACTACTTTTCCGGGCTTGCGCGCGGTTTCCTGCAATTCTTTTTTGTAGGCGTCAGAGTTATAAACGCTGTGCGGACTTTTCTCCCATTCGATTTTTAGTTTTTTCTTGCCTTGCATGGCGGCCCAAGTGTTGTCTGCAAGAACCGCTACTCCGCCCAGGGTCTGATAGCCGACCGGAGGCTTGAATCCATCAATTGAGGCGGTCTGCTTTACGCCTGCAACGGCGAGCGCGGCCTTGTCGTCCACGGTTTTTGCGGTGCTGCCGAAGACCGGCGGGTGGGCAACGCTGGCGTATAACATTCCGTCCATGCGGGTGTCCTGGCCGTAGACAGCTTTCCCGTCGCACATATCTTTGAGGTCGTAGTTCGGGGTGCCTTTGCCGATGTAGCGCCATTCCGCGCGGGCTTTTAGTTTTACATCTTCTTTTTTTGGAACTCCCAGCTTTGCGGCGGAGGCGGCCAGTTCGCCGTAGCCAAGTTTTTTGCCGGAAGGCGCGTGTATTACTTCGTGTAATTCGGTGTGGCATTCAGTGAACGGTTTGTTCCACTGCGCGGCTGCGGCGCGAACCAGCATGAGGCGCGCTGTGCCGCCGGCTTCGCGCAAGGTGTCGAAAAAACTACGCACGGAATGCGAGCCGTCAGTGTCCTGATCGCCATATTTTTCGTCGCCGGTAGCTTGCACGATTTTTACGCGGGCCCAGTCGGCATCAAGTTCGTCGGCGACGATCCGGGGCAGTGCGGTCTTGCTTCCGCTGCCCATCTCGGAACGGTGCGCGATGATGTAGACGGTTCCGTCCGTGTCGATGGCTAGATAAACATTGGGATGCAGCGGAGCATTTGCCATCGGCGCCACGGCGTTGGCGGCTGTGGGATCAGTTGCTGCGGCGAACACAGTTTCTGGCGCCCGGCGGACGCTTAATACCAGGGCGCCCGCGCCGAGCAGGTTCTTCAAAAATTCGCGGCGGCCGGGCTCAACAATATTCATGGAACTTATGGAATCGCCGCTGTTTACGGACGCATGGTCACGGAGCATTCTTCAGGTCTCCCGATTTTCACGTGATAAAGAGCTGCTATTTCTACGCTACATCCTACTGCTATTCGAAATTCTTGCAAATGCGGACAGTCCAAATGCCATGCGCAGCTACGAACTCGTAATGCTGCGCAAGAGGGCGAAGCATGGTGATAGAATTCGCTCGAAAAGTTAGGAGTGCGTACATGAAGGCGACGCGACGCGAATTTGTAAGCACCATGGCGCTGGCCGCGCTGGGAGCACGATACGTTGGTGCAGCCGCAGCGCGATTGCCGCTGGCGTTTTCCACGCTGGGGTGTCCGGCGTGGACCTGGCCGCAAATTCTGGACTTCGCGGCGCAGCATGAATTCGCGGCGGTAGAGTTGCGCGGTCTGCTCGGCGACATGAATCTGCCTGCTCGGCCGGAATTTGCCGCGGACAAAATTCCTGCTGCGAAGCGCGATGTGGCGGCGCACGGTTTGAAAATTGCGTGTGTAAGCAGTTCGGCGGAGATGCATGTCGCGGATCCGCAAAAACGCGCTCAAACACTTTCCGATGCGCGCGGTTTTATCGATCTGGCGTCGGCCTTGGGCGCGCCTTATGTGCGGGTTTTCGGGAACAAAATGGAAGGGCCGCGGGAGGAAGTGATTGCGCGCGTATCGAGCGGCCTGCATGAGCTCGGCGAATATGCGGGACCGCGAAATGTGACGGTGATCATCGAATCGCACGGCGATTTCACCGATTCAGCCGCATTGAAAGAAATATTGACGCGCGCCGATTCCGAGCATGTGGCGTTGCTGTGGGATGCGCACCACACGTTTGCTGCTTCGCACGAAGAGCCGGAATTTACCGTGGGGCAATTGGGGAAGTGGATTCGCCACACGCACTTGAAAGATTCGGTGCCGGATGGAAAAGACCGGCATTACGTGCTGACTGGACAAGGAGATGTGCCGGTGAAGCGGCAGGTGAAGGCGCTGGTTAAAATTAATTACACCGGTTTTTATTGCTTTGAATGGGAAAAAAAGTGGCACCCGGATCTGCTCGAGCCTGAAGTCGCATTTCCTGATTACGTTAAAGTCGTCGGTGAATACCTGAGCCAGGCGCAGGCCAAATCCTGATTTCCTTTGTGCTGCGGCCGCAACGAATCAAGGAGAACCAATGAACCGCCGACTCGTGGCGATCATTTTCGTCTGCGTTTTTGCATCTTTCTCCGGTTGTGCCAAAAAAGCTGCACAGTTTACGACAGACTCGAACCTCGTATCGGTATTGGCCGGAAACGCGGCTGACAAGCAGCGTTTTATTGCCGTCAGCCACAAACTGCAAATCGTTGCGGCGGAGTCCCAACTTCAAAAAAACTGGGAATCGGTAATCAACTTTTGCGCCACGATTCACTGCGAAGTCCTCAATTCCAGTATTACCTCGCGAACCCGCGAGTCCTTGCCATCTGCTTCGATCACCCTGCGTGTTGCGCCTGAAGATGTGCCAAAGCTAATGGGACACCTGGAAAAACAAGGCAGCATCGTCCAACACACCACCGAAAGTGAAGACAAGACCACCGCGGTTGTAGATACCGAGGCACGAATCAAAAATCTTACCGGCTTCCGCGACAATCTCCGCGCCATGTTAGCGAAGCCTTCGGCCACCGTTAAAGATTCCGTGGACATTCAGCAGCAACTGACTGAGGTGCAGTCGAACCTGGACAGCGAAACGGCCCAAAGGAAAATTCTCGCCAACGAAACGGAAAAGGTTGCTGTAGTTATTTCCTTCCGCATCGAAAGAACCGCCGATGGCGGTGGCGGATTTAAAGTAATTGGCGATGCTTTTCGCGAATCCGGATCGGTGTTGGGGGAAAGCATCGCGTCGCTTATTACCGTAGTAGTAGCCATTATCCCGTGGCTGATCGTGATCGTGCCGTTATTGTGGCTTCTTAGGAAGACGTGGCGAAAATTTCGCAAAGGTCGACGCGCTGATCGCCCACCCACTACTGCCGTGTTATAGGCTCACACATTGGCGCGTGACATAGTTCTGCTCCCTTCGTCGTGCATATTTGGGCATAGAGGCAAGTTATGAAACGGGAGTATCAGCGTTGGTATTCTTCGCGGCTGGGCATCGACCTGGGCGTGGTGGTTTATGGGCATTGGGGGGCGCCGTTGATGGGGTTTCCTACCAGCGCGGGGGACGAGTGGGAATTGGAAAATCAGGGAATGATCGGCGCGCTCGCGGATTTTATCGACGCGGGGAGAATTAAATTTTTCTCGGTGAATTCGGTCAATCATCACGGGCTTTACAACCGAGGAGCGCACCCGTTTCATCGCAGCTACATGCAGGCGATGTTCGACGCGTATCTGCGCGAGGAAGTGGTTCCGTTCATCTGGGACAATTGCAAATCGTCGGTGGCGATTTCGACGATGGGGGCTTCTTTCGGGGCTTATCACGCGGCAAATACTTTGTTTAAGCATCCGGACGTGTTCAAACGGTGTTTTGCGATGTCTGGTGTGTATGACGTCAGGAATTTTATGGATGGGATGTACGACGACAATTTTTATTTCAATAATCCTGTCGATTATCTGGCGAGTTTAAGCGATCCGTGGCTGCTGGGCGAGCTGGCTTCCTGCGACATTCACATCATTACCGGTTCGGGGCCGTGGGAAAAGAGTGGTGCGAGCTATCGGCTGTCGGAAATTTTATGGAGCAAGGGCATTCGCCACTCGTTGGACGATTGGGGGCCGCAAGGTGGGCACGATTGGCCTTACTGGAAGAACGAGATGCGCGAATATGTTTCGCGCATCTTTTAAGCATTGTTGTAATCGCGAGTTCTAAGCAGGTATTTTCTTGCCTGGGCTTTATTTAAAGAGCGAAACGCCTGGAAATCTGGCGGCGCTGCCGAGTTCTTCTTCGATACGCAAGAGCTGATTGTATTTTGCGATGCGGTCGGTGCGGCTGGCCGAGCCGGTTTTGATTTGCCCCGCGGCGGTGGCCACCGCCAGGTCGGCGATGAAGGTGTCTTCCGTTTCGCCGGAGCGATGAGAAATGATGGAGTTG
>Ga0073928_10006501_pt1 | contig 15688 bp, 11 predicted proteins | sample PaiPotPPA55metaG_FD_76969 | JGI IMG/M metagenome (GOLD analysis project Ga0073928, IMG submission 76969) | Iron sulfur acid spring bacterial and archeal communities from Banff, Canada, to study Microbial Dark Matter (Phase II) - Paint Pots PPA... ... | reverse complement strand
GACAGAGGCGACTTCCTGCAAAAAGCAGTCTCGTTGGAGATTGGGAATTACCGACCAAATGCTACACCAATTTTGTCAGCGCCTGTTGACGCGCACTGAGCCCGCACGACTAACCAGATGGGAAGGCCGGTCTCCACGGGATGCGATACGCTCCCAATTAATCGACGTGCTCGAAGCACAAGAGAAAGGAGACCGGCTGTGAGGAAGTGTAGCACTGTGGCGAAGCGTGGCAACGGGATTTTCAGGAAGCCCAAGCTGACCATCGGTTTGGATTTGGGAGACCGAACAAGCCATTACGGCATCTTGGATGAGGCAGGCAACGTGATTCTGGAGTGTAGCCAGCCAACGACACCGAAAGGAATCCACCAGGTATTCAGCAGGATCCCGCGGAGTCGCATCGCACTGGAAACCGGGACGCATTCTCCCTGGGTAAGCCGGCAGTTAAGCGAGTTGGGCCACGAAGTGATCGTGGCTCATGCGCGCAAGGTGCGACTTATCGGGGAGAGTAGCCGAAAAGACGATCGGCTCGATGCCCGAACGTTGGCACGGCTAGCGAGAATCGATCCCGGATTGTTGGGTCCGGTGCGCCATCGCAGTGCCAAAGCGCAAATCCATCTTGCGGTGATCCGCGCTCGAGCGGCGCTGGTCAGCACGCGCACGGCGCTGGTGAATGCCGCGCGCGGGTTGACGAAATCCTATGGCGAGCGGCTGAGGAAGTGCGGCACAGGGCAAATGAATCGCGAGATCGCCAAGGGACTGAGCCAGGAGTTGCGGGACGCCTTGGAGCCACTATTGCAGGAAATCGAATCGTTGAACGCGACTTGACTCTAACCGGCCTTCTCATGGAAGGAGTTAGCTCTCCGGATTGCTACACTAAGTCCAAGTCTCCGCTGTTTGTGTGGGGTCGAATATCTTATTTTTCCGGCCTAGCCACGATGAACGGTTGGGACTGCAATTCTCTTCGATAGAAAGCTCGCGGGCGCTGTAATTGTTGTCTTTCCGCATTGTCCCCGCGCTCTTCTCCTTCCACGAAAGTAAGCTCTCGCCTTTTTGCCAGAAGTTCCTTGATTCTCATCTCTTGCATCTGTGGAACTCGGCCGGTTGCATAGTCGATCCATTCCCTTACCTCAACCTGGCCATCTTTCGGTGCAATGTCGGCTGCGTTCGTTTTCAGGCCCTCCTCGACCAGTGCGTAGGTCAAGTAACCGTGACCTAGTTGCGCAGCCTCCAGCGCCGCCTGGTAGCTCTGGGCGGCAGTAAGGATGTCCATGCCCTTTTCGTAAGCCAACTGGGCCAATCCCTTCGAATTCATAGGTCCACGTCGTTTTTCTTCCGCTTCGAGAGCCTGACCAGAATTGCAAGCATCGATCACCAGCAGTAGCTGACCTGCGTCCACTTCCTCGAGTGCTTGCGCTATCTCCTGGTCTGAAATGCTGTGCTGCAAAATTGTCTGCATACCCGCTTCGTCAAGATTGCCTCGCTCGCCGTTGTAGCCGAGATCGTGCGGAATCAAATAGAACCGAGACTGCTGTGCGGTACCGTGACCCGCGTAGTACACAATCACCGCGTCTTCGGGTTGGGCACGACTCAGGTTCTGTAGTGCCGGGGAAGCGCTTCCTCGTGAAGCACCCGCGTCGATCCCAGATAGGATCTTAAGTGCGAGCAGGATGTTGGCCTTAGTGGCATCTTGGTCTGAAAGATTTGCGACTTCGACGCGCGAAAACTTGCTGAGCCTCATTTGCTGTCGCCTGACTTCTTCGCCGAAGGATTGCGCGTCAGCAGCTGCGTACTTCAAGCTGTACTCGGCGTTAGCATAAGTATTGATACCCACGGTGACCGCGTAGAGTACAGCCGCACGCTTCAACGTCTCAGCGCCTTCGATCGTCAGTACGACATCCTGGCTCTTGATATTGTCTTGGTTGAAAGCGTAGGCCCTGAACTTGTTCTGCCCCGCTATGATCGGAACGGTCGCTTCGACGGTGACATTCGAAGCACCCCTGAGTACATCGTCACGCCAGACCTTGACTAAAGACCCGTTGCGAAAGAGCCGCACATCGCGAGCACCTGCGGGGGCGTTGGCAACGCTGAGTGCTAGCTTGACCACTCGGGTCGAAACAGGCGATGACGTGGATGAGGGCCCGTCAGCGGTAGTGAGAGTAAGATGCGGCTGCCGTCGGTCTTTCGTTGAGATGTCGTGGCTTGCCTTTGGCCGTTTCCCATGGAGAATGTCGGCCAGAAGCCCGGGATAATAAAACTCGTTGAAGAACAGCTCCACCGGAGCCACGTCGAATGTTTGCCCGGAGAACCTCCACAGAATGTGACCCCACGCTCCAGGTGAGCCGTCAAATAATCCATCGGGCGCGACTACCAGCCATTCCTTACTTTCGCCGCCCAATACGCCCACCAGATTCACCAGCGTGGCGAGTTTATTTCCGGAAGCAACGTCCCACAGTTCCTGGCTTCCGCTGTTATCGCCTATGGCGAGTATGCGGCCATTGGTACTGAAGGCGAGTGACTGGGCTCCGTCCTGGGTCGCTAACTTACGAAGCGATGCGCCGGTATGAACGTCGAGGAGCTCAACTTGTGTCCCGTTTCCGACGGCGAGAACGTCGCCCTTTGCACTCGCGCTCAAATTCTTTATTTGATCGCGGCCGGGTAGTTCCGCGATTTGTTTACCGGAAGTCGTTTGGTATACAAAGATCGCAGGCACATGTGCCTTATTGAACCCGGTGAATGCGATCTCTTCGCCATCGGAGCTGAACCCAAACGCGGGCGTAAAACGCGAGTCATCAGATTTTCCGGCGCTGAAGGCGTGCAGCTTCGCGTTCGACTTCGCATCGAACAGGTCGATTTCACTCGGATAGATGAATGGATCCTTGTTCGGATTTGGCTGGACCGGCGAAAATGTTGATAGCGCTCTTTTGAACGCCGCGCCAGCGTCGTGACTGTCTGGAGGCCCGGCTCTGAATCTCCCGTCCGGGCTGAGCCCGGGCTGACCGATTAAGCTCAGCGAAGCGAAGTCTGCGTCACGCGCTGGGACGCCGGTAGAGGTGCTCCAGATTTCCGTTCGCGTACTCTTCATTTGCTTGCGTCGGTATACGAGCCAACGTCCGTCAGGACTAAACGTAAACGCATCCGTCGCTCTGTAGTCGGCGGGTAGGGACGCTCCTTCGCTGGACACCCGTGCCATCATCGCGGCCAATTGATCCTGGTGGCTTTCGAAATATGCCTTAATTTCCTCAGGAGTCGATATGCCAGCGTTTTTCTTTAGATATGCGATCGCTTTGGGATTGTTCATATAGAAACGGTAAGCGTCTGTCTCCTCAAACGGAACCGTCTCTTGTGATGACAGAACGAGCTGATCAGCGCCTGATCGTAAATTGACCAGCCGGATGCCATTACCCACAATTTCTGCGATGTTCTGTCCATCTGGGCTGAAGCTCGCAAGAGGAGCTCTTCCATTTGATACTACGGTCGCGATGGCTCGGACGAGAGCTCCGCTGCTTACGTCCCAAACCTTCGCTTCGCCACCATTGACGACGCCTGCCGCCGGCCGCAGGGTTACAAGAGTTCGCCCATCGGGGCTAAAGACGAGATTGCCTTTGGCGTGGAAAGCGGCGGTGCCTGCGGCAAGGACATGCAGGTCAGGCCCTCGGAGTTCCCGAATTATCGCCCTATCACCGAGCAGGAAAGCTACCAGTTGACCGTCGGCGCTGAACGTCATAGTGGCTTCGTTATTGGCTTTTATTCCCGTGTTAACAAGTTCGTTGCCCGTCGCCGCGTCATAAATCTTGAAGGGTTTATCGTATCCCGCCACGCCCGCCAAGCGGCCATCTGGGCTGATCACGGCCTGTGCCATGCCGCCCAATACGTCGCGATGTTTCCCATAATCGATCGCGAATGAGGTCTTCGCAGCTCCGGTACTTACATCCCACTTCTTAATCGCGTCTCCGCTCACCGAGGAGAGCTCACGCCCATCTCGACTGAAAACCATACCTTGAATTGAGAAAGCATGAGCGCCAAACGTTCTCAACTTGCGGCCGGTCGCCACATCCCATAAGACGATCGCGTACTCGCCACCGTTGTCTAAGGAGAGCACATGGTTGCTTGCTCCCTCACCCGCCGCGAGAAGTTTTGCATCGGGGCTGATGGCGAGCGTGGTGATGTGCTTACTAGATTGAATCGTCCTGACAACACTTCCGGTAGCCAGGTCCCAAATCTTGATCGTGAGATCGTCGCTGCCCGATGCCAGCCACTTTCCGTCCGGGCTGAACGCCAGCGCACTAATGGGCTTTGTATGGCCGACCTGCAATACAAGGTCAGGATGAGTTGTGGGGGAGTCCGACAAGCCAGAACTTTGTTCAAGAGCGACGGTTGAGAAGAGCGTGCACAGCGGTAGGAATATCACAGACAACACACAGCTGTTCACGCCAGGGGCTCCATATAGCAATTACAGCGCTCGATTGTACAGTGAAATCGAGCGCATACTCGGCAACCGGCGTATGGCAAACGTCTTCAGCCCTATACGCCGAACCAGCTCCACCACAGATCGAACAACCCGCGCCCCATCTGCCGTCAATGTAGCGCAGTTGCGCGTTGACCCGTACACTCCGTTTTTGACCGCAGTCTTCAACTGAATGAAGTATCGCGGCAAATGACAGTCTGAAAGCTATACTTCTGGTTATGCAACCCGAGCAAGAGATATTAAACCGATGGAGCGGTTCCGCTCCGTTCTGGGAGAAGCACCGCGAAATCATCAAGCGGATGTTTGTGCCGGTTACGCAAGCTCTTGTCGAGGATGGGCAGATCGGCAGTCAGCACGTGGTGCTGGATATTGCTACTGGTCCTGGAGAACCTGCGCTGAGCGTTGCCGCCATGGTCGGACCTGAAGGCAAGGTCTTTGGAATCGATCCGGTTCCCGAGATGGTTGCGGCTGCTCGTCGCGCGGCAGGGCTTCTTGCGGTTAAAAATGTGGAATTCGATGTCGCTTTCGCGGACCACCTGCCGTTTCCGGCCGATTCATTCGACGCCGTGATCAGCCGGTTCGGAGCGATGTTTTTTCCCTCCCCAGTCAACGCGGCCGGCGAGATGCTGAGGGTGCTCAAGGCAGGACGAAAACTAGCTTTGGCAGTCTGGCATTTCGCCGAAAGAAATCCTTTTCATTATTCGTTGTCGCGAGTCATCGACCGGTACGCCAATTCGCCATCACCTGCTCCGGATGCTTTGGATGCATTCCGCTATGCCAGTCCTGGCAAGTTACGAAAAGTTCTGAAAGAGGCTGGCGCGATAGATTTGTCTGAGCGACTGCTGCAATTCACAATTCAGGCGCCGCTCTCAGTTAAAGACTTTTGGACGCTGCGCGTGGAGATGTCTGACACGCTTCGTGAAAAAATCGCCGCGCTTTCAAAGGATCAGGTGGCGGAAGTGAACCGGCAGGCGCTCGAATCTCTTCGTGAGTACTCCACCGGCCGTGGGATGAGTTTCCCGGCTGAGGTTCTCATGGTGAGCGGTGCCAAAGGCCAGCCAGCGTAGATGAATGCCTTGACGAACAGAGGATGCTTGCAAAGCTCGGCACGTCTCAATGCCTGATTAACGCTCACCAAGAACTGACCCCACTCCCAATCTGTTGGCTAAGTTGACAACAAATGGGATATATGATAAACTATATGCCGGGAGCGCTGCTCTATCCTCTCCCGGAGCCCGCTGTGGGCTGGCGCCCGGGCTAGAGCGCGCTCCTTCCGTCAACTCTCAAAGGCGAGGCCACCGCGTGACTACAAACAGCTCTACGCCGCAAAAGCTGTACTTGCTGCAGTTGTCTTCGACGACCGTACCGATTGCCCCAAACCGCACGCTCGAAATGTCCCTGGGCTGCTATCTGATTCAGACGACCGACGCCAAAAATATCCTGATCGACACAGGAATTGGTCCAGACGCTCTTCTTCCACCGGGCAGACCAACGGGGCGGAACGTGAGCAACGTGATTGAACAGCTTGCCGCCCTAAATCTGCGGCCTGCTAAGATCGACACCGTCATCTGCACGCATTTCGATGTGGACCACGCCGGATACAACGACGCTTTTCTCCACGCCGAGCACATCGTCCAGCGCGAACACTACGAACTTGCGCGCAGTGGTTACCAGCGGCTCGCGGCCGCCCGTTCGCACTGGGATCACCCTGCCTTGCGTTACCGTCTGGTCGATGGCGATACCGAACTGCTCCCCGGCTTGATGCTGCTGGAGACTAGCGGGCATGTGGCCGGCCACCAATCGGTCCTGGTGCGGCTACCGCAAACCGGCGCGGTCCTGCTAGCGATCGATGCGGTGATGATGCAACACACGTTCACCCGGGACCGCAAGCCCTGGCCCAATGATGACAACGAGGCCCAACTCATCGCCAGCACGACAAAGCTACTTGATCTGGTCAAACGCGAAAACGTGGCGTTGGTCGTGTTCGGCCACGACGGCGCACAATGGCGAACCCTGAAGAAGTCCCCGGACTACTACAGCTAACTTTCGGCGAACTATTTTTTTTATTTTTTGCTGGAGTGCAATCGCGTCAGCCATCGCGGGGCACGACACATCGGGCCCGCTGGGAGTTATAGGGGTGAAAAAACGCTTGACATAAGTAATTACTTATATAGACTAGTACTTATATATGGTACCCACAATGTCGACCCTCGATGCCACCTTCTCCGCTTTGGCTGATCCGACCCGCCGAGCGATCCTTTCGCGTCTGGCGCAAGGCGAAGCGACCGTGATGGAACTGGCGGAGCCATTCAAGCTCTCGCAACCAGCGATCTCGCAACACCTGAAAGTGCTGGAAAGCGCGGGGCTGATTGCTCGCCGAATCGAAGGCACGAAGCGCCCTCGGCGACTGGCCCAGGCTGGTGTTGAAGCGATCGACGTGTGGCTTGCCATGTTGCGGGAAGCCTTGGCAAAAAACTACGACAGGCTGGACGAGGTCCTTGCCGAGATGAAACCAGAGAAAGGAAAAGAGCGATGAACAACACGATGAACAAGATGACCCTAAAGACCGAAGGCGATCGGTACGTTGTCGTAACAAGGCGGTTCGCTGCGCCGCCTGAGGCAGTGTACCGGGCACATACGGAGCCGAAACTGATCCAGAAGTGGTTACTGGGGCCGGATGGGTGGACGATGCCGGTTTGCATCAGCGACGCAAAACCCGGCGGGAAGATCCGTTATGAGTGGACGAACGGCAAGGGGGGCGGATTCCACTTGACGGGCAAATATTCCGAACTGGAGCCCTACAGCAGGATCGTTCATGTGGAGCGGATGCATTTGCCCGACCCGACGCCGGACAACCACGTAGAAACGAAGTTCGAGCCTGACGGCGCCGGCACGTTGATGACACTGCGCATGACTCTGCCCAATGCGGAAGTGCGCGCGGCTATGCTAGCCACCGGCATGGAGCACGGGATGGAAGCGAGCTACGCCAGGCTGGAACAGATGATCTAGCCTGCGGATGGTGTTCCTGAATGCCACGCCCTCGATGGTGGAATCCAAACCTAGCGTTCGCCTTTGAGGGCGTGTCTTGGTCCGCAATACGCCGAACTCTGAGTGTCACGTTTGTTTTCGCCCTCGCCTCGGATAGAATCATCGTTTTGTTTTGAGGCTTTGACGACGACCGACGGACCCATGAACGAAATCCGGCTACACAACACATTGAGCGGCGAGACAGAAACGTTTGTTTCGCAGAAGCCCGGCGAAGTGAGCATGTACACATGCGGGCCGACGGTGTACGACTTCGCGCATATCGGGAACTACCGCACGTTTGTGTTTCAGGACATTTTGCGGCGCTTTCTGAGGCTGCGAGGATTCCGGCTCAATCACGTCATGAATCTGACCGACGTGGACGACCGCATCATTGCGAAGGCGGCGGTTGCCGGGGTGAGCATTCGCGACTACACCCAAAAATTTGTGCAGGCATTCTTCGACGATTGCAAGACGTTGAGCATCGAGGCGCCGGAGCACTGGATTCGCGCCACCGATTACATCGACGACATGGTGAAGCTGATTCAACGCTTGCAAGAGAAGTCGTACACGTATGCGGGCGAGGGATCGATCTATTACCGCATCGCGAAATTTCCGGACTACGGCAAATTGTCGAAGATCGATGTCAGCGGGATCCAGGCCGGAGCGCGGGTGGACAACGATCGCTACGAAAAAGAAAGCGCGCGCGATTTCGCCTTGTGGAAGGCGCCGAAGCCCGGCGAGCATTTCTGGGAGACGGCGATAGGCCCGGGGCGGCCGGGGTGGCACATCGAATGCTCGGCGATGGCTATGAAACTTCTCGGCGAGACCATCGACATTCATACCGGCGGAATCGATCTCGCATTTCCGCATCACGAAAACGAGATCGCGCAGAGCCAAGGCGCGACGGGGAAGCAGTTTGTGCGCTACTGGATGCATGCGGAGCATTTGCTGGTGGAAGGCGAGAAGATGTCGAAGTCGCTGGGCAATTTTTTCACGCTGCGCGATCTGTTCGCGAAGGGCTACAAACCTTCGGCGCTGCGCTTTGCGCTGGCGAGCGTGCCCTACCGGCGTCAACTGAATTTTACGTTTGATGGATTGCAGCAGGCGGCCAGCGCGGTGGAGCGTCTGCGGAATTTTTCGGATCGGCTTGCGCAGGGCAAATTTCCCGAGGGCAAGCAGCCTGGGATGGCCGAGCGTATCGCCAAGGCCGCGCAGGATTTCGACGCGAGCTTGTCGGATGATTTGAACACGGCGATGGCGCTTGCCGCGATTTACGATCTGGTGCGCGAAGTGAACATCGCGATGGACAAAGGGGAATTCCGCCAGGGTGACGTCGCCGCGGCGCGGGAATTGCTGGCGGCGTTCGATCGCGTGTTCGCGGTGATCGCTGACAACGATGCCGAGAAGTTGCGGGCGCTCGGTTATGGCGACGCGAGCGGCGCACTGGCCGACGCGGAAGTCGAAAAAATGGTGGCCGAGCGGCAGGATGCGCGCAAACGGCGCGATTTCGCTGCTTCCGATCGCATCCGTAAAGAACTCGCGGATCGTGGTATAATCCTCGAAGATAGCCGGGACGGAAGCGTCCGCTGGAAACGCAAATGAAGCACTCTAAACTAAACAATTTGAAGCAGTTTACGAGCATCTCTTCCCCGGCCGAAGTACGCCCAAACCTCTACGGCGTAGACTAACGAACCCTCCTCTCTGGCCGCATGACCTTCGCATGTGCGTGCGTTATGCCGCCTGCTTGCAAGCCCCTCGCGTTTGATCCGTCAACCACCGGCCATTCTTCATCGAGGAGGAAGAAATGATTGCAACCACAGATAGGAAATTGGGTGCCACGAATATTTCAGGAACGAAACTGCCTGAGTCCAATGAAATTCTTACGAAATTGCCGAAGTTGAACATGCCGTTGCCGGGACCTAACGCGAAGCGCGTCGTTGAGCTCGATACGAAATATGTTTCGCCATCGTACACGCGGGATTATCCGCTGGTCGCGAAGCGCGGCCAGGGCTCGATGATCGAAGATGTGGATGGAAATGTGTTTTTGGATTTTGCCGCGGGTATTGCGGTTTGCGCGACCGGGCATTGCCATCCCGAAGTTGTCGCCGCGATTCAGAAGCAAGCGGCGGAACTAATTCATTTGTCGGGTACCGATTTTTACTACGAGGGGATGCCGCAGCTGGCGGAAAAGTTGAGCTCGATTTCGCCGGGCAAGGAATCGAAGCGCGTATACTTCGGAAATTCGGGCGCGGAGGCGATCGAGGCGGCCATCAAGCTGGTGAAGTATCACACCAAGCGCGACAAGCTGATCGCATTTGACGGGTCGTTTCATGGGCGCACCATGGGCGCGCTTTCGTTGACGGCGAGCCGCTCGGTGCAGCGCAAGGGATTTGGGACGTTGCTGTCGGGCGTGTTTCACATGCCGTATCCGGACACCTATCGCGGAACGTATGGCGTGCGTCCGGAGTGCGCGTCGGCGGACTGCTTGAGTTATCTGGAGAATGAATTGTTCCGGCGGCGTTGCGATCCGGAGGAAGTGGCGGGCATCTTCATCGAGCCGATTCAAGGGGAAGGCGGCTACATTCTGGCGCCCGCGGACTTCTTGTTGGGGCTGCAAAACATTTGCCGGAAGTACGGGATTCTGCTGGTGGCCGATGAAGTGCAGTCCGGTATGGGCCGCACGGGAAAGTGGTGGGCGGTCGATCATGCTGCGGGCGTCGAGCCGGACATCATTTGCACCGCGAAGGGCATTGCTTCGGGAATGCCGTTGAGCGCGGTGATTGCGCGCGCGAGCGTGATGGACTGGAAGCCGGGTGCGCACGCTTCGACATTCGGCGGGAATCCGGTATGCATCGCTGCTTCGCTGGCGACCTTGCAATTGCTGGAAAGCAAGTACATGGCGAACGCGAAGCGCGTTGGAGAATTCATTTTGACGCGAACTGCGGATTGGACGCAGAAGTTCAAAAACGTCGGCGAAGTGCGCGGACGTGGATTGATGATCGGCATCGAGCTAGTGAAGGATCAGAAGACCAAGGAGAAAGCACCGGAGATGCGCAACCGGATTATTCAGGCGGCGTACCACAAGGGTCTGCTGATTCTTGGGTCGGGAGACACGACCGTGCGATTCTGCCCGCCGTTGGTGATTGATGAGCAGCAGGCGGAGTTCGCGGTGAGGACGCTGGAAGAATGCTTCCGGGAAGAGGAAAGGAAGTAAGGAAGTAAGGAAGTAAGGAAGTAAGGAAGTAAGGAAGTAAGGAAGTAAGGAAGTAAGGAAGTAAGGAAGTAAGGAAACGGCCGATGAGTTGCGCCTTGGAAGGCTGGCTGTAATAAGAAAGAGAAAAACTTAACACAGAGGGCGCTGAGACCGGACACAGAGGTCACCGAGAAGTGTGTGCCAAGAACCCGTGGTTGCCTCAGATGTAACGTGGCAGCCGCGGGATTTTTGTTTATACTCTCGCGTGGAAGGCGCCTTCGGCGGGCCTTACAGCACATCGGAATGTTGGTTATAGGCGGCTGACGGACGATTTTGGTGCAGGGGATTTTGCAGAGAATGACGTGCCGATTTTCTCTAAAGTGATATTCGGAGCGGTGCAGTGGGCTGCGCGAAAAGGTTTGCGCGGCGAGCGGGAGAATTTGTCCGCGGAGGCTGAGGCTCCGGCGCAAAGCAGCGCGGGCGGGCGTGTTGCTGCGCGGAAGCTGGAGGCTGGGCGTACGGGCATGCGCGGGGAGACGTACGCGTATTGGTATTTGCGGCGGAATGGGTATGTGTTCGTCGCGCGGAATTACGTGCCGCGTGGAGCGCAGGGCGAGATCGATCTGATTGGGTACGATGGGAAAACCCTGGCGTTTGTGGAAGTGCGGACGCGCACAGTGAGCGCCGCCATGACGGCACTGCCAGAATTGAGCGTCACCACTGACAAGCAACGCGTAGTGGTGCGGACCGCGCGAAGGTTTCTCGGAGAGCGACACGTGGGCAATTGTCCTTGCCGCTTCGACGTGCTGGCCATCGACAATCGCCCGGGCATGCCGCCCGAGGTGCGGTTGCACAAAGATGCATTTAGTCCACAGATGTGAGGTTCACCTCGATTTGGTCCCAAATCCGAATGTGTCCATCCCGATTTGCGCTGGCGTTCGATGCAAGGTGGGTGGCGTCGCGGATTTGCCGATGGTCATGCAAGCACTCGGTGGGTCGGAGGAACGTACGTGGATGCCACCAATTAGGTGGTCGCGAGCACATCTTGGATTGACTCAAGCAATTTGTTAATGCCGTCGGGCTTGCTCACTACCACGTCTATGTGGGCGGCCGTCGCCATCGTCTTCGGTACCTGGTTCTCGAATAGCGTGAACAGAATGATGCGAACGTGGGGCAATTCCTTCTTGATGATGGAGGCGACCTCTACTCCGTTAAGGTTGGGCATCCTGAAATCGACCAGAATTAAATCGGGTTTGAGGTCCTTGGCTTTGCCGATGGCATCGAGCCCATCCACGGCCTCGCCGCAGACCTCCAGACCGATCTTGTGTCTAAGGAACCTGCGGACTACGGAACGGACGATCTCGCTGTCATCCGCGATGAGGATACGCTTTGATACGATGGCCGACTGAATTTCGGTAGAAACCAGCGATTCACTCACGCGAAATACCCATAACTAGGGGATTCTCTTACCCTTGTCTGTCCCAAACAATACAGGAATGCCTGTAGGAAATGTCAACTACGACGACCACACTAGGATCAAAAGGCACAAGTGCAATGTCTTCAATAGGGTACCGGCGGATGCGGTTTACAGGGTGGGCACGGACTTTACAGCGTTGCTTGCAAAGTTGGCGGGGAATGCGTGGAAGGCCATCCGACTGCGAGAGCAGCGCAAATAAAGCAGTGAGCCGGAAGAGCAATGACGCATGTCACCCAGGTGAGCCCGAAGTGGATCGAAGAAGTGATTCCATCTCAAGGGGGAAAACACCTTTTTTGTTTTGACACTCAGGCCCCGTGTGGGCTACGATTCGCGCACCGAGAGGCCATATTGGCCTGGGCGGGTTTGGGGAACCTGCTTTGTTGGAAGTGGAAGTTCTGCTCAAAGAGCGCTTCCGGTGCCCGTTAACTGTACGGATTGTTTTCTTCTACCCAGGAGCAAATCCCTACAGGCGGGGCGTTTGAGCTCGTCGTAGTGCAATCCTGACGCGAGTGGAATGTGAAGTCGGGGAGTGGAACTCAAATTTGATTTGAGGGGGATGTCCATGCGGCGACTACTATTCGCAGTCATGCTGACGATGGTGTTTGCATTAGGGGTAAACGCGCAGACGTTTCGTGGCGCCATCAATGGGACGGTGACCGATCCTTCGGGGGCGGTTGTGCCGGGGGCGCAGGTGCGGGCGATCGACACGGCTACGGGTATCGAGCACACGACCGTGACGACGAGTGATGGGCAATTTGCGTTTCAGGATTTGCCGCTGGGAACCTACAAGGTAATCGTGACGGCCAGCGGATTCCCGAACAATACAGTGGACAACGTGGCGGTGACGGCGGGGTCGGCTTATACGCTAGCGGTGAAGTTGTCGATGGCGCAGCAGACCACCGCTGTGGAAGTTTCCGCGGCGGCGATCACCTTAGACACCACAACACAGACCGAGACGATGACACTTCCGGACGCGGCCGTGCAGGATATTCCGCTGAACGGGCGCGACTTCTCGCAGTTGATCGCCATCTCGCCGGGATACGGCGGCTACTCGGTTGGGGGATTCGGCTCGCTGAATGGAACGCGGGCAAATCAGATGAACTGGCAGATCGACGGCACGGACAACAATGATTTCTGGCACAACATTCCGGCGGTCAACCAGGGCGGCGTTTCGGGAATCGCAGGCGTGGTGATGCCGATCGACGCGGTGGATGAATTTACGGCGCAGACGCAATCCAACGCCGAAGCGGGCCGCAATGCCGGAGGCACGGTCAATCTAGTGATCAAGACCGGCGGCAACAGCTTGCACGGCAGCGCGTACTACTACAATCGGAATGAGTTCTACGCCGCGCGGTCGCCGTTCTTTATACCGAGTCCGCAATTTCCGAAAGCTCCTCGACTGCGGAATGAAAATTATGGGTTCACCGTCGGCGGGCCGATTATCAAGAACAAGACCTTTTTCTTTGCGGGTTTTGAGAAGCAGGAGTATATCTTTGGACTCACCGGCAAGTCCACGGAGCCTTCCTCGGCGTGGGTGAGCAATGCGCAAGCGCTGCTCACGAAGTTTGGAGTAGCGGAGAGCCCGCTGTCGGCGACGCTGCTTTCGACATTGTGGCCGAGTACCATCACAGCTCTGCCGGCAAACCTGAACAACTTTTTCGCCACGGTGCCCGGCACGGGCTACAGCTACAACGGGGTGGTGAAGATTGACCACAATTTCAACGACAAGCATCACCTCTCATTCCACTACTTTGTGGGGCAAGGCAGCCAGACGCAGCCTCCCGGCGCGAGTTTGGCGCTGGCGACGGCGAGTTCCAACCTTGGTGACTACTTCGAAGTCGCACCACTCCATGTACAAAACTATTCGCTGGTCCTGAATTCCGTTTTCACTTCGCGGATGACGAACCAAATCCTTTTCGGAGTCAGCTACTTCAATCAGATCTTCCACGACGCCAACAACAGCTTCAATACGAAGGCACTGGGATTGAACCTGAGCCCGGACGCGACCATTAACGGGAAACCCATTCTCGGAGCGCCGAACATTGCCATCTCGAACTTCGATCAGGTGGGAATCACGCCTCCGGAAGGGCGCAACGACATCACCGGCCATTTGACCGATATCGTTTCGTATAACGTGGGAGCGCACCAGTTGCGCCTCGGAGGCGAGGTCCGGCAGGGCCGAGTGGATGAGTTCTACTTCCGGCGCTCTCTGGGGGCCTTCACGTTTGATGGGACGCAGGGGCCCTGGGCGGGTACCTGCGCCGCGGGCGACACAACGTGCGCTGCCACAAACTCGCTTGCGGATTTTCTCGCCGGCGACGTGTCCACCTCCTCGATTGCCGTCGGAAACGCCGAACGTCATGCCACCGCGAATGGGTTCGACTTTTTCGGGCAGGATTCCTGGCAGGTGACGCGCAAACTGAACCTCAATTTAGGGTTGCGCTACGAATACTTTGGGCCCGCTCACACTAGCGACAAAGATCTGGCGGTCTTTATTCCGGGGAGGGGGTTGCTCATCCAGGGAGCTGGAATTGGGTCGATCTTCCCGCCCGATAGGAACAATTTCGCTCCGCGCGTGGGTTTCGCCTATCAGCCTACCGGGAAAGCGGACTTGGTCGTACGGGGAGGGATCGGGGTCTTTTACGATCAGATCAATATGAACCCGTTCTTTGACTTCCGGCCGACGATCAGCGCGGCGGATGGTCTGCAGGACAACCCGATTGGTCCGCATCCGGTCGACAACTACAGCCGGAACGCCTACAACTGGAGTGCGGTCCAGGCCGGCGGCGCGGCGATCTTTCCGGGAGTAACGACCTGCCCGACTCTCAGCGGCTGTGCGAACAACTACAACGTGTACTCGGTGAATCAGAATTTCCGCACGCCATACTTCTATAACTTCAATCTGCAGGTGGAGAAGGGCTTAGGGAGCGCCGCGGTATTGCAGGTTGGCTATGTTGGCAGCCAGGCGCGCAAACTGTCGGTGTTTCTAAACCTTAATCAACCGCTGCCGGACGGGACCATTCCACTGGCAGCGCAGTACCCGAACATCGGGTCCGCTTTGCAACTGAACAGCATCGGCACTTCCAATTACAACTCCCTACAAACCATACTGCGGATAAGGTCGTGGCATGGAGTTACCTCGCAGTTTGCCTATACCTGGGCGCATGCGCTCGACGAGATGACTGAATATCGCGGGGATATTCCGTATTTCAGCTTTAACAGCATAAAGCAGGAATACGGGAACAGCGATTTCGACACGCGCAACAACTTTACCGCGTACGTTACCTACGATGTGCCGGGATCCTCGTGGGGTCCGAAAATACTCACGCATGGCTGGCAGGTGAGCAGCCTGATGAGCTTCCATGGAGGGCAGCCATTTAATCCTTCGGGTCCCGATCCTTCGGGGACGCAACTCCCTGGATTGGACGTGATTGCGAATCCATTCGCGGGCGTTACTCATACATTCAGCGCGGCAAATGGGGGAGAGCAATGGATTAATCCTAAAGCTTTCTGCGTGCCTGGCGCG
>Ga0073928_10006500_pt1 | contig 15689 bp, 12 predicted proteins | sample PaiPotPPA55metaG_FD_76969 | JGI IMG/M metagenome (GOLD analysis project Ga0073928, IMG submission 76969) | Iron sulfur acid spring bacterial and archeal communities from Banff, Canada, to study Microbial Dark Matter (Phase II) - Paint Pots PPA... ... | reverse complement strand
CCGTCTTGATTGATTTCATTCGTTTGGTTCCTGTCGGTTTCGTACTAAGACCACCACGCCACCCCAGCCTGCTCGCGGATCACGATGCTGTTCAGAAAATTTGCCGCCTTGGCTAGCCCTTCGCCCGGCGAAAGGATGCTGTCCTCGTGCTCAATCGAGATCACGGAATCGTAGCCGAACATGCGCAGCGTGGAGAGCAACTCACTCCACCACTCTGCTCCGTGCCCGTAGCCGCAGGTCCTAAAGATCCAGCTGCGGTCGCGTTCTTCGGTATACGGCTTGGTATCGAGAACGCCGGTGCGCACCAGGTTCGAAGGGTAGAGCTGTGTGTCCTTGGCATGAACGTGAAAGATGGAGTCGGCCAGCACGCGAACCGCCCCAATCGGATCGATGTTCTGCCAGAACAAATGGCTGGGATCAAAGTTGCAGCCGACATTTTTACCCGCGATCGAGCGCAGCCGCAGCATGGTCTCCGGGTTATACACCACAAATCCCGGATGCATCTCCACTGCAATGTTCACGCCATGATCTGCGGCAAACTTGGCGTGCTCAACCCAGAAAGGTGAAACAACCTCGTTCCACTGCCAGTCGAGAACCTTCCGGTAGTCCGGAGGCCACGGACAGGTCACCCAATTGGGGGCCGTCGCATTCGGCGAATCGCCCGGACATCCGGAAAAATCAACCATCGTGGAAACGCCCAGCTTCTCGGCGAGCAGAATCGTCTTGCGGCTGGCCTCGCGGTTCCGCTGCGCAAACGCCTTTTCGGGATGCAGCGCGTTTCCGTGACAACTCAGGGCGCTGATGCTGACACCGTGATCGCCTAGAACTTTCTTGAATTCGGCGAGCGCCGAAGGGTTCTCAAGCATCGAGAGCTTGCAATGCGCATCGCCCACATAGTTTCCGGTGCCCAGTTCGACGGTATCAATGCGGAGCTCGGCAAGCTTCTGGACAACGACCTGTAACGGAAGTTGCGACAACAAAGGCGTAAACACTCCAACGCGCATGACGATTTCTATCCTCCATCTCTTGCATACAGGACGCGGCGCTCATTTTACGCTAAGGGGGAATCATTGATCGACTGGCCACCTCGGAATGTTCGGAATGCCGCTCCCGAGGACCGGTTCAGCCATGATTGTCGCTGGACCGTCTACTGCCCGAAAGGCCGCTGCCCCGCCGGTAGACAACAGTATTTGATTTGCCGTAGCACGCGCCCTGCGATGGCCTTCTGGCCCTCCCTGGCGAATTTTCGACGGAAAATGCTCCTGCGCCGTCGCCTTTGGAGAAGAAATCCCCTGAGAGGAAGGGCTCCGGCGACCAAATGCCAGCAAGAGACGCCAATCATCGTCACCGAACTCTGAATCCTTTTTCCAGTTGGTGAAATCTATTGGAGACAACCGCTTTCTGCGTCTGACTACCAGCCAGACAAAGCCCAATTGTTTTTGTTCCAGATTTGGAGACGTTATGGCGAAACGAATGATTCTGATGTTAGTCGTTCTGGCCGCTCTGTTAGGGGGCCTGGGATTTGCAAAATTCCGGCAGGTTGAGACCGCCATTGCCCAGGGGGCAAGCTACCAGCCTCCGCCCACTGCGGTCACGACGGTAGTTGCTCAGAAGGAAACATGGCCCTCAACGCTGTCGGTCATCGGCACGGCCGCCGCGGTGGAAGGGATCACGTTGAGTGCCGATCTGCCCGGGACGATCGACAAGATTCACTTTGAATCCGGCCAATGGGTGCACGAGGGAGACATTCTGATCGAACTCGATACCCGCCAGGAACGGGCGCAGCTGGCCAGTCTTGAGGCGCAGCGCGATCTGGCCCGGATCAACTATGGGCGCGCCAATGAACTGGCAAAGGCGGGTGTCATTTCTCGTTCGGAGTTCGACAACGCCACCACCCAGCAGAAGGCGACGGAGGCGCAGGTCGGTGACATTCGGGCCGCGATTGCCCGCAAGACGATTCACGCTCCGTTTTCGGGATTGCTTGGAATCCGTCAGGTCAGCCTCGGCCAGTATCTGGCCGCGGGGCAGGCGATTGTCTCACTACAATCGCTGAGTCCGATCTATGTGAACTTCGGAGTGCCCCAGCAAGACACGCCCAAAGTCATACCCGGTCATGTTCTGCGCGTCACCAATAGCGACCTGCCGGGAATGGGGTTCACGGGCCGAATCACCGCGCTCGACTCGGTCATCAGCGAACAGACCCGCAACATTCAAGTGCAGGCGACGGTTACGAACAATGAGAACAAGCTGCGTCCCGGAATGTTTGTGCAAGTCGAACTACCCATGGGACAGCCGCGCCAGGTTGTTCCGTTACCGGCATCGGCTATCAACTATGCGCCCTATGGGGATTCGGTGTTCGTGGTCTCTGAAATGAAGGATCCCAAGGGCAATACCTATCGCGGGGTTCGCCAGCAGGTTGTCAAAGTAGAAGGCTCTCGCGGCGATCAGGTCGCCATCATTTCCGGCATTAACCCGGGAGACGAGGTTGTAAGTTCCGGAGTGTTCCGCTTGCGAAACGGCGCTCCCGTTCAGGTCAACAACGCAGTCAAGCCCTCAAACAGTGCCAGCCCCAAGCCCGAGGACAGCTAAAGACCGCCGCTGCACAGGCTCGCCAAGCATGATGGCGAAATGATGACGGCGGAACATGACAGCTGAACTTGCCTTGCCCCTGGAGGAGTGCCCATGAAGTTCACCGATCTATTTGTCAAGCGTCCGGTTCTTGCGATCGTAGTAAACCTGGTGATCCTGATCGCCGGCCTCCAGGCCATTCGCTCCCTGAGCGTGCGGCAATATCCGCGCAGCGACATCGCGGTCGTACAGGTTACGACGGTCTATGTCGGCGCGAACGCCGATCTGGTTCGCGGTTTTATTACGACGCCGATCGAACGGGTCATTGCCAGCGCCGACGGGATCGACTACATGGAGTCGACAAGTGCACAAGGGTTGAGCACGATCCAGGTGCACCTGAAGATCAACTATGACACCACTGCGGCTCTCACCCAGATCCAGGCGAAGGTAGCGCAGGTCCGCAACGACCTTCCTCCGGATGCGCAGGTTCCGGTGATCGATCTGCAGACGGCCGACACTCAGTTCGCCGCGATTTACCTCGGATTCTCCTCCGCCGCCATCGATCAGAACCAGATCACCGACTATCTGACGCGTGTGGTGCAACCCAAGCTCAGCGCGATCAGCGGTGTACAGCGCGCCGACATCCTGGGAGATCGTACCTTTGCGATGCGCATCTGGCTGAAGCCCGAGCAGATGGCCGCGCGCGGCGTCTCCCCTTCCGACGTGCATGACGCCCTGGCCAAGAACAACTATCTGTCTGCGCTGGGCAGTACCAAGGGTTCCATGGTGTCGGTGAACCTTATCGCCAATACCGACCTGCGTACTTCCGACGAATTTAAACAGATGGTCGTGAAGCGGGAAAACGGGGTGGTTGTGCGTTTGGGCGAAATCTCCGACGTTGCGCTGGGCGCCGAGAACTACGACCAGGATGTCCGCTTCAACGGGGAGACTGCCACCTTCATGGGCATCTGGGTGCTACCCACCGCGAATTCCTTGGAAGTGATCCGAAGCGTACGCCAGGCTCTGCCCGCGATCCAACAACAATTGCCCACCGGCATGAAGCTGGGGGTTCCCTACGACTCGACGGAATACATCCAGGACGCGATCAACGAAGTGCTGCACACGCTTGTAGAGACCTTGCTGATTGTGGTTGTGGTGATTTTCCTGTTCCTCGGTTCGTTTCGTTCCGTGCTGATTCCGGTGATCGCGATTCCGATCTCGCTCGTCGGGGCTGTGTTCCTGATGCTTTTGGCCGGCTTCACGATCAATCTGCTTACGCTGCTGGCGATTGTGCTCTCGGTGGGCCTGGTGGTCGACGATGCCATCGTCATGGTGGAGAACGTAGAGCGTCATTTGCAGTTGGGCAAGTCACCCTTCCAGGCGGCGAACGACGCGGCCCGCGAACTGGTAGGACCGATCATCGCCATGACGATTACGCTCGCGGCGGTGTACGCTCCCATCGGAATTCAAGGAGGGTTGACTGGCGCTCTGTTCCGCGAGTTTGCATTCACCCTGGCTGGCGCGGTCGTTGTGTCGGGCGTCGTGGCTCTCACTTTGTCGCCGATGATGGGCTCGAAGTTGCTGCGTTCCGGGGATACGGATCGTGGTTTCGCGGGAATCGTCAATCGGCGCTTCGAGAGCGTTCGAAACCTTTATGGTCGCTTGCTGGCGGGAACCTTACAGTTCCGTCCGGTCGTCCTTACTCTGTGGGCAGTCGTGGCGGTGCTGATGATTCCGTTTTATATGTTGTCCCAGCGGGAACTGGCACCGGCCGAAGATCAGGGAGTCGTGTTCGGCGTCATTCAGTCGTCCGCCAATTCCACCCTGGACCAGACCAATCTGTTCACCGAGCAGGTCTACAACGTCTATCACTCGTTTCCAGAGAGCGCGAGCATCTTTCAGATTACGAACCCAAGCGGCGGCTTCGGAGGGATGGTGACCAAACCGTGGAGCCAGCGCAAGAAGACCACGCAACAATTGCTGGTCGAATCGGCCGGCCAGTTGTCGAAAATTTCCGGCGTACGGGTCATTCCGCTGACACCGCCGCCTCTTCCTGGAGGAGGTAACTTCCCGGTTGATTTTGTGATTGCCTCTGCGGCAGAACCGCAGCAGGTCAGCGCACTCGCCGAGCAGATCGTGCAGAAGGCGATGGCCAGCGGCAAGTTCATTTTCGCGGATACCGACGTGAAATTCGACCAGCCTCAGACCGAGGTGGTCTTTGACCGTGACAAACTACGTTCCCAGGGAGTCGATTTGAGCCAGGCCGGTCAGGACCTCTCCACCATGCTGGGTGGAAACTATGTCAACCGTTTTAGCATTCAGGGGCGCAGTTACAAGGTGATTCCGCAGGTCAAACGGGTTGAGCGCCTGACCGCGGATCAGCTGTCGCAGATTTACGTCAAGGGTTCTTCCGACAAGCTCGTGCCGCTCTCGACCTTCGCCTCTTTGCGGACCACGACCGAGCCGAGATCGCTCAACAAGTTTCAGCAGCTGAATGCCGTGCGCATTCAGGGTGTGATTCCACCGAACGTTCCTCTCGATCAGGCACTGACCTTTCTGGAAGACCAGGCCAAGCAGGTGTTGCCGCAGGGCTTCACGGTAGATTACGCAGGTGAGTCGCGCCAGCTGCGGGTGGAGGGCAGCAAGTTTCTGGGCACATTCTTGCTCTCGGCAATTCTGATCTACCTGGTGCTGGCCGCGCAATTCGAAAGCTTCCGCGATCCTTTCATCATTCTGGCCGGTTCCGTTCCGCTGGCCATCTCTGGCGCGCTGGCGTTTTCGTTCCTGGGTTTCACGACTCTTAACATCTACAGCGAGGTGGGACTCATTACCCTCGTCGGCCTGATTGCGAAGAATGGAATTCTTATCGTGGAGTTCGCGAATCACCTTCAGGAAACCGGTCTGAGCAAGCTCGAGGCAATCACTGGAGCAGCGAGCACGCGGTTGCGTCCGATCCTGATGACCACCGCCGCTACCGTCTTCGGACATTTCCCTCTGGTGCTCGCGACCGGCCCCGGTGCCGGGGCACGAAACAGCATCGGCATCATGCTGGTGAGCGGCATGATTATCGGCACGGCCTTCACGTTGTTTGTGGTGCCGTCGATTTACATGTTGGTCGCCAAGACGCATGCACGGGTTCGGAGCGAGGCTGAGATTGCCATCGGCGCGCCGGCGGAAACGGCTGCCTGATTAGTGGCTCCAGGATTCGGCACTGTGGAGCCTCTGATTACGCTGTAGGTTCTGGGCGAGGTCGCCTCGCCCAGAACCCGGACAAAGTCAGCCTCATTGACACTTCACGGCGACTCATTTCAAATGAGTTATCCGCTTGCACCAGCCCCCCGCGATTTATGCTCAACCGGCCGGCGGCTGCAAGCCTTGCAAAATTGACTTTCAGGAGCACCCCATGTCAGCACCCAGTCGCCGGCCAGAGATTCGCCGGCGCCGTACCCGCAAAGAAAAGATTGTCCAGCTGCGCAAGCGACTGGCCGCCGCCAAAACCGATGCCGACCGCGCCCGCGTCACCGCCAAGCTGCACAAGCTCGCCATCCTGTCGCCCGGCCAGCCCCTGATGAAGTAGGGTGACAGCGCCCTTCAGTCCGCGGCGGGCTCTTGACCGGCGTTTGGCCGGCCGCCGTGGGCGATCTGGCCATAGGCCTCCAGAATCCGGCGTACTGACGTCTCCCAGGAGAACCGCGCAGCCTGCCTGTAGCCGCGTTCCTTCATGCGGTCGCGCAGCGGCTTGTCCATGAGGGTACGGTGCAACGCGCGCATGATCTCGAATACATTTTCGGGATTGACCAGCACCGCCGCGTTTCCTACCACTTCGGGCAGGGATGACACGTTGGAAGTCACCACCGGAGTCCCATGCACCATGGCTTCGAGCGGAGGCAGGCCAAAGCCCTCATACAGCGACGGAAAGACGAAGATCTTCGCCTCGTCATAGAAGATCCGCAGCACTTCGATGGGAACGAATCCCAGAAAGCGCACGTCGTGCTGCACGCCGCTGCGCACCACCGTTCGCCGAAGATCCGGATTGCCCGAAAGATCATCTCCAATGATGATGAGTTTGAGGTCGGGATAAGCCTGATCTCTTTCTAGTTCTGTCTTCAGCGCGGAAAAAGCCTCGATCATGCGCACGACGTTCTTGTGCGGACTGATTCGACCGGCATACAGTAGAAATGGATACGTGACTTGGTAGCGCCGGGCGATTAAATCGCGGTCGGCAGGGCTGGCGTGACCGTGCAGGAAACGTTCATCGATCGCGTTGTAGATGACCTCGACCCGGTCGGATGGAATCTCAAATAGTTTCTCAATTTCATTGCACGTGAAATTGGACACCGCAAAAATGCGCGCCGCTCCCGCAAGCACTCTCTTGGTCATCTGAAAGTGAAATGAGCGCCAGAATCCGCTCCGTTCCCGCGCTCGCGACATATGCTCGAGCATATCGTGCACCGTCATCACGTACGGACAGGGCAGCATCCGCGGTACCGAGAATAGATTTGGAATATGGACCAGGTCGCAACCGAGTCCCTTCAAGGCACTGCGGAACTCGCGATATCCCGCGACCGAACGGTCGGAGGCGAGCAGCGGGATCGTCTGAAAGTTCGGCGGCAGGGCCCCGATTTCCTCGACTTTCGCCGGAGATCCAATCAGCCGGTACTGGTTCTCGTGGTCAAGCCGGCCCAGTGTGCGGACCACATTGCGGATATAGGTGCCCACGCCAAACTCGGTCATCCGCCGAATGTCGATGGCGATCTTCACCGATGGCATTTAACCACAGTCCGGAGCGAGGAACACAGGGGAATTATGCCCTGACCTCAGCCTGCGCTTTCGCTCGACGCTCAGCGTAGAGCGGGAACGCCTCGCACAAATCAAGCACCTGCTTGCGGACCTTGCTGAGCACGCCCGCGTCGGTTCGGTGGAAGAGCGCCTCCGCGATCCACTGGCCGATCTGGCGCATCTCCGTTTCCTTCATGCCGCGCGTGGTCATCGCTGGCGAGCCGATGCGGATCCCGCTCGGCTTCATCGGCGGGTTGGTGTCGAACGGAATCGCATTCTTGTTGACCGTGATTCCTGCGTCGCCCAATGCTTTCTCGGCTTCGCTGCCCAGCATACCCTTGGAGAAGACGTCGACCAGCATCAGATGCGTATCGGTGCCCCCGGAAATCATGCGGAATCCTTCGTCGGCCAGCGCTTGAGCCAGCACCTTGGCGTTGGCAACTACCTGGCTGGCATAGCTGCGGAACTCGGGCAGCATCGCTTCCTGGAAGCACACAGCCTTGGCCGCCATGATGTGAACCAACGGTCCACCTTGCATCCCCGGGAACACGACCTTGTCGATCGCAGGACCGAACTCAGCCTTGGAAAGGATCATTCCGGAGCGCGGCCCGCGGAGAGTCTTGTGCGTCGTAGAGGTCACGATATGCGCGTGCGGCACCGGCGACGGATGCGCGCCGCCGGCTACGAGTCCGGCGAAGTGCGCCATGTCGACCAAATAAAGGGCGCCCACTTGGTCGGCGATCTGGCGCATGCGGGCGAAGTCAATGGTGCGCGGGTAGGCGCTGCCGCCGCCGATAATGAGCTTGGGACGTTCCCTCTCCGCAAGCTTTTCCAACTCGTCATAGTCGATGGTCTCGGTCTCTTTGGTGACGCCGTAGGGCACGATCTTATACGTCTTGCCGGAAAAATTCAGATGATGCCCGTGCGTCAGATGTCCGCCATGCGCCAGATTCAATCCCAAAATCGTATCGCCCGGCTGCAGGATCGCAGCGTATGCTTCCATGTTGGCCTGCGATCCCGCGTGGGGTTGCACGTTCGCGTGTTCCGCGCCGAACAGTTTCTTCGCCCGATCCCGCGCCAGGTTCTCGACGACATCGGTAAACTCGCACCCTCCGTAGTAACGCTTGCCCGGATATCCCTCGGCATACTTGTTCGTGAACACCGAGCCCGCGGCCTCCAGCACGGCTTCACTCACGAAATTTTCCGAGGCGATCAGTTCCAGACCCTCGTGCTGGCGGCGGGTCTCATTGTCGATGGCGGCGGCTATCTGCGGATCGCTCTCGAAGAGCGGGCGGTACATTGGGTCGGCGGAATTTTTCATGTCGTTTTCCTGATCTCGTATACGTCGGGCCGGTCGATTTCCATGAAGCGCTCGGGCGCTTTCACCGGGGTGAAGCCAAGCTGCGAATAAAGCCCGTGCGCGTCGCGGGTTGTAAGTATCCAGCGCCGCAAATTCTGGAGCGCGGGGTGGCTCATAATACACTCCATCAGCCACTTGCCCAACCCGCGGCCGCGGAAGGTTTCCAGCACAAATACATCCCCGATATAAGCGATCGTGGCGAAATCGCTAATGACGCGAGCAAAGGCCACTTGCGCGCGGTTACCATCATAAACGCCAAAACATAGGGCATGCTCGATTGACCTGGCAACCAGGTCCCGCGGAATACCCTTAGCCCAATAGCAGTTCGTCAGGAACTCGTGGATGACGTTCAGATCGAGGCGCGCGGGATCGGTACTGATCAGAAACTCTCCGCGACGGTTTTCGACAACCATGTTGGGACTCACCCCTGGCTCAGACGGCATCTTCCTATTCTAAATCGCTCGAGAAACCACAAGGTTAAGAGCCGAAGTTAAAAGTGAAGTCAATAGTGAAATTAAACGCAAGGATAGCCCTGAAGGGGCGCTTCCTGAACCTTGATGCCCTACTCGGCGAATGTACTTCCTCAAAACGCCGTCCGCAGAAACGAAGCTAGGTGCCATCCATCCATGTATTTGTAGGGTGTTTCGCCAGTCGTGTAATGTCCGCAAGGCAGCACGGCGACCTTGTGATCGAGTCCGTGCCGCTCAAATTCTTCGACGACCTGATGCGATAGCTCCGGCCGAAACGTCAGATCGTACTTGGCATACACGATGAGCGAACTCCTCGGCCAGCGCGAGAATTGCTTGAAATACGACATCGGGCTGACCGCCAGCCAAGCCTGCCGCAGGCGATCCAGATCAATCTGCTGCTCAATCCCTTGCCGGATGTGCCGGGTCGATTGCCCGTGCCACACCACATCGGCAACGTAGGTGGACGCATGATTGAATGCCGCCACGCGGATTCGGGGATCATGGGCGGCGGCGATAAATGCATAACACGACCCTAGGCTGGTGCCCACAATGCCCAGTTCGCTGTACCCCTGCTGCTCGAGCCAGTCTAGGCAACTTCGAATGTCGACCACTCCCTGGCGCACCGCGTCTAGCGTGCGGCCGATGTTCGCGGAAACCGCATAGTCCGCTCGGGTAGTCTCCGCAGGCATGCGGATGTCGTGATACGGCATGCTCAGGCGCAGCACCGCGATACCGAGCATATTAAGCAGCCTGCAAAGCGCGACATAGGAAACCGCATCGGCATTCCAATGCGGCAGAAGAATGATTGCGCGATGGCCCTTCGCCGGGAACCAGCGGGCATTCACCAGATTGTTTTCCGGATAAGGGGTCGTGACCGCCGAAGTGAATCGCAAGAATTCTCCGAACGTACCCTTGACCTTAGCCTCAAGCCTGGGGTCGGGCACTTCGCGGGTGGAGAAAACCTGGATTGCGCGCGTCTCCATGCGGAAGTCGCGCGGCTTGGCGTACGAATAGAATTCATCGCTCGACGCGACGATGCGGCGGTTGTAATCCAGGATGAACTTTTCAGGATTCTCTTGCGCCTGGCTTGGCATCTGGCCGGGTCGAAAGCCGTTTCGGCAAGGCCAGTCTCGGGTAAACTCCACACCCCACTCCAGCGGACGCACCACGCGATTGTTGTCCACCGACGTGAGCCGGTGTTCCCAGTCGTACATCCACTGTGCGTAACGCGAGGGCATGGTTAACCCTCTAGTGTAACAAGCGTCTGCGCCCCGTTCAGACGCCAATCACTGAACAGCAGCAAACAGCGGTTGGCTCTCCGCATTTCGCCGCTGAATGGATCGACGCCGGAAATCCTGAAGAAATCTGCGGGGAATTTTGACGTCCGCCACCCGGAAGGACCGTGGAAGCACGGTATTCGAGGAGAGGAATCAGAATTGGGAGCCTACCAGAGGTCCGAGTTCAGAAGTCCGAGTTCAGAAGTGCGGGGTCTGAAGTCCGAGGTCCTACTGCCTAGCTGCCATACTTTCTCGGAACCCGCTTCGAAATATTGCAAAGAATTTCGTAGGGCGTGCTGTCGGCCAGTTCGGCATGCTCGAGAGCATCCACGCTCAGTCCCTCGCAGGCACCCAGCAGGATAACTTCATCCCCCACCGAAATACCCGGGATGCCAGTGACATCCACCAGCGTGAGATCCATCGAGATGCGGCCCACGATCGGCGCATAGTGCTCGCGCACGATCACTCGGCCGCGATTTGAGAGTTGGCGGTTGTATCCGTCGGCGTAGCCCACGGGAAGCACCGCCACATGCGCAGGAGCCCTGGTCACGTAGGTTGCGCCATACCCCAGCGGCTGGTTCGCTCCGAAATCTCGCAACGAGAGAATGCGCGTCTTCCAGGTGAGAACCGGCTTCACCGGCAAGCGCAGCGTCCCGCCGCTCACCTCGCGTCCCGCCCGCTGAAAGGGCAGGTAATAACCGTAGAGTGCCACTCCCGGTCGAACCATACTGTTCCAAGTCTCCCGTCGCGAAATGACGGCGGCGGTATTCGCCATGTGCACGAATGTCGGCTCCATGCCCGCCTCGCGCACCAGACGGCGAGCCAAGTCGAAGGTGCGCTCCTGATCGGCCACAGATGGCGCGTCCAGCACTTCGGAAGAAGCGAGGTGCGTGGAGAGTCCCTCCAGCACAAGATGCTTGGCCGCCTTCAATGCCGAGAGCACGCCGGGAAGCTGCTCGATCCCGACGCCCAGCCGGCCCATGCCGGTATCAACTTTTAAGTGCACCGGATGCCGCGCCACGCCCATCACAGCCGCCGCCGCCGCATCATCCAGCGTCTCGATATGCCACGGTTCCCAGACGGTAGGCGTGAGGTGCAACCGGATCATCTCGCTCTCCTCGCCCCGCCAGAAACCAGTCATCAAAAGGATGTTGGCGCGAATACCCGCCTCGCGCAGTGGAATCGCTTCGTCGAGCGAAGTGACGCCAAGCCACTTCGCACCCTCGGCTTCGAGCGCGCGCGAACAGTCGATGGCCCCGTGGCCGTAGGCGTCGGCCTTCACCACGGCGCACACTGTGACATTCGCCCCTACGTGCTTCTGCACGGTGAGGAAGTTTTTTCGCAGCGTGGTCAAAGAGACTTCCGCCCAGGTCGGGCGCGTTGCCACGCGGCTCAGAATTTCTGCTGTGCTTGCCACTTTCGCGATTATATCGGGAGCAGCCCGCGCACTCAGGTTACGCTCGGGCTACTCCCGTCTCTCAGAATCCCGGCCTTCCAATTTCGGACCCTAGTGTTCGGCCAATGAGAAGTTCACGGTGATCTGCGTTTCCACCTCGATCGGCTCGCGGTTGAGAATGTATGGCCGGTACCGCCACCGGCTGACCGCATCGATCGCGGCCGGAACCAGCAGCGGATGCCCGGACAGGGCGTGCAGGTTCTCGATCGTGCCCGCCTTGCTGATGATCGCTGCCAGCACCACCGGGCCCTGCACTCGCCCGATTCTCGCCAGAGGGGGATAGATCGGCTGCACGCGGCGGATCAGGTTGCCCTCGAGCATGAAGGACGTCCGCACGGCGCGAACGATTGCCGGCGGAGGAGTGGGTAGGACCGTCCGAGTCCCGCCGATCAAAGTCGGGGGAAGACCGTGCTCGGCGCCTTGGAAAAATCCCAGTCCTTGAGGCCCGTCTGCCGATCCAATGGGCGGCTGCGGCGAAGGGTCATCGGTAACCATGGGTACGGTCCTGGGCACGCGCCCGGGCGCTACCAGCCTGGCGCTGAAATTGCTCCGCGCAGCGACCGAAGAAGGGATGCTTCGCGGCGTGGATGCCAATGGCTCTGCGGATCGCCGTCCCAGGGTGATCGGCGTCGAGAGGATGGGCGTTGATGGCAGGCCGACTGTCCGCAGCACAGGCAAAACAAGCAGCAGACCGATAATCAACGCCTGCAGTCCGAACGAAATCGATGTCGTCCAGCTGCGGCGCGCGGTTTGGGCCCATGAAGTATCCAGCATGCTATCGCCAAACATAGTGTCCTCCAGCGTGAAATCTGCTTGCTGCTATGGACACCACGAAAACTCGTCCGGACGATGTTGCCGCAAAGAAAAAAGGCCGCGCTATCAAGCGGCCTGCTGGAACTTTTTTGACACCAAAGGTGTCGGTTTGATTCTATTTTGGCGGTGAGGTCGGTTTGGGTGCCGCAGGCTTCGGGGTCGCCGTGCCGGTGGAAGGCCTCGGCGCCGCCGGTTTCGCGGCTCCAGTCGTCGGGGGCGCGGCCACCCCGGACTGAACGTTGTAAATATCAACTACCGGTTTGGTAATGTCCACGCCTTCACCCGCCATCACGACTGGGCTCTGCGGCCAAGGCTTCGAGGTATCGATGATGAGCCCGAAACCGTTCTCTTGGGCATATTTAACGATCATCGGAGCCAGCTTCTGCAGAATGCGGCCTGCGATCTCCTGGTTCTGATTGCCAAAGTCTTCCTGAGCATCTTGCACGGCGCGATCAAAAACCTTCTGCTTGCTCTCAATCTGTTTTTTCAGATTGGCCAGAGCCTCTTCGTTCAACTTGTCTTGCTGCGTAGTGAGCTGCTTCTTCAAACCCTCGAGTTCGTCGTTCTGCCCCTTCAGTTCGCTCTGCTTGGGCTCGAACTTTTTTTGCAAAGCCTCGAGGTCGCGGCGGCCTTCGTTGCTTCCGAAGATCGCCCCTTCTATGTTGATCGTCCCAACCTTGGTGCCCGTACTGGGGGCGCTCGGAGTCGCCGGTGCCGTAGCAGCCGGGCTGGCGGGCAGGGCGGCCGATCCGGACGGTGTAGCGGCGCTGCCGGTTTGGGCCAATGCGGAAAACGTGAATGTGACCGCAACGGCCAGAAGTACTCGCAGAAACTTGCTTGTCATTGGATCGGTTGAACTCCTTGGAACATGCTTCTGAGAACATGCTTCCGGGAATGAATTTCAGTTATCGTTCTCTGATCGCTTCTTCAGTTAACGCTGGGCCGCACTGAATGAGGTCTCCGCTGCGGTCGCGGCCGCCGTCGAAAAAGGCGCACTGGATTGCCAGCATCACACGCTGAGCCTGCGGGCGTGTCGTCCACTCCTCACAGCTGACTTGATGGCGTGGATCATCCGTATTATAGAGACCTGGCTCCTAGCCCGTCAAACCAATCCCCGCAAAGCCGCAAAGCCCGCAAAGCTAGAACGTCGTCGCCACCGTAAACCGGAAGGTCTTGCGCGGTTCCCTCAACAGGAAACTCGGGGCATACGTATTCACCGCCAGGTGATACGTATAGTCTCCCGCTGCGCCCGCCGGGAACATGGCGCGCGTCACCGGAATCGGCGGGTTGGCCGGACCGTCGAGGCGGAACGGATTGTATGCCCAGTAGATGCGGAAGGGCGCATTCACCACCGGAAGGAACATCTGCAACTCGAGTCCCGTTGAGACGCGCGGCTTCCAGTTCGTTGAGCCGAGGACCTGCAGATCCTGCGAAGGTCTGGGCGACAGCGTATGTCCGCCCTGGCAATTAAACCCCGCGTCCAGCGTCGGACATCCGAAGGGTGTGCTGATTACTTGGTCGAATTGCTGGGTCGCAATCTGCAATTGCGAAGGCCGCAGGATCGGATCGATGCCCGCGTCAATGAAGGGAGCCAGCGCTACAGGCCCGGCGATCGTGATGCGGTATTCCAGGTTTGTCCATACGCTGAGGTCGCCGCCCGGGAACACGATTTGGTCCACCGGAATGGGCACGGTCCAGTTCCCCTGCCGCGGGTTGGCCGGATTTTTAGGAACGGGGGTTCCATCGGGATTCGTCAAGGTGATGACGTTCGAGCTGGGCAGAAACGCCACCGGCGATATCGACCGAATATCGAAGCCGCGAATGTCGTTTTCGCCGCCCATGAAGAAGCGTTGGAACGGCGGAGCCACCAGGCTTCCATACCCGCTGATGAATGATCCGTTGAGCGTGTAGCCAATTGCGTTGCGGCGGTTCTGCACGGGAATGAACTTCTTGTACTGCACGATTGGGCGGACGGACCTGACGGTGCCGCCCAGTCCCGCCAGCTCCATCCCCAGCGTCAACTGGTGCCCCTTATGGGGAGAGATCCCGCTGTCCAGCGTATTGAATGAGAAATTGGGGAAGATCTTGCTGGTGATGATTCCGTTCACCGCGTTCGGTCCCGAGATTCCCCGGAATGCAATGAAATCGAAAAGGCTCTTGGAAGCCGTGCTGAGGGCGATCAAACTCGACCGGTCCAGCGAATAGGTGATGCCCAGACGCTTGAACGACCGGCGCAACGGATAACTCAGCGAAGTCGTGAAGCCCACGCTCGACTGCGAGTAGTTCTGCAGGTTTTGCAACTGGGCGGCTGGCAGATTCAGCTGCTGTCCGCTGAAGATGGAAAGCTGCCGCGCCTGGTTGTAGCTGATCTTGTTACCAAACACCGTGAAACCAAACTGCAGCGGGCGATCGAACATGTAGGGTTGGGTGAATCCGAACATCACGCTCCGCGCCAAATTTCCCAGGCTGATCTGCACTTGCAGGGTTTCGCCGCGTCCCAGGAAGTTGTTGGTCGCGTAATTCAAACCGATGAACGCTCCCTCCAACCCGCTGACGCCGCCGTTCAGGCCAATGCTGTTTTTGCCCTTTTCTTTGACTTTCAGCGTCAGGTCTACTTGCCCGTTTTTCTCGTCCAGTTTCTTGTCCGTCACATTCGGATCATCCGGCTTGAGCTGGTCGAAATAGGAAAGCTGGTTCAGCCGGAGCAGGCTCAGCTCCCACAACCGCGAGTTGTAAACTCCCCCTTCTTCAAGAGCCAACTCGCGGCGGATCACCTTATCGCGCGTGGTTGTATTGCCTACAAACTCGATGCGGCGCACGTAGAACTGTTTGCCTTCGTCAACGTCAATCTCCAGATAGGCAAGCTTCTTGTCGTCGTCAAAGGTAGTCGAGGGAACGCCCGTGTAGTTGATATAGCCATACTCGCCGTAAGCCTTCCGTAAGGCCTCCAGACCTTTGGCGATCTT
>Ga0073928_10006499_pt1 | contig 15691 bp, 13 predicted proteins | sample PaiPotPPA55metaG_FD_76969 | JGI IMG/M metagenome (GOLD analysis project Ga0073928, IMG submission 76969) | Iron sulfur acid spring bacterial and archeal communities from Banff, Canada, to study Microbial Dark Matter (Phase II) - Paint Pots PPA... ... | reverse complement strand
AGTCTCAACTACGGGAAGATAGTCGATGCGGCCGTCAGCGTGGAGGACGGACCAGAGGGCTTGGCCCAAGGCCGTGGCACCGTAGGAATTTTTGGCTTCGAGCGGGGCACCGCGGGCGAGGAGAAGTTTAATCGTATCCAAGTGTCCGCCAATGACCGCCCAGTGAAGGGTGGTTTGGCCGGTGTCGGCCTGGGTTTCGAGAGGGACGCCGTGTTCAAGAAGAAATTCCGCTACGGCGTTTTGACCGTACTCGCAGGACCAGAGGAGAGCGCGCTCCATTTGCATTTTTGTGGCTCCTGGCTTCAGATCGCCATTCTCCTCAAAGAAACTTTTGACTACGTCGAGGTGGCCCAGGCCGGCAGCGGCTTCGAGGTTTAATTCTGCACCGTGCCGGGCGAGAAATTCGGCGGCCAGGAAGTGCCCGTTGGCGAGGCAAGCGGAGAGGATTCCTCCGGCGGGTTGTCCGGGGAGATCAACCTTTGCGCCGTGATCGAGCAGGAGTTGCATGAGTGCGTCTTGCACCCCGGCGCGCTCGGGATGGAGGCTGGTCGCGACCAGGTCCAGCGTTGTGGATCCGGCGTAGATGTCCGCCGAAGCGTTGACATCAGCGCCGGATTGGAGAAGAAGTTCGGCAATGGGCACGATGTTGCTTGGAGTTTTCTGGCGATAGCCTTCGACGCCGTTGGCGGAGATGTAATGCAGAAGCGTGGCACGATGGCAGCGCGTGGAATGGGTGCGAATCAAGCCCGGATTTTCGCCTAGCAAGCGCTCGAGCGTGACGATGTCGCCGGAGACGATGGCGTCGGCTGCGAGTTCGAAGTGATTGACCGCAGTGTTGGCGCGGACGATAGCTGCGAGATGCTCCGCCAGATGAGGCCAGCTATCGAATCCGTGGGCGCGGGCGATGATGAATTGGGCGGCGGCGAGAGTGCAGGCCGAGGAGAATTTGTCGCGGGCGAAAGTTTCGAGTTGATCGGTCCAGTGGTCGATGCGGACGGGGAGTTGGGGAGTGATGTCGAGGTCGGCGAGGCGGACAAGAGAATCGATCCAACCGGCGGCCCAGGCGCGGATGGCGGCGGGGTCGGAGGAGTGGCACGCTTTGACTAAATCCTTGGCGCGTTTTTTGTAGTGCTCGAGATGGGGGCGCGGCGGGAGCGGGAGTGCGTCGTGGGGATTGGGAAACATGCGAAGCTCCTTTCAATGGCTGCCTGGAGTCCGCACGACGTCAGGCTGAAAGAAGATTCGGGTTGCAAAATTGTGGTTCCGGTGGGCACGGCCCTTTCCGCGGACTGGAGGCGCCCTTCGCGCTCGGAAATAAAGGATAGGGGGTTGAGGTTGGGCCGTCAACTGTTGTGGGGGAATTCCTTTTCGGTATAGTTGTGGCGGTGGGAGTGCAGGGGTCTGTCGACTGCGCTGGATGACAGCAGTATAGTCTGTCTTTTCCTGGGAAAATTTTGTGAGTAGGGATTTTAATTCGCACTTTTGGGGAGAATTATGAATCAGAAACTTATGCGACATGTACAGGTGGGCGGGTTGGTGGTGGGATCGGTGATCGGGCTGACGGGGGCGGATACGGGGACTTTGCCGAGTCCGCCGGTGGCTAAGAAAGTTCCGCATATCACCGAGGTCAACGGGCACAGGATGGAGGACAACTATTTCTGGCTGCGGGACAAGCCGAATCCCGAGGTGCGGGCGTATTTGGAGCAGGAGAACGCTTATACGGATGCGGTGATGAAGCCGACCGAGACTTTCCAGAAACGGCTGTATGACGAGATGCTGGGGAGGATCAAGGAGACGGATGTCGAGGTTCCGTATCGCGAGGGAAATTATTTTTATTACACGCGGACGGAGGCGGGGAAGCAGTATCCGATTCGCTGCCGGCGGAAAGGGAGCATGGACGGGGTGGAAGAGGTGGTGCTCGACGTGAATGAGATGGCGAAGGGGCTGGCATTCATGACGGTGAGTGAATATGCGGTAAGTCCGGATGGAAATCTGCTGGCTTATTCGTATGACAACACCGGGTTCCGGCAATTTACGCTGGCGGTGAAGGATCTGCGGACGGGGAAGACGCAGGTCGATCATGCAGAGAGAGTTGGGTCCATCGTTTGGGCGAACGATAACAAGACGATTTTCTATACGCAGGAAGATGCGGTGTCGAAGCGGCAGTACCGGCTGTACCGGCATATCGCTGGAGTGGCCGGAGACGACGCGCTGGTGTTTGAGGAGAAGGATGAGCGGTTTGAGGTGGATGCGGTCAAGTCGCGGAGCGCGGCGTACATCTTTTTAGTTTCGGGGAGTCATACGACGAGCGAGGCGCGGTATATTCCCGCAGATCAGCCGATGGCGGAGTTTAGGGTGATCGAGCCGCGAAAGCAGGATGTGCAGTACTATCCCGACCACAACGGGGAGTCTTTTTATATTCGGGTGAACGATAGAGGACGGAATTTCCGGCTGGTGAAGGCTCCGATAGCGGATCCTTCCGGCCGGAACTGGAAGGAGATCGTTGCACACGATCCCAACGTCATGCTGAATCATGTGGAAATGTTCAGGAATTTCTATGTATTGATGGAGCGGGAGCACGGGCTGCCGCAGATTCGAGTGACGGATTTGCGGATGGGACGATCGCGGGGGATTGAGTTTCCGGAGCCGGCTTACTCGAGTCACGCCTATGTGAATCGAGTGTATGACACCGCGGAGTTCCGGTATGCGTATGAGTCTCCGATTACGCCGGCGTCGGTATTTGCGTATGACATGGAGAAGGGGACATCGACTCTGCTGAAGCAGAAAGAGGTGCCAGGAGGATATGACCGGACGAAATATGAAGTCGAGCAGATTTACGCTCCGGCGGCGGATGGAGTGAAGATTCCGATCTCGGTGGTGCATCGTAAGGATGCGAAGCTGGATGGGAAAGAGGCGCTGTATTTATATGCGTACGGGTCGTATGGGATCTCGATTGACACGGGGTTCAATCCCAATTATTTCAGCCTGGTGGATCGCGGAGTGACGGTGGCGGTAGCGCACATTCGCGGCGGCGGCGAGATGGGGAAGGCGTGGCACGATGCGGGACGCATGATGAATAAAAAGAATACGTTCAGCGACTTTATTGCGTGCGCGGAATATCTGGTGGGGCATGGATATGGATCGAAGGATCGGCTGGTGATTGAGGGGCGCAGCGCGGGCGGGCTGCTGATGGGGGCGGTGCTGAATATGCGTCCGGATTTGTTCAAGGCCGCGGTGGTAGGAGTGCCGTTCGTGGATGTCATGAATACGATGCTGGACGAATCTCTGCCGCTCACGGTGGGTGAGTTTGAGGAGTGGGGGAATCCGAAACAGAAGGCGGCATTCGATTACATGATTACTTATTCCCCTTATGACAATGTGGAGGCGAAGAATTATCCGGACATGCTGGTGAAGACCTCATTCAACGACAGCCAGGTGATGTATTGGGAGCCAGCGAAGTATGTTGCGAAAATGCGGTCGACGCGGACGGATCATAATACTTTGATCTTGAAGACGAATCTGAGTCCGGCCGGACATGGCGGGGCGTCGGGGAGATATGACCGGCTGCATGAGGCGGCGTTTGATTACGCTTATATTTTGAGGGAGATGGGGATTGCGGAGTGATACAGATCGAATACAGAAGCACGCCTATTGCAACGTATTGCGTTGGGCTGTGACTTTTTGCAGGGTTTGATCGAGAGTGCCCTGGAAGATCAAAATCTTCACTTCCAGCACTGTTTTCTGGCGGGAGCGAGGGAGGTTTCCGGATCCACGTGTTGGCATGTGAGATCTGGATTGCTCCACACGTTACCGGTAGCTCTTGTGAAGCTGGCGACAACCCACTTCCGGTCTGTGGAAAGAGTCGCGACCATCGGCGCATCGACCGCTCGCGACTTGTTGTAATAGGTAATGCCGTCTTCTCGACGCTCGATTCGCTGCGCCGGGATGGGCCAGGTGAATGACGCCAGAGAGCGGGATGGCAGCCATTGATTCAGCGGCATGGTCAAGCGGCTCGGGATTTCGGCCGCGAGAAGATCAAAACCCTCCTTGTGATGCACGTAGGTGCGCTCCAGCCGAACATCGTGAGACATTCCCGTTAGTCTCGGGTCGGTGGCCGCGTAGATCATGTCGTAGAGTTCGCTGGACCGGTTGAAGAATTCGTAATGGAAGCGGACACCATCTTCTTCCAACGTAGCGCCAGCAAGCATTTGAATCCCGCCGTCGAAGTCTTTTGTGTACTCGAGAGATCGACCGGTTTCGCGCCAGTAAGGACGCTCTCCTTGCCGGCCCGCCCTAAACAGATACCGGTGCACAGCTTCATTGCGGCCATGCATTTTGGCGGTGACGTGCTCGGGAAAATTATCTCGAGGGCTCGATCGGTGGACGGATGGCCAGGCAGGACCACTCGCCACGTGGACCGTACGTTCTCATTTGCCACAATAACTTTAGGCCGCTGGCGCCGGGAATAGGGGATGGCGACTGCGCGTGTGCGAAGGTAGCAGAGAATACGATTGCTATCGCGCAGATGAGACGCGCCGACTGCCTTTGTTCCTTTGTCGGATTCGATAACTTCCGATGGCAAACCATTCGGAGTATTAGAGCACAGCTGCCATCTGTTCACCTCGCAGACCTTCTTCTCGGAACATCCCAGAGTCCGGCACGTATTTTCAGATTAATCCGGCGCGGACGCGGCGGAGGAAATCTTCGCCGTCGGCTTTGGCTTGGGCCTGGACTTTGGGTTGATTGCGGTATTCGAGGGCTATTTCCTGCAGGAAGAGTTCGACGGCGTCCTTGGGCTTGAAGCCTTGCGTGATGAGCTTGCGGATGCGAGGGGTGAAGCTGTCTGAGTCATCGGAGGAACCCAAACGCGCGAGGTGATCGGCGCATTTGTGATCGCGGAATTTGCCCGCCGCCAGGCGGTCGAACGCGGTCCTGGCTTCGGGATCGTGGAGCAGCGTGGGAAGCGGAGAATTCCATTCGCAGTGGGAGCAGGTCCATCCATGGAAAGAATGGTTGGAGGTCCAGATTAATTCTCTGGCGGTTCTCTGTTGTAGGGTGCGACCGTCTGTCGTGCGATCCATGAGCGGTTCCCGTCCCCGCACTTCTTAGGCCCATGGGGAAATCCTTTGGGAATAGTACTCTAGAAATTAAGGGTTGGGGAGCTTGTCGAGAAGGGTTCAGCCGGGACAACGAAGAGTCAAAGGCAGCGGGCAAGAGTGCCCGCTCCACACAAAAAAGCAGATTCCTCGCGTTGCTCGGAATGACAACATTAAAACTACTTGGCGAAGAAGTAGTCGAACGATTTTACGGCGGTGAATTCGTCGTCTTTGATGTCGAAGACGGTATAGAGCTTGGTGACGTGGAGCACGTCCTGGACTTTTTGGGTGAGGCTCAGCAGCTTGAGTTCGCCTCCGGCGTTGCGGACGGTGGTGAAGCTGGCGACCAGTTCTCCGACGCCGGAGCTGTCGATGTAGTCGACGTTGGCGAGATTGAGAATGATTTTCTTTTTGCCCTGGGCAACGAGTTCGTGGACGGCGGTGCGGAGAGTACCGATCTCGGGGCCGAGGATGATGCGGCCGTGAATGTCGAGGATGGTGACATGGGAGACTTCGCGAGTGTCGATGGTCAGGGACATGATCGGTATACGACGGGAATGTTAGTTCGGGCGCAGGGGCAAGTCAATCGAAGTCCCATGTTGGCCATGTTGGTAGTGCCTCAGTTTGAAATTCGATAGTTTCGAGCGGGATCGCAGCCTGTGGCATACTCGCTCCCGACAGTTGCATGCCGAAGCCGAGCCCACGTGGCCCCTACAAGAAAAGAGTTTCAAACGGAGGTGTGTCCCACACGGTTGTTAAGTTCCCAGTGATTGTTTGCTTTATCGGGGCAGTCAGTTGGTTTTGGTTGACGGCTAAGCTGCGTCGCTTCCGAGTCCCAGAGAAACCTCCGGCTTCGCGCGCCCATTTATCACGGGAAGAGAGGCAGCGCAAAGTCGTCGTAGGAAGTTGGATAACCTTTGCTGGAGCTTGCGTCTTCCTAGTCGGAGGGTTTGTGCTCCTTTGGCTGGAAAAGTCAAATTGAGGCACTACCCCCATGTTGGGTCCCAATGTCTCGCAAAGGAAGCGAGACCTCGGGCACCCCTGGCCGGGACGCCACAAGCCGAAACCTAGGTCCATCGCTTTGCTCGGGATGACAATTGTGAGGGTTACTCGGACTGGCAGTCGCGGATTTCCTGAATGGCGGAGGTAATGATGGGAGTGGGGTATTGGGGATGGCGAAATTCGAGATGCATGCCGCGGCCTACATATTGGAGCTTGAGCATCGAGCCTCCCCAGGTGGAGCCGGCGATGGCGACCTGGACGGGTTGCGGGCAGAATTCGGGATGGCCGGAGAGAAGCGCTTCGCTGCCGCCCAGAAGCACGGCGGTGTAGCAATGATTCAGGGTCTGGATCTGGAGGACGGTGGACGGAGGAAGATCGCCCAGGTAGACGCCACCTTCGATTTCCGACTGGATGATGCTGCGGTTCACTTCGTCGGCCAAGTTGGGATGGGGGCTAAACATGGGGGCGTCAGAAGACGAGCGTATCGGATTTCGGATGGGGGGACAAGAGTCCTACTGAGACGGGATGGTGGCGCGGGCACATGGACTTTAGAGTATGGTGGGGTGGTCGGGGTTGCAGAGAATTGGCCGTGTGAGGCCGCCCAGCTATGCTCGGCCCGTCCGGGTTCCTTCGGCTTCGCTCAGGACGGCTCCGACCCGGACCCCACACGTCAAAGGCCGCACGTCAAAAGCCGCCGAGCTGCGCTCGGCGGACAGCCGGGGGCGGCTGTCCCCACATTACCACTGGGCTATCTCGTCATAAACCACTCTTTCTGAGCGGTAAAGCCTGATAAAATAGAGGGACAAAGACTTAAAGAGGTTCCTGATATTCATGCCTGTTCCTGTGTCACAAATGTGGACCGTGGCTAGCTATGTACTGCGGCAGAAGCTCGCGAGGCGGAAACAATATCCGCTGGTGCTGATGCTGGAGCCGTTGTTCCGGTGCAACCTGGCTTGCGCGGGGTGCGGCAAGATTCAGTATCCGGCGCATATTTTGAAGAAAGATTTGACGCCGGCGGAGTGTTTCCGGGCGGTGGAGGAGTGCGGGGCGCCGATGGTGTCGATCCCGGGCGGAGAGCCGCTGATGCATCCCCAGATCGGGGAGATCATCGAGGGGCTGGTGGCGCGGAAGAAATATATTTATTTGTGTACCAATGCGCTGCTGCTGAAGGAAAAGATCGGGTTATTCAGGCCTAGCAAGTACTTGACCTTCAGCGTGCATCTGGACGGACAGCGGGAAGAGCACGATCTGGCTGTTTGCCGCGAAGGGGGATACGACATCGCGGTCGATGCGGTGAAAGAGGCGTTGCGGCGCGGATTCCGGGTGACCACGAATACGACGCTATTTGACGGGGCGAGTCCGAAGTCGGTCCGGGCGTTCTTTGACGAGATGATGGAGTTGGGCGTCGAGGGCATGATGCTCTCGCCCGGGTATTCGTATGACAAGGCGCCGGATCAGAAACATTTTTTGGGAAGGGCGCGGACGCGGCGCATGTTCCGGGCGATTTTGTCGAACCGGAAGAAGAGCTGGCAGTTTAATTTGTCGCCCCTGTTCCTGGAATTTCTGATGGGCAAGCGGACTTATCCGTGCACGCCGTGGGGGATGCCGACTTACAACATCTTTGGCTGGCAGAAACCTTGCTATTTGCTGCAGGATGGGTACGCGGAGACGTTTGCGGAATTGCTGGCTACCACCGAGTGGAGCAACTACGGGACGGAGTCGGGAAATCCGGCGTGCGCGAATTGCATGGTGCACAGCGGATATGAGGCCTCGGCGGTAAACGCGACATTCAGTTCGCTTGGCGGATTTTTGGCGACCGTGAAGGGGACACTGTTCTCGCGGTATCGGGATGACGAGGCGTTGCGGTTGTTGGACGAACCGTCGTCGGCGGTGCATCCGCTGGTGCAGATAGCGGCGCCGGAGTCGCTGCATGAGACGCGGGCGTAGGACCTTGAACGACTGAGGCGAAAATCCCTTTACAGGCCGGTGGTAACGCAGAGTCGCGCGAGGTCCTTCGACTACGCGTGATCGCCTTTCAGGCGGTCCCGCTTCGCTCAGGATGACAATTCTTTGGTTCATTTCAGGAAAAACCTTATGACAGGAAAAGAGGGCGGGCATATCGACCATGCTGCTGCGGGTGCTGTGCCGCCGCATGCTGATGCGATGAATCCGGATGCGCTGGAGCTGGCGCCCGGAACTGCGCATGAGCGGCTGGAAGGGTGGATTCCGGAACTGGCGGGCGAAGAAGAGCTGCGCGGCGCGCTGGAGAAGGCGTTTGATTATCGAGGGGATGTGACCATCACGCGTAAGGATGGGTCGAAGATCGAAGGATATTTGTTTGACCGGCGGACCGGGGCTTCGTTGAAAGAGTCGTTTGTTCGGATTTATCCCAAGAATTCGAATGAGAAGATTGCGGTTTCGTACGCGGAGATTGGGGCGTTGGCATTTTCCGGGCGCGATACGGCGGCGGGCAAGACTTGGGAAGCCTGGATGAAGAAGTATGCGGAGAAGAAGGCGCGCGGGGAGAAGGATTTGAGTTTGCATCCCGAGGCGCTGGAGTGAGGTTCGAGAAAGCCGTGGGGTTCGAGGAGAATTGGGTGGCGGAGGGAGCCGAGCTTTGCTCGGCCTGTCCGGGTCTGAGACCCGGACCCACACGATAACCGACCGACGCGAATTTCCTCGTGTCTATTTTCCGCCTGCTGCGAACATCAGGCCGTCGATCAGTCCTTCCACTTCATCTTCGGTGCCGGCGATGATTGTGATGGAGATGGCGTAGCCGCGAGACAACAGGGCTAGCGTGGATTGATGCAGGACGCGCGTGCCGATATCTTTGTGAAAGTCTCCGCGAAGCAGCGTCTTTGTGCCGACAGCGATCTCGTAGGGATCTTCGTCTATGGTGAGGCCCTGGGCCTGGGCTACTTCAGTAAGCGGTCCGAAGTATTGGGCGGCGTCTTTTAGTCCGGGGTAGTTAGCTCCGCTCTCGGCGGCGATGAGGATGGCGGAGTTCACATCTTCGGCGCGCGCATGGGGCGGACGCGAGAAGGCTGCCAGCAGGACTTTGGCGCCGGCGCTGGAGGCTGCGGCTGCGGGCGACTGCCCGGAATCGGGCTGATCTTTTTCTTCCTCCTCTTCTTCTCCTCGGTCGTTCATCTCGTCGGTGCGCAGCACCCAACCTTGCGGAATTTTGCAGGAGAGGGCGAGGGTCTTGTTGCGATAGACGCCATTGGTCACGGCGCCGGTGTCGAGAACGGTGCCGGTAGAAGCGGCAGGCTTCTTGATGTGTTTCGCGGAATTAGAAGAAGACGAAGGCGATGGAGTTTGCCCGGGGGCAGTGAGAGAGAATCCCAGGACTCCTACTACCGCGCGAAAAAATCTCCGCCGCAATTCCATACAGCCATATTAACGGATCGGGCCTGGACTATTGCGAGCGGGCAGCAGTCAAGGTCATGCTGCCCTGCCCATCACGGGTTGAGTGCAGTGTGAGCAGCGGCGGGCGTCGATGGGGATTTCGCTAAGGCACTCGGGACACTTTTTTGTGGTGGGATCAGGAGGCGTCTCGCCGCGGTTCATGCGCGCGACCAATGCATTCACCGGCGTTACGACGAAGAAGTAAACGGCGATTGCAACCAGAAGAAACGATACGACGGCATTGATGAAGTCGCCTACTGGAAAATGGGTGCCATGAATGGTGAATCCGAGATAGGAAAAGTCCGGCTTGCCCACCACCGCGGCGATGAGGGGCGTCAACAAGTCTTTTGTCAGTGCCGTGATCACGCCTCCGAAGGCCGCGCCGATGACCACGCCTACCGCCATGTCTACAACGTTGCCGCGCAGGATGAATTTCTTGAAGCCGCTTAGCATGAGGTGGCGCCTCCCAAATTGAAGTGCTCGGTAATGTAAGGCAGGGGGGGCGGGAGGTCAAGAGGGCAAGGGGTTTGCCAGGGAAATTGAAGGCCATGACTGCGGCACGACTTCAAGTCGTGTCCTTCCCGGTGCGTGGCGGATCTCCTCTGTGCGCAGAAAATTTAGTCGTCAAATCCGCATCGGCATGACAATGTAGCGGTACTTGTAGTCGTCGCCTTCGGCGGGGCGGAATTGACCGGCGGATTGGGGATCTTTCAATTCCAGGCGGACTTCGCTGGTGCCGGCGGCTTTTAGGAAATCGACGAGATATTGCGCATTGAAGCCGATGGTGAGCGGGTCGCCGGTGTAGGGAGCTTCGATGGAATCTTCGGATTCGCCGGCTTCGGTGGAGGAGGCGGAAAGTTTGAGTTCGCCTTTTTCCAGGCGCAGGCGGACGGCGCGGGAGCGTTCGTCGGCGAACTGGGCTACGCGGAGGATCGCGGAGTTAAGTTCGTCCGAGTTCAAGGGGACCACCTTGCTGTTGTCCTTGGGGAGGACGGCTTCGAAGTTGGGGAATTGTCCGGTGAGTTGACGCGACGTTAAAAGCCGGCTGCCAATGCGGAAGAATAGTGTGGAATCGTCTTTAGCGAATTCGATGGTCTCGGCGTCGGTGGAATCGAGGAGGGACTTGAGTTCGTCCATTGCTTTCTTCGGAACCAGGGTTTTCAGTTCGCCGGAGACGCCGTCGAATTTTTCGCCGGCGCGTTCACAGTGGGCCAGGCGATGTCCATCGGTCGCGACCATGGTGATGGATTCGGGCTTGAGCAGCATTAGTGCGCCGTTCAGCGTGTAGCGTGATTCTTCATTCGAAATCGCAAAGCCGGTGCGCGCGATCAGGCCACGCAAGACCTGTGACGGAATTGTGACTGCGCCCGACGTCGGAAACGCGGGCAGGCTGGGGAAATTAGATTTCGCCATGCCGACCATCTTTGTGTTGGAACGGCCGCAACGAATGCTGACCCAATGATTTTCGAGGAGCTTGATGGTGATGTCGGCATCGGGCAAGAGCTTCACGTAGTCGTGAAGTTTGCGGGCGGGAATGGTACAGGAGCCTTCTTTTTTTACTTTGGCGCTGCACGAGGTGCGGAGGCTCAGATCGAGGTCGGTGGCGGTCAGCGACAGGCGATCGCCGGTGGCCTCGAATAAATAGTTGGAAAGGATTGGAATTGTCGTCTTGCGTTCGACCACACCTTGCGTGGCGGTCAATTCCCGCAGCAACTCGAACTTGCTGACCGTGATCTCCATCGTCCCCGTCCCCGCTGCAACGGCGGCTTCCACCGGCATAAGTCCGTCTCCCTGGTGCTCGGGGGCCTAAAGCCCCGCGTCATTTCTGCGTTTTGCGGCACGGCTGAAGCCGCGCCCTTCCCAAAATCTCTTGCCGCTTCGCGGCGCAGCTGACTCTACCCTCGCCAAATCTTTCTTTTTTTGCGCTTTGCCTCGCGGGCGTCGGCGTGCTCTCCCAAAATCATTTTCGCTCTGCTACTGAAGCTGCCTTCCAAATTCCTTGAACTCTGCGACAACGGTTGACGCCTCAGCCCTTACCCATTACTTGTGATGCGGCTTCTCGCTACTTTTATTACTACCTTATATCAAATACAAAACCTATAAAACCAGCAGTAACAGAAGGGGCTGCGGAGAAGTGGAAAACTGGGACAACTCGCGTGTTGTCACCGGGTTTCCGGCACACCCTTGATGTTAGAAATCGGTCCCCAACGATTCGGAGATGCCACTGTAATCTGGCGATGCTTCCGATTTCGTTCCCGCCTTACACAAGTTCCACATCGCATTCACAGCCATCACAAAGGAAGACCGGGCTGGTTGGTGGAAAACTCTGTTACACAAGCCATTCATCCGCCTAATTGCTCGGTCAGTTTATTGATCAGCCTGTTTAAATCTTTGTCGTTCTTGCGGAGCTCTTCGATCTTCTCAACCGAGTGCAGGACCGTGGTGTGATGTTTACCGCCGAACTGGCGGCCGATTTCCGGTAGCGACGCTTCGGTCATGTGCTTCGCCAGGTACATAGCAACCTGGCGGGGGTAGACGATGGCGCGAGAATTATTTTTCGCTTTGATCTCGACCAGGCGCAAGCCGAATTGCTCGGCGACCATTTTCTGAATCGACTCAATGGTGACTTTGCGGGCCTGGGAGTCGATGAAATTTTTCAATACCTGCTGCGCGTAGGGCAACGTAATCTCAGCTCCGATGAGAGATGAGTGGGCGACGAGGCGGATGAGCGCGCCTTCGAGTTCGCGCACGTTCGAGCGAATGTTCGAGGCTACGTAGAGAGCGACGTCCGTGGGCAGAGTTACTTTTTCCTGCTCGGCTTTCTTCTGCAGGATGGCAACTTTGGTCTCGAGGTCGGGCGGTTGGATGTCGGCGATCAATCCCCACTCGAAGCGGCTGCGCAGGCGGTCTTCGATCTCGCCCAACTCTTTGGGAGAACGATCGCTGGCGATGACGATCTGCTTCATGGATTCGTGCAGCGCGTTGAAGGTGTGAAAAAATTCTTCCTGGGTGCGCTCTTTGCCGGTGAGGAACTGGATGTCGTCGATGAGCAGGACGTCGACGGTGCGGAAGCGGTCGCGGAAGCTGCTCATCTTGTCGTAGCGCAGCGAGTTGATCATGTCGTTGGTGAACTTTTCGCTGGATACGTAGGAGATAGCCGTCTGCGGCAGGCGGCGCTTAATCTCATGTCCGATGGCCTGCATGAGGTGAGTTTTGCCCATGCCGACGCCGCCGTAGAGGAAGAGCGGGTTGTAAGCCTTAGAAGGACGCTCGGCGACGGCCTGGCAAGCTGCGTGGGCGAATTGATTGCCGCTGCCGATGACGAAGGCGTCAAAAGTGTAGCGAGGATTCAGTTGCGCGGCGCCGTCCCAGTCGAAGCGCGACTGCGATGGATTGGAGGCTGCGGCAGTAAGGCCGCCGTCATGACGAACCGGCGTTGCCGCCGGGTCATCTTCTTGAGTCACGAATTTTACGTCGCTGAAGCCGAGGCCCAGATTGTCGATGGCTTCCTGGATGAGGTCGGCGTACTTGTCGCCGGCGTGACGGAACTCGACGGTGGGAACGCGAACGAAGAGAATGCCGCCGCTGGAGTGACTGTAGCGGGTGGGCTTGAGCCAAGTGTCGTAGGAATGCCGGTTGATTTTCTTTTCCAGCGCATCGAGGATGCGCGCCCACGGGTTTGGGGAGAGAGTTGTGCTGGGAACTGACATATATGAAATATTCACCGAGGCGCCCTGGCGGCTGGTGAGAGAGCGCCTGTTCAAAACCGCCGTTTTACAACGTAGCTGGAAACATCTAAGTTTACTGCGGAAAGCGCCCGATTTACGGTGCGCGAAGTCAAAAACAAAAAGAATTTTTGAAGCAGGATCAGTCCGGCATAGTAGCACAAATTTTTTTTGTTGCGTGACAAAGTTCAGGAGGAATTTTTCCGCGAATCATTATTCAGAACCCGATTGCATGGTGCTGTCAAGTAGCGCGATGGTAACTGCCGCAGAGTAGGTGCAGTGCGTTGCGGTGTGAAAAAGATTGCAAGTCTGGAGAGTTGGCGAAAATTATTCTTCTCTGAATGTGATATCGACGCGCGCGAGATCCTTCGCTCCGCCTGAAGAGCGGCTGCGCTCAGGATGACGCCCAAACGATGCGGATGACGCCAACTAGCGGGCGTGTCTTCGAAGTTTCGAACGCTGCAGGAGAATCCGAGTTTGGCGGTAATGGCGAGCGTGATTTATACTTGCGGTTTGCCCTAACACTGACGAAGGAATCAGGAGCGAGCTACTTTGCCCAAGCGTACATTCCAACCCAACCGGCGCAAGCGATCGAAAGTACACGGATTTCGCACGCGCATGAAGACCCAGGGCGGCAAGAAAGTTCTTTCCCGCCGGCGCGCCAAGGGGCGCAAGCGGGTCTCGGTAAAACCAGGTTTCCGCGAATAATCCAGCGGCGCGAACGAAACCCGCGCCCACCCGCTGTTGTGCCAGTCCTAGCGCGATAAGCATGTCGCGATGGTCACGTTGCTAGCGACGTGGAATAGCGATCTGGAAATTTAGAGTCAATGTGACTGCCAGTGTGCCGGGAGAATCGAAGCGAGAGATCGAGCCGCGATCCGGCTACGGCGCCTTTCCCCGCAGCGCGCGGCTCTTGCGGCACGCCGATTTCGAGCGTGTGTATAAGTTGGGGCGGCGGCATTTTTCGGCCTCCATGACCGTGTTTTATTGGCAGCGCCCGGAGGCCGTGGCCAAGGCCGCGGGAGTTAACACCGCTGTGGCGTCGGGGCTTCGTATTGGATTTACCTTGGGCCGCGCGCTGGGCGGAGCGGTGCTGCGCAACCGGATGAAGCGGCGTCTGCGCGAGGCTGTGCGACTTACACGTCCTGCGGAGGGGGCGAGTGCGGACGTGGTGATCAATCCCAAAAAATCATTGCTGACAGTTGATTTCGCGGAAGTCGTGAACGAAGTCAGCAGGGCGTTCGTAGTTATAGAACAGAAGCTTGCGGGCAAGGCGGGAGCCGGTCAAGCAAACGTTCGATAACCCAGGCAGGGATCCTTCAACTTTGCTCAGGATGACAAAATCACTTGGGACGACAATATCGTAGAATGCAGAAAATCCCCGAACTGCTTATGCTGCTCCTGCTGCGAGGTTATAAGTGGGCTATCTCGCCGATGTTTTTGCCGGCGTGCCGGTACGTTCCCACCTGCTCGGAATATGCGATCGAGGCGGTGGAGCGGTATGGCGCGGTTCGCGGTGGGTTTATGGGTTTGCGGCGACTGATGCGCTGTCATCCTTTTGCGCAGGGCGGCTACGATCCGGTGGTGAAGAAACTGAGCCGTGAGTCCGACTTCTCGCAAGAGAGGCGAGAAGTGGCGCACCCGTGCGAAGTGGGGTACCCGGAACACCCGTAAGGGACGGTAACTTGGCAGACATTCAAAATCCACAACACGAACCGGGCAGCGAGAAACGGCTGATGCTGGTTTTTCTGCTGACGTTTATCGTAATGCTGGCATTCCAGCCGTTGCTTAAGAAATACTTTCCGCAACCGGCTACCCCGCAGCCGCAAAGCCAGACCGCGCAGCCGCGAAATGCAGCGACCGCCTCAGCCTCGACGGTTGCGCCAAGCGTAACTTCTGCGAGTCAGCCCGGCGCATCCTCTGGAGTTACCAAGCAGGCAGCGAATGAAACCGAGACGGTTGTCGAGAACGATCTCTACCGGATCACGTTTACCAATCGCGGGGCGCAGGCGAAATCATGGATTCTGAAAAAGTTCAACAATGATGCGCAGAATGGACCGCTCGACATAGTCAATCCGGCTGCGGCCGCGCAGTATGGCTATCCGCTTTCTTTGTGGACATACGATGAGGGACTGCGCAGCAAGCTCAATTCGACTCTGTACGTCGGTTCGCGCGAAGGCAATCAGACAGCTCCCGCTACCATTACGTTCGAATATTCGGACCAGGATCTGACGGTCCGCAAGACTATCAGTTTCGACAACACCTACATCGTCAAGCTTGAGACCAGTGCGATGTATAAAGGCAGCCCGGTGGCGGCGATCCCCGCCTGGCCTTCGGGGTTCGGCGACCAAAATACGCCGGCGTTCTGGGCCGCGGGGGCGATTGATTACCAGTTCAATAAAAACATTGAGCGCGTACCCATAAAAAAGATCAGTGGCGGCGGGACGATCCCGGGACCGT
>Ga0073928_10006497_pt1 | contig 15699 bp, 9 predicted proteins | sample PaiPotPPA55metaG_FD_76969 | JGI IMG/M metagenome (GOLD analysis project Ga0073928, IMG submission 76969) | Iron sulfur acid spring bacterial and archeal communities from Banff, Canada, to study Microbial Dark Matter (Phase II) - Paint Pots PPA... ... | reverse complement strand
GTGGCGTCCCGAGTGCGTCATCTGTAAAGAATCCGTGCCGCTGGAAGAGAGTAAAGTGGATGAGTACGGGAAGGCCGTTCACGAAGAGTGCTACGTCTTCAAGCTCACGAGAACGCCAAACGGCCATGGTGTCGCCGTATAAAACGTTGGCGTGATTTGGGTAGTCACCTAATTAAGATCCCGCCTAAGATCCCGCCTGATGGAAAAGCCGCGTACCTTGTGGGGAACAAAATTGGTCGGGGCGATAGGATCTGAAATCTTAACCAAACCCTGAAGGGCAAGAAGTGGAAACAGCGTTCGGCGTGCTGGACCTTGCCAGGGCAGTAGAATTGGGACTGGCTAGACAGTCTTGTAACGGCGGTGTGGGCTAAGAAGAAAAAGAGTTAGCCCCTCAAGATGCGGGCGGGCGCGTTATCGGTTGCGTAGGGTGTTGTTTCACCACAGTGAGGAAGTAGCATTCAGCATGTACTGCTTTACCTTTATCGTCAATCTTCGCTGTTTGAAGATCGACGGGCTGGTCGCATATCGAGCAACTGATGTCTGACGAACCGGAACTCATAAGCACCTCGTTGGGACGACGGGGGCACGTCTAACGTACCGACATTAACACATAAGTTAAAACCGTGTCCGCATGGTGCCCTACACACCCTACACACGATTTGCCAACCAGGATTGCCATCCAAACGAGCGCGGCCGCCCGGAGCGGACCGCGTGCATCCCCCTTGGGCCCCGGTGCCCGGCGCAAATCCTAACACAGAGCTGCCGTTCCAAAATAATCTTGGAACCAAGGACCGGATAGCGGCGGAGTGTCCGCATTTTGATTGATGGTCGGGGCGATAGGATTTGAACCTACGACCCCCTGCGCCCAAGGCAGGTGCGCTACCAGGCTGCGCTACGCCCCGACATGACTAGCAGGATTGATTCTAAGGCACTTTCCAACTTTATGACCACTCCGAACCATGATTTCTGGCCTCGATCGTCCCAAAACCGCAAGACCAGGTATCGACTACCGACCCCGATTCCACTTACGCCAGGAAAGGCGGCACGCCGGCCCGGTCTGTGGTGTACCGCATTTGTGAATCGATCACTGTGTTCAGGGGCAGGCAACTGCAGGCACGGTATTGGCATTTTCCTGCCTTTGGCTGCTACACGCGGTGCATGACTTCAGGAGTGGTTGGTGGAAGCTGCTCCGCATGGGAGACGGGATCGCGGCCACTGGCTGCTTCTTTCGATGCGCAATCGGCGGCCAGAAGAAGGGAAAGCACCGGCCAAGCTTTCCTCGTGCCCTTTGGTTTCCCTCTCTCGTTGCCCGCTTGTCGATGGCAATCTTGGTTACACGCCACGGGAATTGTACGGAAAACGGATTAGTCAAGAATCGAGTTCAGGAAGCGATATCCGTTCAAGGTCTGACTCATTGGGACATTCGGCTGTGAAAAGTCAGGGGGCTTGTCGGGCTGGCTATCTCGGGTCTAGCCGATGACTCAGACTCTGGCGCTCCGAACTGTCCGGGCCGACTCATCGCAAAGAGTGGAACGACGGCTCGCATGGTGGTTCCATGACCATCCGATTCCATTTCCAATCTCCCGTTCAGTTCGTGCATCCGCTCACGCATTCCGGCCAGACCAACGCCCGTCTCAGCACTGGCATTACGAAGTCGAACCAGACGCTCCGCCGGTATGCCGCACCCGTTATCTCGGACTTCTAGAATTACCTCTTCGAGTTGGTGCCGAAAGCAGACGTTAACCTGTGCAGCTCCAGAGTGCCGCTGCACATTGGTCAAGCTCTCTTGCAGGACGCGGAAAAGAGCAATCTCCAGGCTCATAGGCAGCCGCCTATGATCGTGCGCAATGTCTAACGTCAGGGTCACCCCGCTTCGCTTCGCAAAGCCCTGGATGAACCATTCCGCCGCGCAAGCAAAGCCTACCTCATCCAGCAGCGGTGGATGCAGAAGGTACGACATAGTCCGTATTTCCTCGATTGCCTGATCAGCCAATTGTGTCACCTCTGAGAAAAGCGCAAGTACAGACGGACCCGACTTGCAGTGTTCCTGAAGGAAGGAAATACTGATTTTTAGCGCGGCCAACGTTTGACCTGTGCTGTCGTGCAAGTCACGAGACAACTTGCGTCTCCCCTCATCCTGCACCTTCAGAAGCCGCTGAGAAAGGATCTGCAGCTCAGCGGTGCGTTGTAGAATCACCGATTGCATTTGCGAATGCTCAAGTGCCATTTGCTTGGAGTTTTTTGAAAGGGCCCACATACATCCTCCGAGGCGCGGTCGCAGGAGAACACAAACAAGTCTCTAGTTCAGAGTTCTTGAATTATGCCATTCAGCGCTTCTTGAGTCCGTTCACAAATGCTCACGCCACCTTTAGAGGGCAAACCCCTTAGTAATCCGCTTGCTAACAACATGCTAGCGTAAAAGTGTGCTTCCAGCCGAATCGTCGAGAAGCTGGATAGTGGCTCCCGCTCCGGCGAACCGTTTCATGACGGTGGGCGAGGATAACGGCACGCAGCCGATTCCCGATTCGGCGAGATACGCACTATTTTGTTTTCGAGTGAGCAATTGTGAACAGGCAGGCATGGTTCTGGTTGCCTGTCTTCTGGACCATGGCAGTCCCTTGAGGCACCCCATTCTCGACTCGCATGCGACAGAAGGTCTAGGATAATCAGATCTGGGACTTCCTTGCGGGCCACTGCTATCGCGGCAACGGCATCGCAAGCCCAGACGACCGCATAGCCGTTACTTTTCAATCTAGGAGTCAACCCCAGCAGAAGATGTTCGTCGTTGTCGATAATTAAAATTGTCTTCTCGGGTATCGACTTATTGGTGCTATGGACCATGTTCTTTGCTTCTTTTAATGACACCTAGGCGTGACCTGCGCTCCCACTGTCCAGCCTTCCTCACGTTGGACTCTCGACCGGCGTAGATAAAATCACGGCTCCATTCAGAGAAACAGTAAAAATCTGAACTTCATTGCCTTGGTACCTCCGCCGATCTTCTGACCCTGTTCGTCTTCGATAGTCCAACCCTGTGCACGGGATAAATTAGCCAACACCTTTAGACTACGGTTCAGAAGCTGGTATCGTATGTTCAAAACTGCTCGCTACGAAACAACTGCTCGGTATGTGCGATGAAAATGGCGCCGCTCCCGAATTAGATCCGGCAAATGCCTGATATGCTCATTGCAAATTCCTGATCGTAGCCTTGGGGCTCGCGGCGGGAACGCTAATCGCGAAGAACGATGTTGAGAAGTGAGCTATGAACCTGCAGTCCGCTCCCGCTGTTCGAAGCAAGTTCAACTGGGAATCGCGATGCCATATCAGATTTCACGGCAGAGACGACAATGACGATGGGGACGAAAGCTACTCGGGTGCAGCGTCGCCCGCGATCGCCTTACGGCCGATCAGTCGGAGTGAGAGGCCACGCACGTTTATGACTCGCGGATGTATGAGTAACGCAGGAGCCCTCGCAAATTAAAAAAGCTCCACGGGTGCCGCATGGCCTGAAGCAGACGCGAGTCGAGCATCTCTCGTAACCAACGCGGCTCCTAGTTTCTCGGCAAGCACGATGTAGGCAGCATCATAGGCGGAAAAATTGTGACGGAGTTGCCAGACGCGGGGCAGGAGCACCAGATGGGGATATCGAGTAATACGGAGATCCAGCAGATCGTGGATCGCCTCGTCAGCACGATGTACGGAGACCACTCCTTGCAATGCCAGACGCCGCAATACCTGCGTGACCTCAATATCTAGGAGGTGAGGCGCGTGTAGGGTTTCGTTACGCGAGTAAATACGCTTCTCGATGTGCTGCCCGGCAGGTGTCTGAAGAAGCCAGTCAACTGCGGCAGACGCATCCAGGACGATCATCTCGCCTGGCGCTCTTCTCGAACCAGGCGAGCGGTATCGATCTGCTTCGAAACCGGCTTACGTTTGTGCAAGCGCTCCCGCAATTCCGCAAGCGTTGGCCTCTCTGCGATTTCCTTGATCTCGGCCAACAGATAGTCCGAAAGCGACATGCCTGCCATGGCAGCGCGAGCTTTGAGGCCGCGGTGCGGGGCATCGGGTACGTTACGAAGCTGAATCATCTTGGTCATGCTACAAGCATACTTTCATGTTGTTCACATGTCAACGGATTGCCTTTCAGGGCGGCGCAGTTTTTTGCTGTTAACAGTGCCAACTGTGTGCGAGACCTACGCTCAATCGGCAAGTCCAATATGGAGACACGAATGATGAGCCGACTTACGGCTGGTCAGCCGTGTGATGCGCATCTTCGGCGTCATTCTGATGGTGGGTAAGGCAAGTGTGCTAAAGTAAGGAAAATGGAATGGGGGGACTATTATGCAAAAACAGGCGACGATAACCAGCAAGGGACAGATTACGATACCTCGCGAAATTCGACGGGTGCTTGGGGTTCGAAGCGGGGACAAACTGCTATTCGAAAGCGATGGCAAGGGTATACGCGTCCGGCCCGTCCGGAGCAAAAGCGCGTTTTCAAAATATCGCGGCATTGGTAACTCCGAAATTCCGTCCGGTAGAAAAAGCATTGCAAAATGGATGCGCGGGATGAGGGGACAATGACAACCGCTATCGACACAAATGTAGTGATCGCGCTGTGGGACAAAGACTCAGCATTGAGTTTGGCGGCACAGAACGCCCTGGACACCGCATTTAATCGAGGGACTCTGGTCGCTGCCGCTCCGGTGTTCGCAGATTTGATCGCAGCACCCGGTCGCAGCGAGGCGTTCGTCGGTTCCTTTTTTGAGGAGACAGGAATCGGCGTCGATTGGGAGCTGCCAGAGCAAATATGGCGATTGGCCGGACGAGCCTTTCAAGCTTATGCGGAACGCCGGCGTAAGCAGCGCGATTCGGGTGCGCGCCGCATTCTCGCGGACTTCGTTATAGGAGCTCACGCATCAGCCAACGGTTGCCGCCTTCTAACCCTAGACGATCGGCTGTATCGCTCTTCATTTCCGACGCTCGCAATAGAGACCTTTTAAAACTCACGGGCACAAGTTACCAGCAACGTCGACTGACGGTCGATCAGCCCCACGCTCTTTGGAGAAGCGATAGATCGCCTCGTGGCCAGGTTGCTGTGCGCCAACGGTGTGCGTGATTTCAGGTCAGGCACCTGCGTGTGCACACCGCCAGGCAGTGACCAAACAGGGATGATGAGGGGCGTCTCATCGTGTACTACAAATGTCGCTAGGGAACAATCAGAATTGGAGCTCGCCAGAAGGTCGCCTTCTGTGCCGTCGGATCAAGGATCGTGATCTGGCAGTCGTAATGTCCAGATGCGAGATGATCGGTGTCAACGCTGAAACTGAAGGGCATAGTTCCAAGCCGGCTGGTGGTACTAGGAACGACCGCAGTGGGTGGGGTCTCAAGAACTTTGTTGTCACCGAGATATAGGGTGACGAAAGCGAAAAGAGGCTGGCTCGCGGGCGGGCTACCCTGCGGAGGCTGCTTATAGGCCTGGAGGTAGATGTACATCTCGTGACTCGTACTGAAGACTCGAGTCACGCTTGGGACAATCTTCTTTCCGTTTTGGACGAGGGGGTTGACCGCGACCTCTTTTTCTTTGTGCGTACCTTTCTCAACCTCATAGAGCACCTCTCTTAGATCGACGCGCTGGCTGCTCAGCACGACTGAGCTGATGGGGACACGCTGGTCCTCTTTGTTCAGGTTGGGGATTACGAAGACGGTTTGATAGGTACCGATTCTCCCCGTCTCGTCGTCGCGCGCCAGGAACTTGATCATGTACTTTCCGGGCAGAAGGGTAAAACCTGTGTCGTACTCGACGGGGCGCCGGGCGAGCTCAGCTGCGGTCGCGTCGGAGAGCTTAATGTTGACATGGTCGCGGACGTTGGTGACGGTGGTGCCACCGACGAGGTCTTTAATTTCACCGACGAAGTCGAGCAAGGTGTGCTCAGCGCCGCCGCGTTTGGCCAGAGCGAGCTCGCGTCCAGGGATCTTAACGACGATGGGGACGAAGTATTCGGCCCGGTTGAGCTGGAAGTGATCGATCTCCATCGCAATGGAGAGTTCCGTAATGGGGTCGTCGAGCATCAGCGCGTCTTCGAGTTGACGCTCTTTGTCGACAGCGGTAAAGCGGCTGAACACCTTATCCGCGTAGTAGCCCTGGCGATAAGTAAGGTTCGCGCTGGAATTGTTCGTGAGGGAGACTTTGACGCGCCGGAACCTGCCGTTCTGAACTTTGTTACTGGTGTAGTAGCCAAGAATGTAGTAGTCCGAGATTGCTTCCTGGGCCTGGACGATGCCGCGGGTGAGGTCATTGTTATCAAAGAGCGCTTTGCCTCCAGTGTCTCCGGCAAGCGCAAAGAGAGTGTCCTGCGAGTGCTGAAAGTTGTTGGTGGTGGCGAGGGCGGCGGCGCCTGTGTACATGGCGGAGTTGCCGGGCGAGCCTTGGGTCGCGTCGCCGAGCGGAGCTTCTGCGACCAGGCCGCGCGCGTCGACCGGCCAAAAAGAAACGCCGGCTTTGATGGCTGCGTCGACGGTGGCACGAAGCTGGGCTTGGTTGTCGATGCCGTTGAGGCGGAGGCCGCTGGCGAAGTAGATGAGGGACTTTTTCTCGTTCAACTGGCCGAGCATTTTGGCCGCGGTTTGCAGGGCAGAGAGCTGGCGGTCCGTGTTGAAGACGTTGAACTCACTGTCGTCTTGGCCAAACGCGGCTCCCGTATCGGCGCTGCTGGCATCGTCGATGGTCTCGACCGACCCTTGGCCCTCGCCTACGATCAGGGTCTGGAGGATGCTGAGCAGCTTGTTGCGATCGGCGGTGAAGTCCTGCAGGATGTCGACCGAGCCGCCCTGGTAGCGGAGGATGGATACGAGATCGACGGTTGTCATTTGCGTGCGGAGAAATTGTTCAGCCGCAGAAAGCGCGCGGAGCTGGTCAGCCGGGCGCATCGCAGACATGTCGAAATAGAGAGCCAGCAGGCGGCGATTCTTGTAACGTTCGCTGTCCGGAGTCTCAGGCGTGACCTGTGTGCGAGCGAGGCGCTTGTAGAGCTTGAGCTCTTCGGAGCCGGGCAGTGCGACCGGCAAGGGCGATGCGTTCGCGGCGAGGTCCTGGTGCTCGCAGAAGGTGATCTTCTGTGGTGCGCCGTCCTCGGTGATCGCGAAGTCCTGGGCGGTGAGTCCTGGGATGAGTTTTCCCCGCTTGTCCTTCACCACCACTGTTTCGACGACCAGTTGCGACTTGACCGTGACAGTAAAAGTCCCCGACTCGCCAGGAGGCTTGTTCTGACCGGTCTGCTGAGCGGGTGCGTAGGCGGCAGCTAGCAGAAGGAAAATGGCCGGCAGCATTCTCATCTCAGAACTCATTTTAGAACCTTAGGCGCAGTGAGGTTTCGAGACTGCGCATCGGATTGGCGGCAATCGGGAGGCCGAATTGCGTACTGTTTACAGTCGTGTTCCAGCCGGTAAAGACACCGTGGTTGAGCAGGTTAGTTGCATCCAAGCGCAGGTCCAGGTAGAAGCGTGAACTCGGGCGGAAGGAGCGTACGAGCGAGCCGTCGAGGCTGAACTGATCAGGGCCGGTAATCGAGTTCCGGCCCGCAGTTCCCCATTGGCCCGGCAACGGCGCCGTGTAAGCTGCAGCGTTGAGATGCACGCCTACCGGCGACGCGTAGATGGAAGCGCCGGTGGGGTCGGGGCGGATTGTTCCAGTCGATCCGGTTCCTGGCACCGCCGCCAAATAAACAGGCGTTTCTGGCAAGCCCGTTGCGGCGATGATCATGGTGAGCACGGTCCAACCCTTAAACAGCCTGCCCCGCCAGCCCGTCATGAGAGTTCCGCCGCCGAGGCCCTCTCCGCTCGTGTATTGCACTTGCAGATTGAGCAGGTGACGTTGATCGAAAGTGGAAAGCGAACGCTCGGCATGCAGATCGAGCCAGTTCTGCGCGATGGCCGGTGTTGGCGCGGCCGGGCTCTGAGTCGGCGCGCCGGCGGATGTAGAATCAGTCGAGCCTTGCGTGCTGGCGGTGACATGACCCAGTCCGCCTAGTTGAGCATCGTCATCGATCGATTTTGAAAATGTGTAGAGGAGCGATGCGGTGAAGCCGTTGCGCAGCCTGCGGCGCAGTTGGACCTGGCCCGCTTGACGCGTGGAGTCGCCACCCGAAGTTTGATAGACGAAGCCCGAGGGGCACGTGGGACAAGGGTTCATTGCGCCGATCGGGTAAGTGTTAGGAAGAAATTGCTGAACGCCTCGCGTGCCTTTGACGCCGAGGTATGTCGCACTGAGCTGGATGGCCGCCGGTAAATCGCGCTGCACCGACAACTGCCAAGCCTGTGCGTAACCTACCCTGAAGTTAGGATCGACTGCAAAGGTGTCGGGAGTGATGGACGAACATGGATTGAAACCGTTTGCTAGTGTCAGTGGACACGCGGCACCGTTCTGCACGCTCAGACTTTTCGAAAACGGGGCTTGCTGGGCAAGATCGAGCGCGGCCGTCTGGTAGACAGACGTATCGCGATAGACGCCGTAGCCGGCGCGGACAACGATGGTTGACGCCGCAATCGGCCGCCACGAGACGCCGATGCGTGGTTCAACGCCGAGCCTGTCCGGGCGAATGAGCGAACTGGGATAGTGGTTGCCGGTGAGCGGGCCCACTGGATCGGTGCCGAGGATGGGAGCCACTGCGGTGAATTCAGGAGCCACGTCAAGATTAACGAGGCGGCCGTGAATCTCAGTGATGGGCGCGCCGTACTCCCAGCGCACGCCGGCATTGATCGTGAACGTCGACAGGATACGCCAGTCGTCTGTAGCGTAGGCGTCGCAGACAAGTTCGCGGAGATATTTGTCGGCGTTGCCAAAGGCGAGAGAACTCGTGTCTGGCACGCCGATAAGAAAGTCGGCGAGGTCGGAGCCGCCAGTTGTTACACCGCCGGCGGTGCCCTGGGTTGCGGCGCCGGTAAAGGTGAAGACGCCACGCGGGTCCTGTTGGAAGAAATCGTTGAACTGCTGCTTGCGAAAGTCGCCGCCCATGGTGATGTTGTGACGGCCGCGATAGAGAGCCGTCGACCCCGAAAAGCCGTCGGTGCGGGCACGATTGAACGAGCTCTGCGCATCGGCGAGGGCGGCAACGCCACTTGAGAAGTTGAGCGTGGGCGGGCCCCAGTTGGTGGGATCCTGATCGTTACCAAGGATGCCGGCTGTGCCCGATACGTTCTGGCGGTTTTCAAAATAGGGCACAACGTTTGTTCTGAGCCGGCTGAAATGATAACTGGCATAAACGAAAAAATGCTGGCTAAAGCGGTGAGCCCAGTTAATGTTCGCGTCGATGCCGAGAATATCGGTTGTATCCGTGAAACCGAACAGGTTGGTATTGCCCGCCCGCGTGCTTTGGAAGTTGAAGTTTCCGTAGAGTTCGTCTTTACGGCCCAGCGTCTTATCCAGGCGCGACTGCAGCGCATCCTGATGGGTACTGTTGAGAACGGGCACCTGGTAGTTATAGAGCGCATCGCCAGCAATATTTGGCAATGGATAAAGCTGCAACAAGGCTTGCGCCTGCGGGCTGACAGGAACGACATTGCCAGGGAACGGCAGGCCGGTCGCTGGATTGAAGACGACGACCGGTTGACCGAGGGGGTTGATAAGGCCCGCTAGATTGCCCATCCTTTCTTCCGCGGTAGGTACGAGGCCCGACTCAGTCTGAGCGACGCGGTCACGCGTCCACTGGTAGCCAACAAAGAAAATGGGACCGTGCGGCAGCAGATGCGGGATCTTGATCGGTCCTCCGAGGGTAAAGGCACCGGTGATGCGATTGTAGAAAGCCTTGGGCGTTTCAAGCCCGCTGAGCGAGTAGGGACGCGCGTCAAGCGCGGAGTTGTCGAAAACGAAAGCCAGCCCGCCGTTGTAAAGACTTTTGCTGTTAGCTCTTCTGTTGCCGAAGGCCTGGTCAAGAGAGAACTTTGAGGTCGCCGCATTGTTAACGCTCCCATTGACCAGGAATCCGTCCGAGGCTTGCTCGTTCGCGTCCGGTTGCGGCTTCGGTATGTCGGGAACGTTTGAAGAGTCGGCCGCACCGGGCTTCTTCGCCGGCACGGCGGAATTCACCGCAGGCGGCGGGTTAGGCGCCAGCTTCGTGCGCGCCATCATCTGGTTGAGAGGGAGCAACGTCAATTCAAACTTCGCCGGAGGAGTATTGGCGTTGATGGTCACTTCGGCTGCGAGCGTCGAGAAACCCTGCATCTCGATCTCGACCCTCGCGGGTCCATCTTCCAAGTCGGTGAAGGTGAACAGGCCCGCCTGGTCAGAGATAGTACTGACGCTCTTCGTCCCCTGCATCACCGTGACCGTGGCTCCGGGCACAGGCCAGCCGTGGAAGGTGACCTGGCCGTGATACTGGGAAGCGGAAGCTATCGCGGGAAGTGCGAGCGCGGCTAGCGTGCATAGCAAAACGCAAAACAACTGGAAGGTCAGATGCACTCGCCGCTGTGACACCGCTTTCGCTTCTCCCAAGTTTTATTCCGCGTCAGTTTTCCGAAGGCTTCTCGACATGGTCGATGACGAGGACCTCGGCGGGTGCCTTGGTGGCGTCAAGCTTAAGCCCGATCTGCTCCTGGATCGCGGTGTACAAAGCGGGTGGCGCGGTGGCGCTATCGGTTGGCGGAGGAATTTTGCCACCCATGCCGCCGAACTGCGAATCGTCGGGCGTCCACTTGAGGCTGAAGTCGAATCTTCCCGTGATGCCGGTCTGATCCAGAACCGGGCGGTCGAGCACCGCCTCCTGCATCAAGCCGGCGAAATCGGCCATATTTGCGTTGGTAACATGCAGATCACCCAGCCCATGGAAGAAAAGCCCTGGAAGCCCATTCGGATCCCCTTCGCTCTTGGTCAACTTTTGGCCGGCCTTCGCAACGGACAGGACATAGACCGAAAGCTCTTTCTTGTCGCGATGAAAAGTGAGCTTGAAGCGTTCGACAATCAGCTTCTGCAGCATGCCTTTCCATTGCTTGTCGCTGGGCGCCCCTTCACCATCGGGCTGCGCGTCGACATCGAATTTGGCAGTTCCGGCCCAGTCCGGGGCGCCGATGACCTGTTTGGAATGGACTCCGTAGGCAAATGAGATCATCTCGCTCAGCGAGACGTTGATGGTCTGGAAACGGCGCCCTGTGACGAGGAACGCTTTCCGCTGATCGTCCGGTTTGCTCGGCTTGATGGTGGCGACCTCGAAGCTGGGGGAAGCATTCGCATCCATCGGCGGCAGTTTTGGCGGTGGGGTTGGGATGGTCCATTCCGTTTCGGGCGTAGCCCGCGTCAGGTTAAGAGCAAGAGGGTTCGGCCCTTGACTCCAGTTGCCTGTGATCGTTTTCCCGTCCGCACTTAGTTTGCCTTCATAAGTGCCGCCGATTGATGTAAGCGACATCTTCACGGTCGTACCCTCTAGCGTAATTTTGGTGACTGGAAGGGGAGCTCCACCCTGGTCGATGCTGTAGAAAACCGCTTTGTATCCGCCACCGTCCGCCTTTGAGATCTTTACCACGGTTCGCAGGTCTTGGCCGGCGTGGAGCGTGCCCTGCCAGGTGTCGGCGATGTTTGTTGCCGGATTGTCCGCCGTGGATTGAGCACGGACCTGCGTGACGTGTACCAGTCCAAAAAAGACTGGCGCGGCGATCACGGCAACTGCGGCCATGGTGAGCGATAGCTTCCTGCTGAAATCGAGCTTGCGCGAAATGCACTGAGCCATGACTTTCACAATCCTCTCGTAACTGCGAATAGCCGCCCGCAACTAATTCTCCGAAGGCTTCTCTACATGATCGATGACGAGAATCTCCACCGGCCCTTTTTGTGATTCCAGTTTCAGCCCAAGCTGCTCCTGCACTGCAGTGAAGATCGAAGGCCCCAAAGAGTCGGGTGGAGATCCTTGGCCGCCCCCTGGCTCCTTAAACCCCAGAGGCTCACTGTCATCCGGCGTCCACTTCAAAGTGAAATTATAGTTGCCCCTGAGGCCAGTCTTATCTACAACGGTGCGGCCCAGTTGCTGCGTCAAAAGGCGCACGAAGTCCGCCATGCCAAGGCTATGACCGTCTAGCTGCCCTCTACCCATGCGCATAAAGTGTCCTCCCACTGCAGGGCGGCCGTCTGGACCTGTTCTTCCATCGCCATCAGGCTCTCCAGGTTTTGTCTGCTGAAGCTTGGGGCCGTTCTTCGCGACGATCAGCGAATACACGGGAAGTTCTTTGGTTTCGCGGTGGAGCATCAGTTTGAAACGGTCCTCTAACAGCGCCTGAAGCATACGCTCGCGGGCAGGCTCGCTCTGATCATCGCTGAGTTTGTCTAGCTCGGCCGTCGTAGCACCGTCCATTTTGGCTTCAACTTCGTATTTGTCAGAGTTGACCCACTTCGGAGCGCCGGAGATCTGATTGTCCTCGACCCCGTAAGCAAGCCGAATGAGCGCCTGCAACGTTGTGTTTGCACTGAACCCGTCAGCCGTGCTCATGATTTTGAACCTGGGGTCGCCAGATTTGTCAGGCCTAATCGAAGCGACTTCGTAGACATGCGCACTGGCAGTCTTTGAGGCTTGCGACTGAGCCGTGCTTGGGATTGCGTTCAGCAGGCCAAACCCGATCGGGAGAACTGTGACGGCTAAGCCAATCGCGGCCAATAGTATTTTTCTGCCCAACGTGAGCCGGCGCGCAAAGCCCTGCGTCATGATGCGAGCGATGCGCTGCTTGAGATCGGAGCCGCTGATTCCGGACGCGCAGTCCAGGGGAGACTCGACGTAGAACCTGCACACGCTGAGAATTCCTTCCGCATAAACCTGGGCTTCGTTGCCCGACTGCAGCACAGCTTCGTCGCAAGCCCGCTCGCGCTCCTCAAGCAGCCGAGCCCTGATCCACCACACCGCGGGATGGAACCAGAATGTCGCTGCCACCAGCATGTGGATGGCCGCGGTGAGGTTATCGCGCCGGCGAATGTGCCACAGTTCGTGGGAAACGATGGCGCAAAGCTGCGGTGCCGAGAGCCGGTCGCTGATGTTTTCCGGCAGTAGAAGCACTGGACGAACAATGCCGAACACCCCTGGCTCAAGCAGACGAGGTGAAGAGAGAACAGGCACGTTGGCCGGAAGCTTGATCTGCATCGGTGAAGACGCGCGGACTGCGGCCCAGATCAACCGCCAGGCGCGAACCCACGCAAATACGATGGACAGAAATCCGCACAGCCAGACTGCTACCAGGATTGCCGATAGCAGATTGGCATAGTGCTCGGGAACGAGTGGCGCCTTGTAGAGATGGTCTGCGGCTGACGTAGTTTGCGGGAAGGGTTGCGCGATTTGCTGCATCACGGCCGCTAACGCGGGCGGCTGGATTGGCGTAGTAACTGCCGTGCGCAGCGATTCACCGGCGGCGATCAGGAGCGAAAACGGAATCAGAAATTTCACCGAGGCAATCATCCACACCCAGTAGCGCGTCCGGGCCTGATTGCGTCGCAGGGTCAACGTAAGCAGCCACGCGATCAAGACGACCAGGGTTGACTGCCAGAGGTGATTGACCAGTGCAGCAGTCCAGACTTCGTTGGTCCAGGTCTCGTTCCAAAATGCCGGAGATATCATGGCTACTTCTCCTTGAGAGAAAGGCTTCGCAAGGTGTCTTCCGCGTCCTTCACATCTTCAAGAGACAGCTTGCCAGACTCGATGAGGTGCGCCATGACAGGTTGAGTGCGCCCTCCAAAGAGTGCAAGCAGATCGTCGATCAACCTGCGCTGCGCAACTTCGCGCGAAACTTCCGCGACAAAAATGTGGAAGTTGCCAACCTTCTTCACTCGACGGACAACGTTCTTAGCTTCCAATCGATACACGGTCGTTTGGATCGTCGTATAGGCCGGCCTTTGCCTCGACGGAAAGGCTTCTTGAATTTCGCGAATCGAGCACTCTCCTTGTGTCCAAAGCGCCTCCATAATCTGGAATTCCAGTTTCGACAACTTTTTGGGCCGTGCCACGTCCGCCTCCTATGGCTGTTCGATTGTTTACTACACCTGTTTGTAAAGGTCAAGAGCGTTTGTTAAACTCACCAATCCACGGCGCACCGGCGCCCTTGTACAGCTTCTCCAAAATGCGAAATTGGTTGATGAGCTGCAGTCGTTCTACAAGAGTGTCTTATATTCACTCATTCACCGCGCGCAGCATAGCGGAAGAGATACCGCCGTACACGAGGCGGGACACGCTGTCGCTGCATGGCTCCAAGGCGAGAAAATCACCCACGTGATGTTTAACGACCGTGGGAGCGCTCATCACGCCGCCCAACTCGACCAGTGTGTAGCGAGCCCTTTGACTGGCGAGGCACTCACTGAGGACGAAGTGAAGAATAATAGAAGCGCTTCGCAAGGAACGGCAGAAGGTTTCGTCCAAGCTGTAAGGCCGGCTTCATCACGCTGGCGGGCGCTTTGGCTCAAGGACTGGTACCTCGAAGGCGATTCACCGATAACGATGCGAGCGCACGGGGCGGAAGCGGCAGCCAAACTTCACTTTTAGTGGGCTCTCTGAAGAGGCTGTAATTGTGGAGCACGCCCGCATCTTGTGTGTCGTCAGCAGGACCTTTGAACACGGACGCATCCAGAATATTACGTGTCGCTCGCCGCCGTCCTTTATGAGAAGAGATACCTGTCAGGTGAGTCGGTAACGAACGTTATTCAGGCGGCTTGGGGAATGGCGAAGGCTGCCAGCGCAGGGAGATGAACTCCTAGGATTTTACACTTATCTTTCACTAACCAGACTGTCCGCGCTGCTCGCTATGGCCAACACGCGTGGGCGAAATGCCTTTAATGGGCGCACCACGTTCCCGTATTATGCGATGACATGGGCTTGGGGCTTCCATGTGCAGCCGCAGCGTGCTCGTTCATTGCCCTAGCCGCCTGGGTGCGGCAGCTGCCATTCTGGCTGCTAAACTCCCGTGTCGTGACGAAATGCTGGCAAAGGGGGCATCTGAACGTGCTAAAGCCGTGCATCATTTTGATTGTGTAATATCTCATACTTCAAGTGTAGTCGCTTCTCCAGGTATGGCTCCGAACTAAAGTTACACCTGACCCACTTGTCACGATGAATCGCGATGTTACGGCAGTCTGTTGAGCTCAACTTCAACAGTGCCGGCCCGTGCGGCGGGACTTGGGACGTGGCTCAAACACGTCACCCTGAACGAACAACGACTTTCTAACTAATATATCAGTGGTAGCCATCCTTCCTGGAAATGACTTATAGCCTGCGTCTCCGGAGTCCTCACACTGTGCGCAAAACGTCCATTCCAAACACACGCACAGTTATTACCCTCGTATAACTAATTCTATTGCTACCTTCGCACACGCGCCTATTGTAGTACACCAACCGCGGTTATCTATCGAACGGCAGTCTTCCGCATTAAGCTGAATGCAGCGCCAAAATAGACAACCGAGAGTTAAACAGATGCATTGCCGCCTAGCAGACTCAACAGAACAAAGCATCCGAATGTTTTCATCCAGTGCACGGCTCTAATTACGATTCTGTTCGGGCTACTCTTATTCGACGCGCGTTCAGGCGTCTCGGAGCCCGGCAATAGTACTACCTCGACAACCAAGTCAAATCCGAGCCTCACGATCACCTCAACTCTGCCCTCCGCCACCGTCGGCGCGAGTTACCTGGGCGCCCTAAATGTAAGCGGGGGGACGTCGCCCTACAGTTTTTCGGTTGCCTCAGGTCAACTGCC
>Ga0073928_10006496_pt1 | contig 15707 bp, 14 predicted proteins | sample PaiPotPPA55metaG_FD_76969 | JGI IMG/M metagenome (GOLD analysis project Ga0073928, IMG submission 76969) | Iron sulfur acid spring bacterial and archeal communities from Banff, Canada, to study Microbial Dark Matter (Phase II) - Paint Pots PPA... ... | reverse complement strand
GCACAGCACAACCGAAACCTATGTGGCGCTCAGGCTGATGATCGATAATTGGCGCTGGGCCAACGTGCCGTTTTATCTACGGACCGGCAAGGCGCTCCGCGGCAAGCAGACCGAGGTTGCAATTAAATTCAAGCAGGCCCCAATCACCATGTTTCGCGATACGCCGGTTGATCGGCTTGCCGAAAACTTCCTGGTCATCGGAATTCAGCCTAACGAATGCATCGGTCTCGAATTTAACGCAAAAACTCCGGGACCTTCGATCGCCATCGGCGGCGTGAGCATGACGTTCCGGTATGAAGATTATTTCGAAGCGGCGCCAAGCACCGGCTACGAAACTTTGATCTATGACTGCATGGTCGGCGATGCCATTCTTTATCCGCGGGCCGACGGCATTGAAGCCGGCTGGCGCCTCGTGCAGCCGCTCCTTGATGCCTGGCGCGACGCGCCAGACGAGCACCTTGCGAGCTATCGCGCCGGCAGCGATGGCCCCAAGGAAGCAGACGAGTTGCTCGCGCGCGACGGACGCCGCTGGCGGCCAATCGCTTGAATTTGCCATGAATGTAAAAGCCCAGCCGCAGATCGTCGTTGTTACCGACGCCGCAGCATTGGCCGAGACCGCGGCGCGGCGGCTGATCGCGCGTGTCACTCGCGGCGACCGGGCGGCGGTCTGCTTGACCGGTGGTTCGAGCCCGCTCGGGCTGTACTGCTTGCTCGCGCAACATCCCTGGCGCGAACAAGTACCGTGGGATCGCGTCCACTGGTTCATGGGGGATGATCGCTTCGTTCCGCAGAACGATAAATTGAGCAATATGGGCGCGGCGCGGCGAGCATTTCTCGACCACGTACCCGCGCCGCGGCAAAACATTCACCCGATTGCGACCGATACGAACCAGCCCGAGGCCGCGGCGCGTTTTTACGAAGACGAGCTCAAGCAGTTTTACGGTGCAGACCGTCTCGACCCGGCGCAGCCGCTGTTTGATCTGGTACTGATGGGGCTCGGCCCCGATGGCCACACAGCGTCACTGTTTCCGCACTCCCCCGCGCTCGAAGAAAAACACAGCTGGGTGCTCGGCATCACGAAAGCCGGAATGGAGCCATTCGTGCCGCGTGTGACGCTGACTTTCCCGGCGCTGGCTTCTGCGCGTGAAATGCTGTTTCTGATCGACAGCGCCGATAAACGCCCGATTCTTAAACGTGTGCTTGCCGGCGAAGACTTGCCGGCGCATCGTGCCTACGCGGAAGGCGATCTTGTCTGGCTTGTGATCCAGGCTGCCGCGCCGGAGAGATGAAATGAATTCCGAGACGACTTCGAACGACATCAGCGTCCTTGTCGTCATGGGAGTGTCCGGCTCCGGCAAAAGCACCATCGCAGCCATGCTGGCGCAGCGGCTTCATTGGATTTACGAGGACGCCGACTGGTTTCATCCAAAATCAAATATCGAAAAAATGCATCATGGCGAGCCGCTCAACGACGAGGATCGCTGGCCGTGGCTTCATGCCATAGCGGATTGGATCGACGCGACGCGACGCGCCGGCGGCCACGGGATTGTTGCCTGTTCGGCTCTCAAGCGGGCTTACCGCGATATCCTTATCGGTAACCGCCCCGACGTGCGCCTCGTTTTCTTAAAGGGCGATCGCGACGTGGTGGCACGGCGCATCGCCGCCCGCGCCGATCACTTCATGCCCCCGGCGCTGCTCGATAGCCAGTTCGAAAGCTTGGAGGAGCCACAGCCAGACGAACGGCCGATTGTCGTTTCCATCGTGCCGCATCCCCGAGACATCGTTGAGGCAGTCGTTGAGAAACTCGGTATTGAGTCTGCCGCGGCTGAGACGGGTCGCGTGGCCCGATAGTAAAGCGATCCAGTTATGACGGATGCGCCACCGAGCGAGATTACAAACGAGCGCTTACCTTCGTCCATTGGCGTAGCGCCAGAATCCGACGCAAAGACCATACGACGTCTGCTGATATTTTTTGCTCTGGTCTATGTCGTCGAGGGCGTCGGGCAGATTGTCGGACTGATTTCGCAACCGCTGAACTATTATCTCAAAGAGGTGCACGGCTGGACGCCGGTGCAGGTTACGGGATTCGTCACCATCTTCAACTTGCCGTGGATCATCAAACCACTCTACGGGCTCGTATCCGATTTCCTGCCGCTGTTCGGCTACCGGCGGAAAAGTTATCTGATCATCGCCAATATTGCGGCAATCGTCGGCTATGTATGGGTGACGCAGATCAACGCGCCGGGCGACCTTGTTGTCGCGCTGATGCTTACGGCTTACGCAATGGCGATATCGTCCACACTATGCGGGGCCGTCCTGGTCGAAAACGGGCAGCGGCTTAAAGAGAGCGGGACTTTCGTCAATCAGCAATGGCTCTGGTTCAATATCGCCGCCATGATCGCTGCCGTTCTTGGCGGTCAGCTCGTGCAGCACCTTGCCCCGGGCGACGCGTTGCATGCCGCCGCGGCCATTATCGCGATCGCGCCGATTGCCGTCATCGCTGGGACCATCTTTCTCGTTCCCGAGAAAAAGACCCGCGCCGATCTAAAGGGCATGAAAAATACACTTCGCGGCTTGCTGACGGCATTCCACCGGCGTGAGTTGTGGATCGTCGCTGCGTTCATCTTTCTCTACTATTTCAGCCCGGGATTAAGCACGCCGCTGTACTATCACATGACGGACGATCTACGGTTCTCGCAAGGCTATATCGGAGTGCTGGGATCCATCGCTGCCGCGGGATGGGTGTTCGGCGCACTCCTTTATCGGCGATTTTTTGAAACGCTGACGCTTCGAAGCCTTCTCAACTTGAGCATCGCATTCGGCACCGCCACTGGGCTCGCCTATCTCCTGTTCTGGAACGAGACCGCTGCGGCAATCATCAGCTTTTGCGCCGGATTTTCCGCGATGCTGGCGACCGTTGCCACCTTGACGCTTGCGGCCGACTATTGTCCGCCGCGCGCGGAGGGATTCTCCTTCGCGGTGCTGATGTCGATCATAAATCTCGCCAACACGCTGGCCGACAACATTGGATCGTTTCTATACGCGCATGCCTTCAACAGGGCATTGCCGCCGCTTGTCTTGATTTCAGCCGCGTTTACTGCCTTTGCGTTTGTGCTCGTCCCGTTATTGCGCCTTGGCGACAAGCGACAAGGCGAGCCCATGGAAATGGCTCAGGCAAAAATGAGCTAGACCAATATGGGTGCAAAGAGGACGCCCGAGAGGCACGAGCGGACGAATGGAACTTTCAGGCACGGTGTGCGTTGTCACCTGCTCCATTTTTGCGGGTGCCGGATCATGCGAAAGCGCGGCGCTTATTTCGTAATTGCAGTATTAGCGTTCATTTTCTTCGCTTCTCCGCCGGCCGATGCATTCGGCTTGCGGATCGGACCGCTTCACTTTGGCCTGCCGTTCGGGCACCGGCATCACCACCAACGTCCATTGTACATGCACGGCAATGCCAATGAGGCAGCCCGTCATGACGGCCAGCAGGGCGCCCAACGTCAGCCAACGACCCAGCGACAAGTGACATTGGCCTTGCTCTATCCCAGTCGGGCGTTGCCGGCGATCTTTCAAAATGTTTTCTGGCCTGCTTTTTCTTCGCCATGGCCGTTTGGGTACGAGACGATATTCTCAACGGCCTTCGCGCCCGCTCCCGCGGATCGAACCGCCGACCAATGCCGCCAAGCCATCGACGCAAATGCGATGGTCGAGCGGATACGGGCCGAGATCGGACCGAGCGCCCAACAAATGGAGCGCTTGCAGCGCCTCGGCGGTGCGATTGGAGCTGCAGCGGACTATCTCTCCAAGTCCTGCCCCACTGAGATTCCAGAACAACCAACTGCACGCTTGCAACTGATGGACTCGCAAATCGAGGTACTCACGATGGCGATCGACATGATCCATCAGCCGTTACAAGATTTCGAGCAATCGCTGACCCGCGAACAGCAAGCACGGTTTAGCGGCGATGGCGGAAGATCAACTACCTCCGCCTCGCAAGGCGGCAAAACGGAGCTGCACTCGGGGCTGCGCTCGTGCGGCGGTTCCTCGACCGCTATCGACTGGTCGATCGATCAGATCGACAGGTCGGTTCAGCCCAACCAACAGCAGCGTCCTGCATTGGGCGAGTTGCAGCAGGCGTTCGGCAAGGCGGCTGGCGACCTGGAAGCGCATTGCCCAAGCTCAGTGCCGCCGTCGGCGGTTGCTAGATTGGAAACGATCGAGTCCCGGCTCGATGCGACCTGGCGCGCCATATTGTCCATTCAAGTCGCGTTGAACGAATTCGAAAGCAAATTGAGCGACGAACAGAAGAATCGCTTCAAGGCGACGACGTTCGCGGCGCAGTAATCAATCGCTCCGGAACGCTAGAGCGTAGTTGCTTCAAATTAAACCGGTTGGGCGCTCTAGCATTTTGATGGAGCATGATCTTTTCGGAAAACCGGTTTCCACTTTTCCGGATCATGCTGAAGACGCGCGTCTGTGAGCGTCCCAATTTCTCTCAAGATTCGCAATCAGCGCCGGGCTGAAATGACACGCGGCCTGTTCGCGCGCATAAACCGCCATGTAGCGACGAAACATATCGAGCGGTTCCTCCGCGACCCGGAACGCCCGCCGATTGCCGGCAGCGCTGACGACGCCGGAACTTGTGAAGCCGTCCACGACGCGCTCTAAAGCATCATCGATTGCCGACGAAGCCGAGATCTCATCACAGATGAGGCGCCCTTCCGGCGTGTCGCAGTCGATCCGGCGGCCGTAGAGGATTGCCTGACGCGCGATGCGATCGCCGGTGAAGCGCCACAGCCGCAAATTGGCCGCGCCTGGAATGATGCCTTCCTTGCGCGCAGGCAGCGTCATATAGGCATCGGTGGCAGCGAGGACATAATCGAGCGCCAGCAGGAGCTGGCAGCCGCCGCCGATCGCAAAACCCTCGACCACCCCAATCCACGGCTTTTCTGTTGTTCCGCCGGCCAGCTCGTCGGGATTGGTTTCGCGCTGCGCGACGCCGCGAAAAAGCTTGTTCACCAGGCCCATGTCGCGCCTGATGTACCAGACATACGCAATTTTACCCTGGTATAGATGAGTGAGATTGATGCCCGCCGAGAACAGCCGGCGGCCGCGGTATTTTGTATGCTCGACAACATCGCCGCGGAGAACGGCAATGTCGCTTGCCGGATCGAGCGTGGCGACATCCACGGCGATTTCAAGTCCGTCAAGCGTCGTCTCATCTTCGGCGTTGAGAAAACGCGGATTGCGCATTGTGACGACCGCTGCCTTGCCGCATCGCTCGAGTGTGGCGCCGGGAAACTCGAGTTTCGCGCTTTGGCGAAACCGCAGGCTGTGTTCAACCGCTTCCGCCCGTGGCAACAGCATCGCATGGCACAAATGCATGCCGCACGTCGCGTCCGCCAGGACTCGTGAAAGAAAAATGCCTTGATCGATTTCAAGGCCGTCTTTGTCTTTCTGCAGCAAGACATTTTCACGTGCCAGTTGCTTGTCGTCCGGCACAAGTCCGGGCATTGCCACCGCAGCGTCGCGAACCAAGTCCTCGACCCGCTTGAACTTCGAAAAATTCTCGGTCAGTTGCCGATACAGCGCTTCGGCGTGACGATCAAGAAATGCCGCACGCGCGGTGCGGTCGCGTTGCACAATCGTGGTCGCCGCCGCCGCTTGCGCGTCCGAACGCGTTGGTTTTGGCGGTAATCGAGCGACAAGTTCGGCGCCGATCCGCCAGCGTCGCGAAAATTTATCAGTATCCCGGCGATAATCGGCCGTGAGCGCATCGTCGCAGTCGAACCATGCCGCGACGGCGTCGCCTGGCAGGCCGGCGCGTTCCAGCGTGGCCGACACTTCAGTCCGAGCATCCTGATCCGCAAGCGCCATCGTGTTCTCCCGATCAGGCCCGCGGCCGCTTGTCGAGCACACGTTTGGCCTTGCCCTGGGAGCGCTCGATAGTTCCAGGGGCGACCGCTCGGACCCTCGTCGTCACGCCAACATGGGTCTTGATAAGATGCACCGCGCGATCCGCTAAGACCGATGCGGCATCGGGCCTAAGCGCCGTTCGCGTCTCCACGATCACTTCGAGTTCGTCAAGACGATCCGGGCGCGTTACCTCAAGAATATAATGCGGCGCCAATGCCTCTTCTCCGGCAAGCGCCGCCTCGATTTGGCTGGGAAAAACGTTCACGCCCCGAATGATAAGCATGTCGTCGCTGCGACCTTTGATGCGCTCCATACGTCGCATCGCGCGTCCGTTGCCGGGCAACAGCCGCGTAAGATCACGCGTGCGATAACGAATGACCGGCATCGCTTCCTTGGTCAGCGCGGTCAGCACCAGTTCACCCTCTGAACCGTCAGGCAGCACTTCGCCGCTTTCCGGATCGATGATTTCAGGAAAAAAATGGTCCTCCCAAATCGTCAATCCATCCTTGGTCGCACCATATTCCTGCGCCACGCCTGGGCCGATCACTTCCGATAGACCATAGACGTTCAGCGCTTGCAGGTTCATTCGCCGCTCGATCTCGCTGCGGATCGCTTCGGTCCATGGCTCGGCGCCGCACAGCGCAATGCGCAGCGACGTTTGGCGCGCATCGATCCCCTGGCGGTCGAATTCGTCGGCGATCGCGAGCAGATAAGACGGCGTCACGGCGATGAGGTCCGGCTTGAAGTCGGCGATGAGATGAATCTGGCGCTCGGTGAATCCGCCGCTGACCGGAATGACTGTGCAGCCGAGATATTCCGCGCCGTAGTGGAATCCGAGCCCGCCGGTAAACAAGCCGTAGCCATAAGCGATATGCATCTTATCGCCGGGGCGGCCGCCGGCGGCGCGGATCGACCGCGCCACCAGGGCCGACCACAGCTCGATATCGCCGCGGGTGTAACCCACCACCGTGGGCTTGCCGGTCGTGCCGCTCGACGCATGTATGCGAACCACATCGCTCAGCGGCACAGCGAACATACCGAACGGATAATTCTGCCGAAGGTCTTCCTTGGTCGTGAACGGAAAGGCTTTGAGATCGTCGAGGCGCTTGAGATCTTCAGGCCCGACGCCGGCATCGGCAAATTTCTTGCGGTACTGCGGAACCAGCGCAGCGCGCGCGATCGCTTGCTTCAGTCGCTTCAATTGCAGCGCGCGCAACTCCTCCAAGCTTGCAGTCTCGATCGGCTCGGATTGGTCGAGCGGCGCCGCGCGCACATTCTGGCCAGCCATCGCAGTTCCTCCGGCCGGCCTACTCTACGGCCAGCCGAAAGTCCCCGCAATTCACCGAAATTCACTCCCGATCGCTCGGCGTGAATCGACAACACTGGTCCGGCGCTATTCGTTCATGCCAAAGCTTGCACGCTTGGTCTTGCGCTCCGCCTCCTCCGCACACACCGTCCACGCCAGCGCAATCTCCATCAACACCATGCGATCTTTTTCCGACGCGCTCTGCGCCGCCATTCGACGGCATTCGGCGGCGTAATCGCGAAATTTCTTGGCACTGCCCCCATCGCTATATGTCTTGGTGTCCATTTTGAATTCCGCGTTGCCAATCAATCCTTCAACCACACATCAGAAAATCGAGCGCGAGCCGGAAAGTTCCTGCTCAAATTCTTGCGTTGGGCGGAACCAAATGCCACTTGGCTGACCGGAACGGCGAGACTTGTGGGAGTCCAAAATTGCGCGCAGTTGAAATACCGAATCAATTTTCAAAGAACCGATTCCTCGGCCGCGGCAATTGCAGATGCTCGCGCAGCGTCACCCCTTCATAGTCGTGCCGGAACAAACCACGCCGCTGCAGTTCGGGAATCACTCGGCCGACAAAATCGTCGAGGCCGCCAGGCAAATAGGGAAACATCACGGTAAAACCGTCAGAAGCTTCGGTCTCGAGCCATTCCTCCATTTCATCAGCGATGCTTTGCGCCGTGCCGATCATCGCCAGCCCAGAATAGCCGCCGAGTCGCTGCGCTAGTTGCCGCACGGTCAAGTTCTCGCGCCGACCGAGCGCGATGGCGCGCTCCCTTCCGCTCTTCGAGGCATTGCTCTCTGGAATATCGTCCGGCAGCGGTTGGTCGGGATCGAATTTTGACGCGTCGTGGCCAAGCGCAATCGACAGCGAGGCGATCGCGTTGGCATAATTGACCAGGCTGTCGAGCTTGGCACGCTTGGCCCTCGCCTCCTCGATCGTATCGCCGACCACGACAAAGCACGCGGGAAGAATTTTCATGTACTCACGCGAGCGGCCGAGCTTTTTCATGCGGCCTTTGACGTCGGCGTAGAATTGCCGCCCCACGGCGATGTCGCTCTGCGCCGTGAATACCGCTTCGGCGGTTTCCGCCGCGAGCTGTCGGCCCGCCTCCGACGCACCAGCCTGCACGATGACCGGCCAGCCCTGAACCGGCCGGGCAATGTTGAGCGGCCCGCGGACCGAGAGATATTTGCCCTTGTGATTAAGCACATGCATTCTTGCCGGATCGAAAAATATCCCCTCCTCGACGTTGCGGACGAAGGCATCGTCCGCCCAACTGTCCCATAGGCCGGTGACCACGTCGTAGAATTCGCGCGCGCGGCGGTAGCGCTCGCCGTGCTCCATGTGATCGTCGAGCCCGAAATTAAGCGCGGCGTCGGGATTGGAGGTCGTCACGATATTCCAGCCGGCACGGCCATTGCTTAAGTGATCGAGCGAGGCAAAGCGCCGCGCGATGTGGTACGGCGCGTCGAACGTAGTCGAGCCGGTCGCGACCAGACCGATGCGTTCGGTAACCTGCGATAAAGCCGAGAGCAGGGTGAACGGCTCGAATGAAGTCGCGGTATGGCTTCTTTTGAGCGCATCGATCGGCATGTTCAGAACGGCCATGTGATCGGCCATGAAGAACGCGTCGAATTTTGCGCGCTCCAGTTTCTGAATGGATTCCTTGATATGCGCGAAGTTGAAATTCATGTCCGGCCACGCGCCGGGATAGCGCCAGGCACCGGTATGAATACTGGCCGGCCGCATGAAGGCGCCGAGATGAAGCTGACGGCGGGAGGGCATTGGGAGGTTCTCTTGAGTTCAGGCTAAAGCGAAATGTCTTTAGGTTGAATCGCCATTTCGCTTTAGCTTATTACTTGAGCATGATCTTTTCCGAAAACCGGTATCCACTTTTCGGGATCATGCTTTAGAAACAAAGGTGGGTGAAGATTTGCCCGCGTTTGTCTTTGAGCACGAGCGGGCATTTCAGCCGCTCGAGCGCGGTCTTGGCGTCTTCATTGCCAAGCGCGGCGGCCTTCTCGTAATAAATCTTGGCGGCGTCGCGGTCCTGCGGTCCGCCGCGCCCGGTCTCGGCGAAATTGCCCATCCAATCGAGCGCCGCGGGATGGCCTTGCGCCGCCGCCTTATCAAACATGGCGCGGGCGCCGGCGTCGTCCTTCGGGCCACCGACACCGTCGGCCATCATCAGCGCAAGCTGGAATTGCGCTTCGGCCGAATTTGTTTCCGCCGCCTTGGCAAGGAGAGCCCGCGCCGCGGCCGGATCGGATGGTGCGCTGTCATTGCCCGACAGCGCTGCCAAACGCACCGCGGCGCGTGCATTGCCGGCCGCAGCCGCGCGTGCGAACAAAGCGCGTGCCTCGGTTTCGTCCTTAGGTCCTCCCGATCCGCTGGCGCGCAAGGTACCCAGTTCAACCATCGCCGCGCTGCTGCCCTTGTCGGCCGCCTTGCGATAAACGCCGAGCGCCTCCGGCATTTGCCGATTGGCCGCATAGGCACGGCCCAGCTGATAAAGCGCGCGGCGCGAGCTGCCTGATGCGCGCTGACAGAATTTGATCGCGGTTACGATATCGGACGGGGCAATTTCGGCAACGCCTTTGACGTCGGCAGGCTTATCCGGATCGCTCGGATCGGCGGCGATGCGGTCGCAGAGCACCAAATCAGCCGACTGTGCGTGCACGGTGCGCAGCGAGGCAATCGCCAGGGCCAATGCACAGAGGCCGGCGGTGCCTGCGATCGTGACCGCGTGAGAGTGTTTTACTTGCGCTTTGTTCAACATGGCCGAACACGTTTTTGCATGGACATTTGACGGCGGGGCAAGATAAGGCTCCACATAAAACCCAGCAAGCGCGAGGACGGCGCGTTTAGCCGTTTGCGCAGCGCTTGTCGTGATCTAATGGCATAAAGCGGCACTATTGCGGTGTTAGACGTTTGCACTCGTGCGAGACCGCAGGTTTTCAAATTGTTCGGGGGACACGACGCATGACTGAGCGGTTTGGGCGGCTCGCATTGCATATGTGGACCATCGACACGACGCCGCTCGCAACCGCGCTCGACGCCGCGCGGTCTGGCGGCTTTGACGCGGTCGAATTGCGCCGAACCGATTTCAAGCGCTGTTTCGATGCCGGGATGAGTAACGCGCAGGTGCTTACGCTTATTCGCAATAGCGGCATTGCGGTCGCCGTGCTTGGCGTCGAATATGGCTGGTTGTTCGCCACTGGCGACGAAAGCAAGCGGCTGTTCAAAGTATTCCGCGAGTCCTGCGAGAACGCCGTTGCGCTTGGCTGTACCATGCTGATGAGCGCGCCGGGACCGGTCGCTGGGCCGATCCCGGACGCGATCAAGTATTTGCGCCAGGCCGGCGACATTGCCGCCGAATATGGACTGCGGCTGGCGATCGAATTCAATTCGCAGCATCCTGTCCTTAACAGCCTCGTCGTGCTGCGCGAGCTCCTTGACGGCGCGCAGAAGAAGAATTGCGGATACCTGATCGACACCTATCATTTTGCGCGCAGCGGCGCCGGCGGCCGCGGCTTTGAGGGCGTTCCGGCGGAGCAGATTTTCTGTTTCCAGTACAGCGATCTGTCGGCCAATCCGGTGACCGGCGTCGCCCGGCCGACCGACCGCTTGCCACCTGGCAAGGGCGTGGTCCGCTGGCGCGAAGTGCTCGGACTCTTGGCGGAAAAAGGCTACACCGGTTATCTGAGCTACGAGGCGCCCAATCCCGAGCAATGGGCGCGCTCGCCCTATGACGTGGCGCGCGAAGGCGTCGAACTGACCCGCGAGCTGTTGCGCGACGCGGCGCCGTCCTTCGCCGTGTGAGCGACGCGCAACCAACAAGACTTCGGCAGTACAATTGGGAGGCAAAAAATGACGTCGCCAGCCGCAGCCGATAGCGCGACCAGCGATCCGCTGTTCGCCGGTCTGTTCGACCGCAGCATTACCAGCATTCCGGATAGCGTGAAGAAGCAGCGCTACATGACCAGCGTTGCGCCGATGTCCGCCAATCCCGGCCGCTGGGTCGAGCAGCCGCGCCTGCCGATTCCGGTTGGCGAGCATGCGGTGATCGAATGCATGGGCAAGATTCATGTGATTGCCGGCTATGCGCGTCATCGCGTCGATGGCGGCTTTCACCAGGTCTACGATGCCAAAACGAAAAGCTGGTCGCAAAAGGCGGCGTTTCCCTTGCCATGCAATCATGTGGCCGGCGTCTCCATCGGGCCGAAAGTCTACACGTTCGGCGGCTTCGTCGAGCAGAACCGCTGCCCGCATTCCAAGTGCTTTACCTACGATACCGCGAGCGACGCCTGGCAGCCGATCGCCGGATTGGCGCGGCCGCGCGGCGCGATTTCAGCGATCGTACTCGACGGCAAAATTCACCTGCTCGGCGGCCGCGACGTGCGCTCGGTCGAATGGCACGAGATTTACGATCCGGCGAGCGACAAATACACGATCCTTGGCGGCATGCGCGGCTCGACCGGAACGCAGCCTTTCGTCGGCCAACGCGATCACATGGGCGTCGCCGTGGTCGATGGCAAAATCCACGCGATCGCCGGCCGCATGGATTCCTACGACTTCAACACCAGCTTGAACGCTGTCTACGATCCCAAGACCGATGCGTGGACTTTCCGTGCGCCGCTGCCGACGGCGCGCAGCGGCGTCTCGGCGGTTTATATCGACGGCAAGATCGTGGTGTTCGGCGGCGAAGCGACAGGACGCGTGTTCGGCACCAACGAAGCTTACGATCCGAAAACCGACACTTGGGAGGCACTGACGCCGATGCCGATCCCACGTCACGGCTTGCACGGCGCCACCGCCGCGGTGATCGGGAATATGGTGCACGTGCCGGGTGGCGGTCCGCTGCCTGGCGGCAGTGTACAAGGCGCCTATCACGACGCCTTTACATTTTCCTGACGACTTTCCTGCACAGGCGGTGTCAAAAATACTATTTGTCGAAAAGCTGCATGGCCTGGTCCGCCAGCACGCCGCCGGTGATTGTTATCGGATCAAACGAAGATCGCGCCGCCACCTCGGCGCTTGTGATCATGATTTGATTCATCCTTGCGCCGATCTGCGGCACCGATGCGGCAAAGACCAACCGGCCGATGCCGCACCACACGATGGCGCCCATGCACATCACGCACGGCTCGCCGGACGTGTAGAGCGTCGCGCCGCGCAGCGCCGCGCTGCCATGATCGGCAAGAAAGCGGCGGATCGCCACCATCTCGCCATGCGCGGTCGGGTCGTCGTTGGTTTTTCCGAGATTGCGCCCGCGCGCCAAAACTTGCCCGTCGCGCACGATCACCGCGCCGAATGCATAATCGCCCTGGCGCGCTTCATCGATCGCCATGCGCATGAATCGCTGATCTTCCGGCGAGCCATCGGCAGCGACAAGCGCCGACGGCGACGACAATACGGCGGCGGATGCGAGGGCAATAACGATGCCTCTGCGGCTATGCGGGTGCATCGCGGTATTGTCACAGCGATGATTGGGCAAGTGATTCATGTGGGCCTCCTCAATACGAATAAGCCAGATTAAAACGAATTCGCGTTACGCGCTCCTCCCGCCCCGCGATAGCGGCGGGTAAAGCAACTCCGTTCTCGCGGCGCGGATGCGCCCGAGTTATGCCAAGCCACTGTCGCTTACGCGTCACCACCGGACTTGATCCGGTGGTCCATGCTGAGCTGCAGCCAGGCAGCGCCGGTGGAAGCACTGCATAAGCGTCATTTCAGCATGGATGCCCGGGTCAAGCCCGGGCATGACGGACGGGAAAGAACGAAAGAAAGAAATTCGGAGGCGAAACGCCGACAGACGCAATGAGTGATTATGCCGTGCCTTACGGGCACGGCCGCGCACCCGTCGGGGTGCGCACGACTGTCGGCGTTCCACTGCGGCTCTTGCCTAGGGGCCTTTCGTCGCCAAAGGCTCAGCGTCAGGCCAGGCTTCCTGGGACCTGGCGAACAGGTTTGGCCTGTCCGTTGAGTGGGCGTTACCCACCCCTGCCTGTCCCTAGGTCCAGCGAGCAGCTCGCGCGCCGGTCGTAGTGCCGGCAGGCTGATGCCCGATGCCGCCCGGGAGCGGGTTGCAAGTCCGCCCGCGGGCACCGCTTACTTCGCCCCCGCACCAGAGCCTGCCGGCCCTCGCGCGCCGAATCATGGGCGAGGTTGGCCTATATGTAACCGAAACGGGGACAAATGTCAATAGGTCAGTGACGATTTATTTTCCCTCTCCCCTTGTGGGAGAGGGCGATCAGCGTTGCGCTGCTGCTGATCTTTGAACTTAGACTGCGTGTCCGGCGAGCACGATCACTTTCGATCCGACTGCCGCGCGCTCGTAAAGATCGATGGCGTCTTCGTTGCGCATGCGGATGCAGCCGGCGGAAACGTCGTGGCCGATCGTCTCAGGCTCGTTGGTGCCGTGAATGCGATAGAGCGTGTCGACCCTGCCCTGCCAAAGATAAAGCGCCCTCGCGCCGAGCGGATTTTCCGGCCCGCCGTGCATGCCGTAACCGCTTTGCAACGGCACCATGGCCTGGCGGATTTCCGGTTTGCGCTCGAGGATTTCGCGGGTCGGATACCAGTCCGGCCATTCTTGTTTGTTGTGAATGGTCGCCTCGCCGGACCAGCCATAGCCCTCCTTGCCGACGCCGACTTCGTATTGGATCGCCTGGCCGCCCTTTTGCACGAAGTAGAGAAAATGATTGGTAGGATCGACCACGATGGTGCCGGGCCGCTCGCGTGTGACGTAAGTGACTTGTTTGGCGGTCGGACCGAGATAGACGGGGGGCGCCGCCGCCCGCGTCACACAACCCGCGACGCTTAATGCAGCGCCCGGCAGCAGGACGACAACAGCGCGACGATTAAGGCATTTACCTCGGTCGGGCATGAACCCGCATCCCCCCAGTCATCCGAGTTCCAACAAATAATCGCCGCAACCTCTGGCCAAATTGTGTCGCGCCAAATTGTGTCGCGCCAAATTGTGTCGCGCAACGGCCGCTCGGCAACGGCCTGCCCAGCGCGGCTTGCCGAGAATAATGTTCAGTCCTTGACATAAAGTTAGCTGGGCTTGCCGGGCGGGTTTGGCCACCCGCCAAAGCACCGGCGGCGGTCACACTCGAGGCCGGAGGATCGGGGCGCTGACGCCATAACGGAAAATCACTACACTGTCTGCCGCGGCGGCAAGGGGGCTGGCCCAGTTGCGAATTTTCTCGAAGATATTGCGCTGGGCGGGCATTCTCATTGGAGTGCTGCTGCTAATCGTTGTCGGCATCGTAATCAAAGTGAACCCGCCTCCTCTGCGCTTCCGAGATGTAGATAATGCCGCGCTGTCCGTCCCGCCCCCGCCAAAGCTTGATGGCCAGCAACACTCAATTGAGAACGGACTCTCCTGCAAACACAAACTCGAAAGTTACACAAGTTCTGTTTACGGCCGACCAACAATAACATTTTTCGACTGGCTAAAAAACACAAGAGAACCAGACGTGCACATGTATGCACTAAAACCAAGTGACGCATGGGCGTTCAAAGTTGATCGTCCGGCCAACACGGTTTGCTATCAGCAACCGGGGAACGTTGCGGCGGGTGTATCTGATCCTTACTGCGGCGCCAAAATCGTTCACGAGAATGCAAACCGGCTTGTCGCAATAGAAGATCGCGACTTTGATATCGTTCGGGCGATTTATTTCGACAAAAAGAAATACACGCTCATGATGACGGAATTAGATGAGTCGAATAATACCGGCGCATCGATCCAATATTTTGAATGTTATTGAGGGCAAGACGGACAATTGATTCCAATGAGGCGCGGCGAACATTGCCAAGCTGCCGGGGCCAGTAAGCAAGCCGAAAAACAAAAGACCCCTGTCGGGGCGCGGATTTTTTCCTGAAACGGCTAGCAAACTCGGCCGAGCCGTGAGAAATATCCGATGAGCCGGGTTAGCTCAGTGGTAGAGCAGCGGTTTTGTAAACCGTTGGTCGGGAGTTCAAATCTCTCACCCGGCACCGTCCCCCAAGCGGTTTCCGTCGATGGCGGGTCATCCGCCAAAAGGACATCCAGCAAAAGGCTCGAAGCAAAAGCCTTGCTTCGGCAGCGGGAACATTTATCGTCTAGCTCAGGAAAGAAGCGCCCGCGCGAAACGGGACGGGACATAAGCCCAGGGGGAAACGCACATGGCTTCGATAGCCACTTACGACTCGCTTTCCGCGGCCGACCACGGCCGCGAGCTGCGCAAAGCGGTGATCGCCGCCACGGTCGGCACCACCATCGAATGGTACGACTTCTTCCTCTATGGAACTGCAGCCGGATTGGTTTTCGGCAAGCTCTATTTCCCGAACTCCGACCCGACCACCGCGACGCTGTTGGCGTTCAGCACCTACTTCGTCGGTTTTGCGGCGCGGCCGATCGGCGCTGCGATCTTCGGTCATTACGGCGATCGCATTGGCCGCAAGGCGACGCTGATCGCCACCCTGATGCTCATGGGCATC
>Ga0073928_10006493_pt1 | contig 15709 bp, 15 predicted proteins | sample PaiPotPPA55metaG_FD_76969 | JGI IMG/M metagenome (GOLD analysis project Ga0073928, IMG submission 76969) | Iron sulfur acid spring bacterial and archeal communities from Banff, Canada, to study Microbial Dark Matter (Phase II) - Paint Pots PPA... ... | reverse complement strand
TCATCCTCGACGAGGCCACCAGCAACCTCGACACCGAAAGCGAGCAACTCATCCAGGCGGCCCTGTCCGAGCTGCTCAAACAGCGCACGACGTTCGTCATCGCCCACCGCCTGAGCACCGTCACCCACGCCGACATCATCGTCATCATGGATGAGGGGCGGATCGTCGAGGTCGGCGCTCACGACCAGCTCATGGAAAGGCGCGGGCCCTATTACGACATGGTCGAGCGGCAACGGTTGTCGTTCGACGTGCTCGCCGCCGAGCCCCTCGGAGAAGCCTGAGATGTTCCCGAAAGCATTTGCACCGGCACAGGAAAGATGGCAGCGCACGAGGTGTGGTTTGACAGGCCAAAGCCATACCGTGGCTCCCGTCACGGTTAGTGGTATACTCAAGCATCAGTAAGCTGGAGACGGAATGGTTGTAGTGACCGGTCGATTTGATGGACGGAAAGTGGTGCTGGATTCGCCGCTGCCTGAAGGCATCCCGAATGACACACGCGTTAAGCTTGTGTTCGCGGCGAAAGCACGTGGCAGAGCCCCCGTGGCACGTGGCGCGGGGTTGCCGAGTTTGGCGATGCTGAAGACCCGGCTGCAGGCTGGCGCGCAGACGTCCGCGCGAAAGGCTGAAGTGAACTGCCTCAGATTGACTGGCCGCCCCCGCATCTGAGTGTGCCGCCATTGCCGCCGGAAGAGACAAATCGCGTTCCCCGAGGCGACTGATCCCGACGCACGGGTTGATCGTGTGGTGGGACAACTGCCCGCCGCTGGAGGGAGACCGCGAGAAGAGGCGGCCGGTGATCGTCGTGGAGCCGGACGTTCCGCCGGGCAACGTTGCGATCGTCGTCCGTTGCTCGGCCACGGCCGGCCCCCGCGAACCCGACAGCATCCCCTTGCCCAATCTGGCAGACGAACCGCAAACCCGGACCGGCCTGCCGCGACCGTGTGCTGCCATCCCGCGGTGGTTTCTCCCGATCGGGCATGAAAGGCTCGCCGAATGTGATTTCTGCGGGCATCTGGCTGGCCGAAAGCTGCGACAGGTCCTGGCCGCGTACCTCCGGCGGCGCGATGCGGCACCCGAAGGGTGACGTTCCGAGACGCAATCGGTCGATGTCAGTGTGGCGAGAGAAAATCCGGGATCGGCCGCAACTGGCCCTCGCGGTCGACGCAGGCGATTGTCGTGCTGGCTTCAGCCAGCAATTCATCCCCCCGCCTCAGCTCATAGGCGTGGTCGATCCTGACGTGCGTCTGCTTGACCACACGAGTCGTGAGCGTCAATTCGTCATCGTAGCGGGCGGGGGCCTTGTAGCGGCATTCGACCCGCACGACCACGAACAAGACCCCCTGCCGCTCGAGATCGGCGTAACTGTGGCCGAGCGAGCGCAGCAGTTCCACCCGTCCGATCTCGAAGTACTGCAAAAATCGGCTGTGATGCAGGAAGCCCATCGCGTCGACCTCGGGATATCGGACGCGGATCGTTATGGTGTGCTGCGGGCCGGACATAGAAACAGCCGATCGAACCCTCAGGCGGACTGGCGGTATAACCGATGCGGCTTGAACAATCCACGCCGTCCGCTAAACTATAGGTTCACGAATCGAGTGATGGACTAGGGCGCCTTCTTCGAAGGCGTTTTCCGCCGGCTGAAGAAAGGACGAGCTGGATGATTAAAGTCAAGGCGCGCGGCAACGAGACCGCCGAGCAAATGCTGAGGCGGTTCAAAAAGGCGTGCGAGAAGGAAGGGCTCACCAAGGACATCAAGCGGATCGCGTATTACGAGAAGCCCAGCGAGAAGCGCCGCCGCCGCATTCGCAGCAAGCCCAAACCCAGGCCCGTTCGGTAAGCCGATGACTCTCGTCAACGACAGCGCAGTTCAAATCGATCACCTGACCAAGGTCTACAAGGACTTCTGGGGCCGCGACAAGGTTCGCGCCCTTGACGACCTGAGCCTGTCGATCCAGCGTGGAGAGGTGTTCGGGCTGCTGGGCCCCAACGGCTCGGGCAAGAGCACGACGATCAAGTTGTTGCTGGGGCTGATCTTTCCAACAGGCGGGTCCGCCAGCATCCTGGGTCATCCGGCCGGCAGCGTCTCCATCAACGAGAGGATCGGGTTCCTGCCTGAGGAGTCATACCTCTACCGGTTCCTGAACGGGGAAGAGACGCTCTATTTCTACGGAAACCTGTTCAAGATCCCCCGCCGGGAGCTGAAGCGCCGCGTGCCGGAATTGCTGGACATCGTGGGCCTGGACGCCAAGGCCCGCAAGCGGAAGCTCCGCGAGTATTCCAAGGGGATGGCCCGCCGCATCGGGCTGGCGCAGGCGCTGATTAACAACCCGGACCTGATCTTGCTGGACGAGCCGACCACCGGTCTGGACCCGATCGGCACCCGCGAGATGAAGGACCTGATCCTCTCGCTCAAGGCCCAGGGCAAGACGGTCCTGCTATGCAGTCATCTGCTCTACGACGTTCAGGACGTGTGCGACCGCGTCACCATCCTGTTCAAGGGCAAGATGCAGACCCTCGGGCCGGTGGGGGACCTCCTTCAGATCAAGGACATCACGCAGTTCCAGGTCAAGGGGTTGTCCGATGGACAGGTGCAGGAGATGCGGCAGTTCCTCATTCGCATGGGAGTGAATAACGCCACCGTCACCCATCCGACGACCACGCTGGAAGACCTGTTCATGCGGGTCGTGCAGGAGAACTCCGGGTCGAACGGGCGGATTCATGCGGGGGCGTAAGTGAGGGTTCAGGGTTTCCCGATGGAATCGGGACTTCGCTTCGCTCAGCACGGCGCCGAGGTACTCCGAAGTCCCGATTCCATCGGGAAACCCTGAACCGTTGAGTTGGAGTTCGCGAGATGCTGCCTGCTGTCAGCTTGCTTGCCGCTACGCTTCCGAATTGGATCTCCAGCTATATCGTGTGGTGGGTCGCGGGCGTCATCGTCATCGGCGGGCTGTTGGCGTTCGGGTGGGAGGAGGTTCGCCGGCTGCGGATGCGGCGGGTCTGGGCCGTCTCGAGCGTGGCCTTTACCGAGGCCGTCCGGCGCAAGGTGTTGCTGGTGACACCCCTGGCGATACTGGGGATTTTGGCCACCTGTCTTCTCCAGCACACGACCGACCCGCAGGAAGCCATCCGCCAGACGATCAAGTACTGGCTCTTTGCCTCGGGCCTCCTGGTAACGATCACGGCGATCATTCTGGCCTGCACCAACCTGCCGCGGGAGATCGAAAACCGCGTCATCTTCACCGTCGTCACCAAGCCCGCCACTCGGCTGGAGATCGTGCTCGGCAAGGTGCTGGGATTCGCGCGCGTGTCGGGCCTGATCATCGCGATCATGGGCCTGTCCAGCTACGCGTATTTGGAGTTGCAGGACCGGCGCTACAGCAGGGAGATCGCGGCGCGGCTTCGGACGGAGCAGGACCCGTCGACCCATCAGTTATTGCTTGGGTACCAGACGGCCGGGCTGCTCAGCACCAAGGGCCTGGACGAGCCGGTCTCGTTGCAGGTTTACGAGCAGACGCCCGCCGCCAGCGGCACGCAGTGGATCACCGGCGGGCACGGCTATTTCTTCCTCGTCCCATTCGACCTGAGTGCGCAGGACCGGACGCTGCTGGAAGACGCCGCCAACCACCTGGAAAGCAACGACGTTTTCGTGATCAACACTATGCGGCTCGACCGGCAGACGCCCACCAAAGACGACCTGGAGTGGATTCGCGATGGGAAACTGCCGATGGAGCCGGCGGCCATGGGGCCCGGGCTGAGCGAACACGCCAAGCCCATCCCGCAACTGTCGATCCACATATTGGACGAGAATCGGCACACCCTCGTTCCGGCCAACCACCTGAACGGCGGCAAGCCGGTAAGCATCCAGAGACAGAATGCGGATGGGACTTACACGATCCCGATGGCGCTGTCCGCCGACGCGATCCGCGATATTCTGAATGTCGGTCGCTTCTCTATTGAGGTTGTTCCGGAGACGCCGTCGGTCCGGTACGAGGTGAGCCAGATGCCCACCGTGCTCGACGTAATCGGCAAGTCGCGCCCGCCGCAGATGATCAAGCCGGCCCCGGACCCTTCCTTACCTGACCACGTCGCCCCGCCACAATTCCTCTCCAAGACCAACCGCTACGGCATGCAGATCGTCGGCAGTCCCAAGGAGGACGGGTCTGTCGCCGTCTTCCAGTTCCGCAACGTCTCGGTGCCAAACAAGGATCCGGTTGATTTCCGCTTCCGCGCCGGCATCGAGCGCAGTGGAAGCTACGATGTAACCAAGCCGTGGTCGGTGGTGTCGCTGACGATCGTCAATCGGAGCGCGCGCGTGGAGTCTGAGCCGATCCGGTTCCATCCGGAGACGAATCAGGATTGCCCGGTGGCAGTGCCGGCAAGGTATCTGGCCGGCGACAATTTCGATGCCTACGTCCGCGGGCTGGACGCCGGTCAGTGGATCGGATTGACAAAAACGTCGGTGCAGTTCATCTCCGCCGATCACAACTTCGCGGTGAACCTAATCAAGAGTTTGTTGATTCTGTGGCTGATGTCGGTGCTGGTCGTGATTATCGCGATCTTCACCAGCACGTTCCTCTCCTGGCCGATCGCGGTGGTGCTGACGCTGGTGATCCTGCTGGGCCACTGGGGTGTGGAGCAGCTTGGGGAGTCGTTGAACCCAGGCGTCGGGCGCAGCGTTGCCACCGACCTGGGCTTCCGCGACGCGGCACAGACGCAAGTGGTCAGTGCATCGGTGGACGCAATGGCCAGGCTGCTGACCAGCGTCTCAACCGTGCTGCCGGACGTGTCCAGGTTCCCGGTGATGGACGACATCACTCGCGGCGTCAGCATTCCGCCGGGGCACATCTTTCAGTCGCTGGGCGTGCTGGTCTGCTATGGTTTGCCGATGCTGGTGCTCGGGTTTGTGATCCTGAAGAACAAGGAGGTGGCGCCGTGAGCCAGCTCCTGGATCAACACGTCAGCAAGCGGGCAGATCTCCCCACCGTCGGAGGCCGGCGCCGGGACGAGCGCGCCGGCCGGCTGCCGGTCGTTCTCGCCCTGATCGTGTCGCTGATTGGATGCGGCCTGACACGCCAGTGGGCCGCCGACTGGAAGATCGCCCACTCCAACACCCAGAGTGGTTCGGGCACTCACGGCGCTCTGGGCGGCATGGACAGCTACGCCCTGGCCCTGATGCTCGGCGGCCTCCGCGGGCCGCTGGTCATGGTCCTGTGGTCCAAGGTCGAGAGCCAGAAGATCGAGCGCGACCTGGAGGACGTCGATTCCATGATCGAATGGATTCGCCTCCTCCAGCCCGAGTTCGATACCGTTCACATCTTCCAGATCTGGAACAAGGCGTACAACATCAGCGTGCTGATGGCCAGCAGCGCCAGCAAGTACACGACGATCCTTGACGCGGTGGACTACGCCCGGCGGGTGGACGCCGACCGCCCCGGCGACCTGAACATCAACGACGCCCTCAGCCAGGTCTTCGCCGACAAGCTCGGCGGGAAGAACGTCGCGGAACGGACCTTTTATCGCAGACAATTGCGCGAAGACACCTTGACGGACGAGAACCGCAACCTGGCCTATCCGGAGGACCGCAACACCTACCGGCGGCTCGGCCTGAAGTATCTGTCGCCGCAGACCGGCCCGCTGTTGGACGAACAGAACAACCTGCCGGCACGGCTGGTGCGGCCCAGGTTCCGCCGGCCGGCTGATTTGTCCCAGGACAGCGAATGGAACGACGGCGCCGAGCTGCAATATCTGAGGACCTATCAGCCATTTCCATATGGGGTATCGCCCAGCGCGATGGGATATAACTACGCCAAGCGAGCGCAGGTGGCGATGACCGTCGGCGGGCAGCGCCCGTTGCAAATCAGCGATACCGTGATCGACAGCCGGCCCGGCTTGATTCTCAAGCAGTGGTCGGAGGAGGAATCGGACCGGGCGGTGGCCCACGAAGCCCAGGCGTTCGGCTTGCCACACGACGCCGAGCCCCACGAGTTGGAAGGCCCCACCGCTGCCGTCCCGCCTGCTCAGGCCGTCGCCGACCGGCACGCGCTGGATGCCGCCATTTACAGCTACCGGCTCTCATCGCGCCTCTGCGGCGACGCGACGGCAGAGTACCGTCGCCATCTGAAGAACCGGCAGTTCGTCAACCAGTACCAGGACTATGCCTCGCACCTGAGCGAGTTGCAGGCGCTTGGCGCGTTGGCGCGGGCCGACGGCGATTACCTGGCTGCCCTCGGAGGTGATGCCGGGCGGGCCAGGGCACTGGACGACGCCAGACAGCGTTACCTCGAGGCGCGTCGCTTTTATGAGCTCATCATATTGAAATACTTCACCGAGGCCGCCGTCGCCGATCCGATGTACCGCGCCCCGAACGTGGACCTGAACGCTCTCTCCGCCGAGCAGGTGGACCAACTGTACACGCAGGCGATGGACGCCGCTCAGCATCTACAGGCGCAATTCCACGAGTACGACGACCATCGCAGCGACTACACCGCCTACATCGCCCGCGCCAACGTCCGTCTGCAACTGCTCGGTGGCGGCGCGACCAAATCGGTGCTCGAAGTCCATTGATCCGCAGGAGGTGAGCCATCACGACCGCACCGGCCCCCGCCCCGCAGCGGCTGCAAGCCGCACGGCAGTTTGCCATCGACGCCGCGCGCATGCTCGCCGACACCCGCTGCCACAACGTCGTCATCCTCGACGTCGGCGGGCTCTCCCCCGTTACCGATTTCATGGTCATCGCCACCGGCACCAGCCCTCGGCAGATGAAGTCCGCCTGCGACGATCTGGAGGAGATGGCCGGGCCGCGCGACTTTCGGGCGCTGTCCCGCGCCGGCGACGGAGGCGCTAACTGGACCTGCATCGATTTCGTCGACGTTGTCGTCCACGTCTTCAGCCAGGAGGCGCGGTTCTATTACGACCTGGAAGGCCTGTGGGGAGACGCGCCGAAGGTGCCGTGGCCGGCGCGCGAGGACACGAAACGGGAAACGTGAAAATGTGAGGACCTGCCGGCAGCGATTCGGCACGTTTCATGTCCTCGCAGGCGAGGGCCGTGGCGCGGCTTCGGCGGGGAGTTTTGCATACCCTACCAGTCAAATGGTTCAAGTCCTTCATCTGCTAAGCCGGGAACCCGATCTCCAGGCGGCGCGGTCCGCGGAGGCGATCCGCCTCGCGGCCGCTGGGCGACTGAACCTGACGGTGCGGACAATGGGCGCCGGCGGGGACTCGAACTGGCGGAACACCGTGCACGCGGCAGCGGCACTACGGCTGGGGGCCGGGCCGGGGTTCGACGTCGCTCACGTTTGGGATGAGGCGGCGCTGGTCGCTGCCGCTGCCGGCGGGTTGCCGGTCATATTCAGTCCATCAGAGCTGCCGGCTCGCGCCGGGCTGCCGTGGGCGACGATCAGGTGCCGCAACGTGCAGGTGGTGACTTGCACGGCAGCGGTGCGCGACGCCTGCGTACGTCGCGGCGTCCCGTCGCGGCGCTGCCACATGGTCCTCCCGCCGGTGGATTTCGATCGCATTCCGCGACGGAGAGACGCCTCGTTGCGTAGTGCGATGGGGTTTTCGGAGTCTGACTTTGTCGTGCTGGCGCCGGGCGAGTCAACGCCGGTCGCGAATCATCGAGCGGCGGTACACGCCGTCTCGATTTTGCACGTGCTGGACAGGTCATATCGGATTCTGCTCTGGGGCCGCGGCCGCGACGCGCCGCAGATGACGTGGCTGGCCAGACGGCTTCGCCAGCCGTCGCTCGTGACGCTCGCCGATCGGGCCTTGGGCCGGAGTGTGGACTTTGAGGACTTGCTCGCGGCGGCAGACCTTGCGCTGGTCACCGCCAGCGCGGCCGCGCCGACAGCGCCGCTCGCGGTGTGCATGGCGGCGGGACTGCCAATTGCCGCGGCCGAATCCACAGCCACTTCTGAGCTCCTGCATGACGCGAAAAACGCCGCCCTCGTGCCGTCCCGGCCCCGCCTGCTCGCAAAGCGCGTTCTGGAGCTGCGGGAAGACCGAGTGCAAGCCACGAGGCTCGGCCGCACGGCACGAGAGGATGCCCGCCGACGGTTCGATCCGGTGCGATTTGTCGGCGAGTACCAGAAGCTCTACGAGTGCGCAGCGGGAATCGGGTCCCCCTCTCATCAGAAGCTCACCACTTGCCTCTGATCGATCGGTAAAGGACCTTTGCGTCCTCGGCGTGGAACTCCACCCTCCCCCCGCCGGAGATGACGATGGTCATCGCGGGGAGGCCGTCGCTCGCATGGTCGAGGTACTCATAGCTTACCACCTGCGACAGGTTGAACCCGCGCTCGACATTCACGTTCTCCCGATGAATTGCCGGCAATGTGATGAAGTGATAGGGGTGATCTGGCATTACTTCATTCTATCGACCGATGAGTTCGTCGCAAACAATTACAGCCCGGTGTCGATACCGTGCTTTTCATCCCGATGGAATCGGGACCCACCGGCCGGCAATGAAACTCTCTGGACCACGGCCGGGTCGGCCGTGCCACGTTTCGGCCCACTACAAACAAGCGTCACACCCTGCCGGAGAGGCTTTGGGATTAATTTCACAATGTTGCGTCCGGACGGGCGGGTTTGCTATACTTTGCAAGTCACGTCTGTTTCATGTCCTGGCGTGCGTTGCACGCCGGTCGAATGGAGATGGTTATGCCCACCGTTTCGGATGTGCTTGCGTCCAAGACTTGTTCGCGCGTTCACACCATCGCGCCAGCCGCCAGCGTGCTGGACGCGGTCGAGAAGATGAACGAACTCAAGATCGGGGCGCTAATCGTGATGGAAGACGGACAGGTTCTCGGCATGTTCACCGAGCGGGACGTGCTGAGCCGCGTTGTCGGGGAGATGCGGCGGCCGTCCACCACCGCCATCAACGAGGTGATGACCCGCGACGTGGTCTGCGTCGAGCCCGAAACCGACCTGGACGAAGTCAGCGAGTTGATGCGGCGCCGGCGCGTCCGCCACCTCCCTGTCTGCGATCGGGAAGGAAAGCTGATCGGCATGGTATCGATCGGCGACGTCAACGCCTTCCATACCGTGCACCGGGAGGCGACGCTGCATTATCTGAATGACTACATCTATGGCCGCGTCTAAGGCGTGGAGCCGTCGGCGGGAACGGCAGCTTCGCCGCGCGCTGTGACGACATCGTGAGAGCGCGCGGCGACGTGCGCAGCGCGTTGCTCTCCCGCGGCCAGATAGCACATGGCGGCAATCGCAAGCGCCAGAAATCCGCTCAGCACCAGCATGCACGCGAGGACTGTCTCGGTCAGCTCGTGAAGTCGCGCGTCCAACTGTTGAAGCTCGTTCAGCACTCCGCCCCGCGGCATCAGTGCCAGTACCAAGGCCACGATGCCGCCCGCGATCAGCGCCCCGCCCACGCACGCGAGCACCACGGCGATGGAAATTGGGACCATCACAACGGCGCCCGGCGGCGATGGCGCCGCGGCCGCCTCGGGGGTTAAGGGCGGCTCCGGCGGACTTGTAATCGGAACGGCGGACGGCTCCTCGGGCGCCGCGGCGTCCCGCTTCGCCTCCTCCCGCGCGGGTTGCTCCTCCACTGCCTCGTCCGCGGGCGAGGCGGCGGGGGCAGCTTGCCAATCGGCGGGCTTGGCCACACGCACCGAGGCGATCAGCAGCCCTTGCTGTCGCGCCAACTTCTCCGCGTGCGGCTTGGTGTCCGCCTGAAGCACCAGGTACGTCTCTTCCCCCGTCTCCTGATCGGCCCCGTCGACCCTGAAAAAGTGCGTCGGCACGGCACCCTCCGTTGCGATCTCACTCACCCTTGAGGATGCTTCCGATCACCCCGCCGACGATGCCGCCGCCCGCCGCCTCTCGGACTTCGCGCTGCGGCAGGAATTTCCCGATCTCTTCGGCCAGGTTCATAATGGGCATGCTTTGGAGCCAGACCCGCCCCGGCCCGGTGACGGTGGCCAGGAACAAACCTTCCCCGCCGAACAGGCCCGCCCCCAGCCGCTGCTGGAACGCGATCCGGGCCGGACCCTGGGCGGTGTACTCGATGACGAACATGCCCCCGCCGCTGAACGACCGGGCGATCGCCTTGAACAGCCCGCCGCCGATCGTGGTGTTCATCTGGACGTTGTCGGTCATCCAGGCCATCACGTCCCGCTGGCTATAGACCGTCTCGCCCGCCTGAAGGTCGATCGAGACTGTCTGTAGGGTTGTACCGGAGACGTTGAACTGCATGCCGCGTGCTCCTCGCTTGGATCGAGTGACGCAGACAGCCTACCGTTCTGCAAGGCGGCCGCAAACTATTGCGCCACGATTTCGATCGGGAGGGTGTTCTCGGCGATGTGCTTGGCCTGCTCGTCTTCGACTGTGACCTTCAGCAGATAGCTGCCGATCGTCAGGCTCGCCGGCAGAGCGGTCTTGCGAACCATGAAAAAGTCGTGGTGGCGGCGATGGGCCAGGTCGACGCACAGGCTCCGCTTCAAGCTCCATGCGGGCATCCCGGATGCCTCGGTATAGAGAACTACGTCCTGACTGAGCCGCGTCTCGTATCGCCCCTTGTCATTGAGCTGCGACAGGAAATTCTCCACCTCGCAGTAGATGATGACTTGGTGCGCCCTGCCGGCGGAGAAGCGGGCCGGCTCAATCGGCTCGTAGACGCCGAACGCGGTCACGCTCGTGCACAATGCCACCGTCGGAATGGTCAGCTCCGCCTGCCCGCGCACGCGATCGCCCAGCTCGACCAGCGGGCGGATTTTTTGCGAGAGCAACATGTTGTTGTCCGCGCGAAGCTGATTCCGGAAGTTGCTCAACGAATCCATCAGCGCGCTGAGGACCTCGCGGTCTTCGGCGGACAGGCCGGCCAGAGACCTCGACTCGGGGACCGCATCGTCGCGAAGGAGCTTGAGGACTTGGTCGTCCACCTGGGCGGACAAATCTTGTGGATAGTCCTGCGCCCGTTGCGCCAACTTCTGCGACATCGTGTCCGGGTGCGGCGGCGCTGCGGGGACATTCCCCTCGGCAAGGCGTGCCGGCGCGGCAATAGACGCGGACTTCGCTGGCTGCGGAACCGCGGCGGCCGATGCCGGGCCGTCAGCCGGCGGATCGGCGGGCTGGGCGGAGGCAATCTGCGGCGTTGGGTGGCCAGTTGAGTCTGCCGGATGTTCGGAGTGCCGTTGCCCCGCCCCATCCCCTTCGGAAGCGGCCGGGTCCTCTGATCTCTGCCGCTTTGCAATTAGCGGCTCGACAAATTGCGCATAACTGGTCGCCCGCTGCGCCAGCGCCTCGGCCGTGCCTGACGGCGCCTGCGGATCAGGAGCGGATCGCTGCGCGGGTGCGGACGTTGGCGGCGGGACGGCCGTAGGCGTCCGGACGCCGCCGCGCACGTATGGGGACGTGTCCGGCGCGGCCGGCTGGGCGCTCGGCCGGCAGCCGTTCATGATGCAGGACGCGATGAATAGCGAGGCGCAAATCAGGCGTGATTGGCTCATGGCCCTTCCTTGCACTGGCGATCCCGGCATCCGTTCCGGCGTATAACTGTTGAGTGAACTATAAGGCAACTTACTTGCAATGCAAGGGCCGCGGCCGGTCGCCACAAACAATGGTGACCAATCCATTTGGGTGGGCGCCGCAGACCCTTGACGCGAGCGGAAGAGTCCCTAAAGATTCGCTCCGGTACGACCGATAACTCCCGGGTGTGGGATCAATCTCTCAGAGGTAGGCATAGGACGGGCGTAGCGCCAGTTGTCTGGCGGGTGCCATGATGCGCAAGACCGTCACCACAATCTTCGTTTGCGCCGCCTTGGCCTGGGGCCTGGCGGCGCTCGCGCCGCGGTGGCACGCCGCCCGCGCAGGCGACGTCGCTGCGCAGCGTGCGGCGTCCCAGCCGTCCGCACGCTCCGCTGCCGGCTCCTTCGCGGTCGTGCGCGGCACCGAGGGGTTCTGGCGGATCGCCCGGACGCAAGACGGCGTCTGGTGGTTCCTCAGCCCGCAAAACAAGACCGAGTTCCTGAATGGCGTAACCACGGTGACGCCGGCCCTTCGCGGACGAGACGCGCGCGGGCCGTCATTCGTCTCTCACGACTGGGACGGGAGCGACACCGACGCCAGCTTGTTCCGATGGGCCGGGCAGACGCTTGCCCGCGTTCGGTCCGTCGGGTTCAAAAGCCTGGGCGCCTGGTGCAACCCGGTCCTGCATCGCGGCGATATGCCTATGACCCGCGACCTGAACGTGTGGCAGTGGGTGCCGTACGGGGCGCGATTGTTTAGCCGGGAATGGCAAAGCGAGGCCGAGGCGGCCATCCGCGAGCAGGCGCTGTCGATGTGGCCGAACCGCAATCTGATCGGCTACTACACCGACAACGAGCTGAATTGGGAGGAACAGGCGATCGGGCCGCGGGTCTACTTCGATCAGCTCCCCACCGACGACCCCAACCGCCAGGAAGTCCTGCGCGTCATCCGCGACATCTGGCCGACCCTGACCGAGTTCAATCACGACTGGCAAACGAGCTTTCGCGACTGGTCGGAACTGGAACGTCACCCCAAGCTCCCGGTCGGCGCGCAGGCCGGCTACGAACGGCTGGCAGACAAGTGGCTCTACCACTTTTCACGTGCCTACTTCCGCATCACCACCACGCTGATCCACAAGTATGACCCCAACCACCTGATCCTCGGCTGCCGTTACCGCGGCTGGGTCCCGCCTCAAGTGTCGCGCGGCGCCCGCGGATATACCGACGCGCAGTCCTTGAACTATTACGCGGCCGACGGGCTGCTGGACGCAGACACCTTCCGCTCGATCACCGAGGAGTCGGGCCAGCCGTTGATCATCAGCGAATACTCTTTTCACGCGCTGGACGGCCGCAGCGGCGATCGAAACCTGGTCCACTTCCCTGCCCTGGTGCAGGATCAGTCGGCGCGGGCGCAAGGGTACCGATCGATGACGGCGCGGCTGGCGCGGGTGCCGTACGTGATCGGGGCCGACTGGTTCCAGTGGATGGACGAGCCGCCCAGCGGCCGCCTGAGCGACGGAGAGGATGCCAACATGGGAATCGTGGACGTACGCGACCGGCCGTACGAGTCGCTAGTCGAGGCGGTCCGCCAGACGACGCCGCTCCTGAACGACCTCCATGCCGGGAGCAGCTCGGACCGCGCCCAAACGGTCTGGCGCAATCCAGTGTCTGACCCCCACTCAAGGCAAGTCCTCGCCGGAGGCCCGGCGGAGTTGAACGTCAAGTAGATACGGCCCGAAGCGATTCGATCGCCGTCCGCACGTCTCCCACCCGGTTGTCGCCGGCCTCGCGCTCGACGGTTAGGGCGCCGCCATAGCCGACTTCGCGCAACGCCCGCAAAAACGCCGCCGGGTCAACGTGGCCAGTCCCGAACGGGACCTCTTCGCCCCACTCCACTCCGGGCCGGGCCGAGGGAGTGGCGTCCTTCACGTGGACGTGGCGGATGTGCTGGCCGAGAGTTCGGATCGCTTCGATCGGGTCGCCGGCGCCGTAGAGAACCATATTCGCCGGGTCGAAGTTGATGTGAACGTTCGGGGACGACAGCTCGTGCAGGAAGTGGAGTAGCTCGTCGGCGCGCTCCTGGCCTGTCTCCATCAACAGCTCCAGGCCGCTCTCGGCGAAGACCCCGGCAACTTCGCGGACGCGAGAGAGGATGGTCCGATAGTTCGCGTCGGATTTGGGCGGCACAAACCCGACGTGAGTGCCAATCAGAGACATGCCGAGTTCCCGGGCGAGCTTCGCCCCCTCCTGTGAAAGGCGCCGGCGCAGGACCCAGGTATCGTCAGGCAGGAAGCCGCCGGTACGGCGGATGGCATCAATCGTCGAATAGTCTTCGCCCGGAAACGCCATCATCCCGCCGGTGAACTTGACGTTCCCGGCACGAAGGTGGCCCAGTTCAAGGTGTTTCCGCTTATCGTCGAGCTGAATGAGGTCCAGCAGCCCGAGTTGGACGTGCTGAAGTTCAAGTTCGTTCAGCATTCGGACCAAGTCCTGCATTCCCCCGGGGCGCAGCGACCAACTGCAAACCGCGATGTCATGACCGCGAATGTTCATGTCACTGTTTCCACCTCACGAATCCTTCAATCGCTTCATACTCCGCAAGCCCGAGCTTGTCGTACAGCTCGGCAGTGCTGCGGTTGCGATCCTCGGCGCGCTGCCAAAACTCGCGCATGTCGCTGGGGCCGGGGAACAGGGCCTTGTCCTTCTGGCTCTCGTGCTTGAAGACGGCCATGCGCTTGCGCATGACTTCGTCGGGGCTGAGGGGTACCGCCATTTCAATCTCGTGCACGCCCCATTCCTGCCACGCCCCGCGGTAGAGCCAGACATCACATTGCTTCATCCAGTCGCGCTCCTTCAGGCGGTGCAGCGCTTCGACGATGGCGGCCAGGCAGACGCGGTGGGTGCCGTGGGGGTCGGACAGGTCGCCGGCGGCGTAGATCTGGTGCGGCTGTACCTTTTCCAGCAGGTCCACAATGACCTGAACGTCCTGCTCGCCCAGCGGCTTTTTGCGCACCCGGCCGGTCTCATAGAACGGCATGTCGAGGAAGTGAATGTTCTGCGCTTTGACGCCCGAGTACCGTGCCGCGGCGCGGGCTTCGGTGCGGCGGATCAGCGATTTGATCTGCTGCAACTCCGGACAGTCGACCTCGCCGGGCTTCTTGCGGAGGATAAAGGTTTCTACCTGCTGCTCGATCGTCTGGGCGCGCTCCTGGCCGATGCCGAACGCCCGCGAATACTCGGCCACGAAGTCCGCATGCCGCAGGGCAGCGTCGTCGAACACCGCGATATTGCCCGATGTCTGATAGGCCACGTGGACCTCGTGCCCCTGTTCGCAGAGGCGGATGAAGGTGCCGCCCATCGAGATGACGTCGTCGTCGGGGTGCGGGCTGAAGACTACGACTCGCTTGGGAAAGATATCAGCGCCACGGCCCTCTTCCAGCCGCTCCCCGGCTATGACTTCGGGCCGGGTGGGGGCAAACGGGTTGGACTCGACGCGCTTGGAGCGGACCGACCCGCAGGCCGGTTTTCCGCCGGGCCAGCCGGTGATCGTCGACTGCATCGCCTTGAAGACCTCGATATTGATGTCGTAGGCGGAACCGCGGTGACTCAGCAACTCTTGAAGGCCGTGCTCGTTGTAATCTTCGTCGGTGAGCTTGAGCAGCGGCTTGTTGACCGTGAGCGCCAGCCAGTTGGCGGCGGTGCGCGTCATCCTGGCGTCCCACTTCAGATCAAACATCTCCAGCGGGCCCAAAAGCCAGGGGGTCTTGAACCGCGTCAGCTCCGACGCCGCCGCCGTGTCGAGCACGATTCGGGCGGATGGATGCTGCTGGAGATAGCTGGCCGCGACCGATGAGGACACATCCCCCTCGACGGCGCGCCGGATGCTCGGCGCTTTGTGCTCCCCGAACGCCATGAGCACGACCGTCTTGGCCGAGAGAATCGTTTCCACGCCCATGGTGAGGGCCTTGCGCGGCACGTTCCATTCGCCGAAAAAATCACTGGCGGCGTCCATCCGGGTGACCTTGTCGAGCGTGATCAACCGCGTGCGGCTGTCGCGCGGCGAGCCGGGCTCGTTAAACCCGATGTGGCCCGTACGGCCGATGCCCAGGATCTGGTAATCGATGCCGCCGGCCTCTTTGATCTGCCGCTCGTAATCCTGGCACCACTCGGCCACCTTCTCCAGCGGGATGGTGCCGTCGGGAATGTGGACGTTCTTGGGATCGATGTCG
>Ga0073928_10006492_pt1 | contig 15710 bp, 19 predicted proteins | sample PaiPotPPA55metaG_FD_76969 | JGI IMG/M metagenome (GOLD analysis project Ga0073928, IMG submission 76969) | Iron sulfur acid spring bacterial and archeal communities from Banff, Canada, to study Microbial Dark Matter (Phase II) - Paint Pots PPA... ... | reverse complement strand
TGCGCGGCGCCCGTCCCGGAGCGCTCTGCCCAAGATGGTCTCGGTCTTGCCGTTGTAATACTCCCAAGCGTTGTCGAAAAAAGTAATCCCGGCGTCCACTGCCTCATGGACGAGTTGCACCGCCTCGTCCAACGTCGGCACATCGCCAAGATGATGACCACCCATCCCGATAGCGGAAATGTGCACATCCGTGGGTCCAAACCTCCGATAGATCATGTTGCCCGCGCCCTCCGCCGGCGCTGCCGCTGATCTCCCGGATGCTATAGAGGAGATGCCCTGGTTCGAGTTTGCTGAAACGGCGGATGTGGTGGCCACGGCACCCGCACCGACTTTAAGAAAATCCCGTCGAGTCGTATTCATCTCTACGCCTCCTGGCGACCTGCCTGCGTGAAATGTGAACCAGTGCTTCTCCCTCGCCCGGTTCTGGAATCGCGACTTTTTCGATTGGCAGCGCCGACGGGGATCCGAACTCAGCAAAAACGCAGCGCTTTCATTCCGTTGGTACTCATGGTTAGCGATTCCGGTATTTCTGAATAAGGCCGCAGGCAAGAGCAAGCTGTATTTTGCTGTGCGAGCCATTGTCCCGTTTTGACCGGCCAACCGGCCACACTTCAAAACAGTGGTCAGTAATCGCCAGAAGGCTGTCTTCCGGATCAAAGCTCTCCGGTAATGAACTGGGCTCGGCCGTAGCCGAAAGACCAGTCTTCGTCAGCATTCTGCGTGATTGAAACAACGACGTCCGATGCCTTCACCCCACAGCGCCGAAGTAGTTCCTGGCACAGCAATTCGTAAAAGTTTTGCTTTTCAAGCCGGCTTCGCGGTCGGGTCGTCACTTGCACCATGACAACCTGTTCGGTGCGCGGTATGCCCAGACCCGTGTCCTGGATAATCATTTCTGCCGCAGGGTGTTCATGCACAATCTGGTAGCGGTCCCGGTCAGGTACTTTGAACGCGGCAAGCAGCGCGCAGTGGATAGCGTCAAGCAGTTCTCTCAACTCTGCCTGGATGCTGCCCTCGATCACATCGACTCTGAGTAAAGGCATGTCAGGCCGCCGTTAAGACATTCAACCTCAGCGCCCGTGCCACGCCATCACCGTAGGCAGGATCGGCTCTTCTGCAGTTCGCAACATGCCGCTCCAAGACCTCTTGCGACGCGCCATTCATCGCGCGAGCCGTGTTGTCAAAGAGCGACTGTTTTTGCTCACGGCTCATCTTCCGGAAAAGACTGCCCGGTTGCTCCCAATGATCATCCTCTAAGCGGTGGTCATAGTGATTAGCATCGCCTTCGAGAGCAAGCGGCAGATCAGCGTATTCCGGCTGGTTGTCCCACAACTTCTGACTATTCGGGTTGTAGCTGGTCGTCGCTCCCAGGTTTCCATCTGTTCGCAACTGGCCATCGCGGTGATAGGAGTGAAAGGAACACTTCGGAGCATTCACCGGGATGTGATTGAAGTTGATACCCAAGCGGTATCGCTGGGTGTCTCCGTAAGAGAACAGGCGTCCCTGCAGCATTTTGTCAGGAGAGAAGCTGATTCCGGGAACCACATTTGCCGGGGAGAAGGCGGCTTGCTCCACCTCCGCGAAATAGTTTTCCGGATACCGATTGAGCTCCATTACGCCAACTTCGATCAGCGGGTAGTCAGACTTGGGCCAGACTTTGGTCAAATCAAAAGGATTGTGCTTGTGTGTCTTTGCCTCTTCCTCTGTGATGACCTGGATGAAGAGCCTCCAACGCGGAAAATCTCCACGTTCGATTGCCTCGAAGAGATCCCGGCCATTACTCTCCCGATCCTTTGCCACAACGGCAGCGGCAGCTTCGTCCGTGAGATTTTGAATACCCTGTTGTGGGCGGAAGTGGAACTTCACCCCTGTGCGCCTGTTGTCGGCATTGATCATCGAGAAGGTGTGGCTTCCGAAGCCGTGCATATGCCGAAAGGACTTTCGAATTCCGCGGTCGGACATGACAATTGTGACCTGATGGAGTGCCTCGGGAAGAAGCGCCCAGAAGTCCCAGTTATTCTGAGCGCTCCGAAGACCGGTGCGAGGGTCGCGCTTGATGGCGTGGTTCAGGTCAGAGAAGCGCAGAGGATCACGAAAGAAGAAGACTGGAGTATTGTTCCCGACGATGTCCCAATTCCCGTCCTCGGTGTGGAACTTGAGAGCAAACCCGCGGATATCGCGCTCCGCATCGGCAGCCCCGCGCTCTCCAGCGACGGTCGAAAAGCGCGCGAACATGGGCGTCTGCTTTCCAATTTTCAAAACAATGGCTGCCTTGGTGTACCTGGTGATGTCGTGGGTCGTCGTGAAAGTTCCATGCGCGCCCCACCCCTTGGCGTGCATCCTGCGCTCAGGAATCACCTCGCGATCAAAGTGTGCGAGCTTCTCGATCAGCCAGATGTCCTGGAGAAGAGCCGGACCACGATGGCCAGCTGTCAAAATATTTGTGTTGTCCGGTACGGGTGAACCAGTTGCATTGGTAAAGCGTTCGGTCTTTGACATGATCAAATTTCACTTCAGAAGTTCTGTATTGCAAGTTGGTATTTTGAACGGAACCCGGGCGTTCTGGGCGCCCGCTCAGGCTTTTCTCAGCCCTTCCACTGCGAACCGCGGATGACGCTGCAGAAATTGATGCGCTGGAACTTTGGGTCCTTGTCGGCCAGCACATCCGCCTTTACATTGCCGAATGTCGTCTCCGGCTTCTGCCTGATGCCGCCGTAAAAGGCCTGGATGATATCTTCCTTGAAATGCTCGGTGCGCGGATATGCGCCGACGATTGCCTGGCGATCAGAGTCGGAGAATTCCGAGTAGGCAATTCCAAGAACATCCATTTCTACGCCATTGGTCAATAGCGCAACCACCGGATGCATGTACTGCGGAATTCCCGGCGTAGTGTGCAGTGCAATGGCTGTCCACACCGTATCGATTTCCGGCTGAGAGATATTGCGCTGGCGCAGGAACCCTCGTGCAGCATTTGCACCATCCACTTCGAACCGGTCCGACTCACTGCTGTACCGCGGAGTCAACCCCATGTCGTGGAACATCGCGGCAACGTAAAGCAGTTCGGGATCGAACTTCAGTCCGCGCCTTTTTCCCGCAAGCGAGGCGAAATAATACACACGAGTCGAGTGGTTGAACAACAACGTAGACTCGGTGTCATGCACCAACTCCGTGGCTTCTCGAGCGAGTTTGCTGTCGGGGATCATCACCCCTGAGATCGAGGTTCCCTTTGCCCGGTCTTTTATTGTTGTGGACATATTGAATCTCCATGCAATTCCAGTGCATGTTCTCTTCCAAAGGACGTCAACGGCCATCGCCTGCGAATTCGTCGAAGAGGCTTGTTCTCATTCGATGAACGGCGTAGGTCGATCTACTGCAGCGGTTGATGTGTCGAGATGGGGACTCGCTGTCAAAATATGGACTCGGCAGGGAGCAATAGCCCTCCAACGAAGTGAATACTCGTAACTCACCAAGGTGGCGCTCAAAATGCTCATCTGAACTGGCAATCGATTTGAACGGCAGGTCCGAAGTTGCGCCGCAACGAATTCCAAGACACGGACTCAGCTTGTGAGGGTGTGGCAAATATCGCAATCGCAATCTTCGTTTCATCAGAAGGAGCGTCGAGATGAAGTACAGGAAACTTGGGAATACAGGACTTATTGTCAGCAGCGTGGCACTTGGCACGATGCAGTTCGGTGGCAAGATGAACATGGGCAATCTGGGTAAGGAGGACACAACGCGCATGGTGAAGCTAGCCCTGGACAGGGGAATCAACTTCATCGATACAGCGGACGTTTATAGCCTTGGGGAGAGCGAGACTCTGGTGGGAAATGCCTTGAAGGGCGTGAGGAACGAGATTGTTCTTGCCACAAAAGTCCGACTGCCTATGAACGGGAATTTCAACCGCAGCGGCGCGACTCGCGTGAACATCATGCACGAAGTAGAGGCCAGCCTCCGACGGCTGCAGACCGACTATCTCGACCTCTACCAGATCCATGGATGGGACAGCAACACGCCGCTCGAGGAAACTCTTCGGACGCTCGACGATCTTGTGCGCCAGGGGAAGGTGCGCTACATCGGGCTGTCCAACTTTTTGTCCTGGCAGGCAGCCACGGCGGTCATGCTGCAGGATCAGCTGGGGTTGGAGAAATACGTAACGGCGCAGATGTACTACAGCCTCGTTGGCCGGGGTCTCGAATACGAGTTCCAATCGTTTGCCGAGTATCACAACATCGGCATCCTGGTCTGGAGCCCGCTGGCTGGCGGATTTCTGTCAGGCAAATACACTCGCGCTGACCCTGCTCCCGGCGGCACACGTTTCGCCGAAGCGGGCAATTTCGTGCCCTTCGACAGAGAGATGGGCTACGGCGTCTTAGATGAATTGAAGGAAGTAGCCAATCGACATGACGCGACCCCGGCTCGGGTGGCGCTCGCATGGGTATTGGGACGGGCGGCCGTCAGCAGTGTGATCATCGCCGCCCGGAAGCCCGAGCAACTGGAAGATAACGTCCGCGCGGTAGACCTGCAGCTTTCGGGCGACGACGTCCGGCGCTTAGACGCGGTATCGGACCCCGGCGTTCCGTATCCCAAGTGGATGGTCCTGCAACTCGATACCGCGGAAGATCCTCGTTCGAAGGTGCTCCATCCGGAGCGCTACGAGGATGGTGATACCTGGACGGACCTGCGCCAGACTCGTTGGTCCGCCTGAAAACACTGCCACGAACCAGTGGACTACAGGTTTATGGCGACGGTGGAGAGTCTCCGGCGGCTTGAGCACGAATACGCTCTCGCGGCGGACCCGCTGTCGAATCTGATGGCCTCAGGCCGGATTCACCGTGCCGATCGTATCCGCGTGAACCCCACAGAGATAGCTCACTTTTGTTAAAGTTTATCCGCGCCGCGGAAGCCTTGAAAGCGTGAGAAGTGTGTAAGCGAAACCGCCGACTCATCTGCACCCTACTACGCTCGATTCGTTCTCTCGCCCCGCTGTGGTGATTGGAGGAACGACGTGATGTGGAACATCTGGTTACGCGCGCGTTCCACACCGTCCTCTGGACCTCCGTGCTCGCTCTTTGCTCTCTGCCGATGTACGGCCAGACAGCCGATACCGGAGCGATCGCCGGCCCCGTGAGCGACCCCAGTGGAGCGGTGGTCGCGCGTGCGGTAACAGTCGTCAAGAGTCAGGCCACATTAGAATTGCGCGATCTTGCTACGGATGCGTGGGGTGGCGGAAGGGCTCGCAGTACCGCTGAAGCCGGGTGGTGCCGGTGGAGGGAAGGGGCCTTAAGTTAAAGACGAACGCAAGGACTCCTCGGGGAACTGAAGCTCTCCGAGGAATGCAGGGGGCCTAGCGCGTCGCGTCGTCGTCAATCCAGTATTCGCGTCGGGAGGTTAGCACCAACTGCGGACGACCCTTGGTCTCCACATGAAGCGCATGTGGTCCGGGCGTGGGCGTTGTCGGGCGGAAACTCAATACGTAATAGTTGGGCACATCGTTCGACAACGCGATGAGACCAGCCTTCAGATCCTTGGCATCGTGGAAGTGAAAGAACTCGCCTCCGGAGAGCTGCGCGATCGCTTCTGCGGTCTTGGTGCGCAGCGCATTGCGTGCGGTCAGAAAGGCCATGGTAGCCAGCCGAAGAGGTGGAGCGAGCTGGCTGATGCAGTCGAGCACCTGCTTGCTGTAGTGCCCTTCGTACTCGGAATCGGCTCCATTGCGACTGAAGCAGCCGTGCGCAGGCCCTGGCTCTGTGCTCCCAAACCCGAACTTTGATGCCTCATGGGAGACCGCAGAGCGTGTACTGGAAAAGCCGAAGCTGTACATCGCCGTATTGGTGTCGCTGATGAGGCGCAGAGTTTCATCAAGCGTTGTCTTACTGCCCTGATCGATGGTTTCACTGAGCAGCAGAATCGCACGGCGAAAGCGCGGGGGCTGTACCCGCAGCTGCGCGATGGCCAATGCGATACCATCCAGAATGGCGGCTCCCTGATCACCTTCGTTCAGGCCGGCAAGCTGCTGGGAGGCATCGGCCGTCGTTGGCGTAAAAGGCATAAGAAGATGCGGTACGCTGTCGAAGCCAATGACGGCGATGCGGTGTTCCACGTTGCCGATCAGCGCGTCGAGGATCGAATCGAGCTGGCGGTAGTCACTAAGATGCCGTGCTCCGTCACCCCCCGTTTCGACAACGATCGCCAACGCCAGCGGCTGCGAGTCGGTGTCCTGATCAAGGTTGAGGTGCTGCGGTACGCCATTGTCGGTGACGAGGAAGTCGTCAGCCGTGAGTCCAAAGATTACTTCTCCCCCCTTGGCCTTCAGGAGTATCGGTACTTCCACCAAAGTGGAGCGCACGGTCAGGGTGGGCTGGCCGTTATCACTCTGCTGTGCGTTTACGACCACGGCGGCGAGGTAGAGTAAGAGAAATAGCATGAAGGCAGATCTCGTAACTAAGCCTTCATTGTAAGCGCGACCGCACGCTCTGGCAGACCTGCCCAGCAGGTTTTCTGACGGTGATCCAGGACTCGCGAGTCCCAGCATGTTCCGAAGATCGGGCTATCGGTTGACGCGAACAGGCGCTCAGTGACCCGTCGATGAGTTGTAACGGCGGTGTTATAACAAATTCATCAGGGTTGAGGGAGGCGTCGCCTTGCTCAGCTTTTGCCCCGAATCGTGGAACCCGGGATCTATTCCATTTTTCCAGCGGCCGGACCCACCCGGTGGCCTGCTTGCTCTTGGCCGCCATCCTGGCGACGGTTGAAAGCTCCCGCCGGCTCATCCCGGTGCGCGACTACCTCGGCACCATCCTCCCCGGGCTCGCCAACACGCCCATCCAGCGCGTCCCCGAACTCACACCCACAGCTTGGATCCACTCGCGGAAACAGGCCTGACAATCTCTAAACTCGCTCCCCGCCCGCCGTCAACCGTGTGTTTGGCGGTACGGATACGGTCCAGTTACCACACCTCACAGCAGGCCTTCGGGCGAAAGCTGGGTCTTTTCCGAGAGCGGATGCGGGAAATCTCCCAGTCCGATTCGATGAGCGGGAACAGCAAAAAGGACCAAGCCAAACCGGACTGAGGTGGCCGGCGAAAGCCAAACCGATCTCCACCGGGAGACTACAGTCGCTGCCCCGACTCTACTCGCCATTGCACCATTGCACTCATCAGCCACTAGTCAAAATATTTCCTCGTGCTCATTTGGGTGCGTGGCAGGGGGAGCACCCTTAGTGTTGGAAATTCATACTAACGAGGACTCTAGGCCGAAGTTGACTGCATACTACTTCGGCACGGACGTTTCCACATGTCCGGCGGGAAGTGTCGCACGTACCAATGTGCCGCTCTCCTTCGAATCAACTTCCAGCTTGCCTCCCAGTTGCCGCATGCGCTCGTTCATGCCCCGTAATCCTACTCCGAGAGCACCCAGCCAGTCCTTGCCAGCCTGATCCAGTAACTGTTTAGGGATGCCGTTCCCCTTATCTTCAATTTCGAGCACGGCCCACCCTTCTTTCTTCAAGAGTCGAACATCAGCCGTTCGGCTTCCTGAATGGCGATGAACATTGGTCAGACTCTCTTGCAGAACCCGGAACAGTGCTAATTCAGACTCACGGGCAAGACGACCGAAATCCGATTCGACAGCAAAGTTGGTCGTAATTGAGCTTCGGCTAGAAAATCCGTCGAGATACCACGGAATGGCCGATTTCAGGCCCATCTCTTCGAGCATTGGAGGGTAGAGAAGATACGAAACGGTACGCACTTCCTTAATTGCATCCTCCGTAAGGCGAATGCACTCGGCAACGTCCTGAACGACTACCTTGTCGTCTTGCGCTACAAATGTCGCAACGCCATCCAACTTCATCTTGAGCACCGCAAGATATTGCCCGAGGCTGTCGTGAAGGTCTCTTCCAATGCGTCTTCGTTCTTCATCTTGAGTCCGAAGAAGATGAAGCGATAGTTCTCGGAGAGATTCCTCAGACTTTTGCAATTCCCGCTGAGCTTCACGTCTTTCCGCCACTTCCTTTTCCAAGAGTCGACTTGCTTGCATTCGCTCCGTGAAATCTCTAGTAACCTTCGCGAAACCGATCAGCTTGCCAGAAGCCTCTCTCACTGGCGTGATGATGACATTCGCCCAAAAACGCGATCCGTCCTTTCGTATCCGCCAGCCTTCGTCTTCGAATCGACCCTCTTTCTGCGCGACCTCCAATTCCCATTGTGGCTTCCTGTTTCGTATGTCTTCTTCCGGATAAAATTGCGAGAAATGCTTGCCAATAATCTCTCCGGCTGCATACTGCTTGATGCGTTTCGCTCCCGCATTCCACGTACTGACTTTCCCCGAGGGGTCGAGCATGAAAATTGCGTAGTCTTGTACGGTCTCTACGAGTAACCGGAACTGAGCTTCCCCTTGCCGCGATTCCATTTCCTTTTCAAGGATTTGAGCCTTTTGCTGAAGTTCAGCGATGGTACGGAGTCGCTCCTTTTCGCTGCTCAATCCTAAATAACTCTCGCTAGGCACAACGCCAGAATGTTGGCTGCACATCTTCAAGAAAGGCTCGATATGCCTCTGATTGTCGAACCCGGTGATCGGGTATGCACAAAGAAGCGAAAACGAGTAGTTCTTGGCCAAGTCATTCCAAAGTTGCTCGACTCGGACAGCTTCTTGCGGTTTTCCCTGAGCCCACAATAATGCGACAAGTTCTCCAAACGCAGCAATGCGACAGGCCTCACCATGAACTACGTCTCTTAGACGCCGCAGAACACCACCGATAATGTTGAGAAAGCGATCCTCATCGACTGCCCCATTTACCATGAATCGCGGTAATGTTTCGTTGGCATCGAGAGTTACGTACCGACCTTGAAGCGCCGACTTAGCCGTATCCAGCCCGACCTCAGACAACCGTCTTTCGAGCGCGATACGATGAGCGGCCGTTGCTATGACCACAGCAGCATCACCGACCGCGAGCGCACCGCCGACGAATCGACACAAGACGTCCGTAAGAAAAACGTCGTCCGTATACAACTGAACGACGTGCCCATCGCGAGCATGATCTGGCGTGTGGCTCAGTGAGGGCACGATTTGCACGCTTGAATTTGACAAAGCCCTCTCCATCCATCGGCCCCAGTGGTGGTTTCGGTTAGCAGCGTTAGATTATCTGGAAACGACGCAAGCGGCGTCTCTACAGCAAATACTGTATCTGCACCGGGCCGATTGCAAAGAGGATAGTCCGGGCTACTACTTTGCCATTGATTGAGCGCCAGCAAAGGCTAGCGAGCTTTGCAAAGAGGGGCATCTCCTCGGAGCTTGCCCTTGGCCTCGATCCGAGGTTAGTCTTCCGTATGGAAAGGGGCACCAGTTTCCCGTCCAGTGCCCTCTCCCGACGAAAAAGCAGGTGCCGCTGCATGCGGTCTTGTAGGCGACGGCGCCGCCGCCGAAGATTTGCTGGAGGTCGTCATGCGCCGCTATGAGCGCGCCAGCACGCTATTGACGTCAAACCGACCCATTGAAGGCTGGGGCAAACTGCTGGGTGATGCCGCTGCTATCACCGCCATGCTCGATCGCCTGCTGCATCATGGCCACGTATTCAAGTGCGGTCCGCGCAGCTGGCGAACCAAGACCGAAATCGCCAAGGACAAGACTTTATGAACTTCAAATCAAACCCAAAGCGGAAGCCGGGCAGGAACCGCCCGGCGTCTTCGCGTCGGTTAATTCAGGGACCTCAGCTCCGAGACTTCACCAAAGAATCTCTTAAGTTTTTCCAGGGCACGAGTAAGTTGATCGTCCTCGCAGAGCTTTGGGGGTATCCCAAGACAGCGACGATTTACTTTCGAAAAGCGAAATGCACCCAAACAGGGGCACAACCAGGGGATGCTGTGGGTCGACTGACTCGGGAATTGTCGCTCTCAGATCCAGGAGCGAAATTTTTCCGCGAAAAACGGGATCAGACGCAAAAAAGAAGAACCCTCCGCCCGACAGGCCAGTTAGCGACCTACACGCAGAGGGTTCTGCAACAGCCGATTCTTCGGAGCCAGCCCCGTCGCCTCGGCCCTGGATCTTCGCCTCGGGCGCGACCCCGGCGCGAATCGGCATCACGTTACCTTTACCCTTGCATTGCAATCAAGCAGCAAGGTAAAAACAAATGCTGTCCCAGATAAGTTCATATGGCCGGTTTTGAAGTGACCCTATATGGCCGCTTTTGAACTGACCACCGAGGCTTTAGAGTCTGCGATTGGCAATTCCCGCAAAAGGTTTTGAATGGCGTGTTCAGCCAGGTCGATGCTCGCAGGCGATTTGTTTCGGCTGAATTCCATCGCCGCGGTTTTGTAAATGCCGACCCAATCCCTGCCGATGTGGTTCAACTTATCTCCTGAGAAAATCCTGCAAAGAGCCACCCAACTTTTACGCCACGAGCGCTTGCGAAGGCTCTATCTCACACTTCCGACACACAGGCATGGGTATTTCCCATGTGGTATTGTCGCAAGTGAACGTTGCGACTCTGAGTTCCATCAAGGAACCACAATTCTGACAATGTTCGATTTTGGGTTGACTGTCGCAACTATCGAGGAACTTTCTGATGGACTTGGGCAGAGCATCCGAGGGCACCATGTAGAGCCTCCTGCTTCGCGCACCACAGTTTAGTGGCAATCACGAAGGTTGTCGGTACGTAACCGCACGCAGGTTTCAACTAGCCGAATACGGCGGTGTAGGAATGGCTCTGGTGAACTGCCGTGGAACCGTGGCTGGAAGGGACGCCCCACACGTTTGGGCGAGCAGGTACACTACGAGTGTACTAGTGTCCTGTGGCCGGGCCATCAATTAGCAATATCACGCCGCGTCGGTGTAGCTACCAGAAGCCGGAGAATTTCTTCAAAATAGGCTCCCAATTTGTTTTCATCCTGCTCCTTGCAGCCGAGTTCGAAGAGTTCCATCAACCGCTCATGATTTTTCAGATTGACCAGATTTCTTGAGTGTTTTTGCAGAGTTTACGAACCTCAATCCCTATGCCACCTCTCGCATGGCCTTGGGTTCCACGTAGCACAACGCCGCCTGTTTCAACTGCGAATCCACTTCGTCGGCGATAGTGATTACATCCAGCAGCAACTTGCTGAAATCCACGGTGCTCAGGTTGTTGTTCAACGTATGAAAGATGCTTACCTGAAAGATTCGCGACTCTTCCACGACCATGGGAATCGTGTAGCCCTGTTTGCGTCTCATCATTCCGTGTTCGTGCGCGGCAATTGATGTCGGGTTTTTCGCACCCTCTGGCAAGCGGAGGCGGACGATTAGGTCATGAATGAGCTTTGGCAGATGCCCCGTACGTTCGTCAACAGTTAGCGGGATACAGGTAAGTTCCTCATCTTTTTCCACCAGACCCATCCAGAACTTAACAATCGCGTCGAAGTCGCGTTCCAATATGTCGGCCACGCTTTCTGTAGAGATTGCCTTTCGAGGCTCTCGATTGTCGAGTCTTTGGTGAATCAGCTTTTTCAAGGATGCGATTTGCATCGGCTTCACCAGGACTTCATCGGCTTGCATTCGAATAGCGGACATCGCCTCTTGCAATTCGGGATAACCGCTTAGCACCAGCGTCACGGCCTGTGGGTGAGCGTGGTGCATGGCGCTCACGACCGTGAAGCCATCTCCCGCGTTCGGCATGTGCAGGTCGGAAAGTAGCACATCGAAGTCTTGTGCAACGATGCATTTCAGCGCCTCGGTTACGTTGCTTGCCTGGACAACCTCAAATCCATCACCCTCCATCGCTGATTGCAACATATCGCGCACGGACGCATCGTCATCTACAAGTAAAATTCTGGGTTTCGTCATTGGCCTTCCGTACATTCTTACCGCCTACAGGGTTGAGAAGCTGTGCACAATTGACCACTTAGCAGGTCAAAGGCCGTTTTTTAACCAGTCAATTTAAGTAAAAGAGGGCCGTTAGGCCTCCTCTGCATATCCGGCACGTGTATCCTTGTGCCGATGCCCTCTCGCTTGATGTCGCACGAATCTCGGAGAAGCACTCGCGTTTCCCTGAGATTGCAGATTTTGGTCGAGGCTGGCGCTGAGCGCCTGACGTGTGAAGGTGAGACTGCCATCGTCAACCTTCACGGAGCACTGATCACAAGCACTATTAGGTTAAGGGTTGGAATGAAAATTGCGGTTCACGTTGTGCTGGCAGAAATGAGTGCCAAGGCTCGCGTCGTCTACGTCGATCCCGACAGTCCCCGGCATTGCGGCATCGCACTGGATGAGCCACGGAATATTTGGGGCGTCGAACTGCCGCCCGATGATTGGGATGAGACGGTGGTCTAGGGCGCCTTCCATCAGAATGCCTTCGGCAGCGTCGTAATCTTCGAAAGTAATGACTGGTTACGACTCAGGCCAGGCAGGTTTTGACAGAACCACTCACTTCCGCTCTTCCACTCTGGGAATCACGCCATTCGCGACACCGATCAGCTGTCCGCTCGCTCTCTCTTTTTGACCATCGCAGAATCGGGCAAACTCATCAAACCAGCGCGTAGTTAGCTGTCTTAGAAACTCCAACGCTCCACCTTGAATCTTGGGGTTTCCGACGGTATATGCGTCCACGTGAATCAATGTTCCCTCGCCCAACTGCTCCAGTCTGATGGTCCTCTCGGTCGCAAATCCAGCCTCTAGCGTTTGCGACAAATATCGAATCAACCTGGGAGGCTGACAGGTCTTGATCATATACTGACCAGAAACCTCGATCGGGTAATGGAGAGTACCGACGATCAGGCTTCCCGCGACCCACGGTTTGCCAACCCAGCGCAAATTGGAATAAACGCCGGAGAGGACGCTCCAGTTCGTGATGTCCGAGAGAAGTTCCCACACACGAACACGAGGGAGCTTTGTAGTTACGGAATAGGAGAAGCTCAGCGGCACGCGGTCCTTTCGTTGGCTATCGAGTTGAGTCCTAACAGCTCAAACGGTGCGACCTGCAGCTCCTTTTCGGGCAAATATCCGAAATCCGAAACGAAACCGTCAATACGCTACCTCGTCGCGACCAATCGCAGCATCCGCACAGAAAGGACTCTGGCAGATCGGACTACTGTGCGTACCGCGAATCGTTTGGGGCTCCAGCTTCGGACGGGTTAGGGCGCAGCTTCACGGTGCTCCCTGAATCAGCTTGACCGCTGCCTGGTGGGCCGGCGACTTCGACGATCAGTTCGTCGTGTTCATCCGCCACGACTACACCCTCCTCAGAAAATCCTGTCTAGTTCGGATAAAAGAAAGTTTCACCACGCTGAAGCGCCTTGATCGCATATCTCATCTTGCTTATTTCCGCTTTTGAAATCGCACCCCGCATACCAGCACGGCGAGCCGATTCGATCATTTGAGGTGACAGGTGCCGACTGAGGAGCAGGATAGGAATGTCTGTACCCGATCTGCCGATCTCTCGGGCGGCTTCTACGCCATCCATCTCCGGCATCGAGAAATCCATCACGATCAAATCTGGAGCAAGCTGGTGTGCCTTCTTTACGGCATCCGCACCATCCACAGCTTCGCCGCAAACCTGCCAGTCGGAATTCAGCTCCAGAAAAGTGCGAAGTCCGCATCGCATCGGCGGACTATCGTCTGCAATTAAAATTCGTGTCACGGTCGGGCTCCGCTTAGTAAGGCAACAGAAACTTGGGTGGCCTCTGATTGGGGTTTGTGGATTAGCGTTACTGTAGCGGACACTGACGAACCGCACTTGGGCGCTGCTTTATGTCCGCACAGTATAGCGGCAGATCATTTGATAAAACTGAGCAATTTTGATCACTCAAACCATGGCTCGCAGTCGGTACCGCACAGCACGGAAGATTCATTCGAGACTGAAGTCGGGTTCGGGCCGGTTGACGGGCTAAAGGGGGTGGGAATCTGGGTCAGTTTTTATGCCATTCCGGTTGGCGACACGAGTCTTCTGTAATCTTCCTGTCGCATGGTCCGATTGCTATTCTGGTTCCCATCTGATCCTAACATCTGATTCCCCATGACAAATTCCTTCGCCGCTAGCTGTTCGTGGATAGCACTGCACTGGTGGTTCGTATTGATCCTTTGCGCTCTGGGGATTGCCCCCATTTGCGTGCGCGGATTTGAAACTGAGAAGTCGCGAGTCGAACGTGCACGGCGCAAGCAGAAAAAACAACTCCGGGAGCTTGCCGACAAAATTGTGAGCTACGGCAGGAATGTCCACCAGACGTTTCCGACCGGAGACGTGGTCGTGAGCGAGGAAGACTTGGCTGAACAACTTCGGAGCCGCTCGGAGGCCGTAGTCACAGCGCTGAATTTGCTGCTAAACGAACAGAAAGTCGAACGGGCGCCTCTGAGCGGATATTGGAAGCTGAACCTCTGACCCATCTCGCAGAACCCCGACCTCAATCAATGTATTGTTGTCACGGATTCATCGCCGTGCGCTCCAACCCAGCAATATCCCGAGACCAACGCCCGCCAGCACCGCTCCCGTCAGCTTCTTGCGGTCTGTAATCGGAACGAAACAGGTTCGCAGGTCACTGATCTCTATAACGCCCACGGGAATCGCCCGTGCTCCTCCACCGCCGCCCCCTCCTTCGCCGCGAGCACTGCTATCACCCACGCCTCCAGTCCCTGCCCCGGCACCGAAGCCGGACATTATTTTTGCGACTGGTATAACGGTCTTGCCGTGGGCTGTGATGGGGTCTCCGTAAATTGCTTTCACGTTCGCTTGACTGAGGATGCTTTCCTTCAGCGATTGCAGAATTGTGAGGGCGCTCATTTCAGAACTCCTTGTCGGAACTATTATCCTCCTTCGGACCAGCGAGTCCGAGGCTGACGCCTCAGTCCGGCATCGTGAGGTCCAATATGACATCTGCGCCGAACGGCATTTATTCATACTTTTATTTAAGAAATGTTCACTTTTGCTCATCGTTATTCAGTTCCGATGGGAATACTGGATTCGTTATGCCGGAGCGAACGTGCGTAACGGGTGCTGCTGGAGGGTGCCAATATCCTCGGACCAGCAGCTTGTTCCCGCTTCGGGGGGGCCATCATGACAGATGAAAAACTTCAGTCCGAATTGAGGCGGCTTAACACGCTACAGAGCAGGGCCCGGCAAGACGAAGTCTTCGGCGGCTTTTCCAGAGCGCAGAGGATTGAGTACAACAAAAGAGAAAGGCGTATTCACGATCTTGAGACCGAACTTCAAGCAGGCGCGGACCCCGAACAGTCTGGCATGACCGCAGGCGCAGACCAAAGACGAGAGTGGAACAAAAGCCCGGAAACAGAGAACCCTCAAAGTGCGGCCCCTCAGTCCTATCACAGCCGAGAGAAGGGATTCCTCGAACGCCTTCACCGATTCGTTAAAGACCTGACACCAAATCGAACTGCCCGTGGTGTCTGATCGTGTCGGTGAAAATAGCAGCCGGGAGAACTGGTAGCAGAGAATCACTGACCAGCGGTATTTGATACTTTGCCTCTGTTCAAAACCCCTTACCAGAAGAGACTGTGCTGAATTTGGGCAAGTTCTACAGGCCGCGAGCATTCTTCGTCGTCACTCGCCACTTGATTGATCCGAATGCTGATTGGATAACAGCGCATCAACCGGGCATCTAAGGGTTTCAATCGCTCGGACGCCGAGTCCACGTCTTTCATCCCAGGATCGAGCCACGCGTCATATCCATCAGGATCGAGAATCACGGGCATCCTGTCGCGCACCGTAGAAGTCACGGAATTGGGGGACGTGGTCAGAAT
>Ga0073928_10006491_pt1 | contig 15711 bp, 14 predicted proteins | sample PaiPotPPA55metaG_FD_76969 | JGI IMG/M metagenome (GOLD analysis project Ga0073928, IMG submission 76969) | Iron sulfur acid spring bacterial and archeal communities from Banff, Canada, to study Microbial Dark Matter (Phase II) - Paint Pots PPA... ... | reverse complement strand
TCACCTCGCGGCGCAGGTGGCCGTGACGACATCGGTCGACGATCCGTTGAGTGACTTCGAAGTGAATGCGCGTGGAACGCTGAATGTGCTAGAGGCGGCGCGCCGGTCGGGCAATCAGCCGTTTGTGCTGTTCACTTCAACCAACAAAGTATACGGATCGCTGCCTGATCTGGCGATTGAGATTAAAGGGAGCCGCTACGGCGCCAGCGACGCGGGTTTTCGCGGGGTGAACGAAACCCAGCCCCTGGACTTTCATTCGCCTTACGGCTGCTCAAAAGGCGCGGCGGACCAGTACGTGCGCGATTATGCGCGCATCTATGCGCTGCCCACTGTAGTGTTCCGCATGTCCTGCATCGCAGGCCCCAGGCAACTCGGCAATGAGGATCAGGGATGGGTTGCGCATTTCCTGTATTCGGCCCTGGCGCATAAGCCGATCACGATTTACGGCGATGGATACCAGGTGCGCGACGTATTGCATGTGCACGATCTGGTGGATGCGATGCAAGCGGCTTACGCCCATCGCGAAGTGACCCGCGGACACGTCTTCAACCTGGGGGGCGGCATGGAACGCGCCGCGTCCGTGATTGAGATGCTGACCGAGATTTCGCGCCTCGCCGCCATCGATCTGAACCTCCGCTACAGCAAGATGCGGCCGGGCGACCAGGCTTTGTACATCGCGGACACCGCGAAGCTGTCGGGAGCCACGGGATGGAAGCCGCGGCGCAATCTCAGTGAAACGCTGGAAAGCATTCTCGATTTCTGGAACCAGAACCATGCCAAGGTACACCCCGGCGTTGCTGCAGAGTCGCATGCGCCCGCGCTGCAGGGGGAGTTGGCATGAGATACGCGCTGGTGAATCCGCGATGGAGCTTCGAGCACTCGACATACTTCGGATGCCCGGAGCCGCACCTTCCGCTGGAGCTGCTCTCGGCGCGGGAATTTCTGCGCAGCGCGGGGCACAGTGTGCTGCTGCTCGACGCGAACATGGCGGAGATGCCGTTGGAAGAAGCGCAGCGGCGGGTGCGAGCGTATCAGCCGGATTTTGTGGTGGTGCCTACGGCGCCCTCGTACCTGTTCTGGCGGTGCCCGCAGCCGGAGCTGCGTATCCCGGCGAAATGGGTGGGCGCGTTGAAGGGAAGCGCAAAGACGGTGGTGATCGGGCCGCATGGGTCGGCGACCCCTCGCGCTACCATGCAGAAGACCGGTGCGGACGTGGTGCTGCGCGGCGAACCGGATCAGACGCTGCCGCAGCTTGCGGTCGAGCCTTGGGAGATGATCGACGGCTGCTGCTGGAAGGATGGCGAGGAGCGGTTCCGCATCCACGAGGGGCTCGGCGTAACCAACATGCAGGCACTGGGCACTATCGACTACTCCGATTATCCAGTGGAAAGGCATGCCCATCTGCACCACGTATTCCCGGGCAACGGAGCGGATCATCTGCAGCGGGGCGCGGAGGTCGAGTTTGCGCGCGGATGCCCATATGCATGCACCTTCTGCAACAAAACGCTGTTCCGCAACAAGTTTCGCGAACGCGATCTGGATGCGGTGCTGGCGGAGATCGATGCGCTGATTGCACGCGGCGTGGACTACGTCTATTTCATTGACGAGATCTTCGGTGTAGGCAAACAGCTTCGGGCGCTCCTGGATGCGATCGCGGAACGGCCCCTGTCCATCGGCTTCCAGACCCGCATCGATCTGTGGAACGAGGAGTCGCTGGCTGCACTGGGGCGCGCGCACTGCGTCTCTTTTGAGTGCGGCATCGAATCCATCACCGAACAGGGTCGCGACGAGTTGCACAAGAACTGCCGCCTGACGACCGGCCGTATCGAAGCCCTGCTGCTGGAGGCGCGCAGGCATATCCCGTGGGTGCAGGCCAACCTGATCAAGACTGCGAAGGACGACCCGGCAGAGGTGGCGCAATTCCAGTCCTACCTCAAGGCAAACGGAGTATGGGTCAGCGAACCGGTGCCGATGTTCCCCTTCCCGGGGAGCCCGCTCTATGTTCAGACTTTCGGCGCGCAGCCCGATGAGCAGGCGTGGGAGCGCGCGCACGCTTACTACCTGCAGTTATTTGCGGACAAGGGCTTCAGCGACGTCCAGGATCAGCAGCCGCTTCCATTGCCGGAGCTCGAATGCGTCTCCTGATCACGACCGACACGGTCGGCGGCGTGTGGACGTTCACCCAGGAGTTGACCGCCGGCTTGCTGGAGCGGGGATGCCATGTGCGGCAGGTGAGTTTCGGCAGAATGCCGTCGGATTCACAGCGTGCGCATTGCGCTGCGCTGGCGGAGCGGTTTCCGCTGCAATTCGCCTATGTGGCTTCGGACATCGCGCTGGAATGGATGCATGCGAATGGGCGCGTGATGGAAGAGGGATCGCGCCTGCTGCGGCGCGAGGCTGCACTGTTCGGCCCTGACCTGATCCACTGCAACCAGTTTTGTTTTGGGGCCCTCGAGACCGCCGTGCCTCGTGTGATCACCGCGCACAGCGATGTTCTTAGCTGGGCTAGCGCGTGCCGCAATGTGCCGCTGGAACAGTCCTCATGGCTGGACCGATACGTGGCGATGGTGCAGGCGGGCCTGCTGGCCTCTTGCGCCGTGGCGGCGCCAACCCGATGGATGATGGAGGCGCTTGCGGAAAATTTCACAGTGCCCGAAATCTCGGCGATCATACCGAATGGCCGCTCTCTTGCCACGGATCCGGTGACGAGGGACGACCGGATCGCGCCGCTCCAGGCAGTAACGGCGGGACGGCTATGGGACGAAGCCAAGGGCATCGATCTCTTGTCCGAAGTCGAAGCCCCCATCCCCATTGCCATTGCCGGCGAGATGCGCGAGGCGTGCCGGGCGGATTGGACGGGGGTGCGCTGGATGGGCCAATTGGCAGAGGGAGAGATGATCGAACTGCTGCGGAGCAGTTCAATTTATCTCTGCCTGTCGAGATACGAGCCGTTCGGACTGGCTGCTCTGGAAGCAGCGCTGTGCGGTTGCGCGGTGGTGTCGCGTGATATTGCGCCCTTGCGCGAGGTGTGGGCAGACAGCGCGATTTACTTTCGCGATGCCCGCCAACTGTGCAGCATTCTGCACATGCTGAAAGAAGATCCGGCGGTGCTCGTGCGGGCCCGCATCAGCGCGCAGCGACGGGCGCAGCTTTTTTCGCGTGACCGGATGGTGGACGGATATCTCGCCCTGTTTGGGCAGACGCTGCGGCGGGCTCTGAGGGCGGAACATGTCGCGTAAGTTGCGCGTTGCCTATGTCGCTCATTCACTGCGTTCGGATTGGAACAACGGAAACGCGCACTTTCTGCGCGGCCTGCTGCGTGCCATGGGAACACTGGGACATGACGTGGTGGCGTTTGAGCGCGAGCACGGCTGGTCCATCGACAACCTACGGATGGAGACCGAGGGCGAGCAGTCGCTGCGCCAGTTTGCGACGGCGTATGCGGAACTGCACGTAGAGCTATACGGGGCCTGCAACTCAGTTGAACCGAAGTTCTGGCGCGAGGCTCTGCGGACTTTCGATGTGGTCATCCTGCATGAGTGGAACCCGCCGGAACTGTCGTATCTGCTCATTGACCTGCGGGAGGAATTGGGATTTCGCCTGTTGTTTCACGACACGCACCATCGCGCCTCGTCTTCGCCCGAGCAGATCCGGCTGTTCGGTACAAATCGCTTCGATGGTGTGATTGCGTTCGGCGACGCACTCAGCAGAATCTATCGCGGCCGGTTTGGAATGCGCCGGGTGTGGACTTTGCACGAGGCGGCGGACACGACGGTGTTCCAGTCGCTGGCGCGGGACAAAAAGCAGGACGTTGTTTGGATTGGCAACTGGGGCGACGAAGAGCGCTCGAGCGAGCTTCGCGAGTTCCTGTTGAAACCGGCCAAGGCGCTGCCTGCGCGGCGCTTCTCCATTCACGGCGTGCGCTATCCAGACGGAGCTTTGAAGGAGTTGAACGATGCGGGCGTGGCCTACGGAGGGTATCTTGCGAATCTGCGCGCGCCGGAGGCGTATGCAGAGTCCCGGCTGACGGTGCACGTGCCGCGGCAGCAATACGCGGGCGCGATCACCGGGATTCCGACGATTCGCGTGTTCGAGGCGCTGGCGTGCGGCATTCCCCTGATCTCCGCTCCATGGGAGGATACCGAGCAATTGTTTCGTGGGGGCGATTTTCTCTATGCAGCGAATGGCGGGGAGATGCAAGAGCGCATCGAGTGGCTGCTGACGCATTCCCAAGCGGCGAAAGAGCAGGCGCAGCGCGGGCTGGAGACAATCATGGCGCGCCACACGTGCCGGCACCGCGCCGAAGAGCTCACATCTATCTGCGAGGAGGTTTTGGCGTGAAGATTTTTGTGTTTGGCTCGAGCATCGTCTCTTCCTACTGGAATGGAGCGGCGACTTACTATCGAGGTATCTACAAATATTTGTCGCGGAGGGGTCATGACGTTACGTTTGCCGAGCCGGATGCGTACGGACGGCAGCAGCATCGCGACGAAACCGACTTCTCCTATGTGCATTCCGTAGTGTACGAGCCTGGACGACACGTCGAGCGCATAATGGCCCGCGCGGGCGAGTGCCACGTAGTAGTTAAGCACAGCGGCGTGGGTGTGGACGATGATTTGCTTGAGCGGCTGGTCGCGGAGCTGAGCGGGCAGACGGCCTGCTTCTTCTGGGACGTGGACTCGCCGGCCACATTGGCGCGGCTGCGTGCGAACGAGCAAGATCCGTTTCGTGCAGCCATTCCACGCTACCATGCGGTGCTGAGCTATGGCGGCGGACCGGCGAGCCGCGAGGGGTACCTGCAGTTCGGTGCCAGGGCATACTTCTCGATCTACAACGGGCTCGATCCGGAGACGCATCATCCGGTGCAGCCGGATGAGAAGCTGCGCTGCGATGTCGTCTTTCTGGGCAATCGGCTTCCGGATCGCGAGGCACGCGTTGAGGAGCTGTTTCTCGAAGCCGCGACCCTCGCGCCGGGGAAAAGTTTTGTACTCGGCGGCGAGGGATGGGGGGACAAGGCGCTGCCTCCGAATGTGCGCTGGATCGGCCATGTGCCGACTGGCGACCACAATCGAATAAACTGCTCCGCCGGCATGGTGATGAACATCAATCGCAATTCGATGGCGGTTAGCGGATTTTCGCCGCCGACACGGATCTTTGAAGTGGCGGGGGCGGGCGCGTGTATGCTGTGCGACGACTGGCCGGGAATCGAGGACTGCTTCGAGCCTGGCAGGGAGATTTTGGTCATTCGCACCGCGCGGGATGTTGTGGACGCGCTGCATCGCTGCGATGACTCGGAACGGAAGCGGATCGGAGCGGCCTTCCGCGCGCGGGCGCTGCGGGATCACACCTATGCGCAGCGCGCGGCGCAGGCTGAGGCGGCGTTTCTGGAGTGCATGGCGCGGCGCGAAGGCATGCCCCGGGAGGCGATGACAAACGCATGAAAATCGTCGTGTTCGGATTGACCGTTACTTCGTCGTGGGGCAATGGACACGCCACCACCTATCGCTCCCTGCTGAAGGCGCTGGCGGCGCGCGGGCACGGCGTTCACTTCGTCGAGAAGGATGTGGAGTGGTATCGCAGCAACCGCGACCTGCCACAACCAGAGTTTTGCGACGTAATGCTCTACGAAGATTGGGAGCAGAGCGCGACAGAGTGCCTGCGGCTGGCGCGCGATGCGGATGCGGTGGTGGTGGGTTCGTATTTTCCCGATGCGATTACGGTCACGCGCGCGCTGCTGGAGCAAGGCAATGGCACCCTCCTGTTCTACGATATTGACACACCTGTGACCATGGCGAAGTTGAGCGCGGAGGGACGGACCGACTATCTCGATCCGGAGCTGATTCCCCACTATGCTGCCTACCTCAGCTTTACCGGTGGCCCCATGCTGCGTGAAATTGAAGAGCGCCTGGGTTCACCATGGGCCCTCCCTTTCTACTGCTCGGTGGATGCGGAATCGTATCGCCCGATGCGGGTGCGCGACGAGTTTCGCTGCGCGATGAGCTACCTGGGCACCTATGCATCCGATCGGCAGCCGAAGCTGGATCGTCTTCTGAACGAGACAGCGCGGCTGCTGGTGCAGGAGCGATTTATCGTCGCAGGGCCGCAGTATCCGCAGACGATCGAGTGGCCCCGCAACGTAGATCGTATCGTCCATCTATCGCCACGGGAGCACCCGGCCTTCTACTCGTCGTCGCGGTTCACGTTGAATGTGACGCGCAATGATATGGTGGCGACGGGATACTCGCCCTCGGTCCGGCTGTTCGAGGCGTCCGCTTGCGGCGCGGCGATCCTCTCCGACGATTGGCCGGGCCTGGAGGAGTTCCTGACGCCGGGCGAGGAGATTCTGTTGCCCTGCGATGCCTATGAAGTAGCGCAAATTGTGGAAAAGATGCCGGAGGAAGAACGCGCCAAGATGGGTCAGCGCGCGCGGCGGCGCATACTCGAGCAGCACACCGCCCGGCATCGTGCAATGCAGTTTGAAGACATTGTGGAGCGATGCTCGGTGCGATCGCTTCAGACCGGAATCGTGAGCTCCTCGAAAGAGTGAAGGCAGAGCTCCGGCGACTCATCCTGTAACTGCTCATACGTATAAATGCCCGTTGCCACCGCAATGGCAGGAAGGCTGTTGGCGTGGGCGGCGCGGACATCGGCAGGCGTGTCACCGATGACTGCGATGTTCGCGTCCTGGCCGGCGAGCGAGCGGGCGGAGGTCACGGCTCGCGCAAAGACGTCGACTCGCTGCTCGAGGCCGTCGCTCCACGCAAAGAGATGGAACAGGTCGAGAATACCCGCCGCGGCAAGCTTGTGGGTGCCGATGGACTCGAGGTTGCCGGTGGCGACACCGAGGATAGCCCCGCGCGCGCGCAGATGCTGGAGCGTGTCGCGCACCATGGGCAGCGTGTGTATGCAGAACTCGTGCCTGCGCTCGCGGACGAACGCGGCCATGCGGGCGCAGATTTCCGGCAGGCGCGGACGCCAAACACTTTCAGGTACGCCCACGCGCACAAAGGCGTCGCGGAGGATGCCGGTGTCAGTGTTTCCATGGGCAGTGACGCCGTCGAGATTGACAGGCCGGCCGGCGATGGCAGTAAGGGCATCGCAGAAGGCAAAGTAGTGCACCGCGTCGGCGCAGTTGATCAGCGTGCCATCGACGTCAAACAGGTATACGTCGAAAGTGGCCCACTGGAAAACCGAAGCTTGTTCAGGCTGATTCATGCGATTGCCTTGTGCGCGGAATGCACGGAAACCAATGAGGCAAGTTGCTGATGAACATGTTGAACGACGTCCGCCCATCCCCCATGCTTTTCCTGCCGGAAGAGACGCAACGACGGATACCAGGGACAATCGTCGCGATCGAACATCCAGCGCCAGTCCGCAGCGTGGCGCAGCAGCACCCAGGTGGGGATGCCGAGCGCACCTCCAAGGTGCGCGGCGAAAGTGTCGACAGTGATAACGAGATCGAGTTGCGCAACGAATGCAGCGAGAGGCAGCAGGCCGGCATCGGCACAGAACCGGGGGGCGTCGCGTAAAGGCAGGCGCAGCGCGCGCGCATCATCGCGAGCCGGGCCTCCCTGTAGATTCCAAAATTCGATGCCGGCGTCGCGCATCATGGGCTCAAACACCGCCAGCGGGATCGAGCGGGAGAGATTCCACTCGCCGCACGACCACACCAGTCCCACCCGCGGGTGGCCCGACGAAGGGAGTTCGCGCTCCGCGGACCGCGTTGTATCGGCGGGCAGATGCAGGTAACGCGTGGCCAGCGGCAGATCGGATAGCTCGGTGCGAAAGAAGTAGAGAAGCTCTGTGAGCTCAATCTGCACGTCCCAATGCGGCGGATCGACCGGTGCCTGATCGCCCCAGGTGATGACGTGCTCGACGCCGTCGATGCAGCGCGCCAGTTCGAGGAAGCGCGGCGCGACCTCGACGATGACATGAGCGGCTTGGGAGCGGAGCATGCGAACGTAACGCAGAAACTGCACGGCGTCTCCAAAGCCGTGCAGGCAGCGGACGATGACGCTTCGGCCGAGAACGCATTCGCCGTCCCAAAAGCGGTGCGGATCGGGGAGCCCGCGAAAACGGATGGCATCGCACTCCCGCCAGGCATTGCTGTAGCGGCCCAGGAGCATGGACGCCATCCAGCGGCCTCCGCTGCAGCGGTCGGGATCGGCGCCGTGGAGTTCGGCGCGATGGAACGCACGCAGCGATTCGGTGAGTTGGCGCTGTTCGAGCAGCGCTTCGGCCTCAAGCAGCAGCGAAGGCGGCGCGTTCATTGCGGATCGGCCGCGCGCGTGGGATAAACGCAGTGAGGGCCGTCCGGCGGCGTAGCCACGGGCTGCCAAAGGCATAGGTACACCTCTTCTTCCGGTTGCGCTTCAATGCTGAAACCCGACGAGCGCAGCATGGCCTCAACGCACGCTCGATTGGGAATCCACCAGTTGGTTTCGTCATGCGAGTAGCGCTGTTCGACGAAGTGCATCTTGGGATAGCCAGGAGAATCGAAGGGCGCCCGATCGTTGAAGTCGTAATCAGGATTGAGGGGAATGATGTCACGGCTGCCGCGCTGCATACTCTGGAAAAGCATTTGGTCGCGGGCCACGTGCTCGTGCACGAGATCGAGGGCGAGCAGCGGATGACGCAGGTGATACAGCACTCCCATGAAGATGACGAGGTCGAATTTTTCGTGAAGGAGGGCAATGTCCCATACGGAGAGCTGGCGAAATTCGATGTCGAACCGCAGCACCTCCGCAGCCAGGCGCGCCTGCGTAAGGTAGCGCTTGTCGGAGTCAATACCGACCACCCGGCTGGCTCCGCGGCGCTTCATCTCCAGCGAGTAGAAGCCGGCGTTGCAGCCGATGTCGAGGACCGATTTGCCGGTGAGATCCTCAGGAATGGCATGGCGGAATGCGGCAAACTTGACCGCGGGATAATCGCCCAGAAAGTGCTCCGGCGCGGTCTGGATGCCGTTGAGGCGGAGGTTATGAAACCACGGGCCGAGAGCCTTGATGCGCTCCTGCAGAAGCTCGGTGTCTTCGCCGCCGTTGACTTGCAATCTCATGTGCACGGATGTTCTCTCCATGGGGGCTCAGCACCCTCGTCGAACTGCATTTGAGATTGGTCGAGCAGATGCATTGCGGTACGATAGCCGGTGAGGGTGCCAGTGTCGATGTAGCTGGTGCCTGCGCGGACTCCGCGCGCCTGCCCCCCGCGATCGAGATACGCGTTCACAAGCGTGCCCAGGTATTCATCGCCGCGGCCGGGCTCAAGCCATAGCTGATGCAGCGCGTGGTAGACCGCGCCCGGCATCATGACAGCTCCCCAGATCCAATGCGTGGAGACCTCCGGCTGTTTGACGTGGATGCGAAGCACGCGGCCGTCCGCGTCAAGTGACACGGCGTCAAAGAGTTCGGGGTGTTCCACTGGGAAGAGCAGCAACGAGAACTCGTCACGGGGCAACGGCGTGAGCGCGTCTTCCGGCTGCCAGATGGTGTCAGGCAAGCCAATGATGACCGGCTCGCTTGGATGGACAAACGGCGCCGCGCGGAACAGGGCATCGCAGAGGCCGCTCGGCCGGGGTTGCGTGACGTACGCGATCTCCGCTCCCCACGCGCGGGTGCCGTAATACTCTAGGATATCGGTTTTGTTCGGGGCAATGATGAAGCAGAGCTTGTCTGCGCCGCCGCGGATCATGCGCTCCACCAGGTATTCGCTGACGGCGCGGGGCCGTTCCCTGCCGTTGGCTGCACGATCGCCGATGGGGAGCAGTTCCTTTGAGAATGCGAGAGGTTGGATCCTGCTGCCTGCGCCCGCCGCTGGAATGATGCCCCACATCGTATGTCTCTCCTTAGTGCTCAGGCGACGCAGGCTTGCGGCGAGGGCCGATTTTCGGCCTGCTCACAATACTGCTCGAGCTTTATGGCGCGATGCCAGGCGGTATGGTCACACAATGCCCGCTCGCGCGCGGCGCGACCGATGCGCTGGAGTTCTTCGTCAGCAAGAAGCAGCGCGCCGCTCACATCGTCTGCCTTGTCGACGCGCAGGATCTCGACGCCAGGCGTGAAGAATGTGTGGAGGCCCTCCCAGCCATCGCTGACAATAGCAACCCCACAGGCGGCCGCCTCAAATAATCGGCCGGACGGACAGTAGCCGTACTGCGCCATGGCGCGGCGGGTGATGTTGAGGGTGGCGCGCGACGAGCAGAAGAAGGCAGCATGAAGAAAGGGCGGCAGGTGCTGCACGAACCACATGTTGTCAGTCCACGGAAAGTCCGAAGGATACTGTGCGCCCCCCAGGACGAAGCGACGCTGCGGCATGCGTCTGGCCGGCTCGACGAAAAGCTCTTCAAGCGCGTGCTGGCGATCGGCGGCGTAGGTGCCCAGGTAGCTGAGATCGGCGCGAAACTCGTCACGGGATCGCACGGGAGCATGCGCCTCAGGATCAACGAAACCATAGAGCGGGGCGACATTGTGCGCGCCTAGCTGCGACTGCAGCTCCTCGAGGGCGCGGCCACCCGTGTAGCTGAGCACCAGGTCGAATGAACCAAGACCGCAGGAGGGTAAATACGCTACGGGCTGGCCAGAATGAACCGAGTTCAGAGTGACGGGCGTGTCGAGGTCATAGAAGCTCCGCACCGTGGCGGGGGAATTCAGGATCAGGTGGGAGGCAAGCTCCGCGTCGGGGCAGTAACTGGTGAGCATGGCCACCTCGGCGCTGCGTAGATCCTTCTCGGCCTCGCCCCGAATGGATTCAAGCGTGCCGTAGAGACGAAGGCGAACGCCTGTGGGCGGGATCCACCCGTCGCGGGCACCCGCGTAGTAGGAGACGTCTTTCTCGTAAAAGGTAACCGTATGGCCACGGAGGCTAAGCGCTTTAAGCAAGCCGCGCCACAGTGTAGCGTGCCCATTTCCCCAGGAAGAGGAGGCTGTCAGGCCGAAAATGGCAAAGTGCATTCGTGCTCCGCGGTGGCAATCACGCCAGCAATTGCTCTCTGAGATGGCTATCGGAGCAGAGAAGATGTTCGTGTGACTCCGGGGAGGGAGACGACATGCTATCGGGCGACACGAATTCGGAAGAACATACAACCCCTTTCGCCAGCGGTAAGGACTGGATGCTGCTAACGGACTCAAGTCTCGCGAAGGAGAGAGCGGTTGGTGATGAGGCAAACGGTCTCTGACAGATCAGGTAGTCCGGCTTTCTCCCAGACGAGTGATCCTCTACCGCCCGGCCCCGTCAAGTGCGGAGCAAGAGCGGGCGGTCCTGACCGAGGTTCTGGCAATGCCGACGATCCTTTTGAACTTCACGCTGAAGGTGGCGAAGGGAATCCGATCCCGGAGGCGTCGAGCAAGATCCGTGTCTCCGTTTGGGGGAGGTCTGGAAGCCGATCGGCGGTGTTCTAGAGAAGGTGTGCTCCATTTGTGCTCCATTCGCGTTTGGACGGGAGCAATTCCAAATTCTCGGTAATCTCTACTGCCAGAATGAGATGTCCGGAAACGCTATGTTCCTTGTTTTCAATTGACGGCCGGCTTCCCAAGCTAAATGTCGCTGGTTCGATCCCGGTCTCCCGCTCCATAAGAATGAAGAAATTGCAACAGTTCGCTTGACCCTGAATCCCAACTGAACACCATTTGAACACCAGTTACATCACCAGCGCCTTTTCCATCTGATGTAGCGCTTGTAATCTCTGCTCAACCGGAACCTGCGTGTAGATGTTCTGGCTTACATCAAGGCTGTGTCCCAATTGGTCAGCTACCTACTTGGGATCGACGCCCAACTGTTTCATAATGCTGGCGTGAGTCCGCCGCATCACCTGAAAGTTGGCCCATTCCAAACCGGCCTTTGAGAGCCGGGGAAGAATGTTGCGCCGCCAGACATTTTCTTTCGCCAGAGGCGTCTTGCCGCTCATCGTCATCTTAGCGCTCCTCCGCTTCGGTCCCGGCATTCTCATGCAATTGTTGTTGTACAACACTGGGTATAACCAAGAATTCCAGGTGCCGATGCCATGCTGCTCGAATCTTACTGTTTGCGTTCGTACGGTACGTACACTGGCTCCCAGATATTCCCTTGGAGTTCGCGGTTCAGGCTAGCTTCGTCGCCAACCTGCGCCTGTCCATCCTGAATCGCCTGTCTGCCCACGGCCTGCGCAATCGAGCGACTGAGCTGACGCGACTCCGAAAGTGACGGAAGAAGGTGAGCCTGCTTATCCTTTTGTGTGGGGACGAGACGCGCCAATTCCTTCGCTGCTGCCATGATCATCGTATCGGTGACGCGCTTGGCTTTGGAGGCAATGATTCCAAGTGCCAGCCCAGGAAATATGTACGAGTTGTTGGTTTGGTCGATGTGAACCTTCTTCCCGCCAAGATTCACAGGTTCGAACGGACTGCCGGTGCCGATCAGTGCCCGTCCTTCCGTCCAGTCAAGCAGGTCCTGAGGAGTCGCTTCGCTACGTGAGGTGGGGTTCGAAAGTGGGAAGATGACGGGACGAGTCGTATTCTTAGCCATCTCGCGCACTGCATCTTCGGTGAAGGCTCCCGTTTGACCGGACACTCCGATAAGCACCGCAGGCTTCGCATGGCGGATCACATCCTGCAGTGTGATCTCTCCATTCGGTTGTCTCCAATCCTGCACTTCCTGATCTTTGCGAGCGTAGGGTAACTGCTGGGGCCGTACATCTTTACCCTTTTCTGTAACAAGGCCGTAGCGATCGATAGCGTAGAAGCGACTGCGAGCCTCCTCCGCCGGGATGCCCCTGTCCTGCATGAGCTGCGCCAACAGGTTGGTGATGCCGATGCCCGCAGTTCCGAAGCCAACTACAACGATTCTCTGTTGCTCCAGCGGCACGCCCGTTACATTGATCGCAGAGAGTAGCGTCGCCGTTGCTACAGCTGCGGTTCCTTGAATATCGTCGTTGAAAGTGCAAAGTTGGTCCTTATAGCGAGCCAGAAGTCGAGCGGCATTCGAACCGGCAAAGTCCTCCCATTGCAGTAGAACCTGCGGCCAACGCTTCTTCACGCCATTTACAAAAACATCTACGAAATCGTCGTAGTCCTCGCCGCGGACCCGGTGATGCCTCCACCCGATGTAGAGCGGGTTCTTCAACCTGTTTTCGTTATCCGTTCCCACATCGAGCAAAATCGGAAGACAATTCTCCGGACGAATTCCGCCCAGCGCGGTGTAAAGCGCCATTTTGCCAATCGGGATACCCATGCCTCCTGCACCTTGATCGCCGAGTCCCAGGATTCGTTCCCCATCGCTCACCACGATGCATTTCACTTCGTCATAGCGGGGATGGCTCAAGATCCGTTCCATCCGGTCCTTATTCGGATAGCTGAGAAACAATCCGCGTGGCTTTCTCCATATCTCGCTGAAGCGCTGGCAGCCCTCACCCACAGTTGGCGTGTATACCAGAGGCAGCATCTCTTCGATATTGCGAACCAGCAGCGCATAAAACAGGGTCTCGTTCGTATCCTGCAGGTCGCGGAGAAAGCTGTATTTACTGAAGGAGTTTGGCTGAGTTCGCAGAGCCTCGATTCGGCGCTCAATCTGTTCATCAAGATTGCCCACATGCGGTGGCAATAAGCCGTGCAGGTCAAATGCGTCGCGCTCGTGATCGGAGAAGGCTGTTCCCTTATTGAGGCGTGGAGAATTGATCAGGTCAAATCCAGAAAGGGAAACCTGAAGAATCTTTTCAATCGCAGTCGTTTGCAATTGCTCGCTCATTTCCATCCCTCCGAGATCCGGTATTGATTCGTCAACGCATAAGGTTCGTTTTGGCAAGGTCGATCACTTCGTCGCCGCGCCCGCTCAGTACAGCGCGAATCATGTAGAGGCTGAAGCCCAGGGCCTGTTCGAGACTGATGGTCGGCGGCATAGATAGCTCTTGCCGATTGACCAGCACCTCAACCAAGGCAGGACCATCGTGCGCCAGCGCTTCGGTCAGGGCCGGGCGCAGCTCTTCCGGTTTTTCCACGCGAACGCCAAAAATATCAGCGGACTCGGCCAGCTTCGCAAAATTCGGATTGACCAGGTCTGTGCCGTAGTCGACCAGTCCGGCTGCTTTCATCTCCAGTTCGACAAAGCCGAGAGAACTGTTATTGAAAACCACCAGCTTTACAGGCAGTTTGAGCTGGCGGAGCGTCAGCAGGTCGCCGAGCAGCATCGCCAACCCGCCATCGCCGGAAAGAGTGATGACCTGCCTCCCTGGATGACTGGCCTGGACGCCGATAGCTTGGGGGAGAGCATTCGCCATCGAGCCGTGAGTAAAGGAGCCGAGCAATCTGCGCTTGCCGTTCATCTGGAGATAGCGCGCGGACCAGACCGTAGGCGTACCCACGTCGCAGGTAAACACTGCATCGTCGGCCGCCAGCTCATCCAGAACCTTTGCAACGTATTGCGGATGAATCGGGGTTCGGCCCGGTTCACCCACGGCGAGATCGTCAAGACTCTTGCGCGCACTTTTGTAGTGGCTGAGGCATGTATCAAGATAGGTGCGGTCGGTCTTGCTCTCGATCAGAGGAATCAATCGCTCCAGCGTGTCCCTCACATTCCCAATCAGGCCAAGATGGACCGGAGTGCGACGTCCAATCTGGTCGCCGAGCCGGTCCACCTGAATGATCTTTGCGTTCCTGGGATAGAACTGCTGATAGGGGAAATCCGTTCCCAGCATGAGCAGAGCGTCGCAGTTCATCATGGCGTGGTAGCCGGAAGAGAAGCCAAGCAGTCCGGTCATCCCTACGTCATAGGGGTTGTCGTACTCGATAAATTCCTTGCCACGCAGCGCATGGACGATCGGCGCCTTCAATCGCTCGGCCACTGCAATCAGTTCCCCATGAGCGCCCTCACAGCCCGCTCCGCCAATAATGGCGACCCTGCGCGCGTTGTTAAGAATGTCAGCGGCATTGCGAAGTTCATTGTCGGATGGAAAGAGGAACGAGGCTGAATCCTCGATGCCGAGCGAAAGCGCGGGCGCGGAACATTCGCGCAACGCCACATCACCGGGAATGATGACCACGGCAACACCCTGCTTCGTGATAGCCGTGCGCATGGCGATGCCCAACACTCGCGGCATCTGTTCCGGTTGCGAAACCAGCTCGCAGTAGTGGCTGCAATCTTTGAACAGGTGGTCTGGACGCGTCTCCTGAAAGTAGCCGCTTCCGATCTCGTGACTTGGAATTTGTGCCGCAATCGCAAGCACCGGCACGCGATTCCGATGGCAATCGAAGAGGCCATTGATGAGGTGCAGATTGCCCGGGCCGCAACTGCCTGCGCATACGGCAATTTCTCCTGTAAGGTGAGCTTCCGCGCCGGCGGCAAACGCGGCCACCTCTTCATGCCTTACATGCAGCCATTCGATCTGTTTACTTTTCCGGATTATCTCGGTCAGGCCATTCAGAGAGTCACCCACCACCCCGTAGACCCGCTTTACGCCTGCGTTCACCAGTGTTTCGATGAATATCTCAGCCACTTTTTTTGCCATGTGTTTTCCTCACCTGGGTGTAAACCGTATCGACCTTCTCGTTAGGAAGCTCGCCTGTTCGCCATTGGCGAGGGCCGCGCATTTTTCAGGATGCCGAACGCGCCGGGATTACGGAACGCCTCCTAAAGAGTTCACGTGGATATTCGACTCGAGCAGCTGTCGCTTGCTTACTGCTATCTCTATTCACGTCCCTACAACACCGTTAGAGTGAACTTGGGTCAACAAGGAGACAGTATCTTATA
>Ga0073928_10006490_pt1 | contig 15711 bp, 8 predicted proteins | sample PaiPotPPA55metaG_FD_76969 | JGI IMG/M metagenome (GOLD analysis project Ga0073928, IMG submission 76969) | Iron sulfur acid spring bacterial and archeal communities from Banff, Canada, to study Microbial Dark Matter (Phase II) - Paint Pots PPA... ... | reverse complement strand
TAGGTATTCCTACAGAACAAGTTTCGAGTAAAGTATTTCCAGTGAAATACTCGCCACCATCCACCTAGTGTCAATTGCGTGCCCGTGGCGGACGGAGTTTCGAGGAAAGTAATTGTTGACTATGCTTATAGTGGCGTTTGATGCGAGCCGAAGGTTCCCAAAAGTGTCCCCATTCGCTTAAGCTCACGGCCGAAAGTGGGCCTGCCATGGCACCTGAGGATGTAAGCATTTCGATTGCGGTGAGGAATGGTGCAGGAAAGATCGTGATGGAATGCGTCATCGAGACAAAAGCGAGCATGATTCTGCAGTTTATCGATGGGCTGCGCGGAGACTTGCAGGGCACGTTCGAAGAAGGAACCTCGGCCTCCTGGTTGTATGACTTGCTGAAACCGCACGTCACGAAATGTGGTCATAAAATTCTTGAGTCTAGGGACGAAGGAGAGTTAGGATGCGCATGCCTGGAGTCCAAAGCGAAAATCCTGGCAAAAAGGGAATTCCGGTTTGCTGGAGTAAACAATGATCCACGCCGCGCGTCTCAAAATTCTCGTCGCCGCGATAGGGCTGATGTCTGCAGCCGCAATTCTTTGCGCGCGAAATTCAGCCGCGCAAGAGGAAAAGCCGCCCTCACTCCCGATGCTGGAAATGCAGCGTCTCTCCAAACTCTATGTCGGCAAATGGGAGTACACGGAGACCTACCCCAAATCCGCGTTTGCTCCGAACGGCGGAGTCAACACCGGCGTGTACTCAAGCGAGCTTGGGCCTGGCGGCAACTCCATCATCAACCGCTTCCACTCGAAAGGGCCCGTCGGCGAATTTGAAGGCGTCATGGTCATGACCTGGGACCCTAAAGAGAAGGTTTACAAAGCCTACGTTTTCGGCGATTCTTTTCCGGCAGCGGTCCTCGAGACCGGCCAATGGGAAGGGGACAATCTAGTCTATCGCTACGAGTTTTCGGCGGCCGGAACGAAGATCCTGCTTCGTAACTCAACCAACTTCCTGTCCGACAAGAAGCTAACCAGCGATGAATACTCCAGCGCGAGCGGCGCACCGGAAAAGCTTCTTGTTCACGTCGAAGCCGTGAAAAAGTGACCAAGCCTTCTAAAAGACGTCGGCTGCTGTAGAGCTGCCTTCTGGGCCGACATCTCTTCCACGCTTCGACGCTGCGTAGCGCGTTTTCAGTCTTAAGGATTCATAGTTTACTTGCTGTTGTATAGAACCCGCGTCGTACTCAGCATTGTTAGAGATGCCTGATAAACAACTAATCGGGCACTAGCGCAGTTTAGCCCGAGAAATTCCAGTCGATCAAACACCGCCTTCCAGGACATTGGTCATTGCAGCTTTGCGTATTCTGCTTTGGCTTGCTTCAGGATGGGAATATCAGGATCACCGTCTTTCCATAGAGTGAGGAAATCTTGATAGGCGGCGATGGCTTTGCCGGTGTCGCGCTGCAACACATAGGCGCGGGCCAGGCCGAGATGCGCGAGCGTGCCTATGGATTCATTCTGCACGACGCCGCGATGGCCGAGAATTTTCCGGAATTCGGCCGCGGCCTCGATACCCTGATGCGCGGCCAGATACGCGTCCCCGCGCACAAATACAGGGTACAGGCCGGGCGTGAAACTACCGGTCCCCGGTAATCCCAGCTCGTAAGGAGTGGCGGCCTGAAGAGCCTCGATTGCCCTCGAGGTGTCGTTGCGTTCGAGCGCGAACTGCGCGTGAATAGTCGGCAGATAGTTGAATTGTACAATCGTATCTTCCGGGAAGCGCTTGCCCAAATCATCCGCCAGAGCCTGAGCCCGATGCGCATCCCCTGCCAAGGCCAGCGCCAGCGCTGCTCCATACTGCACATCGCGGCCAGTTGAAAGGGCGAGCACCGCCGCGGCCCGCTGGCGGGCTTCGGCTTCATTGCCGAACAGAGCTTCGCGCACCGCCGCGCCGGCTTCATACCCCGCCGCCGTTTCCTTCTCTTCCGCTCGCTCGGCCGAAGCCATCGCCTGCCGGGAGAATTCCCGGGCCTTCGCGAGTCGCCCGGAGTAGGCGGCTGTATCGGCTTCGCCCGCCAGTAGAGCGTCTTCTACTCCCGATTTGCCCGCAGCCCAGGCTACCTGCTGCGCCATCCCGGCCGCATCATTCTGCAAGAAGGAAAGCGCATACAGGTTGATGTGCAAGTAGGGAGAATCGAGGTTTTTCGCCTGTGCCTCTTCGGCCGTGGCCCGAGCCTCTTTCAGACGATTCAGAAACAGATAGGCGTTGACGAGGTTGGAATAACTCAGACCATCCGGGACGAGACGATAGGACTCGCGGCTTTGCGCAAGACCTTTATCATATTGCCCAAGGTAATCGAATATGACATTCAGGTTCCCCGCCGGCACGACATCTCGCGGATAGGTCTGCGCCCAGAGTTCATATGACTGGCGCGCCTTTTCCAGGTCACCGATTACATATTCAAAGTACCGAGACTCGATGTAAAACTTCTCCCGCTCGCTTACTCTTTCGCGCAGCTCGTAGGCTTTCCGCGTGTTCTCTGCCGCCAGGCTCGGTTCCCCGAGATTGTGATAGCTGCCGCCGAGCGAAGCATATGCCACGGCGAAATTTGGGTCGAGTTCGATGGCGCGCTTGTAGAATGGGATTGCCTCCGCGGCTCCCCTTTCGCCCTGAGTTTTGGAGCCCAGGGCCAGATTCTTCAAAGCTTCCAGCGAATTCGTCGTAGCCTGCTCCAGCGGAACGTCGAACTTTTGCACTGAGCCGAGGGACTCGCCCACCTCACTCCGAAGCTTCGCTGCGGCTTGGCCCAGTGACGGGAGGACTTTCTCCTTTCCCGCAGCAGTCACCTGCTCGCGTGCCAGCACGTCACCGCTCGCGCAGTTCAGGGCCTCTAAACCAATCACGTACTGTGTTCCCAACGCGGCGATTGAGCCTATCAGATACGCCTTGCTCCCCGCACGCTGGCACACCTCCCGCGCCAAGTCTTGCGTCAATCGCTCCCCCGCCGGGCGTGTCATCTGCTGAAGTGTCTGGCGAACCTTGTCATCTGAAAGGATGTTCAGGAAGGGCGACTGGCCCAGGTCTACGGCCAGAGCCTGCTTGAGCGTGTCGTCGAATACCGAGTCGCCGGTCGTGTTCGTGAAATCGGTAAGCACGATAGTGTCTTTCTCGGTGAGGGCGTGTGCTCTGGGCGCAAAATAGAGCCACCCGCCCACAGCTAGACCGACGACCACCACCGCAGCGGCAATCGCCATCCATCTGGAACGAGGCGATGTAGTGGCCGGTTTCAGCGTGGCCTCGATCGTTCCGACGGCTGTGTACCCTGATTCGGTATCGCGCTTGAGCCGCTGCAGATCTGAGCGCAAATCGGCCGTGTGCTGGTAGCGCAGGTCGGGGCTCTTCTCCACCGCTTTGTTGATGACGCGTTCGAGTTCCGCCGGAATTTCTGGATTCAGCCGCACCGGTGCAACCGGTGCGCGATTCAGAACCGCATCGAAAATCTCGGCCGAGGTGCTTCCGGAAAATGCTTGTTTCCCGGTGGCCATTTCATAGAGCACCAAACCGAACGAGAAAATGTCCGTCCGCGCATCCAGTTCTTTCCCGCGCGCCTGCTCCGGCGACATGTACGCCAGCGTTCCCATGGCCGCGCCGGGCGTACTCAACTGCAGCGCCTCCTGTGTCAGCGTAGCATCGGCCTCCGCTCCTGCCTTTATTTGAAGCTTCGCCAGACCGAAATCCAAAATCTTGGCGTGCCCTCGCTTAGTAATAAAGAGGTTGGCAGGTTTGATGTCGCGGTGGACGATGCCATCGGAATGTGCGGAATCAAGCGCGTCGGCAATCTCAATTGCCAGACCAAGCAAGACATCTGTCTCAATTGGCTTTCCACCGATGCGATGCTTCAGCGTCACGCCGTCCAAAAATTCCATGACGATGAAGGCCTGCCCGTTCTGTTCGTCAATCTCATGGATGGTGCAGATGCTGGCGTGATTCAGGGCCGATGCTGCTTTGGCCTCCCGCTGGAAGCGCTTCAGTGCTTGAGAGTCTCTGGCTACATCATCCGGAAGGAATTTGAGGGCGACGAAGCGATTCAGTTTGACGTCCTCGGCCTTGTACACGACACCCATTCCACCGACACCGAGCTTTTCGATAATTCGGTAGTGCGAGACGGTCTGCCCGATCAGTGACGAAGAATCTGACATCTGCTCCGCATCTTAGGTGGAGGCAGAAGGCAAGTCAACGAAGACTGACTGACCCAATAGTGTTCAGGGTTTTTGATCGGACGCCATTTTTATTTTCGGGTTGTCCATCGCTAATATCAGGTCATATCATCGCGGAATGAGTCACAAGACTGCAGAGCGCATTTTGATATGGGAGATTACCAGTGACGGCGAATATTTTGCCTGCACTGCCTGTGCGTGGGCGTTTCCATATCCAAAGAATCTGACACAGCCGCAACACGATGTGGAAATAGTTCAACAGGAATTCGATGAACACGTTTGTAACCTCAGGCGCCCACTTAAGAAATTTAATTGGGGATGAATTATCCTTGAACGGAGGGCGGGAAATGACTCTCTTCTTTCAAAACGGCTTCCACGGTGGACACAAAATCTCGTTTCATGCGGGGCTTGTAGACGAAATCTTTGATACCGATAGCTTGGAGTATTCCAGCAAACAAACTCACAACGTGTAAAATATCACTCAAGGTGATTGTGCGGTCGACGCCATGGCGCGTCCGTCACGCCAAGTGTTTTCCGCTCCAGCTCACGAATTAAGTCGCAAGCCCGCAAGCCGATCGCGAAATCGCGGCTCCCCTCGCAGTCCATTGAGCCGTAGGTGCGGCTTGGCTGACAGAGTATTCTTTCAAGAAGCTAGTAACTGAATATTTCAACCTGGAATCATTCTGACGAAGCGGAGAGGGGTGCGAGTGGAGAAGTGTATTGAGCAGAATTCGGGTTTGGCCAGCTGACTTCCAGGACGGCTTCCTTGCGAATGAGAAGTTTCGAACGGCGGTTGATGCGAATGTCGAGGGTGTTCGAACCAGCAGAGACAATCTCAGCAAAGCCTTCTTTTTGAATGTGCAGGCTCTCGTCGGCTCGATACAGGACGACGCGCAGGGGATGGACGCCGGGGGAGAGGGGGCAATCGAAATGAAGGGATTCGCGCACATGGGCGGAGTCCAGCCGAGTAGAGATCAGAACATCCTGGCCGGCGTAGACAGTGAGGGTTTCCTCCGCGATGGTGGAGAAGATCTCGACGCGAAGAGAAGCGAGTTGCTTGGGACGAGGGGGCGGAGCGTTCGCGGATGTGGCGGTGACCGGAGGCTGTTCAAGAGACGCGCCGGGCGTCAAGCCAGGGGTCAGAGTAGAAGCTTGCCGCCGAGTCGCGAGTGGTATGGCCCGCTTAGGAGTTTTCGAGGTCGACGACGCAGACAAGCGTGGAAGCGGCGATTCGGGTTTCGTTGAAGGAGACGAAGAGTCTGTTACCAGTGAATCCACAACTGCAGAGGAAGTGACGCTGATCACTGAAGTTGAGGCAGATTCAGGCGGCGTGCTGCGGCTCGGCGTGATGGCAGAGGGATCGACCATAGCCGCGGAGGTGGTCAAGGTGGGGATTGAGTGCTTGCTGGGGAAGGGGACAATCGACACGAGAGAAATGAGAAGGAGCAGACCAGGCGCGACTGTCCACATGTCTTTGTGCTGAAGCGGTCGACTCCACCTAGAGATCTTGGCCTGCCGAGCTGCGGCAGCGTTAGACCGTGACGGTTCAGCCTGGTTGTTTCGCGCGAACGGGTAAACAGAGGCGGCCAGGTCTTCGGCGGTAGGGTATCGATCTGCGGGATTCTTAGACAGACAGCGCATGACGACGTGGTCAAAGGCAGGAGGCAGCGTAGGATTGTGATGAGAAGGCGGCGGCGGCGCGCTGGAAATGATTTGCGCGCAGACAGCGACGGCGGAATCGCCATCGAAAGGCCGAATGCCGGTCGACATCTGGTAAAGAATGATACCCAGCGAGAAAAGGTCAGAACGGCTGTCTTGCAAATTACCGAGAATCTGTTCAGGCGACAGATAGGCAGGAGTTCCCATCAGATTTCCGCTGCCAGAGACTTGCGTCGAAAAGCGGGCAATGCCGAAGTCGCCGAGCTTTACTTGACCTTCGGGGGTCATCAGAATATTGGCGGGTTTCACGTCACCATGAATGATCCTGGCGCGATGGGCTTGGCCGAGTGCGGTGGCGAGGTCGCCCGCCCATACCGCGACGCGAGGCAGAGGCAGAGGGCCTGCGTCGAAAACAGATTCCAGCGTTTTCCCCTCAACATATTCCATAACGAAATAGGGCGCGCCCTCTTTGTTCGTGCCGACATCGTAGAGGGCGACGATGTTGGGATGCGAGAGGCCGCCGATGATCTGGGCTTCGCGGAGAAATTGTTGCTGGAGATCGCGGGAACCAAAACCATGAAGAAAGGTTTTCAGAGCGACAATGCGTCCAATAACCGTGTCGCGGGCTTTATCGACACGGCTGGTGGCGCCCATGCCAAGTGGTTCGATAACTTCGTATCGATCTTGTGGAGTGTTCATAAGTTGTTCGTAACAAGAAACGTGCGCCCAAACGGCTATGGGGGAGAATGGACGAAATCGTGGTGTTCGGGAACCCCCCAAAAGTCCCCATTTAGAGAAACTCTAGTACCTGTCCAATGGACCCTAAAGTGGCATCTACTATAGGATGATGAGCATATACGGAAGCACTTGACCGGCGACCCGGCCCTCACTTGAGCGCATTTAGAGAGCGATCAATGCGAGGAATTTCCGGAATCGATTCATCACCCGCCCACTGGAGAACGATCGGATTTGTTCAGTTTTTTATCGGAGTAGCAATTCTCCAAACGGACCGCTTCTCCGAGGAAGCATTGTCGAATCAATGTATTGGATGGTGTTGCAGCGGGCAGCGCTTACCGGACCTCAACCGGCGCAGGCCGGAGATTCTTCGCTCCGTCAAGAGCAGGTGGCCTTTGTTTTCGCATTTACACTCGACAGGCTGCCGATTCGCGACCACTCCGTGAACGGATCTGAGGACGGCCGCAGTCGTCCGGGATTCATATTGTTGCCCGGGTCGAGGCTCTGCTTGATCGCCCCCACGGCCCTCACCCCCAGTGGCGAGATGTCTGCGGTCAGCCAAGGCAAGTGTTCCGTGCCAACGGCATGATGGTGCGAGAGAGTGGCGCCGTGATCCATAAACGACTGCTGGGCTGCACGCTTGACCTTCAGATACTGTTCCATTTCGTGCCCCAACTCCTGCATGAAACCAAATGTGAAATAGAGACTAGCGCCACAGTGATAGGTGTGACTTATGTGACAGCCGGCCCAGGGTGGGACGCCGCTTTCCAAAACTCCGGTCCGTATGGCTCTGATCGCCGCCTGATAGACAGGAAGGATGTTGCTCCACACCGTCGAGGTCTCGCTCACATCAGTGGTAACGGCGCGCTCCAGCAGGTAATCACGGATGTGAGGGAAATCGTATTTGGTTGACTCGAAAGATTTGCCCGCGCTCGCCCCCAGACTGATTCCGCCAAATCGGCGGTAAATGGCGCCGACCTCACGCGATCCGCGGGCGACATCACCGTTGCGGCCCTCGAAGGCCGCTAGCATCAGACACGATCTCCGCAGGTCAAAGCCCTTTGCCCGCAGATAGCCCTTGAAGATTTTGTTCACCGCTTGCGAGATCTGCGATGATGGCGGTTTGAACGCGAGTGACAGCGTGGTCTTGTCGGGATCGTTGAGCCGCACCATCGATGGCATGCACTCCCTACGCACGCATTCACGCATTGCCTGGAGGCCACCCTCAAAGTCACGAAACAGATACGCTGGAACAAGCCGCGACTCCGGCCGTGGATGAACTCGCATCGTCGCTTCGGTAATTACGCCGAGCGTTCCCTCGCTGCCGATGCAAAGATGGTTCACGTCAATCCCATTCGAGGACTTAGGGACGCTCCGTGTGGCCAGCACGCCTTCGGGTGTCACCAAGCGCAGAGCGACGACCATGTCCTCGATCTTGCCGTACTTGTCACTTTGCATTCCGGCAGATCGTGTGGCGATCCAACCTCCGAGAGTGGAGTGCAGAAACGAATCTGGAAAATGGCCAAGCGTCATGCCGAGCGCGTTCAATTGCTCTTCCAGATCGGGACCAAAAACCCCGGCCTCGACGCGCGCCGTAAACGACTCCGAATCTACCGCCAGCACTCGTCGCATGCGCCGCATATCCAACGAAACTGCCATGCGATGGGTTTCCATCCGCTCCAGGCAGCCGGCGATATTCGACCCGCCGCCGAACGGGATGACCACCACGTCGTGATCTGCGGCCGCTCGCAGTGCCGCCAATACATCGTTCTCGTTTTCTGGATAGAGCACCAGATCAGGAGCACCTTCGGCTGATCCGCGGCGCAGGCGAAACAGGTCCCGGAAGCCCTTACCGTATGCGTGAACCACGCGCTCGTGCCGGCTGTCGCAGATCTGGTGGCCATGCATGGTTGACCGTAGTTCGGCCAAGAAACGATGGTTGATAATGGGCTCTGGCAGGCGGACAGAGTCGAGCGGCACAAGCGGTATGGGATGAGCTTCTCGTTCGATGCCAAGTTGCGACTTGGCATAGGGCCAGAAGCTAGGATGGGCATCACAATCAAAAGTCGTGTCGACATTTCCCCAGCCCCACCACTTCATATGCCTGGGGCTGTAAATCATAGCCGCTCCCTTCACACGCTCGCGAATTCACACATCGGATTCTGTGCCTGACCCAACAGGAAATTCCAATTCCGATCTTGGCTGGGACATCGTATGCTTCTCCTGCCTTCGACACAACGAATTCGCCGAATTTTCCAGAGCAAGCCGCACTATGGACTCAGCTGATTAACGGACACCCGCACACCGCTAGGTGCCGATAACGGGGTTATGACCACGCGCTAACCGGATATATTCGGTTACGATGCGCGCTCAAGGCAGTCGATCACGATGATTGGCAAGACACTCGGCCATTACAGCATCATCGCGAAAATGGGCGCTGGAGGAATGGGCGAGGTTTACAAAGCCCGCGATCAAAAGCTCGAACGTGATGTGGCCTTGAAGATCTTACCGGCCGGGTCGCTCATCGACGAATCCGCGCGCAAGCGCTTTCGAAAGGAGGCGCTGGCTCTCTCCAAGCTCAATCATCCCAACATCGCTACGATCTACGATTTTGACACCGCCTCCGGTGTTGACTTCATTGCTATGGAGTTGGTGAGTGGCGAGACGCTCGCCGGAAAAACCAGCAGCGGAGCCTTGCCCGAGAAGGAAGTTGTAGCACTGGGAAGCCAGATCGCGGACGCTCTGGAGGAAGCACACGAACACGGGATCATCCACCGCGACTTGAAGCCCGGCAACGTGATGGTCACGCCCAAAGGTCGCGTGAAAGTTCTCGATTTTGGATTGGCTAAACTGGTTCAGCCTGCCACGAACGTGGCGTCGGCAGAAACTCTGAGCCAGACGCAGGGTGTCTCGGGAACGCTGCCCTATATGTCGCCAGAGCAGCTGCAGGGTGAGCAGCCCGAACCACGCAGTGACATCTTCTCGTTTGGAGTCCTGCTTTACCAGATATCTACCGGGCAGTTGCCATTCCGCGAGACCGTTCCTTCGCGGCTTACCGACGCCATCCTGCATCAAGTACCCGTCAGCCCTAGAGCTCAAAATCCGCGTATTGCCTCAGAACTGGAACGAATCATTCTGAAGTGTTTGGAGAAGCTGCCCGAGCATCGCTATCAATCAGCCAAAGAAATTCTGGCGGACTTGAACCGCTTGTCCACGCAAAGTGCCGTATCCACTCCCTCTGCGGCCCCGGTCAAACCACGACGCCGGAGAATTCTTTGGCTTGCCGGAGGCGCCGTCGTGCTGTTACTAGCTATCGTCTATTTTGTGACTCAAAGACATAGCCGAGTCCTATTCGGGCCAGCAGGTTCGGCGCAGATACATTCTCTTGCAGTTTTACCCCTCCAGAATTTTTCACGCGATCCCGATCAGGATTATTTCGCGGATGGCATGACCGAAGCCCTCATCACCGACCTTTCGAAGATCAGCGCTCTGCAAGTTATTTCGAGAACTTCCGTGATGCAATACAAGGGATCTAAAAAGCCTCTGCCTGCCATCGCAAAAGAACTCCATGTGGATGCTGTGATCGAAGGCTCGGTCGAAAAAGCCGGGGAACGCGTGCGCATCACCGCTCAATTGATCGAAGCCGCAAACGATAAACATCTCTGGGCGGAAAGTTACGATCGCGACTTGCGTGATGTGCTCTCGCTACAGGACGAGGTAGCCCGCCGTATCGCCGACCAAGTCCAAGTAAAGCTGACGCCGCAGGAACAGAAACAACTCTCGGTCAAGACCCCCACGAATCCCGAGGCCTACCAACTTTATCTACAGGGACGTTTTTTTTGGAATAAGGGCGACGAGCAGGGCCTGAAAAAGAGCATCGAGTATTACCAAGCAGCGCTAAGCAAGGAACCGAATTATGCCCTCGCCTATGCTGGGCTCGCGGATTCCTACTCTGGCTTTTCCGATTGGTACCTGCCTCCTCGCCAAGTGATGCCGCAGGCAAAAGCGGCCGCTCTCAAAGCACTCCAATTGGACGATTCCCTTGCCGCAACCCACGTCGCGCTCTGCTGGATCCATGCGGTTTACGACTGGGACTGGTCAGGAGCAGAGCAAGAATGCAACCGGGCGATTGAATTGAATCCGAATTCCGCGGATGCCCATGACACAAACGCTACCTTTTTGTCTTCGATCGGCCGGTGGGAAAAGATGGAAGTGGAGCTTCGGCTCGCTCAAGAACTCGATCCACTCTCCTATCGTTACTTTGCCGACGGGGCCATGGACTACTTCGCGGAGCGCCGCTACGATCAAGCTGTCGTGCAAGCGCAGAAGTCACTCTCGCTGCAACCGGACTATTTCATAGCTCACTTATACCTGGGCATGATCTATGCCCAAAGCGGCCGCGTGTCCGAGGCGGTCGCGGAAGCACAAAAGGCGGTTCAACTAAGTGGCAGCCCCCTGGCGGAAGCTGTCCTTGGATATTCCTATGCGACTGCCGGTCAAAAATCTGAAGCACTTAAGATTGCTGCGGATTTGCAAGGGCGCTTCGACAAACGCTTTGTTTGCCCTTTCGAGATTGGAACAATCTATATTCGGCTCGGTGAGAAAGAGGAATCCTTCCGCTGGCTGGATAGAGCTTATGAGGAGCGATCCATTTGTATTTCAGGGATGAAATTCGATCCCCGGCTTGACCCCATTCGCTCCGATCCGCGATACGACACCTTGGTTCGTAAACTCAATTTCCCTCGGTAAACAGCAGCTGATTTGTCTGATCCTACTGCTCCGGCTTCGGCAACGAACAGAACTCAGAGGAATAGCCGCTAGTACCTGATTAAAGCGCAAACTGTTTTCCGACTACCTGTGGGACAAATCCATCGAAGGGAAGAGACCCCTAGTTTGGTTTTTGCAGCACCGCTTGCTCTTTGGCATGGGCTAGGAGCGCCACAAAGCGGGGATCGCCATCGAGCGATTTTAGGTCGTTATTTTCATTCAATTCGAGGTCGTATCCCGACGAGAGTCCGTGGTCGATTGCTTCGCGTAGAAGCGATAACGCCTCATCGCGGTCACCGCTAATTGCGGCGACGCAAGCGAGATTGTAAAGTGTCTCTGCGGTGGTCGGATGCTCTGGTCCGAGAACGCGGCGGCGGATTTCGAACGTCTCCCTGAACAACTTCTCCGATTCGCTGTAGCGGCCTTCTGCGGCCAGGGTCGCTGCCAAGTTGCTCATCGATTCCAGCGTGTCCGAGTCCTCCGAACCTAAGACCCGGCGCTGGATGTCGAGCGTCTCGCGCTGCGACCTCTCCGCCTCGGCGTTATGGCCCTCGAGCTGACGGGTCAAGGCCAGATAACTCATCGACTGCAGCGTCTGCGGGTACTCCGGACCAAGCACGTGCCGCTCACTCTCCAGCGCGTCCCGATGCAGGTTCTCTGCTTCGGCATAATGGCCTTCTTTCTGCAGGGTCAAACCCAAGTGGTCCATGAGCCATAGAACTTGCGGGTGTTCCGGGTTCAGGACGCGGCGAGCGGTTTTGAGCGCTTCGCGCTGCATTTTTTCTGCCGCTACATAATGGCCTTCGTCGTAAAGAGAGGAGGCAAGGTTCGACATCGAATTCAGTGTGTCCGGGTGCTCCGCTCCGAAGACGCGACGCTGAACCTCGAAAACCTCGCGCTCAAGTTTCTCTGCGTCGCTGTAGCGCCCTTCGGCAGATATTGTCTCGGCAAGCCCGCCCATCGATTCCAACGTATCTGCGTGTTCAGGCCCGAGAATTCGGCGCTGAATCTCAACGGCTTCCCGATATAGCTTCTCAGACTCGGCGAGGTGTCCTTCAGAGCGAAGGGTCGAAGCTAAACTCGAAATCGACCACAGCGTGTTCGGATGTTCCGGCCCGAGGATTCGGCTTTGAATGTCGAGTGTCTTTCGCTCCCAGCTCTCCGCCTCGCTATAGCGACCTTGCTGGTGCAAAGTGGTGGCAAGGTTGCCCATCGTCGTCACGGTGTGTAAATCCTCAGGACCCAGCACCCGGAGCTGAATCTCGATCGTCTGTTGGTAGAGTTTCCCGGCCTCGTCATAACGCCCCTCCTCGTAGAGAGTGTCCGCGAGATCGTTCATCGAGCCCAGCGTCTCCGCGTTATCCCGTCCAAGCACAAGCTTCCGCGTCTCCAGCGTATCTTTCTCCATCTTTTCCGCGTCGGTTAGGTGCCCTTCTTCCTTCAGTACCCAAGCCACGTTCTCCATGGATTTCAGCGTGTCCGGGTGCTCCGGGCCGAGCATGCTGCGCCGGATTTTCAGGGAACGCTGCAGCAGCGGTTCCGCCCGTGGGTACAACCCAAGGTTGTCATATACCTTCCCCATCACATTCATCATTTCGGCCTGCAGCTCGGGGTCCTTCGTCAGACCCGTATCGATGTCCTGCGAGGCTTTGTCCAGGATTTCGCGGGCGGTTACACTGTTGCCGCGTCCTTCGCTTGGGTCGGAAACCTTAAACATGCTCGTCATGAATTCGGTGATGCGGTTGGCGCGGTCGCGTTCTCGGGCTGTGCGGTCTCGTTCCTCAATGATTCGGCGTAACTGAATCTCTTGTGCCACGGCAAATCCAGCAAGCAAAAGCAGCAATCCCGCCGCCACCACCACGCCCACACGATGTCTTCGCACATATTTCTGCAGGCGGTAGCTTTTGCTGGCAGGACGAGCAGCCACCGGTTCATGGCGCAAATATCTCGTGATGTCTCCGGCAAGTTCCGACGGCGTCCCATAGCGCCGCGCACGATCTTTTTCCAGCGCCTTCATGGTGATCCAGTCCAGATCGCCGTGAAGTAAACTTGCCAGTTGCTTGGGCTGCACTCCGCGCGACTCCGCATTTGCGCTTGACGATTCTTTCTCTATTCCGATCTTCGCGCTGGGACGCGGCGGATCGTCTTCGCGCAAATGGCGCAGCACTTCGTGTAGCGGCTGTTTTTTCCACTGCTTGGTATCAAAGGGCAACGAGCCCGTGAGTAGAACGTAAAGGACCACGCCCAGCGCGTACACATCCGTTCTCGTATCCACGTCCTGCACGCCAGAATCCGTTTGCTCCGGACTCATGTAACCTGGCGTGCCCACGAAGGCGCCGACTTGCGTGAACATCGTTTCGCCGGCAAGTTGCGGAGTAGTTGCTTTAGCCAGCCCGAAATCGATAATTCGGGGCACGGGCTTGCCATCGAGGTCCACGATCAGAATGTTGGCGGGCTTCAAGTCGCGATGAATGATTGCTTTCTGGTGCGCGTGCTGCACTCCTTCGCATACTTTGATGAAGAGTTCCAATCGTTCCGCAACCCTCAGCCGCTTCTGATCGCAGTACTCCGTGATTGGCAGGCCCGGCACATATTCCATCACGAAGTAAGGCTGGCCATCGGGAGTTGTGCCGGCGTCAAAAATCTTGGCAATTGTCGGATGGTCCATGATGGCCAGCGATTGCCGCTCGGACTGAAAACGCTGCAGCAGCGCTTCATCGAACATGCCCGCTCGGATTAGCTTGAGCGCTACTTGCCTGCGCACCGGGGCAGTCTGTTCCGCCAGCCAGACTTGTCCCATTCCACCCTCGCCGAGCTTCTTCACCAATCGGTAGTCACCGATTGTCTTCGGCGCCGACGCGGAACCGTATGCCTCGGGAGCATCCGCTGCGGTACTGCCCGGAGCGTCTAATGTCGCGTCTGTATCGAAGCTGGGCAAAGCGGAGGAATCGGACTGCAACTCAAGTTTGACGGGGGTAAGTTCCTCGGTAGGTCTGTTGGGGTCGCTCAACGGGCACCTCCGCGGCAAATGCCGGGGAAGTGACGACACTCTAGCTCGGTACCGGCATCCTTAACGACGGATGTGTTGAGCCTCGCAAGATCGGTGTTGGCTTTCAGACTAAAAGAATAGCAACGCTGGACACCGCGGGAGCGACAAACAGTTACAGTGGCGCGGAAGCATCAACACATTGGACCAGGAACGTGCGTCGCGCCATGTCTTTTATCTCCCGAGTTGGGATTCCCCCTCGGGGACAATTGCCGCAAACCCACTCCTTTTCTTTTCGTTGGAGGCGGGGAATGGCACAAGCCAGCACCGCCATCGAGCACAGCCTAGAGGTCTGATTCACTTATCAGGAATTGGCGGGGTTTTTCGAATATCAGCGAATCGATGGATATATTTCGTCATTGATCCAATAACTGGCCAAGACAATCGCAAAGAGCGTGCCCATCAACCACAATGCCCAGCGTCGGCGCCGCCAAGCAGCGCCAAGGAATGACTGCTGCAATGGAATGTCCACGAGATAGGCGGCGCAGTAGCAAACATTTGCCAGCAACGCAAGGATGGCGAGAGGCGGAAGTGAAGCCCAGGTTAGGCCTGGGCGAAAATGCGGCCAGGCCATGGCGAACCAACCAACACTCACTGCTAACAGCGCAAAGTTATAAATAAGACGACGTGGTTCCCAGTATCGGATTGCTTCGGCGAAGAACGACCGAAACGGGCCGAACTCTTGTTCGCTAGGACGATGTGATTGCATTGGACGCGGTGTTTTCATGTTCGCCTTGCCTCGACACGATGCGCGGTTGCTAAGCCTAAGATACACCTCTTCTTCTTTCTGTCAAGTACTTTGCCTGGCAAAGTACATTCGCAATATTTTACTTGGACGATTAACGCTAACCGGATATGTCCGGCAATCCGGCTATACGTCCAGGGGACTGCTGGAACAATGCTGGTTACCCTGCAGAACAAAGAGCATTGAGCCTTTGTTGGCGATAATTTCCTCGTCGCCAGGCAATCCGGATATTATTGCTTGAGCGTTGGGTAGGCTCACGACATGAGGCCGGAATGAAACTGCAGAAGCAGGTCAGGGTTCCCGCAATTGAGATCGATCTGTCAAGAATCCAACAGCTTTCACAAGAGCACGACGACGAAAACTGGGAATTCCGATCGTGGCTAAAGCAGTACGCTCCAGATAACATCGATGGCCTGGTCAAGACCTTGAGCCAGAAATACTTCGCCCTCATCGACTGCACGCAGTGCGCAAATTGCTGCCGAACATTGCACGTGGAATTCAAGAAAAGTGAGCTTCACACTATTGCAAAAACGCTTGGCCAGTCGATAGAAGAATTC
>Ga0073928_10006489_pt1 | contig 15712 bp, 15 predicted proteins | sample PaiPotPPA55metaG_FD_76969 | JGI IMG/M metagenome (GOLD analysis project Ga0073928, IMG submission 76969) | Iron sulfur acid spring bacterial and archeal communities from Banff, Canada, to study Microbial Dark Matter (Phase II) - Paint Pots PPA... ... | reverse complement strand
TCTGTTCGCTCAGTACTTTGAGAAAGTGCGGAAGTCACGATCCAGCCTTGTTGCTTCTCGAATTACCCAATGTGAGGCCTGATGGCGACCAATGGAGTTCAGCAGTGGGGTTCGACAGGAGTAGGAGCCACTGATGGTCGTGCCATCAAAGCTGGCTTAAGTGCCTGATTCGCGAAATCGTACTACGGCAGGTGGCCTTGAACTAGTCGACACATGGGACGTTGTGACATGCAAATTATGACCGCCAATATCGGTCACGACGTGGCGGAATCGATTTTCCACGGCACCCGCCCGCGTCTGAACAAAATAATTGAAGCGATCGGCGCCGAAGTGATCGGGTTCGCCGATCGTAAGATCAAAGAGATGGTTGATTATCATCGGCCGCTGCCTGCCAATGCGGCCTCGGCGGACTCCAATGCAGCGCCTGCTCGTGTCGCGCGCCGCTTGCTGTAGCTCACCGTTAATCCTGCTCGTCTGCGGTCTTTACGGTGCGGCGTCCGGTTTTTAGCCTCTGTTTTTGAGTGGTAAGCGTGTGATGTTTGCATTAGCGAAACTGCGGCGATATGCGTCAATCAAACTCGATACCGGTTGGGACTTCACCGCCCGCGGCCCGTGCGAGGCGGGATGAGCTTCGATGGCGCTAGGAGGTTCGCATGGCTGGACCGCTGGATGGTTTCGTCCGCATTCTGGATCTATCTGAACGTTCGCCGGCCGCGGCCATCGCTGGAATGGTGCTTGCCGACCTCGGCGCCGAAGTAATCCGGGTCGAGCCCGAAGGCGGCGACCCGGTGCGCGCCCTGGCCGGCTCACGGGTATGGCTTCGCGGGCAGAAAAGCGTAACCGTCGGGCCGCTCCAGGTGCAAAACGGGGAATGGGAATGGCTGCGCAATTCTGCCGACGTGATTCTTGAAACGGCGCAACCCTGGCAGCAGAAACCTCGCGAGTTGCTTGGTATTTCCGCCAACGAGAATCAGATCGTTGCCGTTCTCACGGCTTATCCACGCAGCGTCGACGAACTGGGGGCGGCTGAGAGCGGGACCAGCTATCCGGTTTGTGGTGAACTAATCGAGGCGCAATATGGGATGCAGCATTTCCAGGCCGGCGTGCGCGACGACGGTCCGACCTTCCTGGGCTGGCCACACGCAATTTACGGCGCGGCCTGGTTGCTTCAGATCGGAATTCTGGGGGCGTTGCTCGAACGCGAACGGATTGGCGTTGGCCAGACCGTCACCACATCGTTGCTTGATGGCGTTGCCATCCTCAGCAACGCGCGATGGTTAGGCGGCGAGCAACTTGGGCCGCCGCTGCTGACAGCAGCCGGATCAGTACACGCCACAATAACCTCCGTATCGTCGTCAGTTTGTTTGAGTGCAGCGACGGCGAGTGGATCCAGGTGCATACCGGCCCGCGCGGTGCTTTCGATCTCATGTTAAAGGTAGTGGGACGCGATGACCTGGTGATTGAGAATGCGGGCCTGCACGTGCTCGGGATTCCGATGGAGCCGGCGGCCGCCATAATTTTGTGGAGACATCTCGATCTCACCTTCAAGAGCAGAACCGCTCAATATTGGTGCGACACTCTGGCGAAGGCCGACGTCTGCTGCATGCCGGCGCTGAAACCCGGCGACGCGCTCTGGCTCGAACAAATGGAAGCGAACGGACTGGTCGACATTCTTCCCGATGGTCAGCGCCGGTTAGGCAAGCTTGCCAAATACAGCCGTACGCCAATCGAACTGCAGCACGAAGTCCCTGCGCCGGGAGAGCATAATGCCGTGCTGCTAGCGAACCGAGGTCACATGGACGGTTCAGCGCGCACCGGCGGCGGGGCCTCCAACCGAAAGCAGGTAGCAAATCCCGCCACTCAAGACGGCAGGCTGGAAAGCCTGTACCCCTCAGGCAGGCGGATCGGCCCGCTGGACGGTATGCTGGTGCTCGATTTCGGCGCTTACATGGCGGGTCCATTCGCCAATCGGCTTTTCGCCGACCTCGGCGCGCGCGTGATCAAGGTCGAGGAGTACGGCGGCGATCCGATGCGCGGTCCGCAATTGGGCATTTTTCTCGGCGTGCAGCGCGGCAAGGAGAGCATCGCAGTCGACCTCAAAAGCGACGCGGGCCGCCGAATTGTCCAGGAACTAGTCAAGCGTGCCGACGTCGTTCACAACAATATGCGGTTGGGCGCGATGGAGCGCCTGGGCATGGGATGGGAGCAACTGCGAGCGCTCAATCCGCGCCTCGTATACTGCCATTCGTCCGGTTATGGAAACAGCGGTGAATGGTCACGGCTTCCAACCTTCGAGCCGCTTCATTCGGCGATCACCGGAATGCTTTCGCGCACCGGAGGTGAAGGCAACCCGCCGGAGCATTACCTGACCCATATGGACTACGGCTGTGGACTAACTTCCGCCGTAATGGTGCTCGCGGCGCTGGTCGAGCGGGAGCGCAGCGGCGCCGGACAATATCTGGAAGTTCCACAGACGGGGGCGGGACTGCTCGCGATGTCTGATGTACACGGGCATCGGGATCGCAAATCCGAGACTTTTCCGCTCGACCACAATCAACGCGGCCACGCCCCCACCAATGCCCTTTATCGCACATCCGACGGCTGGCTGGTGATTGCCTGTTATAGCGATCAGGAATGGGAGAGCGTTCGACGCGCACTCGCCATCGGCGCTCCGTGGCCGAGTTTCGCAGAAGCTCGCAATCAGCGTTACGGTCAAAGTGACACCGCGCAACTCGTGCAAGCCGTACTGGTAAATTGCTCAACCGTCATGGCAATAAGGCGCTTTCGGGCGGAGGGAGTGCCATGCACGGTTCCCTTTCCGTTGGCGCCAGCAGAAGTAATCGTCGAGCCAACTCTGCGCTCGCGCGGCGTAATCGTCTCTGAGCAGCATCACGATGCAGGTGAAATCTTAGAAGTTGGGCATACGATTCGCTTTGGCCATGCGAACTCGTGGAATCTGCGGCCCGCGCCGGTCACCGGTCAGCACAGCATCGCAATTCTGCGCGAACTAGGCAGGTCAGAAGCCGAAATCAAGGTGCTGATTGATGCCAAGGTAGTGAACGCAGCGACCGCACCGCAGCCAGCCGTGGGAGTGGCGGCAGAGCACGCATAGCGTGAAAAACCCACGTCCATTGCGGCTCTTGTACGGGTGCCGGGGCCGATGATGCGCTCAGGATGATGCGCTCAGATGACCGGGAGCAGTAATCGCTGGCAGGTGCTGAGGCTTACGGGAATACTAGTGCCTGAGTAGCTCGCGGTCGAATGCCGCGTCGGCATCGGCGCAGTTTGTCCTCATGCCTGCGGCTGTGATGATTGAGCGTCGTCCTTTGGCGCTGCCGCCTCAGCCGCGATTTGGTAGCCGCATTCCTTATTTGGACATTGCCAGCGCGTGCCTTCGCGCTTGCTTACTTTTTCGACCAGGTAGGCGGACCCGCAGTCGGGGCATGGTTGCGGTACGACCCGGTCCCAACTTGCGAACTTGCACTTCGGATAACGGCTGCAGCCGAAGAATATTCGGCCGCGGCGGGTGCGCCGCTCCAGCATTTCACCTTCCTTGCAGTCAGGGCAGTTGACGCCGGTCTTGATTGGCTCCGCCTTGAGCTTCTTGATACCGTCACATTCAGGATAGCCCGAGCATCCGAGGAATTCGCCGAACCGGGAACGCTTGCGCACCATCGGCCGTCCGCATTTCTCGCAGACTTCGTCGGTCGTTGCCGGTGCTGCAGATACCTGCGGAACGACATGGCCCTGCTCGTCGCGGATGAACTCCTTGGTGTTAGTACATTTCGGATAATTGGAGCAGGCGAGGAATTCGCCGTTGCGGCCCCATTTGATCACCATCGTACCGCCGTCGAGTTCGCATTTTATTTCCGTCGGCACCCCCTTACGCTTTACAGCCGGCATTTTCTTCTTAGCCTCGCCCAGGCGTTTTTCGAACGGGCCATAGAAGCGTTTCAACGTTTTAACCCAGTTCTCGCGCCCCTCCTCGACCTCGTCGAGTTGCTCCTCCATCGCCGCAGTAAACCCGATCTCGAAAATATCCGGAAAGCCGGCAAGCAAAAGCTCGCACACGACCCGCCCAAGCGAGGTGGGGCGCAGCCGTTTGCTCTCGTCCTCATCGACATAATCGCGATTCAGGATACTGGCCATGATCGAAGCGTAGGTCGAAGGGCGCCCAATTCCCTTATCTTCGAGTTCTTTGATCAGCGTCGCTTGAGTAAAGCGCGGTGGCGGCTGCGTAAAATGCTGCTCGAGCCAGAACCCAAGTGCCAGGGCTCCAGCGTCTGCCTTTTGGTCGGGCTTCTTCCCGTTGCTGGACTCGTCGAGTTGCGCAGTGAGACTGACCAGCGTCAGACGCTCACCTTCGGTCATTGCTGGCAGGGAGCCGGCTTCGTCCTCGTCGATCTCATCCTGGCCTTCGAGATAGACCCGCATGAATCCATCAAACCTCATTACCTGACCGGTCGCGCGGAAAACCGCACCGTCGGCCTCGATATCGACCGAAGTGCGATCGTAGACCGCCTGGCTCATCTGGCTTGATACGAAGCGGTTGAAGATTAGCGTGTAGAGTGCAAGTTCATCTTTGCCCAGACAACGTGCAATCGATTCCGGGTCGCGCTCGACAGCAGTTGGCCTTATAGCTTCGTGCGCCTCCTGGGCGGATTTAGCCGAACGGTAAAAATTGGGCTTTTCAGGAAGATAATCCTTGCCATAGCGCCCGTCGATATAGGTGCGGACCGAGGCCAGCGCGTCGTCCGATACACGTGGCGAATCAGTGCGCATATAGGTGATGAGTCCGACTGCACCCTGGTCGCCCAGTTCGACCCCTTCATAGAGCTTCTGGGCGATCTTCATTGTGCGCGAGGGCGAGAAATACAGTTTGCGTGAGGCCTCTTGCTGCAAACGCGAGGTGATGAATGGCGGAGCGGGGCTGCGGCGGACCTCCTTACGCTCGATTTTGCGGACAATAAAGGGCGCTTTCCCGCAAGCACCCACGATCTCGTCGGCGAGCGGCTTCAGCAGCTTGGTTGCCTTGTTGTCAATGCGCTGGTCTTTATAGCTGTAAAGACGGGCACGGAATTGCGGCGGATTTTTCGCAGCGAGATTGGCGTCCAGCGTCCAGTATTCCTCAGGCCGGAACGCTTCACGTTGCTGCTCCCGTTCGACGATTATGCGCAAAGCGACCGATTGCACGCGCCCAGCACTGATCCCGCGCTTGACTTTGTCCCACAGGAGGGGGCTCACCTGGTAGCCGACCAGGCGGTCGAGCACGCGGCGGGCCTGTTGCGCCTCAAAAAGGTTCTGATCGAGTTGCGACGGGTGCGCAATCGCCTGCTTGACCGCCTTTTCGGTGATTTCGTGGAGTAATACCCTATGGATGCCGCCCTTCAGCTTGCCCAATCGGTCGGCGATATGCCAGGCGATAGCCTCGCCCTCACGGTCCGGGTCGGTGGCAAGATAGATGTTATCCTTGTTCCTGGCGGCGGCTTTGATACCCTCTACGACCTTCGCTTTCGCGGGAATTATCTGATACTCCGGCTCGAACCCCTTCTTAACATCAACCCCAAGCTTGCTCTTGGGCAAATCGACCACGTGGCCGACCGACGGTGCGACTTGGAAATCGCCGCCCAGATAACGCTTGATGGTTTTGGCCTTTGCTGGAGATTCAACAATAACGAGGTTTTTTGCCACTCTTTCACTCCCACTCTTCCGGCACGACACGGTCTCAAGGTGAACTAAGGGAGAAAAGTTTCCCGGGGTGCTGAGTCACCATTCCCCTCAACTCTAGTTCCAGGAGCAATTTAAGCACCGTTGCCACGGTCAGCCCTGAACCTTCAATAATCGAATCGACATGAAGTCTATCAGCACTCTTTAGACATTGTAATATCGTTTTAACGTCTGGTGGTTCAGTGTCCGCGAATCCCCCGTCCGGTCCGCGAGTGGTCACTGGGAGTTTTGCAGTGGCCTGCAGAGTATGCATCCCGCCAGGAGGGATTGGCGTGCGAGACGCTCGCCCCTCCGTGGCCGGCATGGAGGCGTGCGATCCCAGCTGAGGCACTAATTCCTCGACGACATCATCCACACACTCTACGAGGCGGGCGCCTTCCTTCAACAGGCGATTGCTGCCTCGGGTCTTGCCGCTTAAAGGGCTTCCTGGAACGGCAAACACCTGGCGGTCCTGCTCGAGCGCCATTCTGGCGGTAATCAGGGAGCCGCTCCGCTCTGAGGCTTCCACCACCACCACTCCCAGACATAGCCCTGAAATTAGACGATTGCGGGTTGGAAAATTCTCGGGGATCGGTGGTGTACCGAGCGGCAATTCCGAGATCAAACCGCCGCCATTCTCAATCATAGCTTCCGCAATCTTTTTGTTTTCAGGCGGATAAATGATGTCAATTCCGGATCCCATCACCGCGACCGTTCTTCCGCGGCCGTCTAGCGCCCCTTGATGAGCTTCGCAATCTATCCCGCGCGCCAAGCCGCTCACTACCGTGAAGCCTTTACTGGCTAACTCCAATCCCAGCCGCTGCGCCATTCTGCGACCCGCATCGCTCGCCGCTCGTGCCCCGACGACGGCAATGAATTTGGGGTCGGCGCCGGCAATCGTTCCGCGCACCAGAAAATATGGTGGGGGATCCGCAATCTGGCGTAAGTTCGCAGGGTAATCCTGGTCGGTCCATCTGACCAGCCGGGCACCGATTCGCGGCAATTCGCAAAGCTCCTTCTCCAGCAGCGAAAAATCAGTGAATTGTCTGATGTTGCGAGCAGTCGAGCGAGGTATACCGGTGGCAGCCAGCTCTGCTTCACTCGCCGTAAAAATCAGTTCGGCGGAATGAAAACGCTCCAGCAATAGCCGACTGATTCGGGGGCCGACTCCGCGCACACGCCGCAGTGCGAGCCAGTATGCGTCAGGCATCGAAACCATCGTGCACAACTCCTGAGGCCGCCGGAAAAAGGCCCGAACAATGTCACCAAGCTCAAGCCTTGTGGTCCTCCATGGTCCCAAACCCTTATGCTGGCGGCTGCGCTTATGCAACCATTCATTCTTTAAGCCGTATGTTTCCGTGCGTGATTCCCGGCGCCTTGCACTGGATTAACGAACCTCGAAGCCCAACGGGTGGCAGGGGATGTTGACCAGCCGAGTTGGATCAAATAGTTAAACTAAAACCCCGTTGTTGGCTGACTATCATCGACCTTTGCCCCGAATCAAAACAGAATCAAAGCAACAGCCGTTTAGCGGTGGGGAGATCGTACATCGATGGACCTGAGCGCCTTGTCGCCCAGTGAAAAGCAAATCCTGATTTTCAGCTTTTATCGCGATGCCGAATTGCGCGGCGCGCGGTTGCTGTTTAATATGTTTGGCCATCTTCAGGATGCTGATTCGCAGCTAAAGTTGTCCAAGCATCTCGCGGATGAAACCCGCCATGCATGGTTATGGACACGCCGCATCGCTGATTTAGGCGGCGCTCCGCTGATGCTGGCGGATGGCTACCAGCGGCGGCTTGGCGCCCGGCTCGGTATCGCGAAGGGAATCGTCGAGTTGCTCGGGCTGACAGTCGTTGTCGAGGAACGGGCCCAGAGCCGATACATGGCTCATGCGGCGCTGCCCAATATAGATCAGGAAACGCGTGACGTGCTGAAGGCGGTGACCGAGGATGAAACCTGGCATCTCTCATGGATCGAGAAGAAAATGCGAGAGATCGCGCGGGATAACGGGCGCGAGACATTGGCCGACGACATTCTCACCCGTTACCGAGAGATTGATCGAGAAGTATATGCCACGCTGGCCGCGGACGAAGCTGCCCTGATGCGTGCCTGATTAGCATGTGCCTCCAGGCCGCTAGCCAGTAGATCGCACTTCGTTCAATTCGATCCGCATCGCCTCCGCTGCCTCAGCGGCCGCGACCGCTGGGCTGACTCCCGTCCGGTTGCGATACGAGTACATAAGGCTGCGGCTTGCATTAACAATGACCCCGGTTCCGTCGGCGCGAGCGGCCGCAACTGCATCGACGGCGGTGCCGCCTTGAGCGCCGTAGCCGGGTACAAGGATCAAGGCGCCCGGCATCAGTTCGCGTGCGCGTCGCGCATGCTCCGGGTAGGTCGCGCCAACGACCGCGCCAATTGCCGACAAGCCGCATTCGCCGAGAAAATCACTTGCTATCCCCTGAATTCGACGCGCCACGCATTCCCATAACGGACCTTGCCCGGTTGCAAGATCCTGAAATTCGCCAGAGGTAGGATTTGACGTCTTGACCAGCGCGAAGATGCCTCGTCCGTCGGGGACGGCGCGCAGGAACGGCATGATGGCGTCACTTCCGAGGTATGGATTGACGGTCACGGCATCACATCCGAAATCGCCATCGCCAAGAAACGCTGTAGCATAAGCTGCAGATGTAGGGCCGATATCGCCTCGTTTTGCATCGGCGATTGTTAATAGCCCCAATTTGCGTGCAAGCTTCGTGACCGCAACGAATGCACGCATCCCCTCGATGCCGCGCGCTTCGAAAAATGCGAGTTGTGGCTTAATAGCGATCACCGAGGCTGCGCAAGCCTCAACAATATCGCAGCAGAAGCGCTCGACGGTTAGCCCGGCGGGAACGCCCGGATGCTTGCCAGTATCGAGCTGTGGATCGAGACCGAGTACCCCGATACTGTTCTTTTTGAGCTGCGCTTTAAGGAGTCGATCGGCGAAGTTCATTTTTCCCCGCGCGGCATACGCTGTCACGGCCCGGCCCTTCATGGCTCGCGCCACGGCGATTCACCCTCGTGACGCTGATGAGCAGGGCTTGGTGCAATGAAATCATCTGATGTAGTGCTACACAAGTTCGATTGCCCTGATGGCGCGGCGCCGTTAGGCTGTAAACGCTTTGAAGACGCTCAAATTTATTTCCAGAGTGCTGGTTGGCCTTTTGGCCTTAATTCCGATTGCTCAGAAGAGCATCGCTGATACCGGTAAAATCGACCTCGCCGTCGAATGCCACTGCACGGATAGCGTCGGCCAGCAGTTATGTGCAGATTTCAAAAGTAAGGTTGCGGCCTCGCCGGGCTATCACCTCAGTGGAGGCAATTCCGGATATGGCATTGGTCTCCATTTCTCGTGCGTCGATCTCTGGGGCGGTTTGGAAAACGGGCTCGCTGGACGGATGTCTGCCGTGTCGGTCGCGTTCACGATCTATTCCGATAAGCTGCCGGGCGAGATCTATGAGGATTCATCAGTGTTTCGCGTCGGTAAGGATGCCACAGCGGAAATGTCACGCAAGATTATCGCAGCAGTCGGGCAGTTGGTAACCGCCAATGAAACCTTATTCCAACATTTGCGGGAAGCCGAGCAGAAGCCATCGCCCTCGCCTTCGCCGTAGAATGCTTCAGCGCGCCGTTTTCACGCCGATTGTGGTCCCCGCGCTGTGCAGCTATTTGTATATCGCACTTGCGGTCGCGGCTTGTGGTGCGCGACACTTTCTCGACCACTCCTGAACATCTGGCCGACGGAGGGCGCAGCATGGCGACTACGAGTTCATTTCGGCGGATGGCGCGGCCCCTGCTCACCGAAGAAGTCTCGCCCAGCGAAGCAATTGTACGCGTACTCGAACAGGCCGGAATCAATCTCGTCTTCGGAATGCCGGGGGGCAACATGGGTGCGGTCTTCAACGCCCTTTATGACCATCGCGAGACGGTGCGCAGCGTGCTGGTGCGCGAGGAAGCCCGCGCTGGAGTTATGGCTGAGGTCTACGGCAGGTTGACCGGCAGACCCGGGGTAGTAATCGCGCAGGGTGCATTCCTCGCCAACGTCACGCTGGGCGCGATTGAAGGTTACCTGTCGAGTTCGGCGATGCTGCTGATGGGCGACCTGAGCGATCACGCACCATATTCGGCTCATTCGCCCTATCAATCTGGCGCCGGTGAATACGGCACATGGGATGCCAAGCAACTGTTCTCGGCGATCACCAAGCAGACGATGGTTGCGTACAACGGCGCACATGCGGTGCAATGCACCGAGCTGGCCATCAAACATGCGCTGAGCGGCCAACGTGGGCCGGTCGCGGTCCTTTTTCACAGCCAATCGTTGCGGGGCCGGGTGGGTCCGGAAACACGTCCCACTCTGTACGGTCTGGATTCGTATCTCCCGCCGGCCGAGCCACAAGCCGATGACGGCGCGGTGAAAGAGGCTGCACGAGTGCTCGCCGCGGCCGAACGTCCGGTGATTATTGCTGGTAACGGCGTTCGCGTCAGTCAGGCGTACCAGGAGCTTGCCGAGCTGGCGGCCAAGCTTGGCGCAGCAGTTTCGACTACGGCCGGCGGCAAGGGCACTTTCCCTGAAACCCACGAGCTGGCTCTTGGCGTCTGCGGCAATTTCGGAACAGCGTTGGCCAACGCAGAAATCGGTGCCGCGGATGTGATTCTCGCCGTCGGGACGAAGCTCGGAGTGAGCGATTTCGCCAATCAGAATCCCAAACTGCTCGATCCCCGCCGGCAGATCTTGATCCAACTGGATGTCGAGCCGCGCAATGCGTCATGGACCTTCCCTGCCGAAATCGTGCTTATCGGCGATGCCAGAACGGCGCTGGCGCAGTTGATAGATTCGGTCGCTGCATCCGGCGGAATTTCGTCTGACAAAGTTTCCGCGGCGCACTCGCGCCTGCAGAATTCGCGCCGCGAGCATGGATTCTTCGACTCACCAGAATTGCGTTCCAACGAGAGTCCAATTATCCCACAGCGCGCGATCAGCGAAGTTCAGCGCGCGGTGCCAAACGACGCGATTATTACCTGCGACGCGGGCGAGAATCGCATCTTCATGACGCATTATTTTCAAACCAAGGGCGCTGGCACATTCCTACAGCCCAGCGGCGTCGGAGGAATGGGCTATGCCATTCCGGCGGCGATGGCCGCTAAGTTGGTTCATCGCAATCGAAAGGTGGTGGCCGTATGCGGCGACGGCGGCTTCGCGATCGGGATGAACGGGCTGATGACAGCGGTCGCCGAAGATGTACCGATCACGGTCGTGGTTTTTAACAATGGCGCGTTGGGATGGGTAATGCACGGGCAGGGCGACCGCAATATCGCTTGCAATCTGTCGAGTTTCGATCACGCGGCGATCGCGCGCAGTATGGGATGCGAAGGAATGCGGATCGAAGAGCCGTCCGCGCTGGGCCCCGCGCTCAGGCAGGCATTGATGAGTGACAAGCCTTTCGTCATCGACATCAATACGTCGCTCAAGGAAACCTACCGGCATGTGACCTCGCCGCTGGCCCTTGAACGCGTATGAACGATTGTAGGAGCGGCGCTCAAGCCGCTCCGAATCTTTTTGACGAGTCGCAAAATGAGAACGCTCAAGTGTGTCGCGGCCGCGGTGATGCTCACGCTGCTCGCTGTGACTGTAAGTGCTCAGGGACCGGAAAATATTAACGCCGACGCGGACCTCGAGACCGCGGCGCAGGTCAAGGACTATTACGCGGACTGGCTCTCTTCGATTCCCGGCGTCTCCGGGGTCACAGTGGGAAACAGTGACAGAGGACAACCCGAGATCGTGGTACATGTCGGGCAGATGACGCCGCAGCTCAAACAAATCCCCGAGACACTCAATGGCATTCCGGTGGTAACCGCACGGCCGCCGCAGGCTGAAGGCGGTTCGGTAGATGCTTCGGAATCGCTCGGCGTACGCGGGTATCTGCCAAGTCCAACCCACGAACTGGAGATCAGCCCCGTACCGACTCCACAGGGCAACAAGTTCTGGCCGGAACATCCCTACCCGTAAAGGCCATAGCTGTCGGGAAGCTCCTATGTCGCAGCTTTACGGAATGGGGCACTGCCCGCTCGGCTCTCCGCCCTATCATCACGAGAGGCCTTTACGGATAAGCTCGCCGCAGCGCCGCGACCTGGGCTGGCAGCGGGTTTACGATCCGCACCGTTTTCACCCGCGCCGAATGGCCGCGGATGATTGTGACCGACGTGCGCGGGATGCCCACGATGTCCGCTAAAAACGCTATCAACTCTTCGTTAGCGCGGCCTTTCGATGGCTGGGAATTAACCGCGATGAGCAACCCCCTTGCATCTCTTCGCAATATTCGGCGTTGCGCGGATCCCGGCTTCACGACCACCTGAAGGTTCACAAACCCCTTGCCGATGACCAGCCATTGCGGCTCGCCCAATGTGATCGTTACCCGAAGCTGTAATTCGGGGTTAAAAGGTTACCCAATGTTGGTAATAACCACATCTGGAGAAACCAGATAACGACAATGACCAGCATCGGCGAGAGGTCGATGCCGCCGAAAACCACTGGCACATGCTCCCGCACGAAATCGAAGACAGGGTCCGTCACCGCGTAGACAAAGTTCACTACCGGGTAGATCGGACTATAAGGGCTCGGCTGGATCCAGGACAAGATGGCTGAGATTATAACGAGCCAAAAATACACCTGAAGTAATTCCGAGAGGATGTAAGTAATTGTTTGTGCAAGGCTTGGATGAAGCACGAGTGCGACTTTTCTCCATCTTTTCCGAATGTGGTAGGGGAACCCTCCCGCTACCGGCCCAGTTCGCGCGAGCGTTCGGCGGCTGCGTGCAATGCATCCGCCACGATATAAGAAAAGCCCGACTCGCCGAACTTATGCAAGGCCGCTTCGGTGGTACCGCCGGGTGAGGCTACCACTCGAATCAGTTCGCCAGCATCCAGCTTCGATTGCCTCATGTTGCTCTCGGCACCACGAATCGTCTTGAGCGCCATTCGAAGCGCGAGGTCAGCCGGCAATCCCTCCGCCACACCGGCATCGGCCATTGCCTTGGCGAACAGATATACGTAGGCTGGGCCGCTTCCGCTCAGCGCTGTCACAGCGTCGAGCATGGTTTCGTCCTTGAGGGCGACAGCATCTCCGACCGCGTTGAAAATTTTGAGCGCGAAAGTCTCGTCAGCCCGGGTCGCTGCCGCCCCCCGCACGATCGCCGCCATCCCTTCACCGACCATCGCGGGCGCATTAGGCATCACCCGGATAATGCGTGCACGGTCACCAAGCGCACTGCTCAGCCGGGTGATCGTAATGCCCGCAGCGATCGAGATGAAAAGCCGTTGTTGCAGCGCCACTGATCCCGACGTCCGCTTCTGCAGCCTGACCTCACCACGGCCGGGATGCGCCGTTCCAGTTGAACGTTGAGAGCCTGCGAGTTCGGCACCGGCTTTGACCTGTGCCAGCACCTCATCGATATTCTGCGGCTTTACGGCAATCAGCAGGGCGCGAGCTTCGCTTACAACGTCTGTGTTGTTGTCGGTTACGTCGATCTTGAAAATTCGTTTAAGCCGCTGCCGCCGGCCCCGATCGATATCGGAGGCAATCAGGTCAGCAGCAGCGAACACTCGGCCGGCGAGGAGTCCCCGAATCAAGGCCTCCGCCATATTGCCGCCCCCCATAAAACCAAGCTTCTTCATTTACTTCTCCGGTCCAGCGACGGATGGTAACTTGCGGATTTAGCCAATCCAGGTTGTCATACGTCAACTCGATAGTGCCCGACAGCGAATCAACAACTCGCACCGGCCGATTTTCAGGATCGAATAGGAAATCGGTAGTCGAATTGTCCGCATAGGTCACCCGAGTGAGGCGGTTCAGAGCATCCGGTTCAGGTAATCGAAAAGGCTTGCGGCCTCTCTGCTGTCGGCGTGACTTTTAGCGATTAGCTCATTGAAGCGCCGGTGGTACCGGTAGAAGAACTCGGGCTCATTCTCCATCGACACGGAAATTCGGAGTCCGCGCTTGAGCCAACTATAAAAGTTGATCTGCGCGTTGATGTCGTTGAGTAGAGCATGGTCCGGCATCAGGCTGAGCGCAACTCCTAGCCCCGCCACACAGGGTTTCCACCAGCCGGCGATGCCGCTTGGCCCTCCAAAACGGCAAAACGTGTGGCACTAGCCAGCGTTTACCGCCTGGCCAACGTAGGGGTGACCTAACCGCCGCAACAAACTCCGCCACCCCGCCGCCAGCAGGACTGGTCCCCTCGCCCGAATCGGGCCATGGGCGTCAAAAGTTGATGAGTATCGTGATCATGGGTTCTTCTGGGTTCGCCGCGAGGACCAATCAAACGCATCATCGAGCAGGGCCTTGGCCTCCTTCAAATCCGCAGTGTCGAAGCCTTCAGTGAACCAATTATAGATCTCGCTAAGCATAATTCGTGCTTCGTCGCGATGTCCCTGCTTCTCAAGCAGCCGCGCAAGGCTCACGGTTGCTCGTAACTCCCAACTCCTTGCTTTTTGGCGGCGGGCGACTTCGATCGCCTCACGAAAGGATCCGCTCGCCTCTGCGGCCAGGGTTTTAAGCGTGTCATCCTCGAACCTGGATGTCTGCTGTGCCTATTCCATCAGCAGACACTCGCCCTTCAGCCTTCGCAGTTCGGCATCAGCAAACCCATTGCGGGTAAGTTGGGCCATACGGAGTCCCTCAGCTGTAGCCTCAAGTCCTTCTCGCGAAGCGCCTACCGTCACATAGATGTCGGCCAGCCCTCAAAAAAACCACGGCTGGATAATTGCCCCGCTGATCTCCATGTCGCGCCGAGATTCCAGCATTTCGGACAACCCGTCTGCCGTCTGTCCTAAGTGGACGCGGGCCCAGCCGCGAAGGAAAGCGCTCCAAGGCAGCATGTATCCTAAGCCGTGCTCCTCCGCCAGCTTGATAGCCTGGTCCGCGTGCGAGTGGGCGGTGGGCCAGTCCCTGAACATCACATGGAGAACACCTGACCAGTACAGTGTCCAGGCCAAACCCGCGGAGGTCGATGCTTGAGCGCCGATGAAGGATTGAGCGCTTTTGGCGGCAGCTCGATCCGGAAAGCCCAAACACCATGAGGTCAAGGATGCCAGACCCTGAGTTTCACTTTGCCAGTCACCAAACGTTGCCACCCGAATTGCGGAGTTCGTTGATATAGTCTCGGCACACTTGAATTCCTCTTCGGCGGCGCTGAAGTTTCCCGCGAACATCGACGAGTGCCCAAGCCAAAACTGCGCACGGCCGATCGTTTCCGGATTCCCTAGGCGCACAGCAATTGCCAGCAATTCCTCGCGAAGAGCGCGCGCCTTTTGATGCTCGGACCGCGTACCGTATTGAATCGCAAGAGCCTCCAAAACCTCCACCAATTTCGGATGATCGTTGATCTTCTCGCACAGTTCGCGCGCCCGTTCGAGGATTTCCACCGGTGCACTTGCCGCAAATCCTGCGCGTGTGGCGATCCTCATACAAATCGCCAGTTTGTGCCGCACGGCGATCTCGACTCTATTGCACTCGACCTTATCCGGTTGCATCCGGAGTATCCCGAGAGCACTGGTGAGCTGGTCCCGGGCTTCGGCATAGGCCGAGCGGTTCATTGCCTGCTCTGCCTGCAAATACAGATATTTCACAGCCTTCAGGCCATTCCCGCTCCGGCCGTAATGAGGGACGAGCGCGCCATAGTGATCGGCGATCGTTGGCGCGAACAAGTCCTCGATCGCTCGAGCCACGAGCTCATGAACCTGCTTGCACCGCTCGGTTAATACCGAACTGTACGCGACTTCTTGCGTTAATACGTGCTTGAAAGAATATTCGAGGTAGGGAAATGCCGGCTGCTCGTAAATGAATTCGGCAAGTTGTAGTTCTGCGAGCATGAGGTCGAGTTGGTCATCGGAGAAAGGCACGATCCGGCGAATCAATCCTAGTGAAAATTGCCGTCCGGCGACGGCGAGCATCTGTAGCAGCTCTTTCTGT
>Ga0073928_10006488_pt1 | contig 15714 bp, 11 predicted proteins | sample PaiPotPPA55metaG_FD_76969 | JGI IMG/M metagenome (GOLD analysis project Ga0073928, IMG submission 76969) | Iron sulfur acid spring bacterial and archeal communities from Banff, Canada, to study Microbial Dark Matter (Phase II) - Paint Pots PPA... ... | reverse complement strand
CGGCGAACTCCTTCAATGTACACACGACACATAGCTCGTACGCGAATCGTAGTAAATGCTCACTCGACCGCTCTTGAGGTTGACCACCTTGTGGAAGCCCCTGCCGGCGAACGTGTGCGACCAATAGGTGCTGCTTCCTCCCCAGCCATGGAGACCACCCGGGTAACGCGAATCATTTTCTGGCGCGACGATCGCGTATTTGTTTTCCGCTGCTGCATTGTTGCCAGTGTTCGCGTAGACGAACAGCGCGATCAGTTCGTCGACTGCCGGTAGCCGCATATGACGCTTGGCACACTGATACAGCGCGTCGTGGTAGTCGTAACGCACGACGCGTTCCCCGTTGAACTGGTCTACCGCGCTCTTGTTCGCGCGTGGGATTTTTTTCTCCCACGCAAAGGTGCTGGTTACGGGGCGGCTAAAGCAGGTCCGGTCGTGGGAGAAGGGGGTTGTGCCGCCACCGGTCAATGGATACGTCCCTTTAGGCAGGCAGATTTCCTCGCCGGACACGGTCGCGTTCGCCCGTGCCGCGATAGGAAAAATACTCGAACCGAGAGCGAATCCTGCAATCAACAACGCGCGCAACTGCACATATTTCAGATTCCACTTTCCGCTGGTGTAAGTCATGGCAGTCCGATGGTTGTGTTCGCGATTGACCGAGGATCCGACTCGGATAGCGTCACAAATATTGCCGTGCCGAGCGCTGTCCACAATGCAAAAAGACTCATGGATGAGTCGCATCCCAAGACCTCAAGCTAAGCCTCGAAAAGAAGGAAGTAAACATCTTTTTATCGAAGTAGTAGAAGGATCATTATTTAAACTTCAATAGATCGGGGCCGTGTGAACAGCGACGCTTGTCCGGTTGTCTCCGCTCACGGACAAGCCTTGATCGCCTGCGGTACAGGCGCCAGCGCGTTCAGGATCTGCTGCGCTTCCGGGTGTATCAGGTACCGGACCAAAATCCAGGTGTCGTAGAATCGTATGTCCTTTTTAAGGAGACGCGCGTGGGCCTGAAGCGCGGAAGATCGAGCCGGTTCCATTTGTCGCGCCGCACGCGCTCGCCGTGGCATGCGCCCCGTGCGCGCACGTTGTTCATGAGGCCCGCGGTTTCTCCGCGACGCGTCCTGTTACTGCGCTTTTACCTGGTGATCGGACTATGCGTGCTTGCCTTTGTCGTGATCTATATCGATCGCGAAGGGCTGCACGATGCGACCAAGCCGACGCTCGGCGTGATCGACCTGATGTATTTCACCATGGTTACCGTCGCGACAGTTGGCTATGGCGACATAGTGCCCGTTACAGCCCGCGCGCGCCTTGTCGTCACATTTCTCGTCATGCCAATACGTATCGCCATCTGGTTTGTCTTTCTAGGCACAGCGTATCAATTCGTCATTCAACGCGTGATCGAGGAGCTTCACATGAAACGCCTGCAAAAGCGGTTGCAGGGCCACGTCGTTGTGTGTGGTTTTGGACTCAGTGGCTCGGTTGCCGTTCGCGAGCTACTTGAAAGCGGCGTGGATCCCGATTCAATCATTGTGATCGACCAGCAGCAAGCGGCGCTCGAATCGGCGACGGCGCTGGGCGTTGCCGGTTTGCTCGGCGACCCGTCGCGCGAAGACATCTTGCAACAGGCGCAGATTCGTGCGGCGAAGGCTGTCATAGTCGCGGTCTCCGATGACCCGACCGCGATACTGCTCACGTTAAGCATCCGGAGCATTGCGCCAGAAACAAAAATTGTTGTGCGGATTCAGGAGCATGTGTTTCAACGGCAATTGCGGCAGGCAGGTGCGGACGTGATTGTGTCGTCGACCAAGATCGGCGGATTGTTACTGGCCGATGCGGTCGAGAGCCGCTACATCGTTCCGTTCGTCAATGACCTGCTGTCGGCGCGTGGACGCGTCACGCTACTGGAGCGGCTTGCCACACCGCGGGAAGTCGGTCGAGCGACGAATGCGGTTACGGGCATGCTCATTGTCGGGCTGGTCCACGACGGCCATATGTTCTCGTTCTATGAGGACGCGCCGCGCACAATTGAAGAAGGAGACGTGCTGATTGTGATGGAGTCCACTCGTGCGTCGCGGACCGAAGGCGCCTAGCTGCCCCCTTTCTGGCGCTCACGATGACTCACCGCGTGTACCCGGTCCACGATCCGCCGTACGTTACAGGGAGGCTCATGAGCAAGCAATTGTCCGACCCTGTATCCGGGCAACTCGACCGTGTCTCGGCATGGAGTCTTATCAGACCTTACTGGGTCTCCGAGGAGTGGAGGACCGCTTGGGGGTTGCTGATCGCGATCATCGCAATGGACTTGCTTCTGGTCGGCATCAATGCCCGGCTGAACACATGGAGCCGCGATTTCTACGATGCACTGGAAAGCAAGAACGTGCGCGAATTCCCGCAGCTGATAGTGATGTTTACCGGGCTTGCGTTCGCGTTCATCACGATCTCTGTCTACAACCGCTATTTGCGGCAAATGCTTGGCTTTCGATGGCGCCAGTGGCTGACCACACGCTACCTGGACGAATGGTTGAACGGTCGCACCTTCTACCGCATCGAGCGCGATCGCCTTGCTGACAATCCTGACCAGCGCATCGCCGAGGATCTTGATTTGTTCGCCACCACCACGCTTTCTTTCACTCTCGATCTGCTATCGGCGCTCGAAACGTTCGTCTGGTTCTCCATCGTCCTTTGGAGCACGGCGGGCACACTGGCCGTCATGATCGGAGCCACGCCCTTCCAGATTCCGGGATACATGCTTTGGGCAGCCGTTGGTTATGCGATTGTCGGCTCGCTCCTGACAAATAGGGTTGGTCACCCGCTTGTGTCGATCAACTACCAGATGCAACGCGTCGAGGCGAATTTCCGGTTCGGCCTGATCCGCCTGCGCGAAAACGCAGAGCAGATCGCGTTCTATGACGGCATGCGGACCGAGGGATCGAACGCCCGCGACCTGTTTGGCCGGATTCGTGAAAACTGGTGGCGCTTCATGAGGTACACGAGGCGCTACAGCTTCGTGGTCAACTTCTATGAACAGATCGCCGAGATCTTTCCGATCGTCGTTGCGTCGCCCCGATATTTCGCAGGCGCGCTGACTTTCGGCACCCTGATGCAGATCGCTGACGCATTTGCTTCGGTAAGCGAATCGCTTTCGTGGTTCATTCACAATTACGACTCGCTCGTCGAGTGGCGTGCGACCGTTAACCGTCTGCGGGAATTCAAGCGCGTCATGCGGCAACCCCATCTGATGGCATCCGTCTCGCCGGCCACCGAGCATGGAGGCATCAACCTGCACTACGTCGACGAGAAGCAACTCGTCACGCACAGTCTCGTGCTTGCGCTGCCTAACGGCGAAACGCTGGCGAGAGTGCGCGACATTGCCGTGGCGCCCGGTTCGCGCTGGCTCGTGCGCGGGCCCTCCGGTTCGGGCAAGAGCACGCTGTTGCGAGCGCTTGCTGGTCTCTGGCCGTTCGGCAACGGCTCTATCGATGCGCCCGTGGGCGCGCGCATGATGTTCATCCCACAGCAGAGCTATTTGCCATTGGGCACATTGAAGGCTGCGCTGACTTACCCCGCGTTACCGGAAACCTCAAGCGACGTCGACTGCGGCGATGCACTGCGTGTGTGCCGGCTGGTAGACCATGTTCACCGATTGCACGAATTCGACCACTGGTCGCGCATCCTCTCGCCGGGCGAGCAGCAGCGGCTGGCAGTCGCACGTGTACTGATGCACAAACCGGACTATGTGTTCCTCGATGAAGCAACGAGTGCGCTTGACACTGAAAACGAAGCGCATCTATATAGGCTCCTGATCGAGCGGCTACCGGAGGCGGCGATTGTCAGCATTGCGCAGCGCGAGTCGCTTGCGCAGTTTTACCAGGAGACGCTCGATATCAGGCGTTCCCGCTAGAGGAATAGATCGTGATGGATCTTCCGCGGCCTGAGCTATCAAGACCCACGTTATTGCGGAAATAGTGTCCTTCGATGAGGATTGGCACCGGTGCTGTCACGTTGAAGTGTCAGGCACGCAATGTCGCACGTCCTTTCGATAATTCGTCGGTGACACACCTTCCCATCGTTTGAACGCACGAGTGAAGTTACTCGTGTCACTAAATCCGAGCAGGAAGGTGATTTCCGTAATTGACAGCGCGGATAGGGATATCGTTTCACGCCGGCGTTCGAGGTCACGAGCGGAATCTACTACTTGAAAGACCAGAACCATTCGGCGAACAAGTCGACCGAGTATGTTCTCGCTGCTGACTACAGTCTTTCGAAGAGCACGCTGTTGTACGCGGAAGTTGGCTACGTCGACAACAAGGGTGTCATGAATCAGTCGATCGAATATGGGCAGCCCGTCGCGCCGGGCGTTCCCACGACTGCAGCAATGCTCAGCATTCGAAAGCGGTTTTGACGCTCCCGGTAGCATTTCCCTTCCCACCACGCTCACTGCTGCAAAGGACCTTGTTGACCATTAAGATCAGAAATGCAGCATGGGGTTGCCGCGGATGCCTGACGTCGAGTTCAACCTCATTGCGCCACGCTTGGGGCGCGACACGCTGGCAGAAAAAGCAATAGCGCTGCTGGTCGAACAACCTGGATAGCTTTACTCCGGGGACTGTGTTTCAAGCAGCCGGACTATATTCAGGACTTCTACAAGAATATCTTCACGAACCTCCTCTCCGTGGTGAACGACGATCCGGGCTGGGTTGTGCCCATGCCGGCCTGATCCGGACGCGTTGATTCCGGTATTGGAAATAATATGAGGCGTTCTTTTATCTGATCAATTGGCGTTGTGGAACGAGCGCGAAGGTGATGTAGAACGTCATGGTTCTATCGGATTGGGTCACGGGAGTGACTAACACCCGTCGCACCTTCAGTTTTGTGCGAAAGCAACCGATAACCAGTAGTCCAACCGCGCGCTCCCGTCGCGGATTGCCGAATCCGAGAACCATCGATGAAGCTCAGCCTCAAAATCCCTCTTGCCTTTACCGTCGCGCTGCTGCTGATGTTCGCCGGTGCGCTGTATGGCATCTTCGCCCTCAACCAGTCGATCAACGCCTACGGGATCACGGTGCGGGACAACGTCGCGAACGAACGGATGGTGTCCGCCACGCTCGTCGCGTTCAAGCTGCAAGTCCAGGAGTGGAAAGACACGTTGTTGCGCGGCAAGGAGCCGGCCAATCTCGACAAATACTGGTCCGCGTTCCAGACCCGCGAAAAGACCGTCGGCACGCTCGCAGGGGAACTCAGAACAAAGCTGCCGGAAGGCGAAAGCCGCACGCTGATCGACCGCTTCGCGATCGCCCACGCTTCGATGGGCGAGGGTTACCGCGAGGGCTTCGAGGCGTTCAAAGCCGCCGGCTTCGAACCCTCCGCCGGTGACAAAGCCGTCGCGGGCGTGGACCGCGAACCGTCGGCGCTGCTTGAACAGGCCGCCGAAAAAATCGCCGCTGACAGTGCGCAAGTTTCCGCGAAAGCCGCTGTCGATGCGCGCCATGCGACCGAGATCAGCGTCGCGCTGATGCTGGCGGTGCTCGCACTCGCGATGATCGGTGGCGTCATGTTCAGCCGTACGGTCTCGCTGCCTCTTGGCCACGCGCTGCGTTGCGCACAGGCAGTTGCGACCGGCAATCTGTCGATGGATTTTGACTCCAGCGGCAAGGACGAGATCGCGCAGTTGCTCGCGGCACTGAAAGACATGCAGTCGAGTTTGTCGCATGTGGTCGCCAAAGTCCGCCAGAACGCCGAAGGCGTGGCGACGGCCAGCGCCGAGATTGCATCGGGCAACCTGAACCTCTCGTCGCGCACGGAGGAGCAGGCTGCATCGCTCGAAGAAACGGCGGCGAGCATGGAAGAACTCACCGGCACGGTCCGCCAGAACGCAGAGAACGCGCGACAGGCGTCCACGCTCGCCGATGCTGCGTCACACACCGCGTCGCGCGGCGGCGCGATGATGGGTCAGGTCGTTGAAACCATGCACGGGATTGCCGATAGTTCGGGCAAGGTCGCGGAGATCATCGCCGTGATCGACGCTATCGCGTTTCAGACCAACATCCTTGCGCTCAACGCGGCCGTAGAAGCGGCGCGTGCCGGCGAGGAGGGGCGCGGTTTCGCCGTGGTCGCCGCCGAAGTGCGCACGCTCGCGCAGCGCAGCGCAACGGCGGCAAAGGAAATCAAGGCATTGATCGCCCAGTCGACCGACCGCGTGAATGCGGGCTCGGTACTCGTCGGCGACGCGGGGCAGATCATCGCGGAGATCGTGGGATCGGTGCAGCGTGTGACGGATATCGTGGGCGAAATTTCAACGGCGTCACAGGAGCAGAGCACCGGGATCGAACAGGTCAATACGGCCGTCACGCAGATGGACGAGGTCACGCAGCAGAATGCCGCGCTCGTCGAGGAAGCGTCCGCAGCGGCGCACGCGCTTGCCGAGCAGGCTAATTCGTTGCGTGACGCGGTGGCGGTGTTCACGTTACGCGGCGATGCATCATTGTCTGGTGAAGTGTCCACGCGTTCGCGGGCGCATCGGCCCGGCGCGCCGCTCAAGGTGATGAGTGCGGTTTCGCGACGCGAGCCGGAGCTTGCCTGAGAGGTGTTGCAGATGAGCGCATAGCGTTCAAGCCAATGCGCGTAAGGCGAGGGCAGCGTCCACGGGGGACGCGCAATGCGGAGCTTTTTCGCGGTGTAGTACGGCCAGTGAGGATTGGCCAGATTGGCGCGACCGGCCATCACGAGATCGAGAGCCGCCTATACTGGCTGGATATCCCGGTGTCTTATCGCGCCGGCCGGCGGTTGTTGCACCGCGAACTGAACAGACTCCGAAGGTTGCCATGAAACTTCTGATGGTTTTGACCTCACACGACCAACTCGGTAATACCGGCAAAAAGACCGGCTTCTGGCTTGAAGAATTTGCCGCGCCTTACTACGTGTTCAAGGACGCAGGCGTCGAGATTACACTCGCATCCCCCAAGGGCGGCCAGCCGCCGCTAGACCCCAAGAGCGACGATCCCGATTCGCAAACCGACGCAACCCGGCGTTTCAGCAGCGATAAGGACGCGCAGGCCGTTTTGGCCAGCACGATCAAACTCTCGACTGTCTCGGCCACGGCCTATGACGCGGTGTTTTATCCCGGCGGGCATGGTCCGCTGTGGGATTTGGCGGAAGACTCGCAGTCCATCGCACTGATCGAAGCCATGTATGCGGATGGCAAACCCGTCGCGGCTGTTTGCCATGCTCCGGGCGTGCTGCGTCATACGAAGGCGCCCGATGGTTCCCCGCTCGTGCAGGACAAGGCGGTGACGGGTTTCGCCAATTCGGAAGAGGAGGCCGTCGGCCTGACCAAGGTGGTGCCCTTCCTGGTCGAAGACATGTTGAAGAAGAATGGCGGCAAGTATTCGAAGGGGCCGGACTGGCAATCCCATGTGCTTGTCGCCGGGAACCTGATTACCGGCCAGAATCCTGCGTCGTCCGAAGCCGCAGCAAAAGCCCTGCTGGCAGCGGGCAACGTGGGCTGACGTAATGACCCAGGAGACATGCCATGACAGTTAAGGTCCCGGTCGTGACAGGAAGCGCAGATATTCCCAGCACATTGATCGCACAATTGAAGGGAAATTGAAATCATCAGCGTGGCCGATAGTTCCTCTCGCAAATCGTGATTTCCCTTGAGCACCGGCGACGATTAGGATGGTCGTGATCGGATCGGTACCGCCTGGACATACCGGAAGCCGCGAGGGAGACCCAGCATGGAACATCACGCCCGCACGCAGGACGAGCGGCTCGAGATCAAGACGACCACGTGCTACATGTGCGCTTGTCGCTGCGGTATTCGCGTGCATTTGCGCGAAGGCGAAGTGCGTTACATCGATGGCAACCCGGAGCATCCGCTCAACCAGGGGGTGATCTGCGCGAAGGGCGCATCCGGGATCATGAAGCAGTATTCTCCCGCCCGTCTCACGCAGCCGTTGATGCGCCGGGCGGACGCCGAGCGTGGCAGTGCGCAGTTTGAACCGGTGTCGTGGGAAGTCGCCTTCGATACGCTGGAAAAGCGCCTTGCCGGCATTCGCGCCACCGATCCCAAGAAGTTCGCGCTCTTTACCGGCCGCGACCAGATGCAGGCGCTGACAGGCCTCTTTGCCAAACAGTTCGGTACGCCTAACTATGCGGCGCATGGCGGCTTTTGTTCGGCGAATATGGCCGCCGGCATGATCTATACGATCGGCGGTTCGTTCTGGGAATTCGGCGGTCCCGATCTCGACAGCGCCAAGTTGTTTTTCATGATCGGCACGGCGGAAGATCATCATTCGAATCCGCTGAAGATAGCCCTCTCGAAGTTCAAGCGCGCGGGCGGACGTTTTATCGCAATCAATCCCATACGCACCGGCTACGCCGCCATTGCCGACGAATGGGTGCCGATCAAGCCCGGCACCGACGGCGCGCTGTTCATGGCGTTCCTCCACGAGTTGATCGCAGCCGACGCCTGGGACCACGAGTTCGTGCGCCGCTATACGAACGCGGCCGATCTTGTCGATCTCAACGAAGAGAGCGAAAACTTCGGCCTGTTCGTGAGCGACCCGGATACATCCGCGGGCAATCCGCTATTTCCGCAAAATCATGCATGGTGGGATGTCGACGCGGCGCGCGCCGTGCCGCATCATTCGCCCGGCGTGACACCCGCGCTCGATGGCCGCTATACGCTCGAGGACGGCACGCCCGTGGCGCCATCGTTCACGCTGCTGCGCGAGCGCGTGGCCGATTGCACGCCCGAGTGGGCGGCTGGCATCACCGGCATTCCCGCTGCCACCATTCGCCGTCTCGTGCAGGAGATGATCCAGACGAGCCGCGATCACCGGATCACGCTGCCCATTCGCTGGACAGATGCATGGGGCGAGACGCACGAAACCGTCACCGGCAACCCCGTCGCTTTTCACGCCATGCGCGGGCTCGCAGCCCACTCCAACGGCTTCCAGTCGATCCGTGCGCTCGCGGTGCTGATGTCACTGCTTGGCACGATCGACAGGCCCGGGGGCTTTCGGCATAAATCGCCGTTTCCGCGCGCCGTGCCGCCATCGGCGAAGCCGCCGAACAGTCCCGCCGCCGTCAAGCCGAACACACCGCTCGCAACCGGGCCGCTGGGCTGGCCCGCGGCGCCGGAAGACCTGTTCATCGATGAGAACGGCGGCCCGGTTCGCATTGATAAAGCGTTCTCGTGGGAGTATCCGCTGGCCGTGCACGGCGTGATGCACAGCGTGATCACCAACGCGTGGCGAGGCGATCCGTATCCCATCGACACGCTGATGATCTTCATGGCCAACATGGCCTGGAACTCGTCGATGAATACGACGAAGGTGCGCGAGATGCTCGTCGACAAACACGCGAACGGGGACTACAAGATTCCGTTCATCGTGGTGTGCGACGCGTTCCAGTCTGAGATGACGGCGTTCGCCGACCTGATCCTGCCGGACACGACTTACCTTGAGCGCCACGACGCCATGTCGATGCTCGATCGCCCGATCTCCGAGTTCGACGGTCCGGTCGATTCCGTGCGCGTGCCCGTTGTGCCGCCCACGGGCGAGTGCAAGCCGTTCCAGGAAGTGCTGATCGAGCTTGCGTCACGGCTGAAGTTTCCGGCATTCACCACGGCTGAAGGCACGCGGCGCTTTCGTGACTATCCCGACTTCGTGGTCAATTTCACGACGACGCCTAATTCGGGTGTAGGTTTCCTGATTGGATGGCGCGGCAAGGATGGGGATAAGGCGCTGGTGGGCGAGCCGAACCCGAAGCAGTGGGAGCAGTACGCCAAGAACAACTGCGTGTTCCATCACGTGTTGCCGGAACACTTGCAGTACATGCGCAACTGCAATGGCCCGTATCTCGACTGGGCGGTGAAGAACGGCTTTCGCAAGTTCAGGGAACCCATCGTTATCCAGCTGTATTCCGATGTCATGCAGAAGTTTCGTCTCGCGGCGCAAGGGCGAACGAAAGGCAGGCAGCCTCCCGATCACTTGCGCGAGCGTGTCGAAAAATACTTCGATCCGCTGCCGTTCTGGTACGCGCCGCTTGAAAGCAATTCGACCGATCTCGAGCGTTTCCCGCTCGCGGCCGTCACGCAGCGGCCCATGGCCATGTATCACTCATGGGACTCGCAGAATGCGTGGCTGCGGCAGATCCATGGCGAGAATTATCTCTACATGAATCCGTTGATGGCGGCCGAAAACGGCATTGCGGACGGCGGCTGGATCTACGTTGAGTCGCAGTGGGGACGCGTGCGCTGCATGGCGCGTTTCAGCGAAACGGTGGAGCCGGGAACGGTATGGACCTGGAATGCAATCGGCAAGGCGTCGGGCGCATGGAACCTTGGCGCCCAAGCGAACGAATCGCAACGTGGCTTCCTGCTCAATCACCTGATCACTGACGAACTACCCGGCACGGACGAAGCGCCCGGGCGTCTCTCGAACTCGGACCCGGTGACAGGGCAGGCTGCGTGGTACGACGTGCGCGTGCGGATCTATCCGGCGGAGGCCGACGCGCAGCACACGCTGCCGCAGTTCGCCGCCATGGGTTCACTGCCGGGCTCGAACGGCGTGATATCGCGGATCGTGCAGACCTACTTCGCGGGGCGAGGCGAGTTTGCGGCACGACTGCGCGGTGCGGTAGGGCGCAAGTAGCGACTACAGGACGCGACTACAGGAAGCGAGGGGGTTTGCAATGACTCAGATGGCGCTGGTGATCGACCTGAACGTATGCGTGGGATGCCATGCCTGCGTGACGAGTTGCAAGGAATGGAATACATCGGGTGAGTCGGGCAGTCTTGCCGACCTGCATCCCTACGACGCCGATCCGTCAGGCACGTTCTTCAATCGTGTCCAGAGTTTCGAAGCGGGCAGTTATCCGAACGCAGAGACCATCCATTTCCCCAAGTCGTGCCTGCACTGCGAGGACCCGCCGTGCGTGCCGGTGTGTCCAACCGGTGCGAGCTATAAGCGCAAGGAAGACGGGCTCGTGCTGGTGGACTTCGATAAATGCATCGGCTGCAAGTACTGCTCGTGGGCGTGCCCGTACGGCGCACGCGAACTGGACGAAGAGCGCAAGGAGATGACCAAGTGCACCTTGTGCGTGGATCGTATCCATGATGAAAACCTCTCCGACCGGGATCGGCAACCGGCATGCGTGCTCGCGTGCCCGACTTCCGCGCGATTGTTCGGGGACATTCACGACCCCGAGTCCGTGGTGTCGAAGGCGATCAAGGAGCGCGGCGGTTATCAGTTGATGCCCGAATGGGACACGAAGCCCGCGAATCATTATCTGCCGCGCAAGATGACCTCGGCTTCGGGTTGCGGGGAAGGCACGTGCTCGTGCAAGACGGCTTCGGCCGAGTCCACTCCGCAGACGCTGGACGCGCAACTCGAGCGCGGGCAATTGCATCTTGCGTCTGTCGCAACGCGAATCTAAAGGATTCCATAATGAACCCCGCTTTCTCGGTTGTTTTTCTCACCACGCTAAGCGGCGCGGCGCAGGGCCTGCTGATCGCGCTTGTCGGCGTGGAGACGGCTGCGTATCTCGGCCTTGTTGCAACGCCGCCGACTGCGTTCTACGTCACGGGTGCCGCGCTGTCGGTGGCGCTTGGCGGGCTCGGACTTATCGCCTCGTTCTTCCATCTCGGGCATCCCGAACGCGCGTGGCGGGCAGTCGCCATGTGGCGAACCTCGTGGTTATCGCGTGAATGCCTGTGTCTGCCGGCGTTTCTTGCGTGCGCGTTTTTCTACGGCGTCGCACACTGGTTCGGCTCGCCATGGTCACTCGCATTGGGGGCGCTCGGCGTGCTCGCGAGCGCCGCGCTCTTCGTCTGCTCGGCCATGATCTATGCATGCCTGCGCTTTCTCCAGGAGTGGGCCACACCCCTCACGCTGGCCAACTTCGTCCTGCTTGGCTGTGCGTCCGGGTTCACGCTGGTCACCGCATTAAGCGCGTGGTTCGTACCTGCAATGACTGCGGGGCTTGCCGCCTGCGCGTGTGCGCTGACGCTTGCCGGTTGCGCGAGCCGGTCGGCATCGCTCGTACGTAATGCACGACTGCGGCCGAGGTCCACCGTGCAGAGTGCCACCGGTATCAAGAACGCGAAGGTCGTGCAGGTATCGCGCGGTTTCACGGCCGGCGCATTCAATTTGCGCGAGTTCTTTCACGGCAAATCGGCGGGCACGCTGCGCGGGATCAAGTGGGGATTTCTCGGGACGGCTTTCGTGGCTCCCGTGGTACTGCTGGCCTTGGGCGCAGGCGTGCATTCGATAGGCATCTCGGTCGCGCTGCTGGCCGCGGCGTGTCTTGTGCAGTACGCGGGCCTCGTTGCAGAACGCTGGTTCTTCTTCGCCGAGGCGAAACATCCGCAGAACCTGTATTACGCGCGAGTCGGATGACGCTTGGCTTGAGGTGGCGGTGCAACCGTCCCCTCTCGCACCCATTCAATACCGCGCATGACAAAGGTTCGGCGGGGCGTCGAACCGCGCGCTCATTCTGCGCACTCAAATACACGCGTGAAATATTAAGTAAGGCCTTGAGAAGGTCGCCTCCTGTTCGAAGGGTTCACTTGTCCGAAAACCAGGATCATCGGTTTGATGAACAACGCAACTTCAACGATGGATCAACGGGGGCAGGTATGACAAGGTCAGGCAAATTGAAATCGAAACTGTTCAACGTGAGGCGCGCTGCGGGCGCCGCGACGCTGGCGTTACTGATGCTGGGCGGCGGTTTTTCCGGCACCGCACAGGCCGCGAGTTTCCATTGCGGCAAGAAGGTCTCCAGCTCGGAAAAGCTCGTCTGCGACGATCCCGAACTGTCGTCTCTCGACGATAAGCTGGCGATCTCTTACAAGCGTGCAAAAGACGTTACGCCCGACACAGAGGCCTTTGAGGACGACCATATCAAGCAGTGGCAATGGCGTCAGCACAATTGCAAGGACAAGACCTGCGTGGTCAACTGGTACAACCGTCGCATCAGCGAGCTCGATGCGGACTTCGATCAGGGAACCGCAAACCAGGTCACCGTGCTCAAGGCCAGCCTTGCTGAGCAAAACCTGGCGCCTCCGGCGCAAGCAGCCGTGTTGCGGATGAAAGGCGACGCAGGTTCCCTGTCGATGCAATAGGTTGCAGGTCCTGCCTGATTTGACGAGACGGGAGTTGACGCAGGACTTCCGGAGCGGGCAGCGACTATCCCAAGTCCACAATGGCTGTCTTCAGGCCAATCTGGCCGGGGCAAAACGGGGCAAAACCAACGAACCCTTGGTTGCGCCCCGGCAAGGCCTCCATCATTCCAGTACTTCTGGCATGCCGTCGGGCTTCGCCGGCGCCATGCCAGCTTGTCCACTCACGTCGCGTGTGGCTGTTCAAATGGGGACCGCGGCAGGGGTTCGCCGTCGATGAACGCAGTGGCGCTGCGCACGGCAAACTCGAAGGCGCAGTCACGATTGGCGAACTGTCCGAGATTGCCGAGAGAGGTTGCTTCGCCATCCTCCTCGAGGATGGAAACGCGCGCCAGGAACGTGTTGCCCAGCCTTGTTACCGACGGTTGAATAGCCGCGCCATGATGATAAAAGACCATCGCATCTCCTTTCATTGATTGCCGAGCTTCAATAACTGTAGCGCCGCATTCGTCCAATCAAAATTATTATTTTTCTGTGCACGGCACATAATTAAAACCAGAACCCTGCGCTTGAACAAGCGGCATTTTGACCCCATTCACCACATGCAACATATGAGCGTGCTGAAGGTGGATATAGGGAAGTTCAGCGCCGCTGGAGAACATGAAAGCGTTCGAACGGGGACCCTTATGAAGCTACCCGTGTCTGGCGACCATTATGTGACGCGAGTGCTTTTACGCTAACGTAAGCATGGGGTCGCGAACGCTCGTTCGCAGTGAGCCAGGCGGTCACCAAAGGAAGATAGGTCGCGGCGGAATTCAGCGCGCATCACACGGTCGTAAGAGCAATGCAGAGAGCTTGCGGCTTGTTGATAAGCGGCCCTTCGTTTGTCGCGGTGCATCGCAGCGTGTTTGACATCATTATGCTGGAGAATGAGGGTGCGACCGCAACGGGTGTCCCGGTTATATCGAGCGCCAGGTTGTATTGAGTCGCACACGCATAGCTGCATTAAGGACCACCCAACCGCATGCCTATTTTTCGGCCTTCCAGCTTTCAAATCGCAATGAATGACCCGATCGCACTGTGGGTGCGACATGACTCGTCGATGTCGAATTCCGGTGCTCAGCGGCGACTGCCCGGGCGGTGCTCGTGACCGGCACCCATGCACGTAACGTTGCGACCCTGCTTGCTTTGCTTGGGGTCGGTCTCTCGATGGGTGTGCCTTTTATATTAGGGTCCCACGACCTGTTGGCCGGCCTTCGCACCGTCCCCGCAGAAGTATTCCTGGTGCTGGCTGCCACCGCCGTTGTCAGTGCGTTGGCGAAGGCCGGCAAGCTGCACCTGATGCAAACCACGCTTGGCTTGCGCGTTCCTTTCATGCGCACGTTTGCGATTACGCTCGTGACTGATTTCGCGTTTCTCGCGTCGCCGCTGGGAGCCGCTGGTTATGGGGTCAATATCGCTTTGCTGCAGCGCGCCGGAGCGTCGTGGGCGATAGCCACCACAGTGGTCGGCGCGGATCAGGCACTCGACCTGACATTCTTCGCGGTTGCGGTGCCGATCGCGCTTCTGTTCTCCGTTGGCCCGCTGGCGCATCTGCTCCCAACAGTTCGCTTGTCCACGGTCGCCATGACATTAGCGGTTGTCGCGATCCTGATCGGCGTGCTTTGGATGTGCCGGCGTTATGTCACCCGGGCGCTTGACGCGGCAGGCCATCTTGTCCCGTGGCTCAGGGCCAGACGTTCGAGGTGGGACCGGTTTCGTCAGAGCGTGCGCCAGCAATGGCAGCTCCTGATAACAGGGCCGCGCGACCGGTTCGCGGGATTGTTGCTGCTGACTACGCTGCAATGGCTGCTTCGCTATAGCGCGCTGTGGTTTGTCCTGCTGGAGCTGGGTTACCGTTTGCCGCTCGGATTTGTCCTGGCAGTGCAGGCAGTGGTGTTGCATGCGGCGCTCTGGACCGGTGTGCCCGCAGGCGGGGGCGGTGGCGATCTGGCGCTGGCGGCCGCGTTCGCAGCCTGGGTTCCGCGGGCGGCCATGGCGACAGCCCTGGTCCTGTGGCGCTTCGCAACGCTCTATTGCCCGCTGATGCTGGGCGCTGTCGGCTTCGTTGCGCTTGCGTGGCGCCGCCGTGCGGCCACGCCTACACCGGCTCCTGACTGACGCTTCTGAGGCAGCTCAAACGGCGTTGTCGCGCGGGCTCCTGATGCGTACGAAAAACGGCGCATGACCGGCATGATCGACTCTTAGCGAAAAGAGATGACATGTCTGTGACAGGAGCGCGAGCGGATAAGAGACTTTCAGCAAGTCGGCAATCATGCGCCATTCGGCTCGGATGCCAGCCCAGTAGCCGAGTTTTTCGGTCTTGCGCGCTTGCGTTACCTTCGGCCAGTGGGTGACGGCAATGGAGAGCCGTCGTTCGATGATCAGGCGATTCATGAACACCTCGATGCCAAAGCGCGGCAAGCGGTGAATCTCCTTGAGCGCCTCGCTCAGCAACTCTTTCCTGACCATGCGTTCGCCCGACACGAAATCCAGGCCAATCGCGCGAAACAGCAGCAGGCTGTTCTGCCGCAGGCTCAGGCTGACGT
>Ga0073928_10006486_pt1 | contig 15718 bp, 11 predicted proteins | sample PaiPotPPA55metaG_FD_76969 | JGI IMG/M metagenome (GOLD analysis project Ga0073928, IMG submission 76969) | Iron sulfur acid spring bacterial and archeal communities from Banff, Canada, to study Microbial Dark Matter (Phase II) - Paint Pots PPA... ... | reverse complement strand
GCGTGAGCGCGCACCAGCCGTCGGTGCTGAGCATCAGCCGGGTCGCTCCGCCCGCCGAGATCCGGCCGCCTGCCGACCGACCGAGTAGCCCGGCCCGACCGGTGAGGAGTTCTGCGGCGTCGACCGCGACGCCGGTAAGGGCCCCGAACGCGTCGCCCGCCCGCCGCGCCCGCGACAGCACGGCGACGGGAATACCCATCGGCGTCACCCGCTCATTGTGCTCAGAACTGCAGGGCGGTGAACCGCCAGTCCAGCACTTGCCTGTCCGGGTCGCCGACTGCGTACACAATCGACCGCAGTGTCAGCACCCCGCCGCGGCCATCCGGCAGCGGCACCGCACCGTCGACGTGCAAGTCGCTGTAGAGCGTGTCACCCTCGTGCACCGGGCCGCTGTGGTCGCAGGACTGCCAGCCGAGGACCGCGACAAGATTGGGCAGCAGCCGCGTCGCCTGCGCCAGCGCCAGCCCGATGGTGTGCCCGCCATAGACAAGGCGCTGGCCACCCGCGCGCCAATCATGGTGTGTCGCCGCGATGTTCAGCGTCAGCCGGGCGAGCTCCGGGGCGCTGCTGACCACGTCCGCGCTGCTGTGCAGCACCACACCGGCGAGACCGGAATCGAAGTGGGCACCCGGCACCTTGGTGCGGAACGCCTCGGCGTCCCAATCGGCCGTCGGGTCGGGTGCCGCGACGTCCTCGGCACCGATGGCGGACAGGTCGTCGGCGTGGCCGGTCTCGCCAGCGCCGTCGCTGCGCGGCAGCATCGCGCAGCGGTAGAAGTCGAGCACCAGCCGACCGACGTCGTCGACGGTGGTCATCCTCAGCGCCACCAGCCCGGTCGGAGCGCGGCCGGGTCTGGCCGAGTTCTCTTTCAGCCCGACCACTTCGGTGCGGGTGGACAGGGTGTCGCCGATGACCGGGAACCGGTGAAATCGCAGGCCGCGGTAGAACAGGTTGGCCTTGACGCGCTGCGTGGCCAGCGTGGACTGCCCGATCGCGACATCACACACCAGCGCTGGATGCGCCAGCGGCGCGGTCGAACCTGTCACGGCCACCGCCAGCTCGGCGTCCAGTGCCAGGCGCAGCCGGTCGCCGATGATCGACTGGTGCACGGCCGCTGCCCCGGCCGTCAGCGTCATCGAGGGCGCAGAGTCGAAGACCCTGCCCACTTCCAGGTCATCGAAGTAGGGGTCGCCCACAATATGGCCGTACAAATTCACAATTGATCATGCTGGCATTACGTGCGCATACGTGTCAATATGGCCGTACATATGATTGACGAAGAAACCATGCTGGTCGAGACGGTGCGGGCATTCATCGACCGGGATGTGAAGCCAACCGTCCGCGACGTCGAGCACGCCAATGAATACCCAGGCGCGTGGATCGAGCAGATGAAGCGCATCGGGATCTACGGGCTGGCGATCCCCGAGTCCTACGGCGGCTCGCCGGTGTCGACGCGTTGCTACGTGCTGGTCACCCAGGAGCTCTCGCGGGGCTGGATGAGCCTGGCCGGCGCGATGGGCGGGCACACCGTGGTGGCCAAGCTGCTGGCGCTGTTCGGCACGGAGGAGCAGAAGCGCAAGTACCTGCCCCCCATGGCGACCGGCGAATTGCGGGCCACCATGGCGCTGACCGAGCCGGGCGGCGGTTCGGATCTGCAGAACATGAAGACGACCGCGCTGGCAGACGGTACCGGGCTGGTGATCAACGGCTCCAAGACATGGATCAGCAATGCCCGCCGATCGGGGCTGATCGCGCTGCTGTGCAAGACCGATCCTGCTGCCAAGCCTGCGCACAAGGGCATCTCGGTGGTCCTCGTCGAGCAGGGAGAGGCCGCGCCGGGCCTCGACATCGACCCCGGCCACGGCATGACGGTGTCGCGCGACCTGCCAAAGCTGGGCTACAAAGGCGTCGAAACCTGTGAGCTCACGTTCGACAACTGCCGAGTACCTTCCTCGGCGATCCTCGGCGGCGAACCCGGCAAGGGATTCGCGCAGATGATGAAAGGCCTTGAGACGGGGCGCATTCAGGTGGCCTCCCGCGCGCTCGGAGTGGCGACGGCCGCGCTCGAGGACGCGCTGCGCTACGCACAGGAGCGCGAGAGCTTTGGCCAGCCGATCTGGAAACACCAGGCGGTGGGCCACTATCTGGCCGATATGGCGACCAAACTCACGGCCGCCCGCCAGCTCACGCTGTATGCCGCCGACCGCTACGACGCCGGCGAGCGAGCCGACATGGAGGCCGGGATGGCCAAGCTGTTCGCCTCCGAGGTGGCGATGGAGATCGCGCTCAACGCGGTCCGTATCCACGGCGGGTACGGCTACTCGACCGAGTTCGATGTCGAACGCTACTTCCGAGATGCGCCGCTGATGATCGTCGGTGAGGGCACCAATGAGATCCAGCGCAACGTGATCGCCGGGCAGCTCGTCGCGCGCGGCGGGATCTAGCAAAACGTGGACCGCGCACGCGAGGAGCAGACATAAGACCGGAACCGGCGTATCAGACGTTGCGCGATCAGCTCCGCGGCGAGATCGCCTCGGGCCGTTACCACGACGGCACACGGCTGCCCACCGAGTCCGAACTCGTGGCACGGCACGGCTTGTCGCGGCAGACCGTGCGGCGGGCGTTTCAAGATCTGGTCGCCGAGGGGGTGGTGTACCGGGTACCCGGACGCGGCACCTATGCCAGCGAGTCCGGGCGACGCTATCTGCGCCAACTCGGGTCGATCGAAGACCTGATGAGCCTGTCCGACGACACCACGATGGAGGTGTTGGCCGGGCTGCGTCGCCGGGTCGACGTCGATGCGGCGAGCCGACTGAGGCTGGATGACGACATCGTCTACTCCGCGGTGTTTCGGCGCCTGCACGACGGCGTTCCCTTTGTCTTGACGACGGTTCACCTGGTGCCGTCGGTGGCGCAGCCGGTGCTGGCATCGTCGGCGTTGGTCGACGGCGCCGTCGGCACTCACACCGTCATCGGGCTGCTCGAGCCGCATCTCGCGGAGCCGATCGCCCAAGCGGCGCAATCGATTACGGTCGCGCCGGCCGACGACCTGGTCGGCGATGCCGTGGGATGCCGGCAAGGCCATCCGATGCTGCGGGTAGACCGGCTGTACTCCGACGTCAGCGGCAGGCCCGTCGAGCTGTCGGTCAGCCACTTCCTGCCCGAGCAGTACACCTACAGGGTGACGCTGCACAGGTCTGGCTGAGCGGGCGGGTAGAAGCCACGGGCCCACTCCCTCATGTGCCGGAAGTCATCGGCCTCTGACGGCGCAGGCGCCGGCCGGTCGAGGTATCGCAGGTGGGCCCAGATGTCGATGTCGTCGGGCAGCATCCGTTTGGCCGCGCACAATCGGTCGTCGTAGTCGAGGGCCTCGGACACCCAATAGGTGGCGAAGATGTCGGTGGTGACGTCGTCGACCGGCGTGGGGCAGATGGAGACGATCTGCATCCCGTCGCCGTTGTCCTCGCAGCTGAAGCTCAAACCGATCCCATGCCAACATATTTCGACTGGATTGCCGCCGCCGAAGCCGATCGTAGTATGCCAACTGGAGGCGTCTGCCGTCGCGGCAAGCACCCGCGGGCTGACCGGCACCTTGTGCACGAATTGGTAGTGCTGGCGGTCGACCGAGCTTTCTGCGACGACCTGCGGATGCACTGTCACGCCTGCGAAGAACTGCTTCTCGTCCGGGCCAACTGGACGGAACCAGTGGCTGCCCATCCGATCCTCCAGCCCGCCCCACGCGGCGGGTGCGGGCCACAGCGGCGCGCGGTGCTGCAGGTCGTGCCAGACGTAGATGCACTCGTTGAATTCAGCGGTTGGCCAGCATCGCACCCGACTGGCGTCGTCGGCGTGCGGCTCATACGGGATGCGGACGTTGCGGCCGTCGGCGCCGCTCCACACCCAGCCGTGAAACGGGCATTGGATGCCGCCCTCGACCACGCAGCCGCCGTGCGACAGGTCGGCGCCCATGTGCTGGCAGTGCGCGTCGAGGACGCGGACATTGCTGTCGAGGTCGCGGAACGCCACCAGCTCCGCGCCGAAGTAGTGCAGCGGCTTGACGTCGCCGACCTCGAGATCGGCGCTCCAGGCCACCTGGAACCAGCCAGTGGGTCGCATGCTGGGCAACCCCATGCATGCCAGCCTGCCACTGTTGGCCGCTAGCCGCCGAGACACTCGTCGATGAGTCCCCACCGCAGCGCGGTGGCCGTGTCGATGGTCCGGCCGGATAGCACTAGATACCCGGTGCGCCATCGGCCGATGCGGCGGGTGATGCTCACCGTGCCGCCCGCGCCGGGGATCAGGCCCAGGCTCAGTTCGGGCAGGCCAAGCACGGCGTTGGGAAGCGCCTGCACACGTCCGCAGTAGGCGGCCATCTCCAGCCCGCTGCCCAGCACCTGGCCGTGCACCTGTGCGCAGCAGTTGCCGCCAAGCCGGGCGGTCAGCTCGTCGAGCACCAGCGCAGGGCTGTGCCGGGTGCGGGCGAGGTGCGCGCTGGCCGGGTCGGCGAACGAGCCGAACTCGGCCAGGTCGCCGCCGCTGCAGAACGACGGGCCGTTTCCGGTGAGCACCACTTCGGTGATCGACGCGTCAAGGCGCGCGACCTCGAGTGCCTCGAGCAGTGCGGCGCGCATGTCGGTGGAAAACGCGTTGTGCCGCTGTGGCCGGTTGAACCGGACGTTGAGACGGTCGCCGTCGCGGTCGACCCGCACGGGATCGGGGATCTCGGGGACCGTCGCGGCCCCGCGTTCGGCCAGCCAGCGCGCGAACTCCGGCCCGGCCTGCAGCGTCGAGTACGCAAGGGATTCGGTGATGACGCCCGCGCGGGCAGGTCCGGCGGGATCGATCGAGCGCAGCACGTCGTCGCAGACGGTCGCCGCCTGCGGCCATTGTCGGCAACGCTCGGTGAGCTCGGCGAGCGCGGCGGATACCGACGGCACGGTGATGGCCCGCCGGTCGTCACACTCCTCGTCGGTCAGCGTGAAGGTCGCGTCGTCGGACAGTGACCCGACCGAGACGACCACACCCCCCGCAAGCTCGACCCGTGTCACGAGTACTTCTTTATCAGCTCCTGCTTGTACAGCTTGCCGGTATCGGTGCGCGGCAACTGCGCCTCGAACGAGATCGACCGCGGACACTTGTAGTGCGCCAACCGATCCCGCAACCACCCGAGCAACTCATCGCCGAACTCGTCGGTGGCATCGGCGGGGTCGATCGTCTGGACGACACCCTTGACCGTCTGGCCCATTTCGTCGTCAGGGATCCCGAACACCGCGGCGTCCAACACCCTCGGATGAGTCACCAGCATGTTCTCGGCCTCCTGCGGGTAGATGTTGACCCCGCCGGAGATGATCATGTGATGCCGGCGGTCGGTCAAGTACAGATAGCCCTCCTCGTCGAGATAGCCGATGTCGCCGACGGTTTTCCAGCCGTGCTTGTCGCGCGACTTGGCCGTCTTCTCCGCGTCATTGAGGTACTCGAAGTCGAAGCCGCCCTCGAAGTAGATCTCCCCGGCCTGGTTTGGGGGAAGCTCGTTGCCGTCCTCGTCGAGAATGTGAAGCGCGCTCATCATCGGTTTGCCGACGGAGCCGGGATGCGCCAGCCAGTCGTCAGCAGTGATCAGTGTCGAGCCGATCGCCTCGGAGGAGGCGTAATACTCGTCGACAATCGGGCCCCACCAGTCCATCATCTGCTTCTTGATTTCCACCGGACATGGCGCCGCCGCGTGCATCGCGCGCTTCAGGCTGGACAGGTCATACGAACCCCGCACTGCCTCCGGCAGTTTCAGCATCCGGACGAACATCGCGGGGACGAACTGGCCATGGGTGACGCGGTGACGCTGGATCGCGTCGAGACAGCCCTCGGCATCGAACTTCTCCATCACCACGGTGGTGATGCCGGCACTCTGAATCGTCATCGACCACACCGACGGCGCGGTGTGATACAGCGGGGCCGGGCTGATGTAGATGGCCCCGGGATCGAGCCAGAATGCCACCAAACCCGACATCATGCCCGGCACCTCGGCCGGCGGCAGGTGCGGCAGTTCGCGCTTGATGCCCTTCGGTCTCCCGGTGGTGCCCGACGAGTACTGCAGCAGGTCACCTTCGATCTCATTGGCGATCGGTGTATCCGGCTCGGCTGCAACGCATTCCGGGTAGCGCCGCCAGCCGTCCATATCGGCCGATGTCACCGACGTTTCGGCGCTGTTGACGATGATCCGCAATTCGGGCGGGTCCGTGATGTCCGCCAGAGTCTTTCGCAATGCCGCCGAGCCAACGATCGCTTTGGCGCTGCTGTTGTCGATGATGTAGGCCGCTTCGGCTGCGGTCAGGTGGGTGTTGATCGGGACGTAATACAGGCCGCAGCGCCGCGCCGCCCACATGACGGTGTGGAAGTGCTCGTTGTTCTCCATCAGGATGGCGACGGCGTCGCCCTCGCGCAGACCGTGCCTACCGAAGAAGTGGGCGAGCCGGTTGGCGCGGGCCTCCAGCTCGCTGAACGTCACCACCGTGCCGGACGGATACATGATGACGGCAGCCTTGTCAGGGTTGGCCTCAGCGTGTTCGCGGATCTGCATGAGTCCAGACTTTACGACGGCCAAACTTGACAGGTGTCAAGGACCCGCTGATTCAGTGGATCGGCAACCAGGCATCTGTGCTAACCGAATTCGCGTACCATTACGGTAGTTTGCTGTGGAAGCATCGAGACGCGGGAGGTTCTGATGGGCGGCCAACGAGCTCGCGGGCTATTCGCGATCCTCGGCGGAAGTGCTGTCGCCACTGCCGTAGCAGTGATCGTTTTGATATCGCCGGCTCCGCAACGTGGAGGAATAAACGCGTGTGCGCTGGAACCCAGCTTCCCTGGGTGTACGCCGCCACTGGGTACGGGTTCGGGCGCCGGAGGTTTCCACAACATCGTGACTACGACCGCGGTGATGCCGGGGGATACGCAGGCCCCTCTTCCCCACTGAGCGGCGTGCCGAGATCTACCCACCGGCACGCTCGCGGCAGTGAAAGCTAGTCGGCTTCAGCGAGACGGTGCTTCAGCGCGTCGAACTCGTCCTTGATCCCGGTCGGCAGCTTCTCGCCGACGAACTCGAACCACTCCTCGATCAGCGGCAGCTCGTCGCGCCACTCGGCGGCGTTCACGGCCAGCGCCTCGTCGACGTCTGCGGCGTCCACGTCGAGGCCATCGAGATCCAGGTCCGAGGCGGTCGGAACGATGCCGATCGGCGTGGTCTTTCCGTCGGCCTTGTGCTCGATTCGCTCGATGGCCCACTTGAGCACGCGGCTGTTCTCCCCGAACCCCGGCCACAGGAAGCGGCCGTCGTCGCCGCGGCGGAACCAATTGACGAAGAACACCGCGGGCATCTTGGACTCGTCGGCGTTCTTGCCGATGTCGATCCAGTGCTGGAAGTAGTCGCCGACGTTGTAGCCGAGGAACGGCAGCATCGCCATCGGGTCACGCCGCACGGTGCCGACCTTGCCCTCGGCGGCGGCGGTCTGCTCTGACCCTAGCGTTGCGCCGATGAACACACCGTGCTGCCAGTCGCGGGCCTGCGTGATCAGCGGCACCGTCGTCTTGCGGCGGCCGCCGAACAGGATCGCCGAGATCGGCACGCCCTTCGGGTCGTCCCACTCCGGCGCCAGCGTCGGGCACTGCGAGATCGGGGTGCAGTACCGCGAGTTCGGATGGGCCGCCTTGACGCCGGAATCCGGCGTCCAGTCGTTGCCCTTCCAGTCGATGAGGTGCTGCGGGTCGCCTTCGAGGCCCTCCCACCACACGTCGTTCTCATCGGTCAGCGCGACGTTGGTGAAGACCGTGTTGCCTGCGTCGATCGTCTTCATCGCGTTGGGGTTCGAGTCCCAGTTGGTGCCGGGTGCGACCCCGAAGAAGCCGAACTCGGGGTTGACGGCGTAGAGCCGGCCGTCCTCGCCGAACCGCATCCAGGCGATGTCGTCACCGACGGTCTCGGCACGCCAACCCGGGACGGTCGGCTGCAGCATCGCGAGGTTGGTCTTACCGCACGCCGACGGGAACGCCGCGGCGATGTAGTACGCCTTGTTCTCCGGCGAGATCAGCTTGAGGATCAGCATGTGCTCGGCGAGCCAGCCCTCGTCGTGGGCCATCGCCGAAGCGATCCGCAGCGAGTAGCACTTCTTGCCAAGCAGCGCGTTGCCGCCGTAGCCCGAGCCGTAGCTCCAGATCTCGCGGGTTTCGGGGAAGTGGGTGATGTACTTGGTGTCGTTGCAGGGCCACGGCACATCTTTCTGGCCGGCCTCCAGCGGGGCACCGACGGAGTGCAGGCACTTGACGAAGAATCCGTCGTCGCCCATCTTGTCCAGCGCCGCCTTGCCCATCCGGGTCATGGTCCCCATCGAGATGACGACGTACTCGGAGTCGGTGATCTCCACCCCCAGCTTGGGGTCGTCGGCGCCAAGCGGGCCCATACAGAACGGCACCACGTACATCGTCCGGCCGCGCATGCAGCCCTGATACAGGTCGGTCATCAGGCCGCGCATCTCGGCCGGGTCCATCCAGTTGTTGGTAGGGCCCGCGTCGATCTCTCGCTCGGTACAGATGAACGTCCGGGACTCGACACGCGCCACGTCCGAGGGATCGGACAGCGCAAGGTAGGAGTTCGGCTTCTTCTCTTCATCGAGCTGCTTGAAGGTGCCTGCGTCGACCAGTTGCCGGGTGAGCCGGGCGGCCTCTTCCTCCGTGCCGTCGGCGAACACCACCCGGTCCGGCTGCGTGAGTTCCGCAACCTCGGAAACCCAAGCGAGCAGCCCCTGGTGTTTGGTCGGTGCGGTGTCCAGACCTGGAATGGTCGCTGCGGTCATCAAAGTTCTCCTGCGTAGGTTTCTGCCAGGACGCGGGCCCCGATCGCGCCGGCCTAGCCTGAAGACAGCGACGATGGTCGTCCCTGTACAGAGGTTAACGCGGGGAACATACCCGTGGTGAATCGGGAGTATGTCCGATCACTCACAGGAACGATTCAGAAGTACATTCCTGGCGGTTTTACCGATTCAGTTTTCGCCGTTCCCTCCGCTGTGAGCCCCTCGAGCCGATATCTGTCGGAGATAGCCGTTCGGCTACTGACGCCGCAGCTAATCAGCGCGGCCGTCTGACGATGAACCGAGGGGCTCATGAGAAAGGGTGGTATCCGATCCGTTACCCGCTTCGCCACCGCCTGGGCCGTACAGCTCGGCGCGCACCTCGTCGAGCGCCCTCTGCAGGGGCGGCAGTCGGCGGTCCCGAACCACCGAGGCCTTGGCAGTGGCGACCGCATGCTCACGCAGTTCGGCGTCGATCTCGGCGACCCGATCCGCGGCCGTGGCGCCCTCGACCTCGTCCAGGGCGGCCAGATCGGACGTGAGCGCCGTCTCGGCGGCCAGCACCCTGGTCGCCACCCGCTCCTCGACCGCCGACCTCAGCGTTGCGGTGACGTCGGTGACCCAGCGGTCCAGCACCGCGCGGTCGTGCAGCAGCCAACGGATGCCAACCGCCGACACCGTGAGCAGCAGGCCGACCAGACCGCCTGCCACAAGTCCCGCGATGGTCAGGCCCGTCGCGAGACCCGCGAACAGCCGGGTCACCGCAAGCGCCACCCCGACACCGAAACCGGCGCCGACGACGATCATCAGCGCCGTCTGCAGCCGGCGCGACTTCAGTGGCGGTTGCGACACCTCGGGCCGGGGCGGCGGTGGTGGCGCAGCGGGTGCGGACAAGCCGAGTTCGGTCGCGACGTCGCCGAGGTGTTTGGTGATGCCCTCGTCCACCTCGTCGACGACTTCACCCGCGCGCGTCTGCACATATTGCTCGAAATCGGCGAGCCTGCGCCGGCTCATCTTCGAGGCGTCCTCCTGCAGTTCGGTTCGCACCGACGTGCAGCGGTTGCCGGCGAAATCGGTCAGCTGCAGCCGCGCCTGCTCGATCTGGCTGCGCAGGGCGACGGTGCGTTCGGACTTCGATAGCCGCCGCCCACCCAGGATGTCGTTGCGGCTCTTGCGCAGCGTCGCCACCCGCGCCTGACGATCCGCTCCCGCAGCGTCCGCATGATGGCGGTCGATCACGGTTTGCAACCGGGCTTCCCACGCGCGCAACCGGTTTCGACGCGCCACATCCAGGTCGGCCAGCCGCTCTCTTAGCAGGCCGACCAGTTCGTCGAGCCTCGGCTCGCCGGCGTCAGGCGCGGCAGCTGCACCCACCCACTGCACATGCTGATACCGCGGCGCGCGTGCCGCGAGCTGAGCCCGGCAGGCGGCCATCACATCGCGCCAGTTGCGGTGCGCGTCGGTCTTCGTCACCACGCCGACGATCAGGTCGGTGTAGTTGGCAGCGAGATCGACCAATGCACAATCGGATTCGGTCAGTGGGGCGATCGCGGACACCACGAATACCACGGCGGCGGGAGCCTCGGCGGGCCCCAGTTCGTCGGATTCCACGAAGGTGTGCTCGGGCAGCCGCTCCCGCAGCGCATCGATAACGCTGGTGGTGCCTGCCAGCCACGGGCCCGTCACGAGCACCACGTCGCGGCTCTCCACGCCCGGTGAGCTCAGCCCGGGATCGACCGCCGCCACCACCGCATCCGCCGCGGCTACCGGATCGGTCATCGACCCCACCCGATGTCAGCACCGTAGCCGCTGCGCACCGCAACAGACAGCTGGACGGCGAAACGGTCGATGATCGGCGTCAGCCGCGGGTTGCCGCTCTGCGCAGCAAATCGTGTCAACGCATCGACGAAAATCTGGTGGCCTTCCGTTAACCCCACCGAGTGAAACCCGGTCCCCACCGCAAATGTTGGCATCTCCGCGGGCACATGGCGAGCGGTTGTCCCCAGTACCAGCCGAAAGCAACTGTTGGGTATCAATCTGTACCACGATGCGGGTACTCAAGCCTCGATGAGCGACCATGGACGGATGCAAACGCCGAGGCCGCATATCGCCGCCTACCCGGCTCAGAGCCCAGATGTCGCCGCCCACCCGGCTCAGGGCCCAGATGTCGCCGAGCCGCGTTTGCCTCCCCGGGTCACCAGCTTCCGTATCCGGCGCTCGACGCTCTCCGGGGGGCAACAGGCCACGTGGGAACGGCTGTGGCCGGAGATGGGCATGCACGCACGTGACGCCGACGGACCCGCACCGCGGCTGGACACCGAGTGCTGGTTCGGTCGGTCGGCGCCAGTGGTGCTGGAGATCGGCTGTGGGGCCGGCACGTCGACGCTTGCGATGGCGCAGGCCGAGCCGCACCTGGATGTGGTCGCCGTCGAGGTGTACCGGCGCGGGCTGGCCCAGCTGCTCAGTGCCATCGACCGCGACGGCCTCACCAACATCCGGCTGGTCCGCGGCGACGCGGTCGATGTGCTCGAGCACATGTTCGGAACGGACTCGCTGACCGGGGTCCGGGTGTTCTTCCCGGACCCGTGGCCCAAGGCCCGACACCACAAACGCCGGTTACTGCAACCCGCGACCGTCGCGCTGATCGCCGACCGGCTGCGCCACGGCGGTGTGCTGCACGCCGCCACCGACCACGCCGGTTACGCCGAACAAATCGCCGAGGTGGGCGACGCGGAACCGCGGCTGCGCCGCGTCACCGCATCGGACCCGCTACCGATCTCGGTACAGCGGCCCGTCACCAAGTACGAAGGCAAAGCCCAGCATGCGGGCAGCGCCGTTGCCGAATTGCTCTGGGAGAAACGGCCATGAGCCTCACTGAAGACATCCGGCAGATAGAAGATGTGGCCCCGCCGACGGTGGCGCCTGCCGAGGTGACAGCGAAGGTGCTGCTGGTCTGGGACGCGCCCAACCTCGACATGGGCCTCGGCTCGATCCTCGGGGGCAGGCCCACCGCCGCGCACCGGCCCCGATTCGACGCGCTGGGCCGGTGGCTGCTCTCGCACACGGCCGAACTTGCCGCCGAGCGCCCCGACGTCGCGCTGGAGCCCGAGGCCACCGTCTTCACCAACATCGCCCCTGGTAGCGCCGACGTGGTTCGACCGTGGGTGGAGGCATTGCGTAACGTGGGCTTCGCGGTCTTTGCCAAACCGAAGATCGACGAAGACAGCGACGTCGACATCGACATGCTCAATCACATCGCGCTTCGACGCAGCGAGGGACTGGCCAGTGTGCTGGTGGCCTCCGCCGACGGGCAGGCATTCAAGCAGCCGCTGGAGGAGATCGCCCGGGAGGGCGTCGGCGTCCGGGTGCTTGGATTTCGCGAACATGCCAGTTGGGCGTTAGCGTCGGATACCTTGGAGTTCGTCGACCTGGAAGACATTCCTGGTGTGTTCCGGGAGCCGCTACCGCGAATCGGCCTTGATTCGCTGCCCGAGCAGGGGGCTTGGCTGCAGCCATTCCGGCCGCTGACCTCGCTCCTGACTTCGCGTGTTCAATAACTGAAATGCGCGGGGTCGCCCTAGATATTTTGTGAGTGTAAGGAGCTTAGGTGTTCGCCTGGTGGGGTCGAACGGTGTACCGATACCGATACATAGTGATCGGTGTCATGGTCGCACTGTGCCTTGGCGGCGGAGCGTTCGGCATCAGCCTGGGCCAGCACGTCACCCAGAGCGGCTTCTACGACGAGGGCAGTCAATCGGTCCACGCGTCCGTGACCGGCGATACGGTCTACGGTCGCGACACCTCCGGCCACATCATCGCGATTTACACCGCCCCCGCGAATAAGACCGTCGACGACCCCGAGTTCAAGCAGAAGATCCTGGACAACCTCGCCCAGGTGGAAAAGGACCACCCCGACCAGATCCTGCGGTCGATCGGCTACTTCAAGAGCCCGGACGTGCTCAAGAACATGGCCGACGCAAGCAAGCAGCACGCGTTCATGTCGATCCAGCTCAAGGGCAACAACGACGACACGATCCTGAACAACTACAAGGCCGTCAAGGGTGACTTCGACATTCCCGGCGTCGACGTCAAGGTCGCCGGCCTTGAGCCGCTGGCCGACGCGTTGACGGGCACGATCGGCACCGACCAGAAGCGTGCCGAGGTGGCGGCCATCCCGCTGGTCGCGGTCGTGCTGTTCTTCGTCTTCGGCGGCGTGATCGCCGCCAGCCTCCCGGCGATCATCGGCGGCCTGTCCATCCTGGGCGCGCTGGGCACCATGCGGTTGGTGACCGAATTCACCCCGGTGAACTTCTTCGCCCAACCCGTGGTGACCCTGATGGGACTGGGCATCGCCGTCGACTACGGCCTGTTCATCGTGAGCCGGTTCCGGGAGGAGATCGCTGAGGGTTACGACACCGAGGCCGCCGTCCGGCGAACCGTGATGACGTCCGGCCGCACAGTCATGTTCTCCGCGGTCATCCTGGTGGCGTCGTCGGTGCCGCTGCTGCTGATCCCGCTCGACTTCCTGAAGTCGATCACCTACGCGATCATCGCCTCGGTCATGCTGGCGGCGATCCTGTCGATCACCGTGCTGGCGGCCGTGCTGGGGATCCTCGGGCCCAACGTGGATGCCCTCGGCGTGCGCACCTTGCTGCGGGTGCCGTTCTTGCGCGACTGGAAGCTGACGAACTGGTGGCTGAACTTCCTGGCCGACAAGACCCAGAAAACCAAGACCCGAGCAGAGGTCGAGAAGGGCTTCTGGGGCAAGCTGGTCAACCGCGTGATGAAACGGCCCGCGGCATTCGCCGTACCCATCGTCATCGTCATGATTGCGCTGATCATTCCGCTGGGAAACCTGGCCCTCGGCGGCATCAGCGAGAAGTATTTGCCGCCGGATAACCCTGTGCGACAGGCGCAGCAGGAGTTCGACACGATCTTCCCCGGCTTCCGCACCGATCCCCTGACGGTGGTGATCGAGAGCACCAACGGACAGCCGGTGACCGACCAGCAGATCGCCGAGGTGCGCAGCAAGGTGATGGCCGTGTCCGGCTTCATCGACCCGAACAACGACCCGTCCAAGATGTGGCCGGAACGGTCCTACCTCGACGGAGCGACCAAGGATCCGTCGGTCCGGGTGCTGCAGAACGGCCTGACGAACCCCACCGACGCCGCCAAGAAGATCGCGGAGCTGCGGGCGATACCGCCGCCGCGTGGGCTGACCGTGTCGGTGGGTGGCACCCCTGCGCTGGCCCAGGACGGCATTCACACCCTGTTCGACAAGCTGCCGTTGATGGCGGTGCTGCTGATCGTCACCACCACGGTCCTGATGTTCCTGGCGTTCGGCTCGGTGGTGCTGCCGGTCAAGGCCACGGTGATGAGCGCGCTCACGCTCGGTTCGACCATGGGCATCCTCACCTGGATGTTCATCGACGGACACGGCTCAGGGTTGATGAACTACACGCCGCAGCCGCTGATGGCGCCGATGATCGGCCTGATCATCGCGGTGATCTGGGGTCTGTCCACCGACTACGAGGTATTCCTGGTGTCCCGCATGGTGGAGGCCCGGGAGCGCGGCATGTCCACCGCCGAGGCGATCCGGATCGGCACCGCCACCACGGGTCGGCTGATCACCGGCGCCGCTTTGGTCCTGGCGGTGGTCGCCGGTGCGTTCGTGTTCTCGGACCTGGTGATGATGAAGTACCTGGCGTTCGGCCTGCTCATCGCGCTACTGCTGGACGCCACCGTGGTCCGGATGTTCCTCGTGCCCGCCATCATGAAGATGCTCGGTGACGACTGCTGGTGGGCGCCGCGCTGGATGAAGCGGATTCAGGAGAAGCTGGGGCTCGGAGAGACCGAGCTGCCCGACGAGCGCAAGAGGCCCGCAGTGCGCGAGCCCGCCGAGGCATTGGTCGGTGCAGGCGGACCGGCCCCGCGGCCGAGGCCGCCGCACGACCCGACCCACCCGGGCGCCGAGGGTGCGGCGCGGCCGAATACGACGACGCGGATCACCACCCCGCCACGGGCCAACGCCCCCTCAGGGGCGGGGACGACGCGGATCCCCACCGGGCGCCCGCCGTCCGATGAGCCGCAGACCACGCGGCTGTCGATGGCCAAGAACGCTGTCCGCAACGCGGTGAACAGTGCGACAGGGGCCACCCCGCGGACTCAACGGCCATCCCCCCCACCGCCTGCTGCGCCACCGCGGGAGGAGCGTGAAATCGAGTCGTGGCTCGGCGAATTGCGCGGCACGGCACCCGCGGGCGGCCAACCGGCACCACCTCCTCAGCGGCCGTCGACGGACGCCACCCGGGCGATGCCAGGGCACCGGCCCCGCGAGCCTCGCCCGCAACCGGGCAACGAGCCGACGACCGCGATTCCCGCGCGCGGGACCCCGCCCGATGGCAGGGGACGTCCTCGGCCGCAGGACGCCGAAACGACGACGGCGATCCCGACGCCGAAGAAGCAGGATCCGGACGCCACCGAGAAGCTCAACACCCACGAAGACGAAGAGCCCAAGCGCCGCGGCGGTGGGTTGAGCGCGCAGGATCTGCTGCGGCGCGAGGGCCGGCTCTAGTCCGTCGCCGGCTCGCCGGCTTTAGTCCTTCGCCGGCTCGGCGGCGCCAGCCTCGGCCTTGACGATCGGGCCGCCCTCGGACTCAAGGCGGGCCTCCTCGGCAGCGGGGTCTCTCGCCAGTAGCACACGCCCCGCACTGTTGAGGAACGCTACCGTCGGCACGGCCAGAAGGGCACCGACGATGCCCCCCAGCACGCCGCCGCCCGCGATCGCCAGCACCACCGCCAACGGGTGGATCGACACCGCGCGGCCCATCACCAACGGCTGTAGTACATGGCCTTCCAGTTGCTGCACGGCGATAATCAGGCCG
>Ga0073928_10006485_pt1 | contig 15722 bp, 9 predicted proteins | sample PaiPotPPA55metaG_FD_76969 | JGI IMG/M metagenome (GOLD analysis project Ga0073928, IMG submission 76969) | Iron sulfur acid spring bacterial and archeal communities from Banff, Canada, to study Microbial Dark Matter (Phase II) - Paint Pots PPA... ... | reverse complement strand
GCCACCAGCGCGCTCGGCAAAGAGTCCGAGCACATGCCTAGCATCGCCAGGTCCGCCGCAAGCGTGCCCCCTCCAGCACAACGGTAAAATGATGTGACCGCACCCACGCTGGGATCAGCGAAAGGGGCCACTAGTTCGCGCAAGTAATCGCTACCCACTCGCACATCACTGTCACTCATTACCAGTAATTCGTATTGCGCTTGTGTTACCAGGCGGTGCAAATTGCTTATCTTGTGGTTTTGCCCCAGGCGTTCCACGGAGGTGGCCAGTCGGATCCGCGTGTCCGGGAAGTCGCGTTGCAATTTCTCGATTACTGGAACAATCGGGTCGCCAGGATCGGTTACCGCAAAAATAACTTCGTAAACCGGATAATTAAGTCGGCAATAGCTGGCAAAATTCTCGTAGGCCTCCGAATCCACCCCTCGGACCGGCTTCAGAATGCTCACTTGCGGGGCGAACGCGTCATTTCGCGCCGGCAGCCGTCGGATGCCTTGGAAATATTCAATAATGTTGTAAAGTGAAAGAACGTAATACACCAGCGGACAAAGCGCCAACAGCAACAACAATGTGCGTGATGCAATCAACAAGTTTTATCTGCCCGCCGGGTCAAAATGTCCCTATTCGCGACGCCTGGAAATGGCCAAACCGAGAGGAACTCTTCTCCGAATCATACCCCCAAGGCTTGCCATATTCGAGAGTAAATGTAGCTTGTCTCACCGCGCTCGATGTTCTTCTGAAAAATGCGATGATGCCGGTACAACCCTAATAATCTCGTTACATTCTAAATAGCGACAAATATACTGTTAACCAGTCCGGTTCCATGCCAACATGATGCTGCGAGGCTGCTATAGCGAATTTCTTGACTTCTGCTCTCACCAATCCTTCCAGAGCATTCACTCCTGAGCTGCTGCCTCGTTTTAAACATTGTAGACGTGCGTATTCCTGTGGGAGAGAGTTTATGAATCGTACTATTTCGTCGGAAGCAAAATTGGTTTCCGGCCCGCAATTTTCCATTCGAACCATCATTCTAGTTGTCGTTATCGCCATCCTCTCCTGTGGACACGTTCAGGCGCAATCCCCCCAGAATACGCGGGGGGCCAAGAACTCCGCCGAATCGCGGCGCTTATCCGAAGCTTCCGAACTAGCCAATGAAAATTATGAGCACCTCGCAGCCGCCCCGCGCCAAGTCCAGGAAGTCCTACTGAAAGACCCAGGTCTGCTCGTCGAACTCAAGCGCTTGGCAATCAAGGAAGCCACGGACAACGGCCAGATTGTTGAAGACTCTTCGCTCACTGATCAAGCCATCTTCGAACGGCTCGAGCAGGACATTAAATTTCGTTCCCTGGCCACCAGACTGGTACAGCGTTACGGTTATCTCCTTCCCAGCTTCAATCCAGAATCAGAAATGGCCAAGCAGCGCGACTTTGTCCTGAAAGAACGGGCCCGCCGCCAGGTGCAAGTGGAAGAACGGGAAGACGCGCTAATTGACGCGGAAATCAAGAAACAAGCGGCCAGCATCGCCGCGGCGGATAACTGCGCCCAGCAGGATTGCGGCACTCCTGCTCCGCGAAAAACTCCCCGCCGGGCAAATGCTGCACCTAGCGGCACGCCCGAAGAAATTCCTGATCGGGGCAATTCGATTCCGCAATTACCGCTAAGTTCCTCTGCGCCAATTCTGAGAGCAGACGCCGGGGGTGCTGCTCCGGGTCTTGGCGGTGGAGATACAGGGCTCGGTTCCGAACAATTGTCTTCGCTGCGCGCAGACCGGCAGGAACCGGGTTCTACTCCTGCGGCTGCGGGGGGAGATACCGCTTCAGAAAATCGCGCGTCCAGAATTGCTCAAATGTTTGGAGCTTCACAGGGATTTCCCGAAGCAGAGGGCGACCTCGGACCTTCTGTTCCGCAGAGTCTTGGTTCCGGGGCAATACCAGCGGATAGAAGCCGCCCGCAAGATTCCTTGAGAAATGGCAGCGACCGGCCCCGCCCGTCAGGGGAAGCTCGCCGCAACTTCGCCACGGAACTTTCACCAGTCTCCATGGTCCATCGTTCAAATCCATATGCAGATATTCCCTCACTCTACGACATGTATGTTCAAGCTTCTTCAAGGCAACTTCCAGTCCAGCGATTTGGTCTGGACGTTTTGCGCAACGAAGATACCGACCTGAATGATTTTCCGATCGACCTTCCCGCTGGCCCCGACTACATGGTCGGGCCCGGCGACGGTTTGGCCATCGATCTTTGGGGTGGCGTCGCGCAGCGAATTTCTCGCACGGTTGACCGCCAAGGCCGCATTTCACTCCCCGAATCCGGCCCCATCCTGGTGAGCGGCCACACGCTTGCTGAAGTCCAACAAACCGTCCAAAGAGTTTTGCGCGCAAATTATCGCGATGTTTCAGCCGACGTTTCCTTGTCACGCTTAAGAAGTGTCCGGGTTTATGTCGTCGGCGACGTCCTCCAACCTGGCGCCTACGACATCAGTTCGCTCTCGACCCCATTGAACGCCTTGCTGGCCGCGGGCGGCATATCCGACAGCGGTTCGCTTCGCACCATAAAACATTTTCGGGGCGACAAGCTGGTCGAAGAAGTCGACGCTTACGATCTGCTCCTCCACGGCGTGCGCAGCGAAATGGCCCATCTTGAAAACGGCGACACTCTTCTTGTTGCTCCTACCGGTCCGCAGGTAACCATCGAAGGCATGGTTCGTCGCCCGGCAATTTACGAACTGCGAAACGAGAAAACGCTCGCCGACGCTCTCGACCTTGCGGGCGGAATTTTGCCGGCCGCGGCACTGCAACACATCGAAGTTCAAAGACTGGTAGCTCACGAAAAACGCACCATGCTTACCCTCGATATTTCCGCAACCAGCGATGCGGATTCCATCACCAAACAGCTTTCCGCTTTCAAAATCCAGGACGGTGATCAAATCCACATTTTCCCCATCGCCCCTTACAACGAGAGCGCCATTTATCTTCAGGGACACGTCCTTCGTCCGGGCCGCTACTCCTATAGCGACGGGATGAAGGTCAGCGATCTAATTCGCTCTTACGCAGACCTGCTTCCAGAGCCCGCTGGGCACTATGCGGAGATCGTGCGCCTTAATTCTCCTGACTATCGGCCCACCGTAGAAAGTTTCGATCTCGCCGCAGCACTTGCTGATCCGGCCACCGCCCCGAAACTTCAAGCCCATGACACCGTACGCGTCTTTGGACGTTACGATTTCGAACCCGCACCGCATGTCTGGGTCGGCGGAGAAGTGGTTGCTCCCGGTAAGTACGCAACTTCAGGTCAGATTCGACTGCGAGATGCGATTTACCTCGCCGGAGGTGTTGCTCCCGATGCTTCGCTCGATTCCGCGCAGCTATTCCGAACTCAGTCCGATGGAACGTTGAAAATCCTGAGCGTTAATCTGGCCGGTGCGTTGGCCGGGAAGCCTACCGATAACTTACTGTTGGAGTCTCGCGATCGTCTTCTTGTGCACCGCAACACCGCTCAGGTAGATCCCGCCACGGTGGATGTTAAAGGTGAAGTGGCCAAGCCTGGACGTTATCCTCTAACCACCAACATGCATATCGAAGACCTCATCCAGGTGGCCGGTGGCCTGAAGCGCACTGCTGACCCCGTCAGCGCGCATCTCACTCGGTACGCCGCTGGCGATCCGCAACACGCGAACAGCGAAAATATATCTATTGAACTCTCAGCCGTATCGGCCGGTGACACCACCGAAAACAAATTGTTGCGCGATGGAGATGTCCTGACCATTCCTCAGAACCCCGGTTGGAACGATGTTGGGGCCAGTGTGACAGTTCGCGGCGAAGTGCAGCATCCAGGGCCATTCGGTATCCGCCCCGGAGAAAAAGTCAGCTCCGTTCTCGAACGGGCCGGTGGTTTTAACTCTCAGGCATATCCTTACGGGGCTGTACTTATGCGCCGGGATGTTCGGGAACTGGAATTGAACGCCCGGACAGAAATGATTCGCCGGTTAAAGGAAGAAGAAGTTCACCTCCGAGCCTTGCCTGAAACGGATGCAGATCAACGTAACTCCAAGCTCACCGCCCTTGGCGAGACGGAAACCACCATTCAGCAGTTGCAGGCCAATCCTCCAGTCGGTCGCGTCGTCATCCATATTCAGCATGACCTCCATGCCTGGAAAAATACCTCCTCCGACGTGATGATTCGCGATGGCGACGTCTTGGTCATTCCAAAGAAGGCCGACTACATCACCGTGAATGGCCAGGTATTCAATCCCACGGCAGTCAGTTATCGGCCCGGTAGAAGCGCAAAGTGGTACTTGAGTCAAGCGGGCGGAATGACCCAACTTGCCAACAAGAAAGCAGTCTTTGTAATCAGAGCTGATGGTTCCGTTTTGGCTTCCAAGAATAATAGTTCTGCATTCTGGAGCGGCGATCCTTTGAACGTCTCGTTGAAACCCGGCGATTCCGTCGTCGTACCGGAAGTAGCGCCGCGGGTTGGAACAAGAAATTGGCAGAATCTATTCCAGGCTGGCCAACTGGCTGCTTCTGCCGCGTTGGCGGTCGCCTATATTCATCCGTGATACTGAAACTCACTCTGCGGTCCCGGGTTAAGGCAATGAAGTATGGACTCGTTCTCGGCAGCGTACTCGCTGCCGGGCTCGCTTCCGCTACTCCGCGTCCTCAAGAAACAAAAGCCTCGGCAACCGCAACCAATGCGGATGGCATGACGAAGGAAGGAGAACGGAAGTCGAAGCCCAAAAAAACAGACCCGAGTCCCGACCCTGCGGGCGCCAATCATAGTTTAGGGGGCGCGTTTAGAGACTTTGTGAGCGACCAGAAAGATATCTGGACAAGCCCGGCAAGGCTTCGATTGTCGGATGCCGATTGGCTCGTGCCCTCCGGCGGATTCGCCGCGGCGCTGTTCGCCACAGATCGCGATTACAGCACCCACCTTTCTAATAATCCCAGCACCATCAGCCACTACAAAACGCTTTCCACCGCCGGCGTCGGTGCGCTCGTGGGAGCGGGTGCGGGACTTTGGCTCCTCAGTTATCCAAGCCACAACGAGCACTGGCGTGAAACTGGCTTCCTGGCTGGAGAAGCGGCCGTCAACAGCTTGGTCGCGGTCGAGGCGCTTAAATATTCCCTGAGGCGACAGCGGCCCTACCAGGGCGATGGAAGTGGCCCGTTCTTCCAGGGTGGCACATCCTTCCCATCTGAGCATGCCGCCGCAGCTTGGTCAGTAGCAGGTGTCATTGCCCACGAGTATCCTGGGTTTTTTCCTAAAATCGCTGCTTATGGCCTCGCTTCACTCGTCAGTTATTCTCGCATTAAGGGTCGCCAGCATTTTCCCTCGGATGTTTTTGTTGGCAGCATGATGGGCCAGTTGATCGCCCAGGATGTCTACAGCCGCCATCACGATCCAGCGCTGGGCGGTGCGGAGTGGAGATCCATTCGCGAAATAGTTCGCGACGACGGAAACCTTTCCGCGGCTAATCGCGGGTCCCCGTACGTCCCACTGGACAGTTGGGTCTACGCCGCCTTCGATCGATTGGCTGCCCTCGGACTCGTCAAGAGTGGCTTGGTCGGAATGCGGCCGTGGACGAGACTCGAGTGCGCGAGGCTCGTGGCTGAAGCGGCAGACCAAGACCTGGATAATTCACCTGACATCGATAACCTTCTTAACGCATTGGCGCATGAATTCGCCTATGAATCTGAATCGCTCGGCGGGCTTAATCGCCGCGCTCGAATTGAATCCGTATATTCACGCCTCACCGGGATTTCAGGTCCGCCCCTAACAGATGGTTATCACTTTGCTCAGACGCTCATCAATGATTTCGGCCGGCCATATTCCGAAGGCTTCAACAACGTCACCGGCCTCTCTGGCTCCGCTGTCAGTGGACGGCTGGCCGTCTATGTACGCGGCGAATACCAGCACGCGCCATCCGTGCCTACATTGTCCCCTTCTGCTCGTCAATTTATTCTCTCTTCAGATAACGTGCCCTCCCTTCCTCCGGCCGTCCCCGCGCCCGCCGTTAACCGTTTGGTATTGCTCGATGCCTATGCAGCCATGAATATTGAGAATTGGCAGCTTTCTTTTGGCAAACAGAGCTTGTGGTGGGGCCCTACCAAAGGCGGACCGTTGATGTTTTCCGATAATCCTGACCCTGTTAACATGTTTCGTATAACCCGAGTTTCGCCTTTCAAACTTCCTAGCTTTTTGGGATATCTCGGCCCTATTCGGCTGGAACTCTTTCTCGGGCAACTCGAAGGTCACGAATTCGTATTTCAGACCGACACCGGCATCGTTGGTTCTTATGGCCGAGCCCTTAGCCGCCAGCCGTTCATCCAGGGCGAAAGATTTAGCCTTAAACCCACAGCAAATTTCGAGTTGGGGCTGTCTGTGACCGCCGTATTTGCGGGCGGACCGACTGCCCTCACCGGGCACACTTTGATAAAAAGTTATTCGCTCGGCAATGGTAACAGTCAGCCAGGCAGCGCTTCAGATCCCGGAGATCGCCGCAGCGGCCTTGACCTCACCTATCGCCTTCCGTGGGTGCGAAACTGGCTGACCTTCTACACCGAAGCCTTTACCGAAGACCAATTCAGTCCCATCGCCTACTGGGACCGTTCCGCGACGTATTCCGGCATCTACATGCCGCGTATCCCCAAAATCAACAAACTGGATCTTCGTCTTGAGGGCGGTTACACCGATCTAATCTATAATCCTTATGGTCCGGGGGTTTTTTACTCTAATAGCCGCTATCCTAATGGGTATACGAACGATCAGTATCTTATCGGAAGTTGGATCGGTCGCCAGAGTCAAGCGGAGCAAGCCTGGAGCACGTATCATATTAGTCCAAGAAGTTATTTTCAGGCTGCCTATCGGCACCAGAAGGTCAGCAAGGATTTTATGCCCGGAGGAGCCACATTGAGCGACGTCTCCCTCAGCGGTGACTTTTTGTTTCGCTCGGATGTCAGCGTGTCCGGCGGGGTCCAGTATGAAAGCTGGAATTTCCCGGTCATAACTCCCGGAGCACAGTCGAATGTAACAGCGTCCTTGCAGGTCACGTACTGGCCGCATTCTTGGAAGTAAACTATTTGGAAGTGTGTATTACCCATTAAAGGAACTAGAATTATAAAGTGACGCCGACTGCCACAAAACAAACACCAGAAACGTCCAGGATTCGGATCGATCCGGAAACTTCGCTGGATAGCGCTCAATTTGGCGATTCACGCGAATGGCAAGCGGAGCGTCTGCGCTTGTTCTGGGATAATCGCCGGCTATTCCTTCGCGCCGTCGGAATCGGTTTGCTCTTCTCTACCTTGGTTGCCTTCTTGATTCCCGTTCAATACACCTCTATCACTCAGCTGATGCCACCAGATAACCAATCCTCCACCTCTTCAATGGCCATGATGGCCGCGACCCTGGCCAAGGGTGCTGGAGCATTGAGCTCTGTTGCAGGTGATCTGCTTACGCTGAAGAGCAGTGGCGCGATGTTTGTGGGTGTCCTAAGGAGCGAAACTGTACAGGACCGTCTAGTTCAACAATTCGATTTACGAAAAGTCTACGGCAAAAAGTTGACTGTCGACGCGCGCCAGAAACTCGACGAAAACACGTTTATTACCGAAGACCGTAAAAGCGGAATTATCACCATCAACGTCACCGATCACAGCAAGGAGCGCGCCGCGGGACTTGCCAACGCATACGTCGAGCAATTGAATTCTCTGGTGGCCCAGCTTTCTACTTCCTCAGCCCACCGGGAAAGAGTTTTTTTGGAAGACCGTCTGACCGCTGTTAAGCAAAATCTGGATCAGGACGCCAATCAACTTGCGCAATTTTCCAGCAAAAATAATACCCTCGACATCCGGGATGAGGGCAGAGCCATGTTGGACGCCGCCGCAGGCATCGCTGGCCAGATGATTGCCGCGCAGTCACAACTTGAAGGTCTTCGCCAAATCTATACAGACAGCAATCCCCGTGTGCGCTCTTTGAATGCCCACGTCATGGAACTTCGCAAGCAGTTGGACAAACTTGGCGGCGCCAAAGGTCAGACCGGTGCAGCCGGCGATCAGGCTGCTGTCGATCCCACGTCGGACATGCCTTATCCGTCCATTCAGAAATTACCTCTTCTCGGAGTGAAATACGCTGATCTGTACCGCCAGGTAAAAATTCAGGAAACCGTCTACGAGTTGTTAACCCAACAATACGAGATGGCCAAGGTGCAGGAAGCCAAGGAAATTCCTAGTGTCAAGACTCTGGATCCCGCGAGGGTTCCGGAACGGAAATCGTTCCCACCTCGCCTGTTAATTATCTTGAGCGGAATTTGTCTGGCGATTGTTATCGCCGCCGTTTGGATTTTAGGGTCGATTCGCTACGATCAACTCGATTCGCAGGATCCTCGCAAGGTTTTCTATCGAGAACTCGTGGCTACCTGGAAGAAACCAAAGAACCTGGGGATCGCCGGACGCTGATGGCCGCCGCTCGTCCGTAGAGAATTAAGCGTGTCTCCCATGGACCGGCAGCGACAAACCACCACCTGATTTGAAGCATCTTGTGCGCATTAGGAAACGCTTCAGACCTGAAATGTGACGGTATCTTATAATTGAATTTTATGGCTACTCTTGAAACCCCCAAATCGATTCTGGTTCGCAACAAGGTTCCGTGGCTTACGGACTCCACTTGGAAACAGGTTAAGGAATACTCGCCTACTTTTCTAACCGAGTTTGTTGTCATGGCCAGCCAGATCCTTCTTTATAAATTGGCGGCCCACTATCTGGGCAAGACCGGCTTTTCTGAATATGCCCTTGCTCGGCGGACCGTTTCGCTGCTTTTCCCTATCCCGGTGCTGGGCATGGCTGTCGGACTCCCTCGTTATATCGGTGTCACCAATGGCCGCGGGGACAGTGATGGCGCAGCTCGCTATTTCGGGGCCACGCTTTGGTGTGTTGCAGCTGCGGCATTCATCTGTTTGACGCTGGTGAATTTGTTTTCCAAGCCCTTCTCTTACGTCTTTTTTGGCAGCAGTACCTACAGTTATCTGGCACTTCCTTTGAGCGTCATGATTCTCGGCCAGTGTCTTCACACCGTTGTCTGCGGATACTTTCGCGGTCACATGATGTTGGCACGTGCAAACGCTCTTCAAATCGTCAATTTGGCTATCGTTCCAGTCGGCTCTTTTTTGGTATTCGGGCAATCACTATCTAAACTTCTGATTTCCATTGGTGTACTTTCGACGATCATGTCCAGCATCGGGCTGCTATTCACACCGGTCTGGGCCGTCGCCGAAAACAACTGGAAAGAAACGAAAGAGCTCGTTCGCTATGGAGTGCAACGCGTCCCGGGAGACTTTATTTTGGTCGCGCTCTTCACCCTGCCCGCTACTTTCGCCGCTCATCTGAAGGGTATTGAAGAGGCGGGCTTCGTGGCCTTCGGGATATCTGCAGTCTCGATTATCGGAGCGGTCTTTGCGCCGGTGGGTTTGGTGCTGCTGCCCAAAGCCACCATCATGTTGGCTGAAGGCGCCCGTCAGGAATTGCGCGAGCATCTTCAGGCCATGGTTCGAATCACTTTTGTGCTTTCCGTCGCCATCATAATGGCCATCTGGATCTGGATGCCCAGCCTCATCCATTTATATCTCGGCGCTAGTTTCGGACAGGTGGTCCCGATAGCGCGGCTGCTGATTTTGGGAGCCCTGCCCTACAGCGTTTATCTCGTACTGCGCAATATCGTGGACGCTTACCATGAGTACGGAATCACTGCGGCCATTCTCTTTTGCGGCTTCCTGACCTTCCTGGCCGGCTCGTACCTTTCGAAACAAACCAATTTCGGGATTGATGTGATTCTCGGATCATTTGTTCTGGCTATGACGGTGATCACAATGTTATCGAATCTGGAATGCAGAAAAATATTGCGCGAACCCAGTTAAGGAAAGCGTCAAAGCTTATTCAGGAGTGATTCGAATCAAAGACCAACTCCATCTCGATCGTACGATGCGCCCTCTATCATGAACAACGACGATTGGATCCTTTTGTCCCTGTTCTTTTATCTGTTGGTCGCTGTGCCGGCTTTCATCTACGTCGTAAAAGTAAAAAAAGCAGGATTTTTCGATCCGGCCGTTCAGTTCCTGATTTTTCTAACCCTCTTCGTCATTCCACTTCCTTTGCGTGCATACATGACCAAGGAAATCGAAGGCGACGTTACGGAACACCTTCTGGAACTTCTGCCCTTCTTGCCCGTTGCCGTGTTCATGACCGCCGTAAGCCTGCCGCTCTTTTTGTGGGGCTATTACTCGCGATTCGCCGAGCGCTTGGCCGCTCGTTTACCCAAACCCCGCACCGGCGAAAATTTGGCCGCGCCCGTCATTTTTCTCGGCGTGTTTTCGCTATTTCTTTTGGTCCAGTTAGCCAGCGATAGCGACGGCTTGCTCAATTTTATCTTGCTCGGGTATGGCGCATCGTCAGAGATTTATGGCAAGGGTCACCTCGCGGTTGGGTTTCCTTGGTTATTCATTGCGTCTCTGTTTTTGTTGTATCGCTATGCCATTCGCAGAAAAAAACTCGACCTTCTGTTATTCGTTGTTGCCTTCGTTCTCATATGCGGCATGTTCCTGCTGATCGGATCGAGAAACATGATCGTGTATATGGCCCTCGCCGTGGCCCTGTTTTGGAATTACGCCATACGCCCTATTCGATTAAAGAGGCTCGCCGCTTTGGGGCTTCTCTCTTTTCTTGCACTTAATATCGTCGGATACCTGCGAACTTCGAATTACCAGAGTCTTGGTGATTTCTGGACAACTTCTGCGTCCGCCTATCAAGAATCCTCCAGCGCCAGGGGCAGGATGTTTTACACCTTGACCATTGGAGAATTTGTCGTCCCGTTCGAAACTCTTCCGCAGATGATTCGCAGCGTGGGCAGCGAAATTCAACCCCAGCTTGGCCTCACGTATATAAAGGATGTAATGCTCTGGATTCCCAGCGTGTTATTTCCCGACCGGCCTCCGACCTTAACGCACTGGTATATGGAAACCTTCTACGGTGAAGGCCACGGCCTCAACATAGGTAGGTCCTTCTTTTTTCTCTCCGAAGGCTATTTGAACTTTGGCATCCTTGGGGTTTTTGGCACCATGCTCGGGTGGGGGTTATTCCTCGGTATAGTGCATTTTTATTTGCGTGCGGCACACGGCGCGCCAGGGGCGGTACTCCTGTGCGCGCTGACCATCGCGTTCATCTATCGAGGCCTGGCAGGAGATTTCTCCTCAATGTTCGTCGGTCTGCCCGAGCAATCGCTTAGCGCAGCCATAATCGGCTTATGGATCGCGAATTATGGCAGCAAGACGAAACTGTGGGTTAAAGCGGCGTCGACTCGCACGATATCTGCTGCCATTCCGATTCCACCACACTCTGCTCCTGCGGGCCTTCATGACGCAGAATAAACTCACGCCCGACGCCGAGTTGCCCGTCCCTTCACTATCGGATCAGGCATTGGATGCCGGCTATTGGGAGTCAAGGCTTCGCCAGAATTGGGGACTTCATGGTGTAGGGCATATCAGTTACGGCGTTACCTATAACCGCTGGCTCTACAGAGTTAGGCGCAACATTTTCAGGCGTGAAATGGACAAGTTACGCCCTGACTGGAAACACTCCGACGTATTGGATGTTGGCTCAGGCACGGGGTTTTGGATTGACGCTTGGAAAGCCCTTGGAGTCCACTCCATTACCGGTTCTGACGTTACTCAGGTGGCCGTTGATCATCTGCAGTTGGCCCATCCAGATTCGCGCTTCACCAGGCTGGATATTTCCGGCTCCCTTGATGCCCAGCACCCCGGTGGTCCTTACGACGTCATCTCAGCGTTTGATGTATTGTTTCACATCACCAACGACGCAAGATTTGCCGCCGCGATCACCAATATTTCTCGCTTGCTCTCGCCGGAGGGATATTTCATTTTTTCGGACAACTTCTTGCATGGACATGGCGTTCGTGGCGATCATCAGGTCAGCAGATCTCTCGAGGAAATTTCTCAAATCCTGACCGGCGCCGGCTTTCAGATAATTCGCCGTGTTCCCATGTTTATTCTGATGAACGCCCCGGTGGATACTTCCACTTCATGGCCATTTAAATTTTGGAGATTGGCTATGCTTCCCGTTAGCGTCCTTCCGCCACTTGGAAGCATTTACGGTGCGCTGCTCTATCCTTTAGAGCTTCAACTAACGCGATTTCTGCGTGAGAGCCCCACCACCGAAATGATGATTTGTCAGAAAAAGAAGGTCGTTTAATACCGTCTGATCATGAGCTTCTCGCTGATAGCTCGGTTTCCTCGCGCAACCGGATTGACCTCCGGGCGCTCGATCGATCCTGCCGCATGAGGATTTGTTATCTAGCGGACGCCAGCAGCCAACATACTGTCAGGTGGGCTCAATATTTCTCTACGCATCGTCACGAAGTCCAAATCATCTCATTTCGTCAAAGTGAAGATCCCCAAGCGCAACAATGGACGCGCGTGATCAAGTCTCGCTGGCAAACCAAGCTGGATAGTTTCTTTTTTGCTCCTCGCGCTCGTCAGCTGCTTGAGCGCTTCAAGCCCGATATTGTTCATGCTCATTACGCTAGCAGTTACGGTACACTCGGCCGCCTTTGCCGCTTTCATCCGTACGTACTCTCCGTCTGGGGCAGCGATATTTACGATTTCCCAAGGCGCTCATGGCTGCATCGGAAATTGCTGCGGAAAAATTTAGCAGCAGCAGACCGTCTCTGCTCCACGAGTAATACTATGGCTGCGGAAACTCAGCGATATTACAACAAACCAGTCACTATCACTCCTTTCGGTATCGATTGTGACCGCTTTCGTCTATCTTCTGTCCCAAAAAACAGCCAAGACGAATTTGTCATCGGAACGATTAAAGCATTGGAACCCCCATACGGAATTGACTATCTTCTCCGCGCTTTTGCACTTCTTACTGCGAAGTACGCGGGACGGAAAAAACTTCGTCTGACCATCGCCGGCGACGGCTCCCTCAGGAAATCATTAGAGCGCTTGGCCGAGAACCTCGGCGTTATAAACAAAGTAAGTTTTTTAGGACAGGTTCCGCATTCTCAGGTTCCGCAATTACTGAACACCTTCTCGGTGTTCTGTGCCTTATCCTTGAGCGAAAGTTTTGGCGTCGCGATTCTCGAAGCCTCTGCTTGCCAGGTGCCGGTGGTGGTCACAAATATCGGGGGCTTGCCTGAAGTAGTTAGAGACAACCTCACCGGTTTCATCGTCCCGGCAAAGGATGCCCGAGCAGCCGCGAACGCCGTCGGCAAGCTTATCGATCAAGACAGCCTTCGCCGCGACTTTGGCGAAGCGGGCCGCAAATTTGTTCTCGAGAACTTCGAGTGGTCTCAAAATGCCAAACAAATGGAAAATGTTTACGAGTCAGTTCTTCGAGCAACTTGATAGAATTCTCTCTGCAGCTGATCGCGCGTGCTGCACCCAGACACCGATCTGACCTGATATGCGAATTCTATTTCTAACTCAATATTTTCCGCCGGAAACTGGCGCCCCTTCAAATCGCCTCTCCGATCTCGCCGATCGGCTCGCTGGTCTCGGGCACCAGGTCACTGTCCTTACCGCCCTTCCGAACTACCCGCAAGGCGTAATTTTTGACGGCTACAGTGGCCGTTTCATGATGACCGAGAAACGCAATAGTATTCAGGTCATTCGGTCTTGGATTTTTGCGACCCGTAGTAAAAAATTCCTTCCGAAACTCATCAATTATTTCTCTTTCGCCATTCTGAGTTGTCTCGTGGGCGCCTTCGCTGTCAAAAATATTGATATTGTTTTTGTAGAATCGCCGCCGCTCTTTCTGGCCGCCTCCGGCTATCTTCTCGCGAGAATCAAGCGCGCCAAATTTGTGCTGAATATCTCCGATCTGTGGCCGGAGTCTGCTATCGCCTTGGGAGTCTTGCGCAACCCTCGCGTCATCCGTTGGTCCGTCTGGCTCGAAAGGGAACTTTATCGCCGCGCGGCCCTGGTAACCGGTCAGACGAAGGGAATAATGGCTGGCGTGCGAAATCGTTGGCCTTCCGCTCCGCGAGCGTTGCTTACCAACGGCGTAGCCCCCGAGTTTCTACTACGGATAGAGGCCGTACGGTCCTCGCGCGCAAAACTCCGTCAAGGACTAGGTTTTGGCGATAAGTTCCTCGTGGCTTACACCGGCGTTCATGGATTTTCGCAGCGCCTCGAAACCATCCTCCGCGCCGCCGAACTGCTTTCTTCTTATAAAAACATACAATTTATTTTTTGGGGTGACGGTCCCGAAAAACCTGGCCTGGAAGCGATAGCCCTTGCGATGCATCTCTCGAATGTACAATTTTTACCCTCGCAGCCCTCTTCCCGCATGCCTGAGGTTCTGACCTCCGTGGACGTCTCCATCGTGCCGTTGGCACGCACAGAACTTTTTAAAGGCGCTCTACCTTCCAAACTTTTTGAAGCTCTCGGAGCAGGTCTCCCAGTCATCGCCGCAGTGGAGGGCGAAGCTAAGAGTCTCGTCGAAGCATCTGGAGGGGGCATCGTCATCGAGCCCGAGAACGCTCAACAGATGGCGGAGGCCATCGTTCGTCTCTTCACGGATTCTTCCTTACGGCAGAAACTTAGCGCCGACGGGCGCAATTATGTTGCTATGCACTACAATCGCAAGATCATCGCGCAGCGCTTTGAAAATCTCCTCATCGCCGTCAAATCTTCCAGCCTTCACACTTCGCCTGAAGGAAACGTCGACTCCGAAGTGCAGCTAAATACTTTGAACTTGCCAGGCGAAAAATATCCAAAATATTCCAGCGCAGAAATCAAAAATGTATGATCCGCGCTTCCAGTTGTACTTGCGCCTCGGTTAATCTTCATGCTCTTTGATAAATCGAATATGGACGTGCCTTCGTCTACCGGAGCGGAAGCCGCAAGAATCAAGGAAGTATATCGGCTTCGCGAATCCAATATCCCCAAAGACCGGTATTCCTTATTTAAGGAAGAAAACCACCTCACCCATCTCGATTTGCAAGCCGAAATTCTCAGGCTCTTCACTCGCTTTCAGCGCACCGCTCTGGAAACGGAGAAAATTCTCGATGTTGGCTGCGGCCGAGCTTATTGGCTTCGCCAGATGATCCAATGGGGAGCCCAACCAGAAAATCTTTTTGGCATAGACTTGATGTCAGAAAGGCTCGGGGATGCGAAAAAACTCTGCCCCCCTCCAGTGTCCCTTGCCCTCGGCGATGCCTCGCATTTGGATTTCCCGGATGCGTACTTCACCATGGCCTTGCAATTCACTGTGTTCACATCAATTCTGGATGATGTGATGAAAAAACAAATCGCCGCCGAGATTAGCAGAGTGTTGAAACCCGGTGGCGCACTGCTGTGGTACGATTATTTTGTGTCAAATCCGAGCAACCCTGACGTTCGCGGTGTATCTCGCAGAGAGATCGTCAGCTTGTTTCCCGGGTTTTCAATATTCCTCAAACGCGTCACTCTCGCACCTCCCATCTCCAGGGCCGTGGCTCCTTTTTCGACCGCTCTGTACCGCTTGCTATCCTCTCTGCCGCCTCTTCGCACTCACTATTTAGGTTTTTTGCAAAAACAATGAAACCAGCAACGTCTACGTTATCTATACCGTTCCATCAGGCTTCTTTAGGCGAAGAAGAAATCCAGGCCCTTGCCGAGGTAATCCGCTCTGGTTGGATCACCATGGGCGTCAAGACCATCGAATTTGAGAAGCAGT
>Ga0073928_10006484_pt1 | contig 15723 bp, 14 predicted proteins | sample PaiPotPPA55metaG_FD_76969 | JGI IMG/M metagenome (GOLD analysis project Ga0073928, IMG submission 76969) | Iron sulfur acid spring bacterial and archeal communities from Banff, Canada, to study Microbial Dark Matter (Phase II) - Paint Pots PPA... ... | reverse complement strand
GTAACCGGTTTCTGTACATGAAATAAAAATGTAACCGGTCGGAACAGCAAAAAGACCCAATGTTTGCAGGGCTGTAACCGGTGTAACCGGTCCAGCCGGGGGAATTTCGCATTTATTTTCGGATAAATTTTTCCCGTTGAGGAGTCGCAGGGGGCCTTGTCGCTGGAGAGGCGGGGTCCCCTGATTCGCCATTCCAAAAGCTGATGTGCGCCCGCGGCCATCGCTTGGGCAACTCACGCTTCGGCCTTCGGTCTTCTTTCGGAATTCGGGATTCGGATTTTGACAGGACCCATCCTGCCCCCGAACAGTCCCGTCTCACTCTCCCGGCCGCTTCAGGATTTTGCCAAACTCGCTTTCGACCGGTTCGATTTCGATTCGGGTCGGCGCCGAGGTGGCCGGCGTATCGACGGGCACTGCAACGCGCTTCTCGCCTTTGACGGGTTTGGGCGACATGACGAGGGCCGGCATGGCCGGGGCCGGCGCGCTGGTTTCCAGCGGCTCCCCGTCCGGCGCCTCCGCAGTTTGCCCGGGGACGTGCCACTGCTTGCGGTTGTCGAGCCAGGTGCGATATCGCTGCAAACTCCACATCCCGTGCTCTGCCCCGGTTTCCAACGCCGAGGCGATTTTGAAAAACTCTCGGGTGCGGATGAAATTCTTGACGGCATGGGTCGCGGCCAGGATTTCGCATTCGGGAACGCGGATGTTCAGTTCGGGCCGAAACTTCAACCGCTGGGAAATCACCGCCAACAGGCAATCGGCCAATTGCCCCGCAACGCCGCTTTGTATTTCCGCTGGGAACGCCGACACCACGCGTTGCAGCGCCTCGGCGCACGTCGCCGAATGCACCGTCGCCAGCACAAGGTGCCCGGTTTCCGAGGCGTTCAACGTCAGTCGCATCGTCTCCGGTTCGCGCATTTCACCCACCATCAGCACGTCCGGGTCCTCGCGCAGCGCATCGATCAGCGCTTGCTCGAAACTCGGCGTGTCCCGCCCCACCTCGCGCTGGCGGATATACGCCCGGCGCGGGCGAAACACGTACTCGATGGGGCTTTCCACCGTCACGATGTGCCGCGCGTCGGTCAGGTTGATCTCCTGAATCAGCGCCGCCATGGTCGAGGATTTGCCGCAGCCGGTCGGCCCGCTCACCAGGATCAGGCCGTTGGGCGCCGCGACCAGTTTCTTCAGGTCCGGATGCAGATTGAGCTTCTCGATCGTCGCTTGAAAGGACGATAACAGCCGGATGGCGAAGCCAACGCCGCGCGCGCTCTGCAAAATATTGATGCGGCAGCGCGTCCCGTGAATCGTGCGCGAACAGTCGAACGACCGCCGCTCCAGGAAGCGCCCCCATTGCTCCTCGCCGATCACTCCGCGCGCCATCTCCAGGAGCAGTTTCGCCGGCACCGGCTCACCGGTCGTGCGCAACGCGCCCCGGATGCGCAAGGCCGCCGGCAACCCGGCCTCCAGGTGCAAGTCACTCGCCCCGTTGCTCAGGGCGTGTCCAACCAACGCTTCCAAATCCATGTCCCATCCTATCGTGGAACAGTGGGCTGCGCAAAAAGTTCCTCGCTGTCTCTGAGCATTTTCACTTCTCTCTTTGCCCGCCCTCCAGTAAGTTCGCACCTCCACATGCGCGAAGCCTCGCCTCAGTCCAGGACATCGGTCCTGGCACGCCTCATTCCCGGCGTCGCGCTCTTCCGCGATTACCGGCACGAATGGCTGATGGCGGACCTACTGGCGGGCATCAGTGTGTGCGTCGTCATGATTCCCTCGGTGATCGCCTACGCCGGCATAATGGGTCTTCCGCCACAATACGGTCTCTATGCCGCCCTGGTGCCTCTCCTCATCTATCCATGGTTTGGCAGCTCGCGCCAGGTCATCGTGGGTCCGGACATCGCCATCTCGCTGCTGATTGCCGGGGCCATTGGCCCGCTGGCTCTCGGTGACCCAGCCCACGCCGCGGCGCTCGCGGCCACACTGGCGCTGCTGAGCGGATTGCTGCTGCTGCTGGGTGCTTGCGCCAAAATCGGCGCCGTCGCCGATTTTCTCTCCAAACCGGTCCTGGTCGGATACATGACCGGCGCGGCGATGATCCTCATCGGTTCGCAACTCGACAAGTTGTTCCGCGTCAAACTGGAGCACAGCGATTTCTTTCCGCGTCTGGTCGAACTGGCCGGCAAGCTGCATCAAACGCACGGACCGACTCTGCTCTTCGGCTTGTGCCTCGTTGGTCTCATATTCCTTTTGCGCCGATTCGCACGAAAAGTTCCCCCCGCCCTCGTCGTCGTCGTCATCGCAACGACCGTCTCCGTTGTCTTCAAGCTTCCAGAACGCGGCGTCGCAGTCGTCGGTACTTTTCCCGGCGGCCTGCCGCGGTTCGTTTTTCCAGCCGTCGATTGGCGCGAGTTCCATACCCTTCTGCCGGCCGCGATCGGGATCGCCTTGTTGACCTACACCGAAGGCATCCTGCTGGCGCGGGCATTTGCCGCCAGGAACGGGTATGAAGTGAACGCCGACCAGGAACTCGCCGCGCTGGGCTTCGCCGACGTCTTCGCCGGCCTGTTCCAGGGGTTCAGCGTGACCGGGAGTCAGGCACGCACCACGATCAACGACTCGGCCGGCGCCAAAACTCAGGTCGCCAGCCTCGTGGCCGCGATGGCGCTCGGGCTTTTCCTGCTGTTCCTCACCCCGCTGATGGCGCATCTGCCGGTCGTCGCTTTGGCCGCCATTCTCATTTACGGCGGCTTCAGCCTGGTCGAGTTTGACGTGATGAAGCGCATCTACCGCTTCTATCCGCGCAGCGCGGGAGTCGCGGCCGTGACGACGCTGGGCGTGCTGGCAGCCGGAGTTGTTGCTGGCATCCTCATCGGCGTGGCGCTCTCATTGCTGGGTCTGATCAATCGGCTGTCGCATCCGCCCGATGCCGTGCTGGCCGAAGTGCCGGGTCACGGTTTTCATGACATCGGCAAACCTTCACCGGCGCAAACCGTCCCCGGTCTCATCGCCTACCGATTCTATGCTCCGCTGCTCTTTGCCAACGCCAGCCACTTCGTCGAACGCGTCCGCCAGCTCCTGGCCCTCAGTCCCGACCCGGTGCGCTGGTTTTTGATCGACGCGCAGGCAATCACGGACATCGATGTCACTGCCGCCGAACGGCTTCAAGACTTGCATCTGGAACTCTCGAAACAAGGCGTGACCTTGAAATTCGCGCACGCAAATCTCCCTTTGCGCTCCATTCTGGAACGCACCGGCCTGGCCCGCGAAATTTGCCCGGACGGCTTTTTTTCTTCGGTTCACGAATGCATCGTGGCGTTCCGGGCAGAAAACGCGTCAGAGAAAATCGTGCAGCCAGGAAGGTAACTCAGACTGCCAATTCTGCGGTGGCGCAGGCGCCAACTAAGTCCCACCAGGGACAACGACTCGCTTATTCTCCATTCGGATTTCTCTCGTTATTCGTCGGTTTTCTTTCGACCTCCAAGATCCGATCGCCCGACCGTCGAATCCGTCCAATACATGGACACGATGACCACTTCCACGTCGTACTGGGACGCTTGAGGCCATGCCTGGAGGACTTGATGGACAACAGGTTGAATCTTGGCGGTGATATTGTCGCGCACCTGATCGAGTTTGTGCGGAGAAATCGTCGGACTGTCCGTCATCGCCTTCAAGACTTCCGCGGCTACTTTCGGCTCAAGGCGGCAGGTCATCACGCGAACCGCTGCCGAATCGCCGACCGAAGGGTCGTGCGGAGTGATGATGGCCTCCAATCCCACGTGGAGATTTTGATAAACCTGGTGCGCGCCCTCGACCGGCACCGATGCAACGACTTCCCGGAATGGCACGTTGGCTCCTTCGAAGTGAGAGACAGGCTTGGCATTTTGCGGAACTTCCGCCGGCTCCTCCAATGGCGGAGCCGTCCGGCATCCCGCCGAGAAGATGATTCCTGCTGTCAGTAAACCCAGTCTTGCCATTGAATTTCTCATACTCACTTTTCGAACACGCCAAAGCTGGGCATTTGCTTCGCAGTTTTCGAGCCATTTTTCGGCCGGCACGGTTTAATGCGCGGTGATGCTCCAATTTGGGGTGCCTTCGCGAGCGAACTTTGGAGGAGCCGAATCTATCGCTCTTCGTGGGGCGGATGCAGATGCTTCGCCAGGAAATGCCAGATCTCGGCGCGCGAATCCTGGGCTGTGGCCGTGTCGAGCCGGTTGAACAGATGCCCACCTGGGGCATTCGTGTAAATGCGATATTGAAAATCCTTCTCCGCCGCCTGCAAGGCGTGGATAAGCCGCTCGACCTCGCGGACGTTCACGTCCTGGTCGTTCGTATTGGCATGGACCAGCAATGGCGTGCGCAGTTTTCCCGCGTTCCAGGCCGGCGATCGGCGGTGATACTCCTCCGGCGCTTCGGCGACCGTTTGACCCAAATGATAAGGCGCGGCGAAAAGTTGCTCATAATCCTTTCCCCGGATGCGGATGCGTTCTTCCAGGTCGCTCACCGGCACCCCGGCGTAGCAGGCCTGATAATCCTCCGGATGCGCAAACACCGTCAACAGTGCGATCAAACCCCCGTGGCTCCAGCCGATGATGCCGACTCGTTGCGGATCGATTTCGTGGTGGTGCTCCAGCATCCATTGCCGCGCGGCGTGAACATCCTCGATCTCCAGCCCGCCATAGTCGATTTGGTGCCAAAAATCGCCTCCGTAGCCGCTGCTTCCGCGGTAATCCGGGGCGATGACGGCGTAACCTTGCTGCACTAGTTCGCGGACTACGTGCGCGTCCTCGTCGCTCGCCACGTTGCCATGAATCTCGCCATGGGCGAACACCAGCAGCGGAATCTTGCGCGCAGGATCATGGTCGCGCGGCAAAAAGGTAAAAGCGGACACGACGACCTCGTTGCTACCGGGCGGCGGCGCGGGGTTGTTCGTCGCGCGCGGCGGCGGGCCGGTGAAACGCACCTTGTCCACCACCGCCGCGTCCCCGAGGCGTTGGAACCATAGCAACTCGTTCATCTGCCGCGTGAGTTTGGCATCGAGGTGGCCCAGCCCGTCCTCAAGGGCGTCCAATCGCGGCGTGACGTCATTGGTCTGCGCGCCGCCGCAGGCCATCGCTGCCCCCAGCCAAAGCAGGGCCAGCGCGCGTTTCGTCGGCAGCAACTGCTTGTCGTGTGGAGTCATCGCTGCTCTCAGCCATTACCTGAAATGGCAAAGATCGCCAGCGCAAACCGCTCGCCGGCTGCCGAACCCGGAACGGCATTGCAGCCAGAATAAAATTCTTTGACTTTGAGAATCGGAAATTGTTGTTGCGCGAACCATTCGCAACCAGGCTTTCCTGCGTCCCCAGCCCGCTCGATTCCGGGACGAAGTCGTTTCGCGGTCAAAACAACTGTTCCTGATTATCGCCCGCTCCGCTCGCCAGCATGGGGCTGCGGCGCCGGCGCCGGCGGTGGGCTGGCGGGAGGTACTGGCGCAGGTTCGCGGTTATGATGTTCTGCGGGCGGGGGAGAGTAACGCGGCTCTTCGTTGTGGATGGGCGTTTCCGTTCGCACGGGCGCCTGATAACGAGGCACTTCGGCGAATGGCGCCGGGGCCGGGGTGGGCCGATTTTCGGCGCCAGGCGTGGGCCGGGGAGATTCCATCCAGGGCATTTGACGCTGCGCGCCGGCCACGGGCGCGTTCGGGCGCTGGTTATACCAGGGCGGCAACGGTTGCGTCTGCGGCATCGAGACTGGACGCCGCTGTGATTCGCGGCTGGCGTTGCCGCGCGAGAAAGCGCTTTGCAAACCGTTCCCAGATTCCGGCTCCGCACTGCGAACGCCCGGTGTCGGCGGTGGTTCGCCGCCAGGCTGAGATTGCCCCACGTGGATAGTCGAAACAACTTGCTCGGAGCGCGATTCGACGCCCACCTCGCGGGTGAGCGAAGCCTCCTCGATTTGCGCTGGCGCGGCGACCTGCCGGACGGTGGAGCGAGCCTCGAGATTTGCCGCCAGTTCGGGCGTGCGCAGCGCGGGCCGGGGCGTCATCGTCACCGAGTGTTCCGGGATGGCCGATAATTGCGGGCGGAACACGGCCAGCGTCTTGCCGCCCAGCGAAAGGTGTTCGGCGCGCGCTCCACCGACGTCCAGGCCGCCCAGCTCGCGCAACGCCACCGTGCGCACTTCACCATGAATGGCCGCGGCGACTTGGCCCGGAGGAATTCCGTTGTTGTGGATGCGGTTCTGGCTGCCGGCAATTCCGGTCGTCACCGTCGTTTGATGGAAGAGAGCGTTCGAGTGATCGGGCGGCAAGGCGAAATGGTGCAGTTGGTGATCGAGGATATGACCGATAGCCACAAAGACGAACGAATCCGCGCCGAGCCCGAAGTGAAAGCCGGCGGGGATTGGCCGGCCATGAAACAAAAGCCCGAGGCTGGTGTAGGAAACTCCGGGCGGCAAAGGCGCCCATCCGGCGTATGAATCGGCGTTTTTCCAGCACACCCACGCGGGACTCCAAACCGACTCGGGCGTCCAGCACCAGCCGAGTTGGTGGTGATGGAACCAGCGGCCATAATGGAACGCCGCCCAGCCCCACGAATATCCCGACAGCCAATACCATCCGCAATCCGTGTAAAGCCAGCGACCACCATCCACGTATGGCTGCCACCCCGGATTGAGCACTGTCACCGAAGGCTGCCAGCATGGGCCGCAACCCTCGACAGCGACCCAGTTTCCGTAAGGCGACAGCGCGTCGGAGAAGCTCGAATCCACGATTGCGTCGGGATGCGGCGGGAGCGGCTCGGTAGGCAGAGGCGCCATCTCGGGTTGTGCCGGCGCGGGCAGCGCATCCGGCGGAGGCGCGGTTTGCGCCGTCAAGGGAATCAGCGTGGCGGCCTGGCCGGTATTCAGGGTCTGCACCAGATTTTCGGCGGCTTCTTTCAGGGCCTGGTCCCGTTGCATCATCGCCTGGACTACGCTCGAGGCGACGCCCAGATCGTTCAGATAAATTATTTCGTCCGAAGACAGATTGAAGGTGCTCGGTGAGTTGGTGATGAACGCCAGCATCACGCCTTGATCGAGACCCGCGTTGGCGAGCTTGATGACGCCCGCGACCGGTCCCGTATGCCGAATCGTTGCGGGCAGCGCTTGATCCGACGCCAGCACCTTGAAAGGAGCTTCGGAAATATCGGATTGCGGGGCGGCTCCCGAGGCGAAGTCGTCTTCCGCAGCCGCCGGCTCGCTGCTGGAAGACTCCTCCTGCAGGCTGCCCGCGGCAGTCGCGGCGTTTTTGGGGGAATTCGAGGCGTCCGGCGAGCATCCGTTGACGATGGGCAGGAGGCCCAATGCGAGCCGAGGCAGCCACTTCCGCAGAATCGGGCTTCTCATATGTGACCGTGCCAGAATAACCCTTCCGGCAGGGGTTGTCATACACAATCGACTCGATCCGGTGTGCCGGTATTCATTCGGAGCGATCCGAAAGACTCGCAAGTTCGATCCACTGTGGTTGGGTGTGGTTTGCTTCGATCTCGGGGGAAGCGAAACTTACCCCCCCGACGGTACCCGGCAATTTTTCCATCCGTACCGCGTCGCAAAAAAGATATTTTTTAGCTTCCGTAGGCTTCCGTAGGTTACCGCAGCTTACTAAAACCGACCGCAAGTTGTTGGTCAATCGACCGGAAGTTGCCATGCCGGAGCACCGGCTTTGGACGCTGGCCAACGCCTTCGGAGCTGGACTTCCAATCTTGATTCCTTTCACGCATCAGTTTCATCCGTCAAAAACGCCGAAAAAAACCGCTTTTTCGGCATTTCCGTGCCCGACCATACCGTAACTATACGAATTGTCAACAGCGAATATTCGAATTATTCGAAAGATTTTTGTGACGGGCTCTGCGCCTTTGATAGCGAAAACTCTTAGGGCTGTCGAATCGGCAAGGCCTGCTCGAAAGCGCCGGGAAGCCGGACGGACCAGATGACCCAATCACGTCCCAGCGAAAAGGCAAGAACTAATTGAACGCTCCGCCTCGTTGAGCGGTTGCTTGTCAATAGCCTCGGGCTTGCTATCCTAAGTGGGAACAAACGGCTCGCCCCCGTAGCTCAAATGGATAGAGCAATCGTTTCCTAAACGATGGATCACGGTTCAATTCCGTGCGGGGGTACCACTATTCTTTCCCGCCGAGGTCCGAAAACACGAAACGCTGCCGTCGCAACCATCCCGTTTTTGTCAGCCAATGAAACGAGAATGATCGTCGATGGCCATGTTGCCAGGCAGCCCGTCGAAAAGCGATGATCGCCATTATATACTTTCCGGACATGTAACCGCGCCGCCACCGAATCGCCACATCCGTAACCAGATTATCACGATTGACACGTTTACTTTCCCTTCGAGGTCGTGGTTAAGTGGGTGCGAGTACAAAGGAACGTCTGGAAACAAGAAATCATATGAAAAAAATACAAATTGATCGGTCTAATGCGACGAACAGCACCCTCGAATACACTAATCCTCAGCCGGGAAAACTCCGCCGCCCTGCCGCGTTGCTGGGCGCCGCGGTAGGCGTTCTGCTCGCCGCCCAGCGGGCATCGGCGGGAGGCATCTTTGTGATTGCGATGGAAAATCACAACTTCACCCAGCCCAATCCGACATCGAGCCCGGAACAAATTCTCGGCAATCCTGCAGCGCCCTTCATCAACAGTCTCATCACTCCGGGCAACTCGAATGCGACGCAGGTTTCGTACGCCACGGCTTACTACAATGCCGGCTTTGGCGTCCATCCCTCCGAGCCCAACTACATCTGGGCCGAAGCGGGGTCGGATTTCGGAGTCCATACCGATGCCGATCCGTTCGCCACCAACGGCAATACGTTCTTCGACCAGTCCGTCCACCTCGAGAGCCAGTCGACCGGGAGCGGCACGAATCTGTCTTTCTGGCACTTCAACGTGACTCCCCACCTTACGGCCCAGTTGAACGCCGCGCGCGTTTCCTGGAAGAACTATCAGGAGGACGTCCAATTGGGCGCCAGCCCGACCAACAGTGCCTCGGGGACTAACGGCCCGGTCAATCCCTACTACGGCACGACGCAATACAACTACGCCGTAAAACACAACCCGATGGCCTTCTTCCACGACAGCGCTGTGCGAAACGTTTATCCGCTCGCTCAACTCTTCGAAGACCTCACCAACAACGCGGTCGCGCAATTCAGTTGGATCACACCCAACCAGTACGATGACGCCCACAGCCCGTTGAGCGGCGGATTCACCTATCAAGGCACCAATTACACGGGCGACCAGTCCGCCGTTGCGCAAGGCGACAACTTCCTGGCCACTGTCATCCCGCAAATCATGGCTTCGCCCGCCTATCAGGACAACGGCGTGATCATCATCTGGTGGGATGAATCCGAAGGCGGCGACGGCACGAACCGCACCATTCCCGAAATCGTCATCTCACCGCTGGCCAAGGGCAATGCCTACGCGAGCAGCGTCCCCATGAACCATTCCTCCGACATCAAAACCATCGAGGAGATTTTCGGGCTGCCGGCGGTCAACAATCCCATTCCTGCCACCGAGACCAACGCCGAAGGCGGTTTTAATAACGTCGCAACCGTCAACGACTTGAGCGACCTGTTCGCGGCGGGAACGATTCCGGCTCCCCCGAGTCTGTCGGTGACTAACGACGATCTGGACCATCACTCAGAATATTATTCTCAGTTGGTGCACATTACGAACACCGGCGCCACCCCGGTGCCCGCGCCTTTGTTCCTCGTGCTGGACAACCTCGGCACCAACGCCACGCTGCTCAATTCGTCCGGAACGACGGCCGTCCTCGCTCCACTCGGCAGTCCTTTCGTCAAAGTCAGCCTCGGCGAGCGCGACGATGGCGACGAACAGCGCGATGTCCTGCGCCCGCACGAAACCAAGACGGTGAAATTGGAGTTCCTCAACCCAAGCGGCGACGCCATCACCTACGGCACGCGAGTGCTTTCGGTCACGCCCGCTCCTTAAGACGCAATTGAACATTGTCGCCGCCGACGTGAGGAGGCGGATTATTCAGAGGGCTGGCGCCAAGCCGGCCCTCTTTCTTCGTCCTTTGGCGGGTCAGGCCCCCGGCACTTTCCGGTTGGCGCTCACGGATCCGAGGCGTCCCAAATCCGCCGAGTTCATGCGGAGCAACACCCATTCGTCCATCGTTTTCGCCCCGAGGGTTCGATAAAATTCCAGCGCGCCCGCGTTCCAGTCCAGGGCTGTCCATTCGAATCGGCCGCAGCCGCGCTCCACGCCGATGCGGGCGACCGCCTCCATCAGGCCGCGCCCCAACCCGCGCTTGCGGAATTGCGGCCGCACATAGACATCATCCAGCCAAAGACCCGCCCGGCCAAGGAAACTGGAGAACGTGAAGAAGTAAATCGCATAACCGGCCAGTTCGCTGTCACAACGCGCAAGCAACGCGCCCGCCACCGGTCGAGGACCGAACAGGGAATCCTTCAACGATTCGACCGTCGCCTCCATCTCGTGTGCGAGGTGTTCGAACCGAGCCAGTTCGCGGATCAATTCCAGCAGGGCGGGAATTTCGACGGGCGTGACCGGAGCAATGGCAGCGTCCATGCCGCAGAATAAAGAGACTGGGGATCCTCGACAAGACAACAGCGTTTCCAGCTTAAGAACGATCTCTGTATGTCATCAGAAATGGTTCCAAGCCGCTCAGGCTTTAGTCACCGGTTCATCCCGCCGCCTGCCGGCCTTCTCCAACAAGTGGGCGACGTAAAAACAGCCCGACGACACCAGGCTTGCCACCACGACGATGAGGATGGCCTGGGTGCCGGGATTTTGCAGGGCCGCCATTAATTCATCCGCCAACAAGCCCGCTTTGCCGGAATCCATTTCGATTTTCCGCGCCACCACCTTCGAATCCTGCGCCGTGGGCATGACGTCCGACATGTCCGGCGGTGGACGCTCCAACCAATAAACCAGGCAGGCGACCACAATTCCAACCGCCAGCACTACGACACCGATGGTCCTCCATCGCGCGCTCTGCCTGACCGATGCGCCTGGGCCGGATAAATTGCCGCTCTCCGTCACTATAAGGGATGTAAATCTCCCTGCGCCGAAATACAAGTCCGCATCGGAAACGCAGTTGTCGTCGGAGGAGTTCGGTGGAATGCTCAGGGACGAAAAACGCGGAAAGCGACGACATGCCAGAGCCAGTCAAAGTCAAAATTTGCGGCATCACCAATTTTGCGGATGGAATGGCCGCCGTGGAAGCGGGGGCTGACGCGCTCGGTTTTGTCTTTTGCGAGCAAAGTCCGCGCGGCATCACACCCGAGGCGGCGGGCGGGATTATTCGCCGGTTGCCGCCATTCGTCGTCAAGGCGGGGGTGTTCGTGAATGCGCCAGAGGAAGCCGTGTTCGAAGCGATTCGCCTGTGCGGGCTGAACCTCCTGCAGTTCCACGGCGACGAACCGCCGGCGTATTGCCTGCAATTCGGCCTGATGAGCATGAAAGCTTTTCGCGTCCGCGGCGCGGAGTCATTGCGCGTCCTGGCGGATTATCCCACCGACGCGTGGCTGCTGGACGCTTACACGCCGGACAAGCCCGGCGGCACGGGCGAAAGTTTTGATTGGGATCTCGCCCTGGAAGCGCGCGGCCTCGGCCGGCCCATTTTTCTCGCTGGCGGACTGACCCCGGCAAATGTAGCCGCCGCAGTGCAGCGCGTCCGACCCTACGCCGTGGATGTCTCAAGCGGAGTCGAAGCCACGCCCGGCAAAAAGGATCATGTGAAAATAAAGGCTTTCATCCAGGCGGCCAAAGAGGCGTGAGCTGCGTGCTGCGGGCAACCCTCTTTGGGAAATAGCACCCGCACGCGTTCCACCAACAGTTTGTAGCCGTCGGCGTTGAAATGCAATTTGTCTGCGACAAGCAGTTCCGGGCGCGGCTGGCCGTCGGCGCCCAAGGGCAGGTCATACGTCTCGATGTATTTCAGGCGCGGCATCCGGCCGACGAAATTCTCGATGAGCCGGTTCGCTTCCTTTTCCTGTTCATGCTGTTTCCAGCGCGCGACGCTGGGGCTTAAAGAAAGAAAAACAATTTCCGTCTCCGGCAGTTTTCCGCGGACGGTGGCGACGAATTCCTTGAAATACCCAAACACTTGTTCCGGCGATTTGCCCGCCCACAAGTCGTTGCCGCCCGCGCGAAGAACGATCACCCGCGGCGCATAAGGAAAAATCACGCGCGGAGCGAAGTGCGTGGAATCCACGATTTCCGAGCCGCCGAAGCGCGGTTAAAAACCGGCTGGCCGGGAAAATCCTGCGCCAGCTTTTTCCAGCGCCCGATGGTCGAGGAGCCGATGAACTCCACCCCACCCTTCGGCGGCGGATTGGTCGCATCGCTCCCCTCGAACGCCGCAATGGCTTCTTCCCACTTGGCAAAGTCGTGTTTCGTCCCCTGAGCGGGTGCCATCCGGGCCGGCAGGGCGAAGAGCAAAGCGACGAAAGGCAGGAGGGGGTTCTTTTTCATGCGTCCAAATCTAAGCGCAACCACGAACCACGAAAATGATTTTATTATCTCGCTGAAAGACAAACACCGAAACCACCTAGCGCGGCGGTTGTCGGCTGACGCTGAGCCAGTCAGGATTTCATTCCAAGGCCCAAGGCCATTTCTTGGTACGTTTCTCCGAAACCTTGACCTTCCGATTCTGAAATGGCTTGTGACAAAGCTGTCTATTAAATTTATTCGCCCGCGAGTCTTTCCGGTACATATGCCTGAACAAGCCTTCAATCTCCGCGATTTCGCTTGGCGTGATATTGTCGTGGACCTCGAAGACTGTGAAATGAGTCCAGCTTAACCGGTTGTTCCTAACGTGGTTCTGAAATCGCGCGTACATACCAGAAGTCTTGCCTGCTGCCATTCCCACGTAAACAGCGTCAAACTTGCCATGATTCGTGGACTTCAAAAGCGCATAAATTCCACGGGTATTGTTGGGCACGTTGTCCCAATACTTTTTCTCGACAAATTCTGCCACTTGCTTGATGAATCTACATTGTGACCAGGGCATAAATTTCCCTTGCCATGGTGTCTTTGCGAAATGATGAGCACAAGAATGAATCTGCCGAAGATCGCCTCAGCAACCCTAGCTCTCTCTTTCCTTGCCACCATCAGCCAAGGCCGGAGCCAGGTTGCCTCCGCGTCCGGCTCGGTGAAACCCCCGCGCGGATACTCCGCCCTTTTCGACGGCCAGGACCTCGCCGGCTGGCGCGGCGGCGATACTTTCGATCATCGCAAACTGCTGGCCATGCCCGCCGAGCAACGCAACGCTCAAATCGCCAAATGGACCGAATCCATGAAGGCCCACTGGACGGCGCAGAATGGCGAGTTGGTCAACGACGGCGAGGGCGCCTATGCCACCACGGAAAAAGACTACGGCGATTTTGAATTGTTCGTCGAATACAAGACCGTTCCCCGCGCCGACTCGGGCATTTACCTGCGTGGCTGTCCGCAGGTGCAGATTTGGGATTACACGGACAAAGACAAGTTCCCGCTGGGCGCCAATAAGGGTTCCGGCGGCCTTTGGAACAACAGCCCCGGAGCGCCCGGCAAAGACCCGCTCGTGCTCGCCGACAAACCGTTCGGCCAATGGAACTCCGTCCATGTCATCATGGTCGGCGCGCGGGTCAGCGTCTGGCTCAACAAAAAGCTCGTCGTCGATCATGCGCTCCTGGAAAATTATTACGACCGCAACACCCCCGTGCCTCCCAAAGGGCCAATCCAGCTCCAGACGCACGGCGGCGAAATCCGCTGGCGCAACCTGTTCATCCGCGAGATCGGCTCCGAGGAGGCCAACCGGATCCTCACCGGCCACGGCGGCCGGGGTTTCAAGTCCATCTTCGCTGGCCGCGACTTCGCCGGCTGGGCCGGTCCCACCAACGAATACGAGATCGTCAATGGCGCCATGCAGTGCCGTCCCAAAAAGGGCGGCACCATCTATAACACAAACGAGTACTCCGACTTCATGGCCCGCGTGGAAATCAAACTCCCTCCCGGCGGCAACAACGGCCTGGCCATCCGCTACCCGGGCAACGGCGACACGGCTTACTTGGGCATGTGCGAGTCGCAAGTGCTTGATGATAACTACGAAAAGGCAACCGGCGAAACCATCGACGCGCGCCAAGCCCACGGCTCAGCCTACGGAATGGTCGCCGCCGCCCGCGGCTACCAGCATCCCATCGGGGAATGGAACTTCGAGGAAGTCACCGTGAAAGGGCCGAAGATCAAAGTGGAACTCAACGGCACCATCATCCTGGACTGCGATCTCTCTTCCGTACACGATTTCATGGCGAACCACCCGCACCCAGGCAAAGATCGCACCTCGGGCTATTTCGGATTCGCCGGCCACAACGATCCCGTGGCGTTCCGCCACATCCAAATCAAGCCGCTTTGACTGAGCATTGGCGGTGCGCCATCTCGGCTCATTTTTTCTTCGTTGCCGCGCCCCGTCCTGCCTTCCTTTTTGTCCCCGAAATCGCTTTTGTAATCGTCTGGCCATGCATGATTTGTGCTCGGTCCGTTACCAGCGCCAGCGAGTAGGCGTAAGCCTCTTTCGATAGTTTCTTTATGTAGACCTTGGGAAAAGAATCAGCGTCGTGAACCAGCAAATACCTGTATTGATTTCCCGCGCCGATCAACAGCTTCTTCGGATCCGCAATTTTCGCACCCCAGTAAAAACCAAAATGGACGTTGTGAGAGCTTCTTCCCACCGCGACGGAACAAAACGTATGTCCGACTCTGTCCTTCGGCGACCAGCCAAAGGCCAGGGCATTATAGTTGTCGTAAATGAGTTCGTTGCAGTCCGGGTATAAGTCCCAGACGAATTCTCTTAGCCACAACGCTCTTTCCTTGACGTCCTCAGGAAAAACTCCAAGAAATTTAAGCAGGTCTTTTGTTTGTTCTTTGCTCATATAGTAGCGGTGTGATCCATTTGACTCTAAGTCAATTTCCGTCGACCGAAATGATGTGGCGCGAGCGGGCTAAATCAAGCGTCAAACGGAGCTTTTGCCAAACTTACGGATTCCAGGGTAGCCGGTGCGACCGCTATTGCGCGGGCGGAAACATCGCAGCGCGATGTTCTTACTACACAGATATTCAGACCTCTTACTCGTGGGCGAAAGTCCGTCCGGCGCGAGCGAATGACCCCAGAACGAGAAGCGTGCAGCCGAGGATCAGCGTCCGCACACCCCAGGGCGCGGCTTTGACGGCCGAGAGGGCCAGGCGAATGTTCAGGTCCGCCCAGGGATCGACCACCACAGCGCGCTTGAACGTCAGCACGCGGCCCTGTTCCGGAATATTGGCGCGAATGGCGGCGGGGCTGCTCACGGCGGCGTCTTGTTGTTGGATGAGCCGCTCGGCCAGGCGCATGAAGGCGGCGTTGTCGTCGGCGTCGTTGCGTTCGATGATGTCGCGGGCGTCCTGTTGCGTATAATTGAAGTCCTTGTGCCCCTGCAAATTGCGGAATTTGCCGGCGAGCGCGGCGGGGTCCCCAGCGACGGCGGCCTGGCGCACGTTCAAACCAATGAGGGCCTGTTGGAGTTTCATGTTGTGCAGTTGCACCCGGGCGTCTTCGTTGAAGGCAGCATCGTGAGTCGAAAGGCCGTAGGCGGCCTGGAACGCGCGGCGGGCCTGCTGCGGGTCGCCCTGCTCGAGCGCGGAGTTGCCGGCGGCCAGGAGATCTTCTGCTTCCTTGGTCCGTTCCAGTTGCAAAACCGTTTCGCC
>Ga0073928_10006483_pt1 | contig 15726 bp, 18 predicted proteins | sample PaiPotPPA55metaG_FD_76969 | JGI IMG/M metagenome (GOLD analysis project Ga0073928, IMG submission 76969) | Iron sulfur acid spring bacterial and archeal communities from Banff, Canada, to study Microbial Dark Matter (Phase II) - Paint Pots PPA... ... | reverse complement strand
CCGGCCGAGCCGGTGAAGAACGGCACCACGCTCACGAGCGCCGCGGCGATCGCGTAGGCGACGCTCTGCCGCTTCGCGGATTGCTCGCCGGCGACCACCGGCAGCATGGGAATGCGGGCGCGCGCGTAGTCGCTCTTGATCACCTGGGCCAGCGCCCAGAAATGCGGGGGCGTCCAGAAGAAGACGACGGCGAAGAAGGCCAGCGCGGTGAGGTCGATCCCACCCGTGGCCGCGGCCCAACCGACCAGCGGCGGCATCGCCCCGGCCGCTCCGCCGATGACTATGTTCTGCGGCGTGGATCGCTTCAGCCAGATCGTGTACACGAACACGTAGATGAGCGCGCCGGCGAGCGCGAGGGTCGCCGCCAGCAGGTTAGCCCACTCCCACAGCACCGCAAACGCGGCAACGTTCAAGGCGATCCCCAGCACGAGCGCGTGCGAGGCGGGGATCCGGCCGCCCGGCAGCGGTCGCTTGCGCGTGCGGGTCATCTCGGCGTCGATGTCGCGATCGAACCAGCAGTTGATCGCGTGCGCGCCCCCCGCGGCCAGCGTGCCGCCCACGAGGACGGCCATCACCGCCGCGAGGCGCGGATGGCCGTGGGCCGCCGGGATCATCACGGCCAGCGCGGTCGCGTCGAGGAGCGCCACTATTCGCAGCTTGAGCAGGCTGATGTAGTCGCGTACGACCTGCAGCGCGCCCGTGCTCATCGTCGCGGCGCTCGCGTTCATATGGCAGTCCTCTCCACGCGGAGAGCAGCATGCGCGGGAACGCGATCCGACCGGGGCGCGGTCAGCAGCGCGGTGGTGATCACGCCGGACCACACCAACGTGGCCAGCCCAACGTGGAGACCGTTGGCGAGCGCGCCGTCGGTGAACGCTGATGCCGCGCCGACGATGACCTGCATGACCAGGACGAACAACGTCCCCATCGCGAAGAGGCGCATTCCGCCAACGGCGCTCCACCGCCTGATCGCTTTGGTCAGGACATGCAGGAGCAGCAGGCTCACGACGAGCACGGTCCCTCGATGCAGCATGGTGAAAGCGTTCACGCCCGAGAAGTCGAACGCGAAACCGCCGCCGCACAGAGGCCAGGAGTTGCACGCTTCGTCAGCCTTGCTCGCGACCACTGTTGAGCCGGTCAGCAGCATCACGTAGGTCGCGCCGGCGCCCGCGACGGCAAGGCGCCTGAACCCGGCGTCAACAACACCCGCCGCCTCGGGCATCGACATCACGGCGGTGGCGATGAGGCAGCCGATGATGATCATCGCCATCCCGAGGTGAACAGCCACCAGCCACGAGGGAAGCTCGCCGAAGACCACCAGCGCCCCCAGGCCGCCCTCTGCGCCATATGCGACGAGCGAAGCGGTCGCGAGCCACGCGACCAGCGGGCGGCGGTTGCGGAAGATGGCCCAGGCCCCCACCACGGTGGCGATGACCAGGACCCCGGTGATCGCGCCGACCGTGCGGTGCGAGTACTCGATGATCGAATGGATGTCGGCGGGCGGGTAGGGCTTTCCATGGCAGAGAGGCCAGTCGGGACATCCAAGGCCCGAGCCCGAGACGCGAACCAGGCTGCCGAGCGCGATCTGGAGGTAGGCGAAGACCGCGGTGACGACGGCGAGGCGGCGAAACACCACGACTGAGGACATGCGTCGCTCAGTGTCCCAGAGTCGTCAACTCCGCCGTGAGGTAGCGCTCGTCGAGCTGGCCGATCTGCCTGCCGGCGATCGAGCCGTCGGCGTTGACGAACACCGTCGTAGGCAGCGCGATGGCGCCGTATTGGTGCCCGACCGAAAGGTCGCTGTCGAGGAGAGCCTCCTGTGTGATGCCCACGCCGCCCAAGAAGTTGAGCGCGGCCGCGCGGCCGTCTCCCTCATCGATCAGCACCAGCTTGACCGACGACTGTCCATTCATCACTCGCTGGAGCATTGGCATCTCGGCTCGGCAGGGCGGGCAATAAGTGGCCCAGAAGTTGATCACCAGCGGGTGGCCCGCCAGCTCTCCGAGGCTCACCGAGGATTCGCCTGTGGTGGCCAGTGAGAATGCCGGCGCGCGGCCGCCGGCCGCGGCGACCGGCAGCTCGGGGCCGGTGATGGTGAGCAGCGCGCTGATCACGTCGGGCGAGCCCCACCCGTCGCCGCCTGAGGTCAGCTCGTGCAAGCCCTCGGGGCTAAGCGACGTGATCAGCGCCGGTGGCACGTCGTGGCCCACATTTGGCACTCCGCGATAAACCAGGCGAACGTATCCGTGGCGGTCGACCACCGCGAGGGTCGACACGTGGACGTCGCCGCTTGCGAGGTCGACTCCAAACGGCTTCCAGAACGAGCTGAGCGCGCCGGCGGAGCCGGTCGCGAACGTCCACCCCGCGCCGATCGTCTGCGCGTACTGGCGCAGGACCGACGGCGTGTCGGTCGTGGGATCGGTCGTCACCTCCACCAGCGCGACGCCGCCCGGGAGATGCTTTTGCAGCTGGAAGAAGAGCGCGGTGAAAAGCGGGCACGACTGGTGGCACGTGGTGTTGAAGGCGGCGATGACTAGGTCCCGTCCGGCCACCGCGCTGCTGTCGAGCACGTGCCCGTCCTGGTCCGTGAGGGCGAAGGGCGGCAGCGGCACGAACTTGCCCGAGAGCTCGCCCAGGCCGAGGTTGACCTGGTCGTTGCCCGCATAGACGGCGCCGGAGAGGATATGCCCGCCGTCGAGGCCGATCAGCACCGGCTCCACCTGGCCGGCACTGACGGCGACGGTCGCCGCCGCGGTGTCAGGCCCCAGGCCGATGCCGTCATACCTGCCGGCGACCACGCTTACGGCCAGCAGCTCGTGCTGGCCGGGAGCGGCAGGGTAGGTGCCCGACACATTTCCCAGAGCGGCCCAGCCCGCCGAACCGTGCAGCCGCACGGGGCTCGAGGAGACCGTGCCGGCGATTTTCCCGGACGCGACTATCAGCACCGTGCCTGTCGACGGCTGGAGGCGCGGGAGCACCTGGGTGAGGGTGATACCAAGAACCACCGCGACGGCCACGCCGAGCCAGAGGATCCGAGCTCTGGGCAGTGCTTACGAGACCTTCAACGGCGGCCCGCCGTAGCGGGCGGCGATGCGATCGATATACGCGGCGCACATGTCGGCGACCGTGGCGCTTTCGATCTGCAGCACGTTCTCGGCGTTCATCTCGCCGCTGTGCGAGAGGTTGAAGCTGCCCACATACACGTAGTTGTCGGCGACCAGGATCTTGGCGTGCATGAAGTCGTGCACCGAACCCTTAGCGTAGGGCGTCGATCGTTTCGAGCCGAACTTCGCCGCGGCCACGATGCTGTGGAACGCGGCGATCTTCCACGTGACCGTTGCCTCGGTGCCCCACTGGCGCTGCACCTCGTCCATCTGCGTGGCGTCATACACACCGGAGACGTCCACCGCGCCCTTCTGAAGGACCTCCGAGATGGTGCCGAGAATAGGCCCAGACGTGATCACCGGAGAGCAAATACGAACCCTTGTTACAGCCGACGCGATCGAGCGCGAAATCGCGTGCACGAGCTTCAAGGCTCGGCCGGGACAGAAGTAAGGACGCACCCGCGTCGAGTCGGCGAGCGAGATCCAGTCGACCGAGATGCGGCCCGAAACCGCTACGTCCGGCCGCTGCCACAGCTCCTCGAAGTTCTGGCGGTAGGCGCTCGCCAGCTCGGTCGAGATGGCCGTGACCACGACGTTCTCCTCCCTGGTCCATGAGTCGTTCGTCCAGTTCGTCGAGCCCGTGAGCAGGGCCGCCTGTGGCGAGGCCCCGTCGCGCACCACGTACTTGTGGTGCATGAGGTCGGGAACGCCTGGCACCGGCTTGATCGCGACTCCGAGCGCTTTCAGCTGGTCGACGTACGCCCAGTCGATCTCGGGCGGCGGGGGATCCGGGACCGTCTTCGCATGGTCCTGGTTGAACATCATTCGCACACCTACGCCCCGTTTCATCGCGGCGGCGAACGAGTCGCTGAGGATCGTACCCGGGGCGGACTCCAGGCGGAGGTCGTAGATCGCGATCTCCAGCGACTGCTGCGCGCCGTCTATGAAGGACGCGATTCGCTGCGCGACCGAGACGTCGGTCTGCGCCCCGTCCGCCAGGAAATAGAAGTCGAGCGGTGAGGTGCCTGTCGGGACCGCGCTCGCTATTTCGCTTCAGCCTTTGGTTCGCCGGTTTCCGCTCGCGGCTGGTCGTCGACCTCGGCCGGTAGGGGCCGGGTCGCCATCTCGGCGGCTTCCTCTGGGTCGTCGGTGACGGTCATGAGCGCGAAGTCATCTTCCGACATCGCTCCATGCGCCAGCACGACCGCGCGCATCCAGTCGAGCAGTCCCGTCCAGTACGTGGAGCCGAAGAGGACGATCGGGAAGTGCTCGATCTTGCCGGTCTGCGCGAGGGTGAGTGACTCGAACAGCTCGTCCAGCGTGCCCAGGCCGCCGGGAAAGATGACAAAGCCCTGCGCGTACTTGACGAACATGTTCTTGCGGACGAAGAAGTAGCGGAACTCGACGCCGAGGTCGACGTATGCATTCAGCTCCTGCTCGCTCGGGAGCTCGATGTTGCAGCCGACCGACAGGCCGCCCGCCTCGTGGCACCCGCGGTTGACCGCCTCCATGATCCCCGGGCCGCCGCCCGTGATCACCGCGAAGCCGCGCTTGGCGATGGCCGCCCCGAGCACGCGGCCGGCGGCGTAGTAAGGATCCTCGGGCTTGGTCCGCGCCGAGCCGAACACCGTGATGGCCGGTCCCACGTCGTTGAGGGCGTCGAAGCCTTCGACGAACTCGGACACGATGCGGAGCACCCGCCAGGGGTCGGCGTGGTGCGCGAGCTCCTCGATGGTGCTGCGTTCGAGCAGCATCTTGTCCGCCGGGACCTGGCGCTGGGGGACGACAAGACGACCGGCACGCCGGCGTTCCGCCATGGGTGCGGCTAAGCCTCCGAGGCTGGGAGGGCGGGCTCGGCGTCGTGCCCGTTGGTGTGGCCATCCTCGGCTGCGTCGTCGGCGGGCTTGGGAGCGAGGCTGAAGCGGCCACGCTTTCGCCGCTCGGTCACCGGTTTCGCGTCACTGGCGGGCTTGGGCTCGGCGTCCAGCGGCTTGGCGTCGCTGACCGCCTTCGCGTGCACGTCCATCGCCTCTACGTCGCCGAAGGCGGTCGGCTTTGGTGCCATATCTTCTGAGTCGAGGCCGCTCAGCGCGTCGTCTGCCGCCGCCAGGTCGGCGGCCGGGAGCGATGCCTTCTCGACTCGCTTGCCCGTCTCGCCCTGCGGCATCTCGAGGACCTGGTCGAGGTGGGCGCGCAACCTCGCCAACTCGGCCTCGAGCTCATGAACGCGATGGCGGTGGCGCATGTGCTCGGTGAAGTGGTGCAGGCCATCCAACCAGTGATACAGCGTGCCGGCGACCAGGAGCAGGGTGATCGGGACCACAGCGACGGTCCAGAGGGGCACGCCGTTGAGGTGGAAGACCGACCAGTGGAGGTTCACGGTGCCCAGGTTGCTGTAGCCGAACACCGTCGCCGCCACGCCGATCGCCAGGCCTACTACGAGGGCGCTCGCCAGTAGGAAACGCTGCCAGAGGTGGGTCAAATCAGCACCGGGCCGAAGGTTACCCGGTTTGCCGGCAGGTAGCTACGGATAACTGGCAGCGTCCTGCCGGTCAGCACCTAGGATTCGCCCTGATGGTTCACAACCCGACCCTCGGCATCCTCAACTGGTGTCCCTACTGCGGACGCCCGCTGGCGGAGGGCTGGCCCACCTGCCCGTTTTGCGGCTACAGGCTGGGAGAGGACCTCGGGGTGATGACGGCGCCGCGCCCTTCCCATAAGGACGACGTTTATCGCCAGGGTCAGTGGCAACCGCCGGCTCTGCCCATGCGCCACTTGGGCCTGCCGGTGTCGCCGTGGGATGGCAGGGTCCACATCCTGGTGTCGTCGGACGGCAAGTGGCGTTGGGATGGGCATCGCTGGATACCCAACTGGTTCCAGCCGGCAGTACCTGCGAGCCCGGCCACCGTGCCGTTTCACCAGCGGGTGGCACACGAAGCCAAGGCCGCCGCCGGAGCCAAGGCCGGTATTACAACAGCGAGCTGGGTCGTCGGGGCAATGTTCCTGGTCATCGTGCTGATTGTGTTCTTTGGCGTCCTTCTACCCCGGCTCGGTGGCATCGGACCAGGAGGTGGGAGTGCAGCCACGTGGTACCTCCACTTCAACTGCGGCGGCGATCCCACCTGCATCAGCACGCCTGGCAACGGCAGCAACACCGGCATCTTCCAGGACTTCAGCTCATCGGGCGACAACCAGGGTGCTTGCGAGGGTGGCCGCATTCCATTCGACAACCTCGGCGAGGCTAAGACCTCCTGGTGTTCAACCAGCAGCAATCCGGCGGACACCGGACCGTAGATTGGCAACGACCCCGGCGTTCTGCTCCGCGTGCGGGGCTTCGTTGGTGCCGGGCGCGCGCTTCTGCGCTGCCTGCGGCCGGCCGGTTGAGCTGGCGGAGGCGATGGCGCCCGTGCAGGCTGCGGAGACGTTCGCCGGTGAAGTAATAGGAGTCCCACCGCCACCGAGCGGGACGATCGTCGTGGAAGCGGCCCCCGCGCCCATGGCAGCCGCAGGGCTGCTGCCACCCGCCACCATGCTGACACCCGTCGCGGGTGCGGCGCGGGGTGCCCCGAGCATCGCGCCGGTGGCTGCCATGCCGGCCAAGAAAGGCATGGGCATTGGCACGCGCCTGGCGATCGGAGTGGCCGTCACAATCCTCGCATTCGTGGTCGCGATTGTCGTTCTCAGCCGGATCGTCAACATCCCGACCAACACCACCACATATGCCGATGACTTCAACAACGACTACACCGCCATGCTGACGGCGGACAACGCCGCAATCGATCAGCAGAACAGCAATACGCTGGCTACTAGCGTCGCGGGGCTCAAGGCGCGCATAGCCGCGCGCAAGACGTTCGACAGCCAGATCGGTGGCATCTCCTTCCCAGTAAGCGCGAACGCTGATGTGCAGCAAGTGCTGGCCACGGATGCTGCCGTTGAGCAAATTCTGGCCAAGTCGGTCACTGACCGGGGCAACGTGCCGGCGTACAAGGCGGACATCGCCGCCGAGAAGCCGCTGCGGGCTGCCTTCGACGCAGCGGTCAAAAAACTGCTCGCCGACTGAGGCCTGGCCTCAGGCCACGGGCGCGGAGTCGGGGTCGGGATCGGGATCCGGAAGCGTCCACCCCATCACCGCCATCGGCAGGCTGCTCACGAACCATAGGAAAGGCACTACGAAGGGCACTAATCCGATCGTAGGGCTCAGATTAGGGACCCAATGGAAGACGTCGCCGGCGGCAATCAGTCCGAATGTGAGTGCAGCGACTACGACAATCATGATCTTGTAGGCCAAGGCGGTGGCGTGGTCCCGCTGCGAACGCTCTCGCTCATCCAGGCTTGCGTCGACCTGGTAAGCGCGCCGACCGAGTAGGTGAGAACCACAAAAAGAATCGCCTGCCCCCCAGCAGGAAATAGACGATGGCGAACGCCTTGTTGCCGGATACGAGGTTCGAGGCGATGGCTACCAGCCACGCCAACGTCGCGACGATGATGAGATAGAGGGCTGCCACAGCCACCCGGCGCTTGGTTCGGGTCAGCCGGATCGTTGGCGTCTCGAGCTGCTGCTGCCGCATGAGATTGCGGGCGAACTCAACCTTTTCGGCCCGAGTGCCTGGCGGCAGGTTGGCCTTCATTGCGAGACCTCCTCTTGACGCGCGTTGCCGTAGACCTGTGCGGAGAGCGGCGAGAACGGCCTGGTCGAAAAGATGGCTTCGACAGGAAGCCCGAAGACCTCGCTGAGGCGCAGTGCCAGGTCCAGGCTCGGGCTGTAGTCGCCACGCTCGAGGTAGCCGATCGTCTGGTAGTTGACGCCGATGGCGTGCGCCAGCTCGACGCGTGACAGGCCACGTTCGGCCCTGAGGACGGCGAGCCGGTTGTGGATCCGCCGCCCTTCCGGCATGGCGCCAATATAGCAGTTTGTTGTGTTAACGCAACAGTCAGTTGTCCAACCTGGAGGTGGTCACCTTGCCGCACCGTTTGGTACCCTGCCGACCGATGACGACGCATGCGCTCGACGACGCGTTCGCGCACCACGCTTGGGCGACCCTGCGGTTGATCGATGCATGTCTGCCGCTCACGCCCGAGCAGCTGGAGGCGGCCGTCCCCGGAACCTACGGCTCGATTCTCGATACGTTGCGCCACGTCGTCAGGGGCGACTCCCAATACATCTCCCACCTGTCGGGCGATCCCGGCCGCCAGATCGCGACGGAGCACATGGGCCTACTGGAGCTGAGAGCAGCGGTCGAGACTGTAAGAAGCGCCTGGATCGAGCTGCTGGCCAAGGGCCTCGACCCCGACGCCGTCGTGAAGGACGTGGACGAGGGCGGCTACGTCAGGGACGCCTCGATCGGCCTCCGGGTCGCACAGGCCCTGCAGCACGGAAACGACCACAGGAGCCAGATCTGCACCGCCCTCACGAGCCTGGGCGTCGATCCTCCGGCCATCGATGTGTGGGCCTACGGCTACGAAACGGGCCGGGCCGTCGACACCCCGCCGGCAAGCTGACCTGTTCGCGGGTACATCCGCGGACGTTGACCCGCCTGTCGAGCCGAGGCGAGGGCGCCCGACACGAGGTCAGGCGCCCACCGCCAGGTCTTGCTAAGTGCAGTTGGGGTTGGCCATGATCGGGCCTGAAAGGGTTCCGAAGAAGTACGCCGATGGCCCGTCGTACTGAGCGGCACCGCCAAACGCGTTGCCGTTGGCCATCTGTCCGAACTCCCATACGCAATGGCCGCCGACAGCGGCTTGTGTCCAGTACGGGTAAAAGTTGCCAGGCGATCCTGGCGCCGGTACGGCGCAGCCCGCTAACGTCGCCGGACCGCACGTCGACTCGCTAGCCGCCGCGTCGGTCTCGAGCTGCGCGCCCGAGTAAGCCGCCCCGTTGGAGGTCGGCTGCTGCTGCAGGAATGTCGACGGGAATGTGGTCGGTGTCGTGCTGTTCGGCCAGTCCGGCCAGTACGGGGTGCCGTCGAAGTCGACGTCGCCGTTGACGAGATCCGTGCAGCCGGTCATCTTGTTAGGCGCCGCTGTGCCGCCGTGGGTATCGCCGGCTGGGAAGCAGAATAGATCCCCACCCTCAGGGTTGGGTGCTACGTCTCCACTAGCGCCTTCGTACGGTCCGGCGCAGGTCAGGGAGAACGGGTCGCTGAAGCTTCCGCTCGTGAACGTGGCTGAGCCGGAAATAGACGTGCAAGGCGTGAAGTGCCCGATCTCGTACTGGGTCAGGACGCCGCCCTGCAGGGCAGCCCAGGGCACCAGGTTCTGAGGCTGGGCCGTGTTGTATTCCGGCTCGTAGTTGAAGGGCACGCCCTTGCAGTTGCCGATGATGGTCGCCATGAACCCGTTGGCGGCGGACGCCTGCATGAAGCCGCTCTGCTTTGTGGTTAGGTCACTGATGTGGACTTCAAGGGCCCTGCCCCCTCCCGCGAGGTTCGCGTCGAAGAGGTGGACCGAGAGACTGTCACCGGCGTTCATCAGCAGCGTCTGACTGTTGGGGGTGTTAGTGGCCAGGTTGGCCAGCTGCGGGCTGGGCGGCCCGGTAGGGACGCCGTCCCGCTGGATGAACCCGAAGTTGGTCGGCTCGATGCAGTTGTTGTTGCAGTGCCTGAAATTGCTCGTGCACTCCAGGTCGTTGATGTGCAGCGACGCGCACCAGTGCGTGTTGTCGCAGCTGATGTTGTCGACGAACGGCGCGAAGCCCGGCGGGTAGAACTGGACCTCGAGGAACGAGCTGCCGCCACCGCCAACGTTGTAGGTCGGCGGATCCATGGGCGCGTTGGCGTCGCTCTCGGGCGTGCAAGCCGTCTGCGGGAATGAATACGGGTCGCACAGCGCCATGCCAAACCACGGCGCGATGCTCAGCTCGAACCAGTTGGTCGTGTCGCTTCCAGGAGTGTTTACGGTGGGCGCTGCTATCGGGTCCCTTGGGAGCTGTTCATTCCAGGTCACGTTATTGGCTGACCCAGGCACGTTGGACAGGAAGCGGATGCTGGGCTCGTCGTGGCCGACGTAGTGGCCGTTGTCGAAGAAGCGCGCGGGTTTGCCGTCATAGAGCGACCGGGGGTCCGAGCAGATCATGCTGGCCTTGATCGGCTTCTGGATCGGGCTGAAGCCGTTGCAGTCCAGCATGCCGTAGGCGTTGGGCGCGACGCCGCCGCTGGTGTTGGCGCTCACAACCACAACCGGCACTACCGCCTGGACCACGAGAACAGAGATGGCTGCGAGCACGGTGGATACGAAGCGGGCTGTGACCACAGAAGCGGGCATAGGCTTCCCCTCCTTGACCGCGACCAAAAGCAGACCGCCAATTCATAGCAAGCGCCAGTGGCGAGCGCAAGCAAGCGCTTCGGCGCCCACCCCGTGGGCAACCGGGTTTGGTGGAGGCGGCGGGAGTTGAACCCGCGTCCGAAGCAGTGTCCCCCGGGATATCTACGAGCGTGTCCAGGATTTTGGTTCTCGCCTCGCGGCTCCTCCTGACGGGATCCGTTTCAGCCAGCCGCGGTGCATGTCCCGCCCCGAGGCCGCGGCGCCCTCGGGACGGCAATTCGGTCTATGTGATACCGCTACCCCATCCGCCGAACTGACGGGGGCGGCACCCGGAATCTAAGTTCCGGGACTCACGTCTCTACTGCTTACGCAGCGAGGGCGAAAGCGTTGGTGTTCTTGGCGTTTGTAAACGCTGCGCTGTAACGCTCGCGGCTCTCGGCTCGCAATCCCAGAGCCCAACTACTCCGTCGAGACCGGACGCCCCCACAAAGCTGAACTCGGTTGCGTTCAGATTCTACCCATCGGGCTCCCCTCCTACACTGGATGGCACCATGACCGTGGACCTCGACCGGATCGCCACCGCCAGCCTGAAGGAGCTCGGCGACATCCGCATCGACGATGTCCTCTCGTTCATCGATCGGGGCGTGGAGAACATGCCCAGCTACATGGACCTCTACCGCCGCTGGGAGGCCCAGCAGTGGGCGGTCGCCGACCTCGACTTCACGCTCGACCGCAAGGACTGGGAGGAGGCCACCGACCTCGAGAAGAAGGCGACGCTCTGGTCGCACCGCCTTTTCTTCAACGGTGAAGAGCGCGTCACTGCCACGCTGGCGCCTTTCGTGTGGGCGGCGCCCACCCCCGAGATCGAGATCTTTCTCTCCACGCAGATGGTCGACGAGGCTCGGCATACGGTCTTCTTCCAGCGCTGGTGGCACGACGTCATCGGCACCGAGGCGAAGGACCTTACACAGCTGCTGGTCGAGATCCGACCCGACGCCAACGAGGGATACAACACGCTTTTCTACGATCGCCTGCCTGCGACCGCGCAGCGGCTCGCCAGCAACCCCAAGGACTTCGACGCGTTCGTGGAGGGCGTGACGCTCTACCACATCGTCATCGAGGCCACGATCGCACTCACCGGCCAGCGCTTCGAGCTGGAGTCGATGCGCGAGCAGGGCCTCACCGATCGCGGGTTCTACCGCGGGTTCACCGCGATAGCCCGCGACGAGTCACGCCACGTGAACTTTGGGATCAAGCTGCTCCAGGAGGCGGTCCGCCAGGATCCCGATAGGTTCGCGCCGCTGATCCAGAAGACGCTCGTCGAGTCCCTGCCTCTGATCTCCGGCACGCTCGACCCGCCTGATCCCGCCTACATAACCGAGTTCGGCTACACCGACAGCGAGATCCTCCAGTACGCGTTCGACTCGCTGAACAAGCGGCTGCGTGCGATCGGGATCAACCTGGCCGCCTGATGTAGGGTTTTCGCCTTCCCGCGAACAGGTCGCGGTCGAACCCTGCCGGCAGGTGAACCGACTTCAGGTCGAACCCGACCTCGCGCATCAGCCTGCGCCACGTTGCGCGTGAGAAGAGTCCGAACGTGTAGCCGTCGTACACAGCGCGGGTCTGGCGCTTTGGTTCGCGGATCAGGATCGCGAAGTCGACCACGTAGGTCGAATCTCGCGGATCGGGATCGCTGGTCCACTGCACGTAGCGCACGCTGCCCCTCTTCGTGTCGTTACCTCCATGGTCGGTGTACTCGACCAAGGTTTCGCGCGTGAAGTCGGGGACGAACATGGCCAGACCGCCAGGTCGCAGGTGCTCAAACGCGGTCTGCATCACATCGCGCAGCTCGTCCTCGGTCGTCATGTGGCAGATGGCGTCATAGACGAAGACCGCGTCGAAAGTGCGGCCGAGCCGGATCGTGCGAATGTCGCCCTGGTAGTGCTCGCACTCGAGGTTGAGCGCCTGGCTCACCGCCAGCATTTGCGCGGAGCGATCGACGAGCGCCATCTGGAACCGCCTTTTCATATGGAAAGCGTTGTTCCCTCCGCCGGAACCCAGCTCCAGCACGGTCCGCGCCGGCGGATGGACCGACGTCTTGAACACACGGGTGAAGTAGGCGGCCTCTTTCCGGTACTCCTCCGGCGCCGAGAAGATCGGCCACCACTCGGCCAGCTCCCCGTACAGCTTCTGTTCATCCGAATCTGAGGGCACGGCTTAGCGGCGCATCGCGCGCGCGATCTCGCGCTTCGCGTCCCGCTCCGCGATCGCCTCGCGCTTGTCGTACTCGCGCTTGCCGCGCGCCAGCCCGACCTCGACCTTGGCGTGGTTGCGCAAGAAGTACACGCGCAGCGGGATGAGCGTGTAGCCCTTCTGACGCACCTTTCCAATGAGGGTCGCGATCTGCTTGCGGTGCAGCAGGAGCTTGCGCGGCCGGAGCGGATCGTGGTTCATGAGGTTGCCCTGCGCGTACGGCGAGATGTGCACGTTCTCGAGCCATGCCTCATTGCCGTCGATGCGCACGAAGCCGTCGCGCAGGTTGCACCGACCACCGCGCAAAGACTTCACCTCGGTCCCTGTCAGTGCCACGCCGGCCTCGTACTTCTCATCGACGAAGTAGTCGTGGTACGCGCGGCGGTTGACCGCGACGTCGCGCTCGCGTTCGTCCTTCTCAGGCATCGCCGCCCAGCACCTGAGCCGCGGGCGCCGGTTTGCGCCCTGGCACCTGCACCATATCGAGCACGTAGCGGTCGCCTTCGATGTGGCCGCTCAGCACCTTCACCCGCCCGCGCGCCGTCGGCAGGGTGACGCCAGGCCATGGCTGCAGGGCCCGCACCCGGCGGTCGATCTCGTCAGCGCCCAGGCTCCAGTCCAGCTCTCCATCCTCCCGCTTCAACCGCGGCGCCAGGGTCGCCCGCGAGTGATCCTGCTCCACCCCATCGATTGTGCCCAGCTCGTTCATCGTGTCGACCAGCAGCGACGCGCCGACCTCTGCCAGCCGCCGTTTCAGCGCGGCCGCGTCCTCACCAGGCTCGATCGCGACCTGGCGGATGGCAAGGATCGGACCGTGGTCGAGCTGTTCGTCCATCAGCATGATGGTGACGCCCGTCTTCGAGTCGCCCGACAGAATCGCGTGGGCGACCGGCGAGGCGCCCCGGTGCCGCGGCAGCAGCGACGCGTGAACGTTCAGGTCGCCGCGCGGCGGGACGGCCAGGACCGAGCGCGGGATGATCTGTCCGTACGCGACGACAACGATCAGCTCGGGCGCGACCGCACGCAGGCGCTCGACCGCCTCCGAGTCGCGGATGCGCTCGGGCTGGTAGACCTCGAGACCCAGCTCGGCGGCGGCCACCTTCACGGGCGGCGGCGTCAGCTTCATGCGGTGGCCCGGCCGGTCAGGCTGCGTGATCACCAGCCGGATGTCGTGGCCGGCCGCATGCAGGGCTTTCAGCGAGGGCACGGCAAACTCCGCCGTGCCGATGAAGACGAGCTTCAGGAAGGTGGTGCCGCCCTAGCCCGCCGAGGCGGCCACGGCCTCTTCCCGGTCCTCGGCCTCCAGATCCTCGACCCGACGCAGGGTGTCGAGGTTGGTCAGACGGTCGATGAACAGGACGCCGTCGAGGTGGTCGAGCTCGTGCTGAAAGGCACGCGCCGTGAAGCCGTTGGACTTGATGCGCACCTCCTTACCGCGTCGATTGCGCCCCTTGACTACGACCGTCTCGTAGCGCGCGACCTCGCCCACCCATCCCGGGTAGCTGAGGCAGCCTTCGTAGCCAATCTGCACCCCGTCGCTCTTGACGATCTCGGGGTTGACCAGCGCCCAGATCTGGTTTTCGTCGCCCTTGACCACGCACACGCGCAGCGGAACGCCGATCTGGTTGGCCGCGAGCCCGGCGCCGGGAGCGGCGAGCATGGTCTCGGTCAGATCGTCGATCAGGCGCTGGATGGACGTCTCGACGCGGGCGACTTTCTTCGCCTTTTCACGCAGCACCGGCTGGTCGAAGTTGAGGATGGGACGCACGGCCACGAGATCGATTCTACCCACGAGCTGACGAATCGATGCCTGTTACGGGTCAGCCGAGCCACCTCGACCCGCGCATGACATCCCGGCCTTCCAGCTCGTCGTATCCGCGGTAGGCCTGGATTCGCTTGGGCCTCAAGCGGAAGAAGGCCCAGCCCTCCCCCACCTCCCGCGGGTCCCAGCCGACGGCTCGTGAAAAGCCCTCCGCCACCATGCCCGCGTCGCTTGCCGGCACCTTCTCGACGACCTCGGCGTCGATCATGATCGCGTCGGCGGGCGTCCCGGCTGCCAACCTCACGTCGCTTCCCGGCGCCAGGTTGCGAGCCGTGCGACTGGACCCCGTCGTCGCCACCACCAGGTCGTCGCCATCCCACCAGGCGGACACCGCGATGAGGTGCGGCTTGCCGGTCCGGTCGGCCGTCGACAGCCAGAGATCGCCCTGTTTGTCCAGCGTCGCCTGAACATCGGCTTTGCGTGTCGCCGTGTCCCGCATAAGCATCTCCTTCTTTCCTCTCCCTTGAGGGAGCGATCAAAAGTCCGATCCTGCTCGCACCTGGCGCGCAGGGGCAGGGTGAGGGTGATCAATCTTCCCTTATGTGAGTGGGTCCACGTCGAAGCTCCAGCCTTTGCCGCGGGGCGCCAGGTGCCGCGCCCGCTCGAGGCCCAGGCCTTTGAGCGTGACCTGCCACCGGTACTCGCCCCGGAGACGGTGGATGAAGGCCGGCGATGGCCCCATGACCCGAATCCCCTCCACCCCTTCCTTCAATAGTGCGGTGGCGATCGCCTCCGCCGCCTCTCGCGCGGACTCGGCCGCCTTCGCATCTTCGTGGTCCGTGCGCGTGAGCACGGCCAGGTCGGCGAACGGCGGGAACGTGAAGGCCTTGCGCGACGGAAGCTCCGCGGCATAGAAGCCTTCGTAGTCGCCGGTCGCCGCGCAGCGAAGGCTGTAGTGCTCGGGGTTGCTGGTCTGCACGATCACGCGGGAGCGACGTCCGTCGCGGCCGGCCCGCCCCGCCACCTGCACCACGAGCGAGAAGGTGTTCTCGGCGGAGCGGTAATCGGGAAAGTGCAGCGGCAGGTCGGCGTCGACGACGCCGACGCAGGTCACGGCCGGGAGGTCCAGGCCGCGGGTCACCATCTGCGTACCCACCAGGATGTCGGCGCGCCGCTCGCGGAACGTCTCCCAGATGTCGTAGTACGAGTCAGGTCCGCGCGCCGCGTCGCTGTCCAGGCGGAGGACGCGAGCGTCGGGCCACAGCTTTTTGACCATGCCCTCCAGCCGCTGCGTGCCCATGCCGAGCGCGCGCACCTGCCGGCTGCCGCAGAAGTCGCAGACGATTG
>Ga0073928_10006479_pt1 | contig 15732 bp, 11 predicted proteins | sample PaiPotPPA55metaG_FD_76969 | JGI IMG/M metagenome (GOLD analysis project Ga0073928, IMG submission 76969) | Iron sulfur acid spring bacterial and archeal communities from Banff, Canada, to study Microbial Dark Matter (Phase II) - Paint Pots PPA... ... | reverse complement strand
GGCCTGCTGTTCGGCTTCGATACCGCGGTCATCGCCGGCACCACCAGCGCCCTGAGGCAAACCTACAACTTGTCGGACTGGTCCTTGGGACTCACGGTGGCCGCCGCGCTGTTCGGCACCATCCTGGGCGCCATGCTCGCGGGCATCCCGGGCGATCGCTATGGCCGCCGCGACAGCTTGCGCGTCATGGCCATTCTGTATCTGATCTCCGCCCTGGGCTGCGCCTTCGCGTGGGATTGGAATTCGCTCATCGTCTTCCGCTTCGTGGGCGGCCTGGGCATCGGCGGCTCGTCGGTGCTCGGCCCCATGTACATCGCCGAAATCGCCCCGGCGAAATGGCGCGGCCGCCTGGTGGGGCTGTTCCAGTTCAACGTGGTCTTCGGCATTCTGCTGGCCTACTTCTCGAATTACGTGGTCGGCCTGCAGGGCTTCGGCGCGGCGGAATGGCGCTGGAAACTGGGCGTCTCAGCCATCCCCGCGGCGGCGTTTCTGCTGATGCTCTTCGGCATTCCGCGCAGCCCGCGCTGGCTGGTGAAGAAACGCCGCGTCTCAGAAGCGCGCGACGTGTTGCGCCTGACCGGCGAGGAGAATTACGAAGACGAACTGCAGGACATCGTGGTATCCATCGACGCCGAACACGGCCACGGCGACGAGCCGCTCTTCTCCCGCAAGTACCGCGTGCCGATTTTTCTAGCCATCACCATCGGCATGTTCAACCAGCTTTCCGGCATCAACGCGATCTTGTATTACCTGAATGACATCTTCAAAAGCGCCGGATTCAGCAAGGTGTCGGGCGACCTGCAGGCGGTGGCCATCGGCGCGACGAACCTGCTGTTCACCATCATCGCGATGTCGGTGATCGATCGCATCGGGCGCAAGACCTTGCTGCTGGTGGGCGCGGTGGGCATGACCATCTGTCTGAGCGGCGTCGCGGCCATCTTCGCCATGCATCACAATGAAGGTCTGCTGGTGTGGCTGCTGGTCGGCTTCATCGCGTCCTTCGCCTTCTGGCAAGGCGCGGTCATCTGGGTGTATCTGAGCGAAGTATTCCCGAATCGCGTGCGCGCGAAGGGGCAGAGCCTGGGCAGCTTCACGCATTGGTTCATAAATGCGGCGATTTCGCTCAGCTTCCCGTCGCTGGCTGAAAAGTCCGGCGCGGCGCCGTTTGTATTCTTCTCGGCGATGATGGCGGTGCAGTTCTTCGTGGTGCTGTTCACCTATCCCGAGACCAAGGGCGTCACGCTGGAACAGATGCAAAAGAAAATGGGGATTGCCTGATGATGAGATTTCTGATTGCTTTTGTGCTTGGTGTGGTAGTGGTGCTGGTCGGAGCGGTGCTGTACTTCGGACTGGGCCTGGCGCCGGTGGCGACTTCCGCGCCTCCCATGCCGTTCGAGCGGCTGTTGGCGGGCATGGCGCTGCACTCGCGTGTCGCCAAGGAGATGCCCGGCCAAGCGCCCATCCCCGCAAATGAGGAGAACATGGTGGCGGGTGCGCAGGTGTATCGCACTCACTGCGCGGTGTGCCACGGCGTGAGCGGGCAGCCGGAGACGGCGATTGCCAAGGGTATGTTCCCGCATCCGCCGCAGCTCTTCGAGGGCCACGGTGTCACCGACGACCCGGCGGGCGAGACGTATTGGAAAGCGGCCAACGGCATCCGGCTCACCGGCATGCCGGGTTACAAAGGGTCGTTGAGCGATACGCAACTTTGGCAGGTCAGCCTGATGCTCGCGAATGCGGATAAGCTGTCGCCCGCGGGAAAGGCTGCGCTCAGTGAGTCTACTCCTCCGGCGCACTGAACAGAGTCCCGCGTCCCAGCACCCACTGTGGATCGAGCCGCCGCTTGACCGCGCGCATGAGATCAATTTCGGCCGGGGTGTATAGCAACTCGAGCAGATGCGCCTTGCGCTTGCCAAGGCCGTGCTCGGCGGATACCGTGCCGCCCAGCGCCACGGCCTGCCGCGCGAATTCCAGCATCAGCTCTTCGCCGCGCGCGGAGTCGGCGTCGCTCGCGGGCAGCAAATTAACATGCAAGTGCGCGTCGCCGATGTGGCCGAAAATCACGTAGCGGCCCGCGAACTCCTGTTCCAGGCGGCGGCGATAATAGGCCAGCATCTCGCGGTTGCGCTCGATGGGCACCGCGTAGTCCGAGCCGATTTTCAGGAAGCCGTTGCGGCGCACGGTGTCGTTGACCATCTCCGGCAATGCGTGGCGGAACTCGCGGAATTTCTCGCGGTCGCGCGCGTTGAGCGCGAACCAGCTATCAGTCGCGCCGGCGATGCGCGACTCCCACGCCTCGATAGCTGGATCGTCCTCCGACGCCAGCTCCTGCTCGAAGAGCAGCGCGGCGCCGTGCGGCTGCCCCAGCAGCGCGAGCGAGCCGCGATCGAAATATTCGAGCATGCGGAGCGTAGGGTCCGCGCGCCACGCGTCGACGGCGTTGAGCGCGGCCTGGTCTGCATCAGAGCTGCCGCCATCGAAGAACACCACACCGCCCAGCAGTGCCGCGGGCGCGGGCAGCAGACGCAGCTCGGCGTCGGTGACCACGCCGAGCGTGCCTTCCGCGCCGATGAACAGGTCGACCCAATCAAGGTTCGGCCGCAGATAGTATCCGGCGGTGTGCTTGGTAGTGTGCGGGATGGGCAGCGTGCCGGTATCGAAATCGACCGGCTGGCCGCGGCGAAACGCGCGCACCGTACCGTCGGCCAGCACGACGCGCAGCGCCTCGACGTGCCGCCGCGTATCGCCGTACCGGAAGCTGCGCGAGCCGCTGGCATTGGTGGCGATGGTGCCACCGATCGACGCAGCCATCTCGGTCGGATCCGGCGGATAGAACTGGCGCGTGGCTGCGGCGGCGCCGTGCAAGTCGCGCAGCAGGACGCCCGCGCCGGCCACCGCCGCGCCCACGCGCACTTCCATGCGCGTCAGCTTTTCGAGCGAGAGCACCCATCCGCCGAGCGGCACCCGCGCGCCAGTCAGGCCGGTGCCTGCGCCAGCGATAGTGATCGGGATGCTGGCAGCCGAAGCCTCGCGCAGCGCCGCGGCAACTTCCGCTTCATCGCGCGGGACCACCACACGCAAGGCGTGCCCGCGGTAACCGGAAGCATCCTCGAGGTAGGCGGAACTGATCTCGGACACCCTATCGGCCTCCAAGCTCAATTATCAATCCGCGGGCAGGCCCCGTTCCACGTCACGGGCATCGCGCAGAACGCGCAAGACGTGGGCGACGTCGGAGCCGCGTAACCGGTAGACGAGAAAATGGCGTGGCGCCCCAACCATCCCAAGCGCCGCTCCAGCAAAAGCTTGTATCTCACGAACGCGCTTTAGCCAAATCTCGACCGGCTCCACAGCAGCGCCAGCCTTATGTCGCGGCGCGCGGTCGGTGCCACCACGACTCGCAGCGGTTTGGCAGCGTCACCCACGCTCGCCGTCTGATGATTGCGGTTCAACGAAAGAAGGGCGACCGAGGCCGCCGCACGCTTCTTGAAGCTCTGTGGCGGCCGGATGAGCTATCTCAAGCTCGTCTCGATGTACAACGGCCCCGTAGTCACCCGGATTTTAGGATCTGATCCGCGAGGAAGTTGCTCCGGGAACTCACCCGATTTGGCGCCAGTGCTGTTGGCGGAACTGGAACCTTCCGAGCTTGGAGCGATGAGCCGTTGGGGATCTGGTGCATCTCGAAATCGCCGCCATTGAGGCTGAGCTAGAATCACTGGCCGCCGCGGAAGCACTGCTCCAGGCGGTGTGAAATGACTTCGCTACGTTCCTGATGCCGGCGCCCGGCGGACGCACTACGCCACACTTGTGGATCGTTGTCACACAGCTCCTGCCCGGCGACCACCTATTCACCCACCATGATTCGACGATCTTCTATGGCGATGCCATGATCGTGGACGCGCAACGGCTCGACGCTGAGATCGCTGCCGGACTGGCGTTGATGCGTGACCGTTGTTCGCTTCTGCCGAGAGAGGTGGACAAGATAACGGCCGGACCTGCTCACTTGCTCGCCCACTGACACGCTAAAATAACCTTTCCACCGCATGCTCGAACAACAACTCTCCGCCCTCGAATCCGGCGCCCTCACCCGCATCCTCGCCGCCCGCACGCCCGAGGAATTGGAGCCGGTGCGCATCGAAGTGCTGGGCCGCAAAGGCTCTCTGGCGCAGGTTAGCAAGGACATGGGCAAGCTCGCGCCCGAGGAGCGCGCGCGTATCGGCAAGCTGCTCAACGCCGCCAAACAGAAGCTCGAAGCGGCCATGGAATCGCGCCAGCAGCAATTCGCGGAGATCGCCCTGCGTGCGCGTCTCGATGCCGAGTGGCTTGACCTCACGCTGCCCGCGCCCCCCCCGCCGATGGGCCATCTGCATCCCATCTCGCAGATCCAGGCGGAAATCGAGGACCTGTTCGTCTCGCTGGGTTTCGCGGTACTGGATGGCCCGGAAGTCGAAACCGAATATCACAATTTCGATGCGCTCAATATTCCGCGCGATCATCCCGCGCGCGACATGCAGGACACCTTCTGGCTCACGGACGGCAACCTGCTGCGCACGCACACTTCGCCGGTGCAGGTGCGCGGCATGGAGCGTCTGGGTCCGCCGCTGCGCATGATCGCGCCCGGCCGCGCTTTCCGCAACGAGAACGTGGACGCCTCGCACGAGCACACTTTCTATCAGCTCGAAGGCATGATGGTGGATCGCGACGTCTCGGTCGCGCACCTGATCTACTTCATGAAGACGCTGCTCACTGCCATTTTCAAGCGCGAAGTGACGGTGCGGCTGCGTCCCGGTTACTTCCCGTTCGTCGAACCGGGCTTTGAGCTCGACATACAATGCCTGATTTGCGGCGGTCCGGGCTGCGCCGTGTGCAAGCAGAGCGGGTGGGTCGAGCTGTTGCCATGCGGCCTGGTGAATCCCAACGTGCTGCGCATGAGCGGCATCGACCCGGAAGAATGGAACGGCTTCGCGTTCGGGCTCGGACTGACACGCCTGGTGATGATGCGCTACGGCATCGACGACATACGCCTGCTGCAAGGCGGCGACCTGCGATTTCTCCGGCAATTTTAGGATCTGGCCTTGAAATTCTCCTACAACTGGCTTAGCGACTACATCCCGGCTCTCGACACTCCGGCTCGACAGCTTGAGCGGCTGATCACCATGCGCACTGCCGAGTGCGAAGGTATCGAGCGCGTGGGCGAACTGCTGAGCGAGGCTTGCGCAGCGAGGGTCGAATCAGTCGAGCCGGTCGCCGGCAGCCACAACGTGAAGGCCGCGGTCGCGACCGGACGCTACGGCAACAAGATCGTCGTGTGCGGCGCGCCGAACTGCCAGGCGGGCATGGTGACGGCGTACGTGCCCATCGGCAAGAAGGTGATCAACGGCGTCGAGAGCGACGGCATGCTGGCGAGCGGCGCTGAACTGGGCTTGAATCGCGATGCTGCCGGCATACTGGAACTGAACGTCCCGCCCGGCGCGGCCATCCCCGGGTGCGCGCCCGATAGCGCCATCGAGATCGACAACAAATCCATCACGCATCGCCCCGATCTGTGGGGACATTTCGGCATGGCGCGCGAGGTCGCCGCGATTCTGCGGCATCCGCTGGTGGATCGGGTGAAGGCGGATCTGGTGCCGCAATCGCCCGCCCCCGTCGGCGTGGCCATCGACGATCTCGACCTGTGCGCCCGGTACAGCGCGCTCATGTTCGAGAACGTCGCCGTGCGCCCATCGCCGCTGTGGCTGCAATACCGGCTCACAGCCATCGGGCTGAATCCGATCAACAACATCGTGGACATGACCAACTACATCATGTCCGAGCTGGCGCAGCCGATGCATGCCTTCGACCGTGACCTGTTGCATGGCGACGCCATCTTCGTGCGGCGCGCGCGCGAGGGCGAATACTTCCTGGCGCTCAATGAGCAGGACTTCACGCTGACGCCCGACCGGCTGGTGATCGCCGATGCGAAGGGCGCGGTAGCGCTGGCCGGCGTGATTGGCGGCATGGATAGCGCCATCGTCGAAGGCACCACGCGCATCGTGCTCGAAAGCGCGAATTTCAATGCCGCCAGCGTGCGGCGCACATCGGCCGCGCTGAAGCTGCGCACGGACGCGTCGATGCGGTTTGAGAAGGCGCAGGATCCGGTCAACACGGTGCTTGGCCTGGCGCGCGCGGTCGAGTTGCTGGCAGAGCTTTCGCCGGGCGCACGGCTGGTGGGCGGCCTGGCGGATCAGCGCAAGCAGATCCCCCCCCCGCCGCCGATTACGCTACCCATGGAGTGGCTGGTGCGCAAACTGGGCAAGGACGTCGGCGCGGCGGAAGTGCGCGATATTCTGGAACGTCTGGAATTCCAGGTCGCCGAGCATGCCCCGCGCGTCTTCTCCGTCACGCCGCCGTCCTGGCGCGCCACCAAGGATGTTTCGCTCAAGGACGACCTGGTGGAAGAGGTCGGGCGCATGATCGGATACGATTCCATCACGCCGCAGGCGCCCGCGGTATTGAGCGCGGTGCCTCCCGCCAATGAAGAGCGCGTGTTCCTGCGCAGGGTGCGTGCGATCTTCGCGGACCAGGGCTTCACCGAGGTCTACAACTACTCGTTCGTCGCCGAGGCGGACGCGCGCGCGTTCGGCATGGATCCGGCGGAGCACGTTACAGTGGCGAATCCGATTGCGCCCAACCAGTCGCTGCTGCGCATGTCGCTGCTGCCGGAGCTGCGCGGCAACGTGATCGAGAACAGCAAGCACCTGGATGCGTTCCGATTGTTCGAGATCGGCCGCGAGATCCACCGCCAGCCAGCCGGCCTGCCGCGCGAGATTCCGCATCTGGCCGCCGCGATTTATAGCAAAGACGGCGACGGCTCGGCGGGAATGTTCGAGATGAAGCGCGCCGCTTTGTGCTTGCTGGCCGGCGCGGAGGTGCGCCCCGCCCACCCCCGGTCATTCGAACATCCGGCCCGCGCGGGTGAAATCCACTGGCGCGGCGAGGTCGTGGGCCGGCTGTTTGACTTGCATCCGTCGCTGGTGGAAGGCCGCGCTGCCATGTTGGATCTCGACTTGGCTCTCATTCAGCAGGCTGCGCCGCACGAGACGCGGTACACGCCCATTCGCCGCTATCCCTCAAGCGCGTTCGATCTTTCGGTGGTTACCGGAATGCGCGAACTCGTGGGTGATTTGCAGGCCAAGCTCAGGGCGCTGGCGGGCGAGATGCTCGAATCGATTGTCTACCTGCGCCAATACGCCGGTCCGCCGCTGGTAGAAGGCACGCGTAGCGTTTCGTTCCGTCTGACGGTGGGATCTGCGGAGCGCACGCTATCGTCCGAAGAAGTCAGCGCGATCCGCACGCGCCTGATCGACGGCATGCGCGCGCAGGGCTACGAGTTGCGCGTGTGAGCACACGGCGTGCGCAGGCAGGAGGTTGGGTTCGGCGGCAACGCCAGCCCTGCCGCCGTTGCGGCGCTGACGTGCCGAAGGGCCGCGTCACCTTCTGCTCCGACGCCTGTGTGCACGAATGGAAGCTACGCACCGATCCCGGCTACCTGCGCGCGCAGGTCTTCGAGCGCGACTGCGGCGTGTGCGCCGTCTGCGGTCTCGATACCGAAGCCATGCGCAAAGAGAAGCGCAAGCTGGACTACCGCGCCCGCCGCAAGTTCGAGAAGGAATGGGGCCGGCGTCGGCATCTCTGGGATGCGGACCATATCGTTCCGGTGGCCGATGGCGGGGGCGAATGCGATCTCGCCAACATGCGTACACTGTGCCTGAAGTGCCACCGTCAAGCGACAGCGGAATGGCGGAAGCGGCGAGCCAGTTTGCCTGTTCCGGAAAATTGCCCGTATAATGAAAGGAGAATTCGCGAATGCCTGAGTTAGCCAGAAGCACCGAATCCGCGCAAACAGAGGGCTTCTACGCCCGCTTGGGCGGAAAACTGGGTGTACCCCAGATTAGATCGGAGGCGGAACTGGCGTCCCTGGTCGAGAAGCGGCTGCCGGCATCAGCGATCCAAGCACTCGTTCGAGGCGGACTGTCGGACAACGAAATCTACCAATTGGTCGTTCCGCGCAGGACGTTAACCCACAGGGTAGCGAGTCGCCAGCCGCTCTCCCAACATGAGTCCGACCGGGCAGTTCGCGTTGCCCGAATCACCGCCATGGCAGAGCAAATCTTCGGCGATCCCAAGCGCGCCTGGAGGTGGCTGCGTAAACCTAAACGGCGTTTCGGGGGCAAGTCCCCGCTGGCCATGCTGACGACCGAAGCTGGCGCTCATCTCGTAGAAGAGATGATTATCCAGCTCGAATACGGCATGGCGGCGTGACTCTCTGGCGAATCAGCCCTCATCCTGATCTGGACGGCACGGGAGGACTGCGCATCTCCGGGCGCTGGCATACGCGCGGGCACCGCGTGGTTTACTGCGCGCCGAATCCGGCTACTGCGCTTGTAGAAATCCTGGTTCACATCGAGATCGACCGCGAAGACCTTCCTGATCCGCTTCACTACTTGGAAATCGAGGCACCTGATTCGACCACTGTGCAGACATTGGAGCCTCGTTCAATCGACCGTGAATGGGCGACAAATCCGGACGTCACGCGGCACGAGGGTGATAACTGGCTGCATTCGGGGCGTACTGCGCTATTGCGAGTGCCATCTGTCATTGTGCCGGCAACCTGGAACGTGCTGATTAATCCTCGGCATCCGGATAGCGCGCGGATTCGGGTTTCGCGCAGGCATGCGCACGCAATGGATCCGCGATTATTACGGTAGTCCTTACGAGCCCGCTGGGCGGAAGCCAATGGCTGACACAATGACACCTAACTCCCGCCGGTCGCCCGGCACGGAGAATGTGCGGTCGACTTCCAGCGTAACGGTGGCGGATGCGCCCGTGACCGCTTGCGGCGGCGATTGCAGCGTGTAAGTGCCCGGGCCGCTGTAGGTCTCGGCGGCGATCTCGCTGCTATCCAGCAACAGACGCACGCGGCGCGCCGGCGCAGCGTCGGGAATGGTGAACGCGGCCACCACCGGCATCGGTGCGGGGGGGGGCTTCAACAGCACCACCGCGGCGCCGGACATCCATCGCCACGCCCCGCCTTCGAGATTGTACAGGCCGCTGACGATCTGCGCTGGAGCTTCGGGGGCGTTCATCGGGAGATAGGCGAGCGTGGGCTTTCGCTCCATCACCAGGTCGGCGCGCACGCGGTCGATCGGCGCACGCGTGATATCAAACGGTAGCAAGCCCTTCGTCGCTGTGGAATATCCGGAGCGCGCCTCCAACCCGATGAGCTGAAAGGGCAGCGACGCGCGAATGGCGGTTTCCGCGATAGGAGCAACCGGCGCGTTGATCTCGATGGGATAGGCAAGGCGGCTCGTAACCACGATATCGCCGGGGCGCAGCACCTGCCCGCGTTCGAGCGGCAAACCGCCATCGGCTTCGAGATAGTAGCGCAGCCCCCATTCGCCATCGATGAAGACGCGGTGGCCGGCGGTCGCGGCATGAATGTCGCGCGCGAAGCGGCGATAGCCATCCCAATGCTGATAATTCACGATCGCAAGCGCGAGGCTCAGCGCGATCTGCGCGGCGAAGCCGGCGGCCAGCCAGCGCGCGCGCAATCGGGAAACCAGCAGGGCAACCGGCGCAGCCATGGGCAGCAGATAGCGCGCCGATCCAGCATAAAAGATGGCCAGCGCGGCGGCGAAGAACAGCGCGATCCAGGCGGCCAGGAACACCGTGTCGCGATCGCGCCGCTTCCACGAGGCGAGAAACGATGCGAGAAACGCGCCAGGCAACAGCGCGGGAAACACCATGAAGCACGCGTGCACCGTGAGCGCGGCGGCGCTGCGCAGCTTGTTGGCGAGCGCCTGCAATCCGTAGCTGCTCATGTAGCCGGTGAAAATGGCAGCGGGCAGCGCGCCCGTCGAGAAGCGCTCGAACAACTGCCAGGTCACAACCGTGGCTGGCGGCACCAGCGTGAGTGCCCAGGCCGTGCGATCCTGGCGCCGGTAGAGCCACACATACACCGCCAAAATCGGCGTCAGCAATACCGCCTGGTATGCGGTGAATGCGGCCAGCACCAGTGCAATCGCCGCCGGAATCCAGCGTGCCGCGACGAACCACGCAACGGCCGCCATCCAAAAAGCCAGGAACGGCAGATCGGATTCGAGCGAATTGCCGTTGACGACGAACGCCGGCACGGCGATGAACAAGAGCGTGGCCCACAGCGGGTGCGGCGAAAAGCGCTTGGCCAACGACCACATCGCCAACACCGCCATGCAGGAGAACAAAATATACGCCGCGTGAAAGGGCACTTCGCGGATATCGCCGATCAACGCCAACAGCAGTCCGAGAAACCACGCATCGAACGGCGGATGCGGATGGCCGCGCATATCGACCGAATCGCCCAGGAACACGTAACGGAAATGATGCGGATCGAGCGGCTCGATCTGCGCATGCTCCGCACCCGCGAGATAGTAAACGTCGTCGCCCTGAATCGCCTGATTGAGGAAGGGCAAACGGATGAGCAGCACGACGGCCAGTAGCAACGCCGCATGCCAGCGGGGCGCGCTCACGTAGTCGCGGCTTGGCGGGGCGGCTCCCATTTCAATACCGGCCGGCGCGCGGCCTTCACTTCATCTACGCGGCTGATGCGCGTCGAATGCGGCGCGGATTTCGCCAGCTCCGGATCAGTTTCGATCTCCTGGGCGATCGAGATCATGGCATCGATGAACAAATCCAGCTCGCGCTTGCCTTCGGTTTCGGTCGGCTCAATCATCAGCGCGCCGCGCACGATCAGCGGGAAACTGACAGTGTAGGGATGAAATCCGTAATCGATCAGGCGCTTGGCGATATCGCCGGTGCGCACGCCGAGCTTGGCCTGGCGCTCGTCGCTGAAGACCACTTCGTGCATATTGGGCAGCGTGTAAGGCAGATCGTAGTACGGCTCCAGCGCCTGGCGGATATAGTTGGCGTTGAGCACCGCGTCGACCGTGGCCGCACGCAGCCCATTGCCGCCATGCGCCAAGATGTAGGCCAACGCGCGCACGACAACGCCGAAATTGCCGTAGAACGCGCGCACCTTGCCGATGGAGTGCGGGCGGTCGTAATCGAGCGTCCAGCGGTCGCCGCCACGCGCGAGGCGGGGCACCGGCAGGAACGGCTCCAGGTGCTTCTTGACCGCCACCGGTCCCCCCCCCGGACCACCGCCGCCGTGCGGTGTGCTGAAGGTCTTGTGAAGGTTCAGGTGCATCACGTCCACGCCGAAATCGCCGGGTCGGGCGATGCCCACTAGCGCGTTCATGTTGGCGCCATCCATGTAGAGCAGCGCGCCTTTGCGGTGCAGCAGATCGGCGGCCTCAATGATGCTCGATTCGAAGACGCCGAGCGTGTTGGGATTGGTAATCATGAGACCCGCCACGTCTTCGTCGACGGATTTTTCGAGCGCCGCGAGATCGAGCTGGCCTTCGCTGCCGGAACGGATGTTTTCGACCACGTATCCGGCGATAGCCGCGGTGGCCGGATTCGTGCCGTGCGCGGAATCCGGAATCAGGATCTTCTTGCGCGGGTTGCCGCGCTGTTCGAGCAGCGCGCGTATGAGCAGGATGCCGGTCAGCTCGCCCTGCGCGCCCGCGGCCGGCTGCAGCGTGATGGCATCCATGCCGGTAATTTCGAGCAGCGCCGATTCCAGATGCGCCATGACCGCCAGCACCCCCTGCGAGAGCGATTCCGGCTGATACGGATGCGCCCATGCGAGGCCATCGGTGCGCGCTACCAGTTCATTCACGCGCGGGTTGTACTTCATGGTGCAGGATCCGAGCGGGTACATGCCGAGATCGATAGCGTAGTTCCAGGTCGACAAGCGCGTGAAGTGGCGAATGGCTTCCACTTCGCTCACTTCCGGAAAATTCGCAATTTCGGCGCGCACGTTTGCGGCGCCCAGCGCGGCGGCCGCATCGACCGGCGGCACGTCCAGCGCAGGCAATTGGTACGCCTTCTTGCCCGGCGAGCTGCGTTCGAAGAGCAGCAATTCGTTGACCGAAATGTGGGAGCGAACCTTCTTGATGGGCATTCTCAGCGCTCGATCTGGAAAACGTTGGTTTGGCTATTGCCGTAAAGGGCGCCGTTTTTTCCGAGGATCACCCCGGCCAGCGGATATCCATTGGCGACATTGAGAGGCAGAGCTGTCTCACTCCGAGACGCGCCGGGCTGCGCCGGCGGCGTGAGCCAATAAAACGTGCCGTAGTTATTGATTCCGCCGAACTCGGTGGTGCCGTATAAGGTGCCGTCCGGTGCGATGAGGACGCCGGAATAAGGCTGCGCCCCACCGTTACCGCCCGTGAAAGAGTACACCACGGTAACAGACCAAGCGCCGCTCCCCGACGCTGGCGGCGTCAATTTGAACACCGTGCCACAGCCCGCGGAGCAGTAATTGTTGTTGATGCCGCCGGCGAAAGTTGTGCCGTACAGGCTGCCCTCGGCGTCCATCGTCACCGGCCCGACCGGGAACTCGCCGACCTCTGAAGGCGAGCCATCAAACAGCAATGTCTCCGTCCATGCGCCGCCGGGAGCTTTGGGCGGTGACAGCTCGAATACAGTGCCGGTGAGGGAGCGAAAGCGCGCGCCTCCATTGGTGCCGTAGAGATTACCGTTCTTGTCGATGATCAACGCGGCCAGCGGCGAGCCGCCGTCGGTGGCGTGCGAGCCGAAGCTGTAGAGCGGGGTCTCCTTCCACGCCCCCCCCGGGGCGGCGGGCGGCGCGAGGACAAACGCGGTACCGAGATTCCACGCTCCAAAAGCGGTGGTGGTGCCGTACAGCTCTCCCTTGGGTCCAAACACCAATCCGCCCACCGGCACGGCGCCATCCAGCAGGCCAGCGAAGGAATAGAGGATCTCTTCGGTCCATGCCCCGCCGGGTGTGGCGGGAGGCTTCAACCGGTAGACCCCACCGTTCCCGGTACGAGTGCCTCGCCCTACTGTGCCATAGAGATTACCGGCGCTATCCATCACCACGCCGGACTTCGAGGACATGCCATTCGCGCCCGTGAAAGTGACTAGAGCATTTTTGGTCCAGGCTCCGCTGGGCATAGCGGGTGGGACGAGTTCGTAGACGGATCGCTCATCCGTGCCGCACAACTCTCCGCTCGGAAGCTGCAGCAGTCCGCCATAGGCTCCATACAGGTGGTCGTAGATGGTCTTCAGGGCTGGCGGCGGAGCGGCGCCGGAGTGCGCAGGGATGGGGACGAAAACGGCAATCAGAAACGCTAGCTTGAGGTTCATACCGGTGCCTCAAACGCGGCGGCGAGCGTGTCCATGTCTTCCCGGCGCGACATTTCCGTAGCGCAAAGCAGCATCGCGTCCGAGAGCTCCGGATAAAAGCGACCCAGCGGCAAGCCGCCGATGATTTTCTTATCGAGCAGCGCTTGGTTGACCAGCTCCGGCGCTTCGGTGGCGGCCACGAATTCGTTGAAGAACGGCCCCGAGAAGCGGGGCTTCACTTTGCCCGCGAGGTAGTGCGTCTTGGCCAAATTCTGCTCCGCCAATTCGCGCAGACCCTGCTTGCCGTAGACGCTCATGAATACAGTTGCCATGAGTGCGATCAGCGCCTGATTGGTGCAGATATTCGAAGTAGCCTTCTCGCGGCGGATGTGCTGCTCGCGCGTGGCCAGCGTCAGGCAGAACGCGCGGTTGCCTTTCGTATCCGTGGTTTCCCCCACCAGCCGGCCGGGCATTTGGCGGACGAATTTCTCGCGCGTCGCGATGATGCCCGCATACGGCCCGCCGTAGCTAGGCGAGATGGCGAACGATTGCAACTCGCCCGCGACGATATCGGCCTCGGCGGGCGGCTCCAGAATGCCCAGCGAGACAGCCTCAGTAAATCCCATCACCGCCAGCGCCCCGCGCTTGTGTGCGGCGGCGGCTGCGCGATTCACGTCTTCCACGACGCCGAAAAAATTGGGCGATTGCACGACCACCGCCGCGGTCAGGTCGTTGAGCTTGCGCTCCAGATCGTCGAGATCGGCCGCACCGGTGGCGTTGTCGTAGCCGAATTCAGTGATCGGCATACCTTGATTTTTCGCGTAGGTGCGCAACACCTGGCGGTACTCCGGATGCACGCTGCGCGCCACCAGCAGGCCACCCTTGCCCGTCAGGCGGGCGGCCATCAGCGCGGATTCGGCCACCGCGGTCGAGCCATCGTACATCGAAGCATTCGCCGCATCCATGCCGGTGAGTTGGCAGATCATGGTTTGAAATTCGAAGATCGCGGTGAGCGTGCCCTGCGAAATCTCCGCCTGATACGGCGTGTACGACGTGAGGAACTCGCTGCGCGATACTACCGTGTCCACGAGCACCGGCCGGTAATGCGCATACACGCCCGCACCTAGAAAACTGGCGTAGCCGTTAGCGTTCTCGCCGCCGCGGCGCCGGAAGTAATCGACGATTTCGTATTCGGAAATACCCGGCGGAAGCTGCAGCGGCTGCTTCACGCGCACCGCTTCCGGCAGATGCGCGAAGAGATCTTCAGCGCTCTCCACGCCGCAGGCGGCCAGCATCTCGCGGCGCTCGGAATCCGACTTCGGAAGGTATCTTATTTTTCCGCTCCTATGTAGGATTGATAATCGGCGGCGGAAAGCAGACCAGCCATTTCGCCGGGATTGCTCAAGCGGATCTTGATCAGCCACGCGGCGCCATGGGGATCTTCGTTCAGCTTCTCGGGCGCATCGTGCAGCACCGGGTTGATCTCAACCACCTCGCCCGACACCGGTGAATAAATGTCGGACACGGCTTTGACCGACTCGACCGAGCCGATGGTCTTGCCTTGATCGACATGCGCGCCGGGCTTCAGCGATTCTTTGCCAAACTTGAAGTCCACGTAGACAATGTCGCCGAGCTCGTGCTGGGCGTGATCCGTGATGCCGATGGTGCCCGTGTCGCCCTCCAGGTGCACCCACTCATGTTCCTTGGTGTAGCGGTATTCTTCGGGATACATTATTTCGCTCGCTTATAGAATGGCGTTTCGACGGTGACCGCAGCCACTGGCGTGCCGCGAATGACCACTTCGATGGCGCGGCCCACCACGGATTCGGCCACGGGCAAAAAACACAGACCGATGTTTTTGTTCAGAGTCGGCGAAGGCGAGCCGCTGGTGACCCAGCCGGCGGCCGTGCCGTTGAGCAGCACTTCGTAGCCCTCGCGCGCGATGCCGCGCTCGCGCATCTCGAACCCGATAAGCTTGCGCCGCACGCCCTGCTCCTTCTGCCTGGCCAGCGCCGCACGGCCCACAAAATCGCCCTTATCCATCTTGACGATCCAGGCCAGATCAGCTTCCCACGGAGAGATGGAGGCATCGATTTCGTGGCCGTAGAGCGCCATCTTGGCTTCCAGGCGCAGCGTGTTGCGCGCCCCCAGGCCGCACGGCTTGATGCCGAACTCTTTGCCCGCTTCCAGAATTTCGTTCCAGATGCGCGGCGCTTCGGCGGGCGCGATGTAGATCTCGAAGCCGTCTTCGCCGGTGTAACCCGTGCGGGCGATGCGCGCGTTCGTGCCCGACACCATGCCGTCGGTGAACCAATAATACTTGATGGCGCTCAGATCCACCGGCGTCAACTTCTGCAGCGTGGCGAGCGCGTTGCGCCCTTGCATGGCAAGCTGTGCGTAATCGTCGCTCGACAAGCGCACCTGCGCGTCGAAGTGGTTTTGCGCGCGGATGTGCTCGAAATCCTTCTGTTGATTGGCCGCGTTGACGCACAGGAAATAGTGGTC
>Ga0073928_10006478_pt1 | contig 15733 bp, 14 predicted proteins | sample PaiPotPPA55metaG_FD_76969 | JGI IMG/M metagenome (GOLD analysis project Ga0073928, IMG submission 76969) | Iron sulfur acid spring bacterial and archeal communities from Banff, Canada, to study Microbial Dark Matter (Phase II) - Paint Pots PPA... ... | reverse complement strand
CCGCGCCGCCGAGCGCTTTGAATCCATACGGCGGCTTGGCCAGATCGAGCATGACGACTTGCTGCACGCCCGTTACCTGTTTGGTTTCGGCATCATCGTGAGACTTCATTTGAGCACCCATCACCGGCGGCCGCTCGATGGCCGCATACACCATGCCGGGCATGCGCGCGTCGATGCCGAAGGTAGCCTTGCCGGTGACCAGTCCGTCCAGATCGACGACCGGAATATCTTTGCCGATGTAACGGAACTCGCTGGGCTGCTTGAATCGGATGGCATTTTGCGACGGAGCGGTGGCCGATGCTGCCAACGGTACAAGATCGCCGTAGGGCAGCTTGCGCAAAGTCTTGGTATGGACGACGAAGTGGTTTTGGCCGTGACATTCCTCTTCAGGAACGCCCCACTTCACGGACGCGACATGCTCGAGCATGTTGCGGGCAGAAGCGCCTGCCGTGCGCATGGCATCGTAGAAATCGCGAATGGAGCATGAGCCATCGGTATCCTGCGAGCCGTATTTGACGTCGCCGGGGGCCTGCACGACTTGGACGCGCGCCCAATCGGCTTCCAGTTCATCCGCTACGATCATGGGCAAGCCGGTGCGGCATCCGGTGCCCATCTCGGAACGGTGAGCCACGATCTTCACCGTGCCGTCGGGTTCGATGCCGAGATAGACGCTGGGCTGCCAGGTTTTCGTGCCATCGGCAGTGGCGTCGGGCGCGGCGCCCAGCTTCGGGAGCAGCGGGGCCGCGACGATCAGGGCTCCGGCGGAGAAAATCTGGCCCAGGAATCCGCGGCGGGAAACGGTGTACACCTGAGTCATGCGCGCACCCCCGCTGCCATTTTGATGGCCTGCCGTATGCGCTGATAAGTACCGCAGCGGCAGATGTTGCCCTGCATGATGGAATCGATGTCCGCATCGGTGGGCTTGGGTTTGGATTGGAGCATGGCGGCCGCCTGCATGATCTGCCCGCTCTGGCAGTATCCGCACTGCGGCACGTTGCAGGCTTTCCAGGCTTGCTGCAGAGGGTGATCGGCCTTGGGGGCGAGGCCCTCGATGGTGATGATGGTCTTGCCGGCGGCGGCACGCATAGGAGTCAGACAGCTTCGCGCGGCCTCGCCGTTGATGTGGACGGTGCATGCGCCGCAGAGGCCCATGCCGCATCCGAACTTCGTCCCGGTCAAGGCGAGATCGTCCCGCAAATACCAGAGCAGCGGCATGTCGGGATCGCCGTCAAACCGGGTTGTTTTCCCGTTGATGGTGAGTTGGATCATTTGCCCTCCAGTGTATACCCGTGCGCTACATTTGAGTGTGATGAAGACTACACCGATCTCGTTTGTTTGCCCGGTGTGCCAGTCGAGCGAGGTGTTCTACAGTTGCACGCCGAACTGCTGCTTCAATCACGTGTGCGGCGAGTGCGGGGCCACATTCGAACCGGCTACCAAGTTGGCCGGCGGAAAGCAGACCGGCGTCGATCCGCCCGATCCGCTGCCGGACGCGACGGCGCCGACGGTGGCGTGCGCGAAGTGCGAATCCACGGCGGTATACGCGCTGCCGGACGGCCGGCTGGTATGCGCGCACTGCGGATCGTTGCTGGAGTTGGAGATGACCGAGGTAGCGCCGAGCCAGTGATCCTACTCGGTCTTTTTATGATGGATCCGGCTGCAGGCGGTCTCCGCGCCGGTCGGGTCGATGGCCGTGTTGCCTTCTTCGATGTGCTGGATGCGGCCTTCCTTATCGATCACGAAGGTGGCGCGATTGGCGAAGCCATAATCCTTCATCAGCACACCGTATTCCTCGGCCACCTGGCGCTTGGAAAAGTCGCTGAGCAGGGGGAAGGTGAGCTTCAGCTTGTCGGCGAATTCCTTTTGTGAAAACGGGCTATCGGTGCTGATGCCGAAGACCTGGGCGCCTTCAAATTTGGCGATACCAGACTGGTACGCCAGCATTTCCTTCGTTCAACCACCGGTGAATGCGGCCGGAAAGAAGGCCAGGACGACTTCCGATTTGCCGCGATAATCGGAGAGCTTGACTTGTTTGCCCTCGGTGGAGCGCAGGGTGAAATCGGGCGCCATGTCGCCGACCTTGAGTTTCGTTTTCGGGGGAGCCTCCTGCTGCGCGACGAGGCTTCCGGCCAAGGCGGCAGACAGGCACAACAGCGACAGCGTTTTCATCGATCCCTCCAGGCACGAAAAAACCCTGGGGGCGGAGGCTCCCAGGGCAAGAAAATCGAACAGACCGAATTGCCTTGTTCAATTTCAGCGTAGCGTATTTCGCGGGCGGGCGCAACTGCCTTTTGGCCGACCCCTACGCCCCTCGGCGCCCGTGGTGACCAGCGATGCAGCAGCGGACCGCCAATGCCCCTTTCTACTGGACGGTGAAGGCCATTTTCGAGGTGGCGCTTATCCCGTGAAGAGCCCCATCGAAAACTTCAGAACCGGACTTGTTGGAAGTGTGCGGCCACTCCCGTTTATAACGGCCCGTGTGAACCTGGGCAATCCTGACGAATACACTCGAGCACGGGCACAGACCCAACCGGTTGGTACGATTTAAGGCGGAGCGAATTCACGCCTCTAGAAACGAAGTATGCGGTGGAAGCGGGGCTCATGGTCCTGTAAGGGAAACTTGCTGGCTGAAGCCAAATGCGGTGCGGCGGTTGGAGATCGCGGAATGGAAGAAGGCCAAGACGTCACGAGGTAATAACGGCGAACATGTGCTAGCCTTCAGTTTTGCGCAAGACAGTGGAGGCTCCAAGGCAGACCGTGAATCGAAGTCTGAGAGACGTCATAGGCAAGCGGGGTGAGAATATTGTTGAGCTCTGCTTGACCGACTACGCGAATTTTTCGTCGCCCCTGTTCAGCCCTACGCATCTTGGCGACTAATGGCCTGTCGTCGATTACTACGTCGAGATTGAGACTGTTCAGGGCAAGAGGCCATTCTTCTTCGTCCAGGCGAAGGCGACAGCCGCAACCAGCCCAGGCGCGAGCTTGCGTATATCTTCAACCAAAGATGACGTGGCTGGGTTACTGCAGATCCCGGCACCTACGTATATTCTGGGCGTGCATGAGCCATCCAAGCGGGTATTCATCCGCTCCGTTCATGATGGTGTCGCGGTCAAGGCGATCACCCGGATCCCCATTGCGTACGAGTTGACGGGAAAGAACCTGAAGCTTCTGCACGACGAGGTTGTGCGATTCTGGAGAAGAAGACGGCACAAGCCAACGGATTCGGTGTTCCTATGAATACGAAATCTCAAGCGGAAATCGTAGCGAGAAGGGCAGAACTGCTCGTCGAACTTTTTCTGCAGGATCTCGGCGCGACCTTCGTGTCGGATCCGAGTTCTGCTACGGGCTACGACTTCATCGTGGCTTTCCAGAATGGTGAAGGCGGGACGAATTTCAGTGCGGTAGAAGTAAAGGCGACAGATCGCCCAATCGTTCATTCCTACCCGCTGGATACGAAATGGTACAAGCGGCTGGCTCACTCTAACGTCCCGTCCCTGCTCCTGGTTGTGGATGCGAAGCAGAATCGCCTTTATCATGCCTGGCCTGGTGAGGGCGACGTGAAGAAATTGAATTCGGACGCCCGGACGGTCCGCGTCCCGGTGGTGCCTATCGACGACGCCGTTAAGGAGCAGATTCGCAAGCGGCTAGTAGGCGCTGAGTGCCGCGATTTCAATTCGCGTGGGCGCCGCTCGCGTCTTGGCGCAGCCCAGGTGTCAGACAATAAGAGCAAGCCGCACAACATCGGCAACGCCTGAATGTAAATTGGAACGATGCACTTGGACATATAGGCGCCAGCTCGTCGGTCGCGGAGACCTTCGGTGCCCTGGTGCGGTAGAACTGCCCTGGCCCGCAGCTAAAGCCTCCCAAACTGGGGGGACCACCCGGCGCCTCACACACTGGAGCAACCATGGCTAGCACCAGGCGGAACCGCGGCCCAAACCGCCTCAATGAGCAGAATTGGTCTGTCATGATTGCCTGTTGCCCAAACCACTATGCCCCCGCCGCGACCGCCTCCAGGCGCGCGGGCACGTGCTTGTGCCACGGCGTCCCGGCGAAGGCGTCGCGGTCCTCGGAAGCCGTGAGCTCGTTGGGCGCCACACCGGCGCGGCGGATCTGCCCGTCACCTGCATCGTAGGCCACGCCCAAACCGTTGGGCAGCGAGATGTGGCCGGGCTGCATCATGTCGGACACCTCCACGGTCACTTCGGCAGTGCCGCGCCGCGTGGACAGGCGCGCTCGATCTCCGTCGCGCAAGCCGAGTTGCGCCGCGTCGCCGGGGTTGATGCGCAGGCCCGCGTCGCTCGCGTTTTTGCGCCAAGCGGGATTACGGTAAATCGTGTTGGCGGTCCCCGAGCGCCGCTCGCCTGCGGACAGGACGAACGGAAAATCGGGATGGTGCGGCGGCGCGGCGGGCAACTGGGCCAATTCGGCCAGGAGCTCCGGAATCGCGAGGTTGATTTTGCCCTCCGGATGGCGCACGCGCCGCCAGCTATCGGCGTAATCCTCGCTGCTGTAGACCACGCCCGATGGGCTGCCGAGCACGGCTTCGAACAACTTCTCGCCTGCGGAGAATGGATCGCCAGAAAAACCCGCGCCGGCGGCAGCCTCCGGATTGGCTTGCACGAAGAGATGGCAAGCGCCCCACAGCACGGCGGCCGCGCCGGCGCCTTCCGGCAGGGTCGGACCCAGCGTTCGATACAGAACGACGGCCGCCAGTTGGCCGATCTTCGGGTTGGCTGCCATCGCCTGGAAGAAAGCACGTGCGTAGGCTCCGCGGCCCTTTTCCGCGGCTGCGCGCAGCGGCGCCAATTCCGCGGGTTGCAGCGCGCCCATGGCCTCGACCAGGCGAGCATGAATCTCCGGCTCCGGCAGCGTTCCCGCGGGGGCATCGAGCAGCGGACGCCGCAAATGAAACACGTTCTTCGGAAATTCCAGGTTGAAGTAGGCGGCCTCGTATTTTTCAAATTGGCTCGGCGCCGGCAAGACATAATGCGCCAGGCGGGCGGTCTCCGTGAGCGCCACATCGATCACCACGACCAGTTCCAGGGCGCCGATGGCTTCGCGCATGCGCTGCGTGTCTGCCAGTGAGTGCGCGGGATTGGCGCTTTCCACCAACATGGCGCGGAAACGCTTGGGGTGATCGGTCAGAATTTCGTCGGGAATCACGTTGCAGGGAATGAGACCGGAAATGATCCGCGCGCCGGTGACCGGACTGCGTTTTTCCGCCTTCTCGCCGGGGCCGCCGAGCACGCTGCCCTTGCTGGGCGCGGTGAGGGCGATCAGCGGCTGCGGCGAGTAATTCGCGCCGCGCTTGGCGAAGTTGCCGGTCAAGATCCAGATCAGCTTTTCGAGGTAGCTACCGAGGGTAGAATGCAGCGACATCAGCATGCCGAGATCTTCGAGCACCGAGACGCTCTGCGCGCGGCCGATGCGGCGGGCCACTTCGCGCAGGCGCGCTTCGGGAATGCCGCAGACCCGCGCATATTCGGCGATGGGAATGGACGCCAGCACCGGCTCGACCTGATCTAAGCCGCGCGCGTGCTCGGCGAGCCACTCGCGCTTCAGCAAGCCTTCCTGGAGAATGATGGCGGCGAGCGCGCTCAGGCACCACGCGTCCGTGCCCGGCTTGATGGCCAGGTGGTAGGTCGCCATGCGGGCCGTCTCGCTGCGGCGCGGATCAATCACGATCAGGCAGCGCGTGGGATCGGCGGCCAGCTTGCGCAGGACCGCGCGGGCGCGCGCGAAGCCATGCGACTGCCACGGATTCTTGCCGACGAATACGGCGACTTCGGCATGTTCGATATCGCCGTGCGCGCCGGCGCCCAACATGCGGCCATTCACCCAGAACTCGCCGGTTTTCTCCTGCGCCAGGGCATTGGAGCGGAAGCGCGATCCGAGGGCTTTGAGGGTACTGTCGGCATAGGTTCCTCCCAAGTGGTTGCCCTGACCTCCGCCGCCATAATAGAAGATGGATTCGCCGCCATGACGCGCCTTGATGTCCAGCAATTTCGCGGCGATTTCGGCGATGGCGGTGTCCCAATCAATCGCTTCGAAACTGCCGTCGGGGTGGCGCCGCAGCGGCGTTGTGAGGCGGTCGGCCGCGTTCTGGTAATAGTCCAGGCTTTGCGGTTTCTCGCACAGATAGCCCTGCGACGAGGGGTGCGCGCGATCGCCGCGAATGCGCTCGATGCGCCGGCCATCTTCGCCGCCGAGCTGCACTTCAAGCCCGCAATTCAAGCTGCAGAGAACGCAGGCAGTCTTCTGCCAGGCGCTGTTGGGTGTCATTTTGAGCCTCCTTGAGTCTTGTGATGATGAAGTTCCGGCAGCGCCCACTGGACGCAGGCTGCGAGCATTTCGTCGCTCGCCGGATGCCCGCGCAGGGCGCGTGCCAGAGTGAGTCCGCCGAAACACAGCGCGAGTGTGGCCAATGCCCGGCGGCGCGCATCGAGGCCCGCCGCTGGTGAATGCGCCGCGAATTCTTGCGCAGCCGTCTCGATGGCTTCGACCATGGCCTGCCGCGTTTTCTTGTCGCCGCGCGTCAGTTCCGAGAGCACCGCAGGCAGCGCGCAGCCATCCCCAGGAGAGTCGCGATGGGCGGCGGAGAGATATCGCTTGACAGCGGGCGCCAGCCAGTCCAGCCCGGCGCGGCTTTCCAGGCCGGCAAACCAGCGCTCGCGGGTGCCGGCCAGGGTCGCGGCCAACACTTCCGCATCGAGCGCACTTTTGGAGCGGAAATGCGCATAGAAGCCGCCGGTGGTCAGTCCGGCATCGCGCATGACGCGCTCGACGCTGGCGCCGGCGAATCCGCGGCTGCGAATCAGGCGGCTGGCGGAGGAAACGATGCGGCCCCGTGTGGCAGCCTTTCCTGTGGCGCGCTTGGACGGCCGGACCCGTTGAGACATCTTCATATGATGGCCATTATATTATGGTCATCATATCAATGCAAGCGCCCTAGAAGATCAAGCTCGGCCGCGTGTTGACTGGCGGCACCAAACCGAGTGAGAGCCTAAACACAGTTCCGCACCCGGGGTAGAGATTTTGCGGACAGTACGCGCCGCCGCTGGAGGTGGTGCCGTAAAGGTCTCCGTTGCTTGCTTGAAGCAGCGCTGCTCGCGGATCCATGCCGTCCGCGCAGTTGCTTTGGGCACAGAAGCTGTAGAGCACCGTGAGCGCGCCGGCCGGCGTGATTCGAAAAATCGTGCCGCGGCCATAGGTCCCGCCCTGGATGGTTGTCCCGTAAAAGCTCTCGTCGCTGGCCTCGATTAGCGCCGTTTCCGGGGCCGAGCCGTCCGCGCAGTTGGCTTGCGAACAGAACTCGTAAAGAGTCGTGAATGCGCCGGCCGGAGTGATCCTAAAAACCGTGCCGCCACCTGCGCTGTTGGGTCCCCCGTTGAGTCCCCCGGCACGCGCTGCCCCGTACAGGTTGCCGTCGGTTCCCTCTATCAGGCCAGCCAACGGCACCGCGCCGTCCGTACAATACGGATAGTCATTGACGCAGAAACTGTAAATGGTGCTGAGCGTGCCGCTCGGCGTAATCTTGAACACGGAACCGGAGAGGTTGACCCCGCCGTCCGGGGTTGTTCCGTAGAAGTTACCGTCCGCCCCTTGGACTAAGCCCGAAGGGGAGCTTCCGTAACCATTGCCGTCCTTCACCGAGAATACGTGGAGGGTAGTGAGCACGCCGCTGGGAGCAATTTTGAAGACGGTTCCGCAGCCACCAACGCAATCCCTTTCATTGCCACCGCCGTAAGTGGTCCCGTAAAAGTTGCCATCGCCCGCAAAGATGAGAGCCGCTTCCGGAAACTCTCCGTCCGCGCACCCGGCTTGTGCGCAGAAATTGTAGAGAGTTGTCAGACCACCACTGTCGCTGAGCTTGAAGGCAGTGCCGCCGCCATGGCCATAATAGCCCGGGTAAGCGCCGCCCTGTTCGGTGACGCCGTACAAGTCGCCGTTTGCCGCCTGCACCAGACCCGCGGTCGGGATGTCGCCGTTGGCCGCGCAGGCGCCTCTCAAACAAAAGTTATGGAGCGTCTCTAGCGCGCTGGGCGTGATCCTGAAAATCGTGCCCGGCGCCGCATTGCGGTACGGCGGTTTGTGGGTTCCGCCCAAGCCGGTTGTGCCGTACAGATTCCCGTCGCCGCCCTGAATCAGCGCCGCTTGGGGGCTGTTGCCATTGGCGCCGTCGAAGCTCAAAACCGTCGTGAACGTCTGAGCGGACAAGACCTCGATGCCGCATAGTGCCAGAACAGCGCAAAGCAGTCGGGACATGGACCCTCCATTCCCGAAATACTATACCGGACATTAAGACGCTGTCAAGCCCCGGCACATGCGCACGGCGCGCCGGGACTTATGGCGATGGTAGGTTGAACGGCACGTGGCGCTCGCGGTTCAGCTCGGAGCTGAAATAGCGGTCTACTGATCCGAGCGACGCCTGCCTCTCTTTGTGGTCCATATCGAGATAGTGCAGGGTGCCGCCTTCGACCCAGTAAGTCATCGCGGCGCGAATGGCGTGGTCATTGAAAGCCAGCAGATACAGTACCGGATGGTTGTCGCGCTCGGAGGGAAGGCCATAATCTTCAGGCTGGCGGTATTCATGCATCACCGGATGCGCGGCCTGCTGAATGACAATAGGGGGTGCCGGCGGCGGTGGTGGTGCGTACACGACCGTCACGTTAGATCCGTTTCCGTACGCAGCCGGAGCGGCGTAGGAATTGTAATCGTAATCGTAATCGGGCGAGTCCCACAGGCCGTAGTCCCCCAAGCCGTAGCCCCAAAGCCAAGGCCAATACGCTCCGTACCCATAATTGCGCCCGTAGAATCCACGGTTACCGAAGCGGAATCCGAAATCGCGGTCGCGATCTCCAAAGCGCCCGCGGTCGCCGAAGCCTCCCGAGCGGACACCGCTGCCAAATCCGCCGCGGCTGCCGCTGCTAAATCCGCCGTGACCGACACCTCCACCGCCGTGGCGCTGCGCGAGAGCGCCCGACGCCAGCAAGCAACAGAAGCCGAGCTGCATCAGAACTTTCATAACGCGCCTCCTGATTTGGAGCTTAGCGCTAAAGGCGGGCAGTTGCAAGCGGTCCCTCCCCGCCCGTGGGCTGAGAGGGACCACTCACGTGGAAGGGCAGCGTTGGCCGGGTTACAGGCCGCCGCCGGAAGTGTGGGTCTTGGGCATGTCAGTAGCGGGCAGTCCCTTCAAATAGGCGTCCAGATCCTTCTCCGCCTGCTGTTGCGAGATGCCATAGCGCTCCTGTAGCTTGCCCAGGAATTTGTCCTTTTTGCCAGCGATTACAGTCAGGTCATCATCGGTCAGCTTGCCGAACTTCTCCCGCACAGACCCTTTGATCTGCTTCCATTTCCCTTCAAATTCGTTTGAGTTCATTAGATAAAACCTCCTTGAGGGAATCGAGCAGTCGCAGTGCCGTCGTACCTTTCGGTACGACGGCATCCTGACAAACTGTGCGTCTACTTGCGATTGCAGCAGGTTTGACCACAGCAATGTCCAGGACAGCAGCCGCTGTCAGACACTGCCAGCGCGGGGCCAATAGCAAGCGCCAAAAGCGTCGCCAGGCTGAGCACACTGATCACGATCTTTTTCATGACACTTCTCCTTTCTTGTAGAATCCAGACAGTGAGTTAGGCAGCAGACTGGAGTTGTTTAAATCAGGAGAACGTGGTTGCGAAGGAACAGTCCCGAAGCATCCGGCAGGCGGAACTCAGATTGCAATGCCGCATAGCGCGAGACTGCGGTTGGCGCAGGATTACAGGGTAGAAACTGCACGGGTATCGTGTGCGCCGCGGCAGGGTTTGTCTTACCCTTCGCGAGAATCGAATACGGGCACGGCGGAGTGCGGTGACAACAGTCTTGATACGAACAAACGACCGCCGGGCAAAGAGTGACAATGCTCACCAGGATGAGCGTCATCATCAAAGCCGCGACTGATCGCAGCACCTTCACAGTCAGTAGTATAAGACAACGTGGTCCAACTTTTCAAGTGAGTATTTGTAAACTGCGCCGCACGATACACTGGGAGCAATGGAAGAAGAGGTCCTGGGTAAGGCATACGACTCGCGCCTGATGCGCAGGCTGTTGGGCTACATGCGCCCGTATCGGGTTTTGGTGGCGCTGTCGCTGGTTTTCCTGCTGTTGCAATCGTTCCTGCAAGTGGCCGGGCCGCTGCTCACCAAGATCGCGGTCGACCGCTACCTGCACCCCGATCCCGCACGCATTGCGACGCCGATTGATTCGTATTTGCCTGCGGACCCCTGGAATGGACTCTCGGCAGTGGGTCTCCTTTACCTGGCTGTCCTGCTGGGTAACTTCGTCTTCTCGTTCGTGCAGGTGTATCTGATGCAGTACACCGGGCAGCTTGCCATGTTCGATCTGCGCAAGCAATTGATGACGCACTTACAGCGTTTGGACATCGCATTCTATGACCGCAATCCGGTAGGGCGCCTGGTGACGCGCGTCACGACGGACGTAGATGTATTGAATGACTTGTTCGCCTCGGGGCTGGTAACGATTCTCGGCGATGTGCTGGTGTTGGGACTGATTGTGGCGATCATGTTCCGGCTCAGTCCTGGACTGACGGCGCTTATGCTGGCGGTGATGCCGCTGGTGATCCTGGTGACGGCCGTTTTCCGGCGCAGTGTGACGCAAAGCTACCGGCGCATCCGGGTGGCGATCGCCAAGATCAACGCGTATCTGCAGGAGCATGTGACCGGCGTCGTGGTGCTGCAGCTTTTCAATCGTGAAGCGCGCAGCCGGCAGGAGTTCGACCGCGTGAATCGCGAGCACATGGACGCTTATAAAGACGCCATCGTGGCCTACGGTTGGTTCTATCCGGTGGTGGAGTTTCTGTCGATGCTGGCGCTGGCGGGCATACTGACATACGGCGGGTTCCGCATCGAGCGCGGCGGCGTCACGCTGGGCGTGGTGGTGGCGTTCCTGCAATACGGGCTGCGATTCTTCCGTCCCATACAGGACCTGAGCGAGAAGTACAACATCCTGCAAGGGGCCATGGCGTCGGCCGAGCGCATCTTCAAACTGCTGGACGCGGAGCCGGGCATTCTTCCCCCCAGCCGCCCGCGGCCGGCGCCGGCGTCTTCACGCATCGAGTTTGACGGCGTCTGGTTCGCATACAAAGAAGATGATTGGGTGCTGCGGGATGTCAGTTTCAGCATCGAGCCGGGAGAGACCGTGGCGGTGGTGGGTCACACAGGCGCGGGGAAGACGACGCTGATCAGCCTGCTGCTGCGATTCTACGATGTGCAGCGCGGCGCGATTCGCGTGGGGGGGACGGATGTGCGCGAGCTCGATCCGATCGAGCTGCGGCGCCAGTTCGGCGTGGCATTGCAGGACCCGTATTTGTTTACCGGCACGCTGGAGGACAACATACGGCTGGGCACGCACGGCATCGATCGGGAAGCGGTGGTGGAAGCCGCGGAGCAGGTGAACCTGCTGGATTTCATCGAGTCGCTGCCGGACGGTTTCGAGCAGCCCATACGGGAGCGCGGCAGCGGGCTTTCAACCGGGCAGAAGCAGCTCATCAGCTTCGCCCGCGCGCTGGCCCACAATCCCCGGTTTCTGATTCTGGACGAAGCGACTTCGAGCGTGGACACGGAGACTGAGTTTCGGGTGCGCGAGGCGCTCAGCCGGATGGTGGAAGGGCGCACGTCGATCATCATCGCGCACCGGCTATCGACCATTCAGCGCGCGGACCGGATACTGGTGATGCACAAGGGCCGCTTGCGGGAGTCAGGCACGCATCAGCAATTGCTGGCGCAACGGGGGATTTACTGGAAGCTGTACCAGTTGCAGTATAAGGATCAGGAAGTTGGGCAGCGGGCGGGCTGAGGAGGGGCCGCTGAGCATCGCCTCGTGCGAGGGGTTACTCTCCTGAGCCTGGCGCGACTCGACGGCTCGGCGTTGGGTAGTTTAAGATAACCTAGTATTATTATGCTATTGCGCTATATTGAGAAGGGTGGTACGTTTCTTGTAAGCTCTCTCGTTGTCGAGGGCCGCGCGGTGGCGTCCTAAGTTGACCCCACGTTGCTGGCATCCGCGGACGCTAGAAGGAGTAGATTAGCAATGAGGTTCGAATCGATAACAACAAAGCGATTAAGCGGCGGACGTTTATCGGCGCCGCTGGACGCACACACACACACTGCAGGTTCGCTGCCAACTTCCTGCTGATGTCCGCCACCCTGTTTCCAGCGCTGCTGAGCGCGCAGAGTCTCGAGCCGCCGCTAGCCGGCTACTGGCTCGTCGCCCCCAGCGCCGCCTGCCCGGACGCCCAGCAGTATTATACGTGCAGCTATACCGGCAATGTCGCTTACTACCAACTCCCGAGCACCATTGATTGGCACGGCTGCACCAACGGCGTAGACTGCCACGTCGAGTTTTGCACCGTCTCCAATCCCCCAGTCAACAGCCTGGAGGGCGGAAAAATTCCCCCGGGCGCCTGCCTGTGGGTGCATGGCGTCTTCAACGGCGAGGCCTACCTAGCCACTTTCAATTTCGACCCTACCTCTAACGGCGACGCAGGATACACCATGTACGGCGAGTACCGGGTGGTGTATCGTGGCACCGCCTACGTCAGCTCGGCTACGACTTGGCCGCCGAATGCACCCAACATGTTATTCGTCCTGAACAGCCTCAACCACCCAACCGTCGCGCTCACCTCCCCCGCCGGCATTCCGAACAACAACAGCAGCGTGCTTACGAGTGACAACTGCCAATCCGGCCCGGGCAGCGGCTACCCCCTGTGCCAGGGCGGTTACCAATTTCAGCAACTCAACATCAATAGCAGCTACCAACAGGCCGCCACCTATACCGCCTCCGCTGCACCCCCTGAGAGCGTCAACGTCAGCGTGATCGGCTGTTCCTCAACCTGCGACATTTATAACCCGTTGGTGTCCTACTACCCTGCGCCGCCCTTTTTCGTCTGGTGGGCGGGCGCCACAGCGGGCGAGTACACCTCCCTAAGCCTCACCGCGACCGACCAAGGCGGCCTCCAGGCGAGCATACAAGGCCCCACCGCCCTCAGCCTTTACGATCCCGATCCGCCTTCCGGGCCGGCCGCCCCCGCCACCGCGTCCTGCGGCTTGCCGGGGGGCGGAGATCCCTACTTGCTGCCCTGCCTGGCCGTCGCCGATGCCAGCAGCACGTTCGGCACGGATATTGCCGGGGACAGCCAAAGCCAAAGTTGCCCCTACACCAACGCCACCGGCGAGGTTTTCTGCGGATACGCTGACGCCAGCATCCGCGCCGACACCAATCGCGGCGACGGCCCCGAGGGCAGCCCTTGGTGGAATTTCTGGGGCAACATGCTCTGGATGTCCTATTCTGTCCCGATACTCTACAGCAACAGCTCTGCCACCACGAACTACGGCAAAGTGATGGCCGTGCGCATCGACTCGGGCTATAGCACTGACGGCGGAGTGAGCTGGCAAAGCTGGTGCAGCGGCAGCGATTGTGACGCTTACACGTCGCTCTATCCTTCCATGATGGTTTCAGGGTCCGGGAGCACAGCCGTCTACTCTTCCCACGAGGTCTCGAACATCTGGATATGCCCGGCGAGCATATGCGGCGGCACCCAGCCGACCTCCTTTGCCGCGCACTTGATGTACTTCACCTCCGCCGCGAACCCCATTATCGGCCCGACCAACCTGTCGGCCGGCTGCATCGTCATCAGTACGGCCTCCGGCCCGCCGAGCAACCTCGCTTGGTCCACCGCAACCCCGCCGACCACTTGCATGGACACGACGGACCTCCCCTCTGGGAGCAACTACGCTCTGTTCTCGGACCTGAACGCGCTGACGAACAACACCGGGGGCCTCACGGGCTCTTGCGTAAGTTGGGGTGAGCCGGCAATAATGGTAACCGACGCGTTCTCCCCTGGCACGGCCACGATGTACTTGGCCGTGGCCTGCTTCAACCAGTCCGTCCAGGGCACCTACTACGTATTCTCCACCAACAACCTTAGCTTGACTTGGACGAACGGTTGCACTAGCGGTAGCTGCTTCCAGAAGCAGTGGACCTTGCTCGGCTCCTTCAGCGCGAACGACCTGCCGAGCCTGGCCGGGCTGCCGGGTTATTCGTCATACCCAACGTACATGCCCAACTCCATAACCGAACTCGATTGGTCGCTGCGCCCGAGCCCCAGCGGCGGCAGCACAGTGGTGGCCGTCCTTACTCCCCAAGAGATCCCCAACTCGCCGCAGCAGTTCGGCTGCGTCGCCGTGAACTTCACAATGCCGAATGGCACGACTATTACCAACCCCCTTCAAGGTAGCAGTATACTCGCGAACGTGACCGATTCCTATGCCGAGGATAGCAACAATTGGATGGGCCAAAGGCCCGGCGCCTGCACCTATGAGCCGGCCTCCACCATTGGCATCGCGTTCACACGCGGGTTGGTAAAACAGGCGACGAGCAGCGGCGGCGGGCCGGCGAGCCCGTTACAGAAGGAATACATCATCGAGGTCAGCGGCGCTACGCCGTAGCCCCGCAGGGCCGCAAGCATAAGCGAACAGGTCCTTTTAAAGGAGTTTACCGATGAGAAGAATCTATGCCGCATTTTACATCCTGGCTGCCTCCGTGCCTCTGGCGGCCGCATCCGCGCCGGTCCTCACCACGATATACACGTTTTCGGGCGCGACCCCGCTCGGGCTATCCTCCGGGAAGAACGGCGTGCTTTATGGCGCCGCGAGCGGATACGGCATCTGCGGGCTGGTCTTCGAGCTGCAGCCCCCGAGCGCCCCAGGCGGCGCGTGGACCGAAACAACGCTGCACACCTTCGGCGGCGTCCCCGACGGATGCAACCCCGTGGGCGCTCCCGTGGCCGCCGCAAACGGGGCACTGTACGGGCTGTCATACGGCGGCGCCTACAACAACGGAGCGGTGTACGAGCTCCAGCCCCCCGCTGCGCCGGGTGGCTCGTGGTCGGAGACGGTGCTGTACAGTTTCTCCCTTGCCGTCGGCCCGTACGAGGGCGGGCCAACGGGCATGGTCCTCGGTCCCGGCGGCGTGATCTACGTGACCACGGGCGCCGGTGGGACCGGCGGAGGCGCCCTGATCGAGCTCGGGCCGCCAGCGTCACCAGGCGGCGCTTGGACCCCGTCCCTGCTCTACGGTTTCGGCGTGGCCGGGAGCTTTCCTACTAGCCTCATCGCCGGTCCCGGTGGGAGGTTTTACGGCACCACGAAGTACGGCGGAGGCGGCACTATCTTCGAGCTAAGACCGCCGGCCACCGCGGGAGGCGCTTGGACCGAAAAGCTCCTGTTCTACTTCGATGGTCAGGACGGGTTCCACCCCAACCCCGTCACGCTCGCTCCGAACGGCAGCCTGTACGGCTCTGCTTGGGATGGCCCACCGGGGGGGCCTGTATTTCAGTTGAGTCCGCCGTCCTCGCCTGGTGAAGCTTGGTCCCAGACCATTCTCGCCACTTTCGGGATTTCTTCATGCGGACCCGATTCGCCGCTGGTGGTGCGCAACGGGAATGTCTACGGTTCGAGCTGCCTCTCCGACGGCAGGAGCGTGGTCTTCGAGCTGCAGCCGCCCGCCGCCCCCGGTGGTCCCTGGACCAACATACCGCTCTCCACGTTCGCCATCCCGGCCCCCACTGGCTCGCTGGTCGTGACAGAGGACGGCACGGTTTACGGAACCACGTCCAACATCGACGCGAACGATGGCACCGTATACCGGATCACCACCCAGTAGCAGACGATT